>Ga0306920_100000013_pt1 | contig 366265 bp, 328 predicted proteins | sample flu12Cox44000170_FD_204666 | JGI IMG/M metagenome (GOLD analysis project Ga0306920, IMG submission 204666) | Lab enrichment of tropical soil microbial communities from Luquillo Experimental Forest, Puerto Rico - flux4day.12C.oxic.44.000.170 (v2)... | ecosystem: Environmental > Terrestrial >... | reverse complement strand
TGGCGTCGTGCTGCAGATCGATTGCCCGGATCTCGGCATGGGGCGCCACATCCAGCACGCGGACCTGAACCTTCCGGAGTGGCGCAAGAAGGCCGAGCTTCACGTCGAAGCGCTGAACCACGCGGTCGCGAACATTCCACCGGATCGCCTGCGCATGCACCTGTGCTGGGGCAACTACGAAGGACCGCACCACTGTGACGTCGCACTTGCGGACGTCATCGACATCGTATTTCGTGCACGTCCGAGCGCGATTGCGATCGAGGCCGCAAATCCCCGCCACGCACACGAATGGAAGTTGTTCGAGACTGTGAAGTTGCCCGAGGGAAAGATCTTGATTCCCGGCGTCATCGAGTCGAAATCCAACTTCATCGAGCACCCGGAGCTCGTTGCGCAGCGGATCGGCCGCTACGCGAAGCTCGTCGGACGCGAGAATGTGATGTGCGGCAGCGATTGCGGATTCGGCACCTGGGTCGGACAGGCGGCCGTCGACCCCGACATCGTCTGGGCGAAGATGGCGGCGATGGCCGAAGGCGCGCGCATCGCAACGCGCGAATTCTGGGGCCGCGCGTAGTTTGCGTGCGCGGGCGGCCATGACGCGCAAGCGGCGGCTCCGCGCCGATTCCGCGTTGCGTCGCGACGTGGTACTCGCGAACCGCAGCGTCGAGCGGGTCGGGCTCTCGCAGGTCTCCGGTCACGTGAGTCCGCGCTTTCCCGGCAGCGCGACGTTCCTTCCGCACTGGCGTCGCGAGCCCGGTCTCACGGACGAGAGGACGTTGTTGCTCGTGCTCGGTTGCGACAGCAATGTATGCGATTGCCGCGCTGCTGTGCGTGAGCAATACCTGATGGAGCATCGCGGCGATCGTGCTTTCGCAATTGAATTGCGCGATCGCCCCGCCGTGGTCCCGCCGACGCAAGAGCGATGCGGGTTGACGATGCGGTCGTGATGGCCACCAATCCGCGGGCGCGAGTGCCCGAGCGGTTTTGTCGGCGCTGACATGGCAGTGTTCGAGACGATCGTGGTGGGACTGGGCGCGATGGGCAGCGCCACGGCGTACCACCTCGCGAAGCGCGGCCATCGCGTTCTCGGCCTCGACCGCTTTTCGCCGCCTCACGCGCTCGGCTCGAGTCATGGTGATACACGGATCACCCGGCTCGCGATCGGCGAGGGCGCGCACTACACACCGCTCGTCATGCGGTCGCACGAGCTCTGGCGCGAGCTCGAGCGTGAGACGGGCAAGCAACTCCTCACGAGCTCCGGCGGGCTCGTCATCTCGAGTGCTGCGAAGACGTCGGTGAATCACTCGGAGCGCTTCTTCCAGAACACGGTCGATGCCGCGATCAAGTATTCGATTCCGCACGAGATCCTCGACGCGGCCGAGATAAGACGCCGCTACCCGCCTTTCAACGTTGCGACGGACGAAGTCGGGTATTTCGAGCCGAGCGCGGGGTACCTTCGACCGGAGGCTTGCGTCGCATCGCATCTCGACATGGCGGAGGCGAGGGGCGCCGAAATCCATCGCAATGAACGGGTGCTCGCATACGAGCCTTCGAGCACGGCCGTAAACGTCGTCACGGAACACGGGAGCCATGCGTGCTCGCAGCTGGTGATCACGGCCGGCGCCTGGGCGCCCACCCTGTTTCCGCCGTCGGCAACGCAGCATCTGCGCATTTATCGGCAGACGCTTTTGTGGTTCGACGTCGGCGACGCGGCAGAATCTTTCGCACCGCAGAATTTTCCGATCTTCATCTGGGAGCTGCAGCGACGCAAGCAGGGGCTGTATGGATTTCCAGCCATCGACGGCGCCGACGGCGGCGTCAAGGTGGGGACCGAGCAATACGCGCAAACGACGACCGCGGACACGGTCGAGCGCGCGGTGTCCGAGGACGAGCAGCTCGCGACGTACGACGATTACATTGCACCATGCCTTCCTGCGCTCAAGCGGAAGTGCGTACAAGCGACTACTTGTCTTTACACGGTCACGCCCGATTTCGGCTTCATCATCGATCACCATCCGGATGACGAACGGGTGTGGCTGATCTCGCCGTGCTCCGGCCACGGGTTCAAGCACTCGCCGGCAATCGGCGAGGCGCTGGCCGATTCGATCGTCGACGGAGCAACGCGCTTCGATCTGAGTGCGTTCCGTATCGATCGCTTCACGACAAATTGAACAATCCGACCGGACAGATCGACGTCTTCACGAACGCATTCGCGCGCCAACTCCGCGGTACCAATGGCCAGCCACTGGTGATCGATGGGCTGTGGGGCATCGCGTTCGGCAACGGCGTCAGGGGTCAGCCCCACGGATACGCTGTTCTTCGCCGCGGGTTCGGACGAGGAGTCGCACGGGCTGTACGGCAGGATCGATCCGATACCGAATGCCGATGACGATCAGGGGGACGACGACAATGATCAATAGCGGGTACGCAAGTTTCCTGGGCTCGCGAGCGGATCGACGCGAGCCCTGCGGAGGAATCACACCGCAGCTCGACGCTCGAGAACCCTCGATAAACGATAATCGCCGCGATGAACTCGCCGATTTTCTACGGCAAGAGCTGAACGAAACGAGCGTTTCTGCTCGCGTACCGGTTTCTTGGTGAAGTTGCCGAAGAAAAATGCCTGGCTAAGCCCGGCATTTTTCTTCTGACCAAGCTTCTCGAACGCCAATCCGCGCTGTGATTTTGTCCACTGCGCTCGCGGGCCATGGCCTCGCGGGGGCAGGAAACGCGTATGCCCCTGCGCCGTGATCGGTGCCGGTCAGGAAGCTGCCGGATCCGCGCCATCAGTCCGGCCACGCATGGCCTGACGCGTAGCGGCGGCTTCGGCGCAGGTTGCGCAAGCACTTTTGCCGGCGTCCCTGCCGCGCGGCACCAGCCGGAAGACGTAATGCAATCGGGCTCGAGTGAGGCCGTGGCGGTGATCGGCGATCCATTGGTAGACGCGATCGAGCAGCGGTCTTGATCGCCGCCGCGCGAAGATGCGGGCCAGCGCCGGAAGCGACGCCGCACGATACGCGGCTTCGAAGACGTCGAGGCCGTTCAACCATCGGCCCTGTGCATCGCGTGCGTAGATGCGTTTCAGCATCATCGCGCGTGTGACGCCGTCGCGCGCGTAGGGCGCGTCGTCGAAGTCGGGCGCCGAGCAGTCGACGAGCACGAACGATCCCGCCGGGGCGCGATCGCGCAGTGTGTGGATCTCGCTCGCGCACAGCGGGCACGCGGCGTCGTAGTACACGGTCAGCGGGAAGACGACCGGCGTGTGCATAGGCTCTGTCCTATCGCCTCGCGACGCTCCGGCCCGGAGTCGCCCGGCCGCGGCTGGTTCGCTGCATGACGGCGCTTACTCGCGCGCCGAGCTTCATCAGCCGCGTCAGCGTTACCGCGTCGAGACGCAACATCTCCTCGCTCCAGGCGGACAGCGCGTCCATCAACGCCAGCGTCTCGCGTACACGCGCCTGCAAGGCCGGGCTTTGCGAAGAGAACGCAGGATCGCCGATGCATTCGCGAAGCACGCCGATCGTCGGATCGAATTCGCGTGCCTTGCGGCCGCGCACGATGGTGCGAAACAGCTCCCAGGGGTCGCGCGCCGTCTCGTAGTGGTCACGCCGGTCGCCCAGCAGATGCACAACGCGAACGAGCCCCCAGTTCTCGAGCTCGCGCAGGCTCACGCTGACGTTCGAGCGCGCGACGCCGAGCGTCTCCGCGATTCCCTCTGCGTGCATCGGCTGTCCACGCAGGTAGAGCAGAGCATGGATCTGGGCCACGGTGCGGTTGACGCCCCAGCGCGAGCTCATCTCGCCCCAATGCAGCACGAAGCGTTGCGCGATCGCGGAGAGCGGGGTCGCTACGTCGGTGTCGCTGATTCGTTCCATGCCTTTGGTTCGGTTGCCTTAACGAGATGGAGAAGACGAGACCGTGAACGCCGCGCCTGGCCAAAGGTCGGCGCGGCCATCACCTCCGGCGCTCCGGGGACCACCGGATCCCCCGGCAGCCGCGGCACGAGCCGATGAATGGCGATTGACGAGCAGCCTATCACAACATAAATTTCTGTCAAGACAGAAATATCAGACAGAACAATTGTCAACATAACTGACAACCGAAACCCCCAACGTGAGCGCCAGACAACCGCAAGCTAGGCGAGCGGAAGGGCGGAAGAGCGCCGGGATGCGTGCCCTGGTGCTGGGCGGGAGCGGATTTCTCGGGCGCCATGTCGTAACCGCGATGCGTGCGCGCGGGATGAGCGTCGTGATCGGCTCGCGCCATCCGTCGCGACACGCGCGGGATTCATCGGATGTCGCGGACGGCGACGAATGGCGTCGCGCGAGATTCGAGCGACTCCTCAAGGCGCAGGACTGGCTCGCCCTCGTCGATGGCTGCGACGTCGTCGTCAATTGCGTCGGCATTCTCCGGCAGCGCCCCGGCGAAAGCTACGCTGCGATCCACCACCTTGCGCCCTCGGCGCTCGCGTGCGCATGCCGGGAGCTCGGCGTGCGGCTGGTTCACGTCTCCGCGCTCGGGCTCGATGCCCGCGCGCGCAGCCGCTTCATTCGCTCCAAATGGCTTGGCGAGCAGGGCATTACCGCATCGGGTGCGGTCTGGACGCTCGTGCGCCCCTCGCTCCTCGATGGTGATGGCGGTTATGGTGCGCGCTGGATTCGCGCGCTGGCGGCGATGCCGTGGCACATCGTGCCGTCGTCCGAACGCATTGCCGTGCTCGATGTGAGGGATAGCGCCGAAGCGATTGCCACCCTGAGCGAGGAAGCACCGGATGCAGGCTGTCGCATCGCGGAGCTGGGTGGACTCGATTCATTCACGATGGCCCAATACTTGAGTGTCCTGCGGCGCGCTCGCGGAATGTCACCGGCGCGCTGCTTAACGGTCGCCATGCCGGTTGCACGACTCGCGAGTCATCTCTGCGACGCGCTGCACGTCTCGCCGTTCTCCTTCGGGCATCTCGAGCTCATGCAGCGCGACAACGTCCCCGCAATCAATGCACTCCCGGCGATTCTCGGCCGCGCGCCGCGGAGAATCGGCGTTGCGACTACGCCCATCGTCGCACCTGAAGCAGTCGGCAGAAACGTCGAAGCCGCCGGATGAAATTGCGGGTGGACGAGGAGCTTTAGCGAGCGGCGGGATATCCGCGATCGCATCTTCGAATTCTCAGGCACCAGTGCGACGTGAGCAGAAACGCGGGCAACAATCGTGCGCGTCATCCGTTAAGGCTCGCGCTCCCAGAGGCACGAGCTGTCTTCGACACCGGTGAGCAACAAGGTGACGACGCCGCTCACGTTCGACCACTCGATCACTGCGCGAGCAGGTACGCGCGGCTGTCGTCGATGAAGTGCGGTCCCGAGTCCGGGCGCACCGCGGTTCCGACGCCTTCGACGGTCAGCACCTCGAGCAGAAGCGCGCTCGGGACGCCGCCGTCGATGATGTGCACCGAGCGAACGCCTTCGCGCACCGCCTGCAGCGCGGCATGCGCGCGCGGGCGCATGCCGCCCTGCACGATCTCGTCGCGAAGCAGCGCCTCCAGCTCGCTCGCGCGCACGATGTAGGCGATCTTGCCGTCGCGTCCATAGACGCCCGGAACGTTGGTCATGAGCACGAGCTTTTCCGCCTGCAGCGCGCGTGCGAGGCGCCCCGCCAGGAGATCGGAGTTGATGTGATATGCGGTGCCGTCCGCGCCGACGCCGATTGGCATGATCACGGGAATGAAATTGCGCTCGAGCAGGAGATCGATCAGGCCCGTATCGATCGCCTCGACGTCGCCGACGAAGCCCAGGTCCGGCGCCCCGTCATCGCCGTTCTCGATCGTGCGCTTGCGAGCGCGAATGAAGGCGCCGTCCTGGCCATCGAGACCCACAGCACGTCCGCCGTGTCGGTTGATCAGCCCGGCGAGCTCCTGATTCAGCTCGCCGAGTGCCATTTCGATTACCGTCAGCGTGGGCTCGTCGGTGACGCGGATGCCGTGATGGCGGCGGACCTCGATGCCCATCTGTTGCATGAGCTGATCGACGCGCCAGCCCCCGCCATGTACGACGATCGGTTTCATTCCGACCAGCCGCAGCAACGCGACGTCGCGTGCGAATCCTGCTTTCAGATCCGGGTCGGCCATCGCATTGCCGCCGAAGCGGATGACCAGCGTCTTGCCGCGGTAGGCGCGGATATAAGGAAGCGCTTCGGCCAGGAGGCCGGCTTTTTGCTGCGGGGACATCAGTGCGTCATTGCGGAAATGCGACGAAGTACGGGCGAAGAGGAATCGTACGCGAGTCGCCTGGCGCGCATGATACCGGCCCCGCGGAATCGTCAGGCGCCGATTGCTTCGCGAACGCGCTTCTTGGTGAACGGCAGCTCGCGGATGCGTACGCCGGTCGCGTCGGCAACCGCATTCGCGAGCGCAGCCGCGGCGGGTCCCTGCGCCGCTTCGCCCGTGCCGAGGAACGGCGTCCCGGGACGGTCGATGATGTGCACATCGATGCTCTTCGGGACGCTCGCGAAGCGCATGATCGGGTAACCGCTCCAGTCGCGGCTGGTGACCCCCTGGCGGTCGAATCCTACTGCTTCGTACAAAGTCCAGGAGAGCGATTGCACGATCCCGCCCTCCATCTGGTTGCGGATGCCATCCGGATTCACTACATCGCCGCTGTCGACCGCGGCGACGACGCGTGTCACATCGATGCGGCCGCTGTCGCGATCGACGTCGACTTCCATCGCGATCGCCGCATACGCCGCGAGATTCTTGTAGCGGGCGAAGGCGAATCCGCGGCCCTTCCCCGGCACCTTCGTCGCGGCGCTCCACGCGAAGCGATCGGCCGCGAGTCGGATGACATCCCGCGCACGCGTATCGCGGAGATGCTGCAGACGGAACTGAACAGGATCGGCTTTCGCAACGGCGGCAAGCTCGTCCATGAAGCTCTCGATCGAGAACACGTTCATGTAGGCGCCGAGCGAGCGCAGCGCGGAGACGCGGAGCACGGGCGAGCGCACGAAGTGGTGCACGACGCGCGTGTTGGGAAACGTGTAGATCGGAATGGCGTTGCGATCGCCGCCACCTTCGGGCTGCGGAATCGGCTGTGGCGTCGGCAGAGCGAACGGCTCCTCGAGCAGCCACGCCGCCGCCAGGTTGCCCGCGCGACCGGGTCGCGTCGAATGCGGCCCGCTCGTCACTTCGAACTGCCAGTCGGTGATCGTGCCGTTCAAAAGCCGCGCCTGCGCCGTCGTCAACATCATGGAGCCAAACGGCTCCCAGGCATTCTCCTGCTCGCGCATCCACTGCGCGCGGATCGGCCGTCCCGGCAAGCCAAACGCGATCAGTGCCGCGTCGGCGCCGGCGTCGTCCGCCGCGTTATGGCCGTAGCAACCGGAGCCCTCCATGTGAATGCAGCGAACACGTTCGGGAGGAAGTTTCAGCATTTCCGCGATCGCGCCCCGCAACGGATACACGCCCTGGCTGTGGGTCCACACCGTCAGTGCGCCGTTCTCGTACAGGGCGACGGCGCACGACGGGCCGATCGACGCGTGCATCTGATAGGGTCGTCGATACGACGACTCCACCGTCCAGCTTCCCGCAATAGGCTCGCGCTCGCCGCGGATCACGAAGTCCTCGCGCGGCGCTTGTGCGAGGTCGGCATAGGCGTCGGTCGCGAGCCCCGCGCCCGGTACCTCCCACGCTGCGGCGCGATTCGCGGCGCGCATCGCGCGGATCGCCTCAAACTCGCGCGATGCGACGACGGCGATATAGCTTCCGTTGCGAACGACCTTGACCACGCCCGGCGATTTTTCGACGGCCACCTGATCGAACGCGCGGAGCCGGGCGCCTTGGCGAGGCGGGCGAACAACGCGCGCGTGCAGCATGTTCGGCAGGCGCAGGTCCTGCACGTAGACAACGCCGCCCGTCACCTTCAACGGAATGTCGACCCGCGGCAACGATTTGCCCATCTGCTTGCGCGTCTTCGGATCGGTCAATGCCGAGCGCGGTTGTGCCGCGACATGGAGCGATTGACCGGCAGCGAGTTCCGCGTACGTCGCGTTGCGGCCGTCGCTGGCACGCACGACGCCGTCGGCCACCGTCAACGCATCGACGCCGACGCCGAAACGCGTCGCCGCCAGTCCGACAAGAAGTTCGCGGACCTGGGCGCTCGCGTTGAGGATGGCGGTGCCGCTATCGACGAGCGAGCGGCTGCCGGCGGTATAGCCTTCGTTCGGCGTGCGCGCCGTATCTGCCGTCACCAGCGTGATGCGTGCAGGATCGATGCGCAGCTCATCCGATGCGATCTGCAGCAACGCGGTCTTGATCCCCTGTCCGAGCTCGACTTTGCCGGTGAACACGGTGATCGTGCCGTCGGCGCCGACGCCGATCCAGCTGTCCAGATTCGGGGTGGCGTTGAGGCTTCCGGGCGCGCCCTGCGCGTACGCAGACGGCGCGATCGCAAAGGCAACGACGATCGCTCCGCTCTGCGCGAGAAAGCGCCGGCGCGAGGTATCGAGCGGTGCGAGGGGATTCATGACCGCGAGGAGCCGTTCGCCGCGAGGATCTTGGCCGCGCGATGCACGGCGCGCAGGATCCGCATGTGCGTTCCGCAGCGACAAAGGTTGACGTTGAGGTGCTCGCGGATCTCGTCGTCGGTCGGCGCCGGATTCTTCTCGAGCAGCACCTGCGCGCGCATGATCATTCCGGGAATGCAGAACCCGCATTGCGCCGCCTGCTCGTCGATGAACGCCTGCTGCAGGGCGCCGGGCCGCTCGAGCGTGCCCAGGCCCTCGAGCGTGCGCACGTTCTTGTTCTGCACGAGAAGGATCGGGGTGATGCACGAAAACACGGCCTGGCCGTCGACCTGCACGGTGCACGCGCCGCATTGCCCGAGCCCGCAGCCGTATTTCGCGCCGTTGAGCGCAAGGTCGTTGCGCAGAACGTACAGCAGCGGCGTCGCCGGGTCGGCGTCGATGTCGTGGGTCGTGCCGTTGACTTTGAGGGTGATCACGATTTTTCTTGAGTGCTTTCGACGCGCGCCTTCGCCACTTCACGTTCGACATTGGGCCACGCCGACGCGTTCGCGACCCGCGCCCGCAGATAATCGACGAGCGCGACCATTTGCGCATCGTCGAGCGCGCCGCGAAATGCCGGCATGATGCCCCCCTTCGCGCCTTCGCGCGGCGCAATGCCGTCGAGCGTGATGCGGATGAAATTCGTGGGTGTGACGTCGGTCAGCGTGGTCGAGAGCGCGAGCGGGATGCCGCGCCGCGCGCGCTCATGACAGCCGGCGCATGCGGTCGCATAGATTGCGGCGCCGTCGCGCGCATCGATCGCCGGCGACGCGTCGGCGATCGCGTCGTCGGCAACGGTTGCCGTAGCGGCGGCGACCGGAGGGGAAGACGCCGCGAAGCGCTCGGCACGCGAACCGCGCATCTGCGAGGCGATGTAAACAGCGATCGCACGAACGTCGGCGTTTGGTACGCGCGCGAGATTCTCGGTCACCGGCGCCATCACCCCTGCGGCCGCACCATGCTCCGCGTCAAAGCCGGTCGAGAGATACGTCGTCAGTTGCTCCACGGTCCACGGCCTAGGCGCGGGCGACTGCGCATTGAGCGCTGGCGCGGTCCAACCCTCGGCGACGCCACCGGCGAACGCATGTTCGGGCTCCTCGGCACCCAGCCCATTGCGCGGCGTGTGGCAGGCGCCGCAATGTCCCAGACCCTCGACGAGGTACCGTCCGCGGTTCCACTGCGCATCCTGCGAAGGATCGGGGGCGAGCGGCCCCGGCTTGAAGTACAAGGCCTTCCACATACCGACCAGAGGCCGCGCCACGAGCACGCGGTTTTGCGTCGGCTCGTTGCGAACCGGCTCGCGCGTCATGAGATACGCGTAGATCGCGTCAACGTCATCGTTGGTGACGCGCGTGTAGTGATCGTAGGGAAACGCGGGATAGAGCTGGCGGCCGTCGCGACCGACGCCTTCCTGCATCGCGCGCCGAAACTCGTCCGCCGACCAGCGACCGATGCCGGTGTCGGGATCCGGCGTGATGTTCGTCGAGTAGATCGTGCCGAATGGCGTCGGCAGTGCGCGTCCGCCCGCGAAAGTCTTACCGCCCGGGCGCGTGTGGCAGCTTGCGCAGTTGCCGACGTTGGCCAGCGTCGCGCCCGCCTTGACGGCGTTCGGGTTGAATGCGGCGGGGACTTCCGGCGCAGCGGCGACGTTTCGCGCCGTCACGAAATAGATCACTCCGGCGACCGACAACGCGGCTACGCAGAGTGCCGCGGCGAAGCGCACGCGTCGACCGTCTCTCGCAGAACAGATGACAAGGGACGTCGTTGGTCGCAACGTGCCTCCCCAGGATGGAGCTTGCACGAACTTCGTCTTGGACCGCAGCCGCGCCCCAAGGTGCGGGCTGCCGAAGGCCCAAGCTAACGCGGCTTCACCGAGTCGGCGAGGGCCTGCAGATTCATTGGCTGCACGCGAATCATGCCACCGCGCGGGCTATCGATGTCGGCGATCAGAAAAAACGAGATCGAGACGATCAGCGGCAACACCATCATCAGCACCCGCTCGCGAGCCGGCTCGCGTGTCCCCGCGCCGATCAACAGGTTGCAGCACACGGCGATCGAAATCATGAGCCACCACGCAGCGGGTGGAATGCGATTCCACCACGCGGCTTGCGTATAGCCCTGGCTGTTGATGACATCGTTCATGCCGGCGACGGCCAGCGCCGAGATCGGCGTCGGCTGTGCGACAGCGGGCGCCTGCACGGCTTGCCAGAGCTCGGACTGGATGCGCGATGTGTAAGCGTTGATCTGTGCCAGATCGGCGTCGTCGCGCGACGTGTAGTACCTGATGCGCTGCTCGACGTATTCGCGCAACAGCTTGCGAACCCGGTCGGCCTGCGGTGCGGGGAGCAGGTCGGCGCGCAGGTATTGGGTGCCGATCGCGTTGGCCTCCTCCTCCTCCAGATTCTTGCGCTGATCATAGCGCGTGATGGCCATCGAGAAAGTGAAGCCGATGATGAGCCCCAGCAGCGTGAGTGCGGCAGCGATGATCACGCCGAAGTCCTCGCGGACGATCTCGATGTCTTCGCGCTTGCGGCGGAGCCACCGGGAACCGATCTGGGCCGCGACCCACTGCACGATGAACACCAGCACCAGAAGCAAGAGAGGATTGTCGGTGGGACGCATCTTCGGGACAGGGGCCGCGGGGCCGACAATCTAGCGCATTTTGAACGATACGAAAAATCGAGGCGGCAATGCCTGGAGACGTCTTAACGGGTGCGGCGTGCTCTGGCGGCGGATGCGTGCCCATGCGCCTCGATGTCGTCGGTGGGCTAAACTATCCATGCCATGAGCGAAACCTCGCGCTGGTCGTTTCCCACCGAGCTCCAGCCTACCGCGGACGCCGTCGCATTTGATCTGCGGACTTCGCTCGACGCCGTGGTTGCATTGCGTGCCGAGATTCCCGACGACGCGTTCACCGCGCCGATTCTGGGGACGGAGCGCGTCGGCAGCGGAGTGGTGATCCGGGACGACGGGCTCGTCCTTACCATCGGTTACCTCATCACCGAGGCGGAGCAGGTCTGGCTCACGACGAACGCCGGGACACTCGTTCCCGGGCACCCGCTCGCCTACGATCAGGCAACGGGTCTCGGCCTCGTGCTTCCGCTCGGGCGCCTCGGCCTCGCGCCGATGCCACGCGGCTCCGCCGCATCGCTCGCGGTCGGCGATGAGGCGTTCGTCTTCGGTCGCGGCGGTCGGGCGCACGCGCTCAAGGCGCGCATCATCGCGCGCCGCGAATTCGCGGGTTACTGGGAGTACGTCCTCGACGAAGCACTGTTCACGGCGCCGGCGCATCCCGAGTGGAGCGGCGCCGCGCTGGTCGATCCCGAGGGCATGCTGATCGGCGTCGGGTCGCTGCTCGTGCAGGAGCAGGTCGGCGAGGAATCCGTGCAGGGCAACATGTTCGTCCCGGTCGATCTTCTCGAGCCGATCCTCGACGATCTGCTGAAGTTCAGTCGTCCTGCGCATCCCCCGCGGGCGTGGCTCGGGATGTACACCACCGAAATCGCGGAGCACCTGGTGGTCAACGGTCTCGCGAAGAACGGCCCTGCCGATCGTGCCGGTGTGAAGCTCGGCGACGTGATCGTCGACGTCGCGGGACAGAAGCCCTCGGGGCTTGCGGACTTCTTCCGGCGCGTGTGGAAACTCGGCCCCGCCGGCGTCGCCGTCCCGCTCACGCTCGCCCGTGACGGCGGCGTTGCCCGCGTTGAAGTCCGCTCGGGCGACCGCAACGATTTCCTGCGAAAACCGCTGTTGCAGTAAACGAGTTGCCGGCGAGAGAGTAAACGAATTTCCCGGGCTCGCGAGCGGACCGCCGCGAGCCCGGCAGAAGAATCACAGAGCAGACGGGCGTTCGAGAAGCAGATCAGATGAAAAATGCCGGGCCAAGCCCGGCATTTTTCTACGGCAACGACTTGAAGAATCGAGCGTCCGATCGAGCGGCTCGGTCCCAATTCGGAACGACGTCCCCACCGCACTCGTTCTTACCTTTACTAGAGAAAATCGTCGGGTTCACCCCGGCGATTTCATCTGATCAGGTTCTCGAGCGTCGGATTGCGTTGTGATTTTGTCTGCGGCGATCGCGGCGGTTCGCTCGCGATCGCCGGAAACTCGTTTACTCCGCTACGGCGGTCTTGTAGTCCCAGCCGCCGCCAAGCGCCTTCGCAAGGTCAACGGTCGCCAAGCGCACGTCGCGCGCCGCGAGGATCTGCAGCGTCTGTGCCTGCAGCAGGAGCCGCTGCGTGTCCAGGACTTCGAGATACGGCGAGTAGCCCGAGGTGTAGCGGATGTTGGAAAGCTCGAGAGCCGTCGTGAGCTTGTCCTTGCGCACCGTTTCTGCCGCGAACGCGTCGCGCGTGGTCTGGTTCGCCACCAGCGCGTCGTGGGTGTCCTTGAACGCGGCCTGCACGGTCTGCACGTACTGCACGACGACCGCATCGCGGTTCGCCGTCTTCGCCTCGACGTTGGCTTCGATGCCCCTCAGGTTGAGGAGCGGCTGCGCGAGCGAGCCGGCGATGCTCCAGATCACCGCCGGGCCGGTGAACAGATTCTTGAGCAGGCCGGCTTCGGTTCCGTACGTGCCGGTCAGCGAGAGCGACGGGAAGTAATCGGCGCGCGCCACGTCGATCCGCTGATTCGCCGCGGCGAGCTGCTTCTCGGCGCTCTTGATGTCGGGTCGGCGCTCGAGAAGGTTCGACGGCAGTCCGGAAGGAATCGTCGGGACTGCGAGCAGCCGGACCGTCTGCACGTCGCGCGGGAGATTGGGATCGAACACATCGCGCGGCGAGCGGCCAAGCAGCACCGCGAGTGCGGATTCGAACTGCGCATCGGCGCGCTGGGCCACCGCGACGTCGGCTGCAACGGCTGCGCGCTCCGCCTCGGCCTGCACGAAATCGTAGTCGCCGATCACGCCTGCTTGCAATCGATCTCGTTGCAGCGCGACGGTTTCGTCGCGGGTCTTGAGCGTGTCGTTAAGCAGGATGAGCTGGGCATCGGTCGCGAGCAGCGAGAAATAGGTCTGTGCAACCGTTGCCGCGACGATGGTCCGTACCGTCTCGAGGCCGTACTGCGATGAGAGGAGGTCGTTCTGCGCGGCCGCCGTCGCCGTGCGGTACTTGCCCCACAGATCGACTTCGTAGGAGGCCTGCAGCCCGACGAGGTAGTCTGTCGAGTACGCCGAGAATCCCGGCGGCAGCGGGTTCGAACCGACCTTCGTCGAACGCGTCTTGCTGGCGTTGACCTGGAGATCGACGGTCGGAAACTGCGCGGCTTGCGCGAGCAGAACCTGCGCCTTCGCGAGCTCGATCCGCGCCAGCGCCGCCTTGAGGTCGAGGTTGTTCGCGAGCGCCTCCTCGACGAGCGCCGTCAGCGTCGAATCGTTGAACGCCGTCCACCAGCGCTCGAGGTTCGGGTCGCTGCTGGTGCTCGGCGGCAGATCGAGCGTCGGTGGTGCGGTGGGTGTCGACGCGCAACCGCCGAGCGCGAGCCCGGCCACGAGTGCAATCGGGAGAAGCGCACATCGCAATCGTTCAAGCATGCTCTTCTCCCAGCCACGGACGCGGCGGATGCCCGGGCGTCTGCGGCACGTGATGCGAGGCTTGCCTCAGGTGCGCGACCTCGCCGACGATCTCGTCGTGGCTGCGACGCTCGATCAGGCTGCGCTCGACGATGAACTTGTAGAAGAGCGGCACGAAGAAGATCGCGAGGAACGTCGCCGCGAGCATCCCGCCCATCACCCCGGTGCCGACAGAATGACGTGCCCCGGCGCCGGCGCCCACCGAAATCGCGAGGGGCAGGACGCCGAGGATGAAGGCCATCGATGTCATCAGGATCGGCCGGAACCGGAGCCGCGCCGCCTCGATCGCGGCAGCGGACGGAGACAGGCCCTCGTGGTGCTTCAGCACCGCGAATTCCACGATCAGGATGGCGTTCTTCGCCGCGAGACCGAGGAGCGTCACGAGCCCGATCTGGAAGTACACGTCGTTGGTGAGCTTGTCCCATCCGAAGAATGGGCCGACGTAGTTCTTGATCCAGATCGCGGCGAGTGCGCCGAAGGTTCCGAACGGCAGCGCGAGCAGCACGGAGAGCGGCAGCGACAGGCGCTCGTACTGGGCGGCGAGGATCAGGAACACCATGATCACCGCGAGACCGAGCGCGAAGACCGATGCGCCGCTCGACTTCTTCTCCTGATACGACGTACCGCTCCAGTCGAGGCTGAAGTCGGCGGGCAGCGATTCCTTCGCGATCTGCTCGATACGCGCGATCGCCTGTCCGGTGCTGTACCCCGGCGCCGGCTCGCCGAAGATCTTGACTGCCAGCAGGTTGTTGAAGCGGTCGAGCGAATCGGCGCCCGACGAGTAGCGCACGCTGGCGACTGCGGAGAGCGGAACCATCTCACCCTTGGCGGAACGAACGTAGATCGCGCCGATGTCGTCGGGGCGGCGCCGGTATTGCGGCTCCGCGGACATCAGGACCTGCCACGCACGGCCATACTTGTTGAAATCGTTGACGTAGTAGTCGCCGAGCGTCGCCGAGAGCGCGGCATAGATGTCGGAAATCGGGATGCCGAGCGTCTTCGCCTTCTCGCGATCGACGTCGATCGTGAGTTGCGGCACGTTCGCGCGCCACAGCGAGTTCGGTCTGCCGAGCTGTGGTTCCTGCATGATTCGCCCGAGGAAGGTCTGCGTCACCTCGTTCAGGCGCTTCGCGCCGCCTTCGCCGTGGTTCTGGAGATAGAGTTCCCAGCCGCTGGCGGTCGCAAGCGCGAAGATCGGCGGCGGCGTGATCGCGAACACGATCGCCTCCTTGATGCCGGCGGTCTTCATGAACAGCTCGCCGACGAGCTGCTTCACGTTGACCTTGCGCTCGTCCCAGTGCTTCTGCGTCACGAACATGGTCGCGGCGTTGTTGCGGAAGCCGCCGCCAACGAAGTCGAAGCCGGTGAACGAGACGATATCGAGGTTGTTCGGATTCGAGCGGACGGCCTCTTCGACCTGGCTCACGACCTTGAACGTGCGATCGAGCGTCGCGCCGTCGGGGAGGATGACCACGGTGATGTAGAAGCCCTGGTCCTCGTCCGGCACGAGCGAGCTCGGGGTGAGCCGCCACAGCGCGATCGCCGCGAGGACCATGATCGCGAACAGCGCGGCGCTCAGGACGCCGTGGCGGATCAGGAGCACGACGCCGTCGCCGTAGCGCGCCCGCAGGTGCTCGAAGCCGCGGTTGAACGCTGCGAAGAAGCGGTTCGGCGCCTCGTGCGGCTTGAGGATCAGCGCGCAAAGCGCGGGCGACAGGGTCAGCGCGACCACGCCCGAGATGATCACGGCGATCGAAATCGTGACCGCGAACTGGCGATACAGCTCGCCCGTCAGTCCGCCGAGGAACGCGATCGGCACGAAGACCGCGGTCAGCGTGAGCACGATGGCGATGATCGGGCTCGTGACTTCGCGCATCGCCTTCACGGCGGCGTCGCGTGGCGGCAGCCCCTCCTCGCGCATGATCCGCTCGACGTTCTCCAGCACGACGATCGCATCGTCGACGACGATCCCGATCGCGAGCACGAGCCCGAACAGCGTCAAGGTGTTGATCGAGTAGCCGAGCGCGTAGATGCCGGCGAAGGTCCCGATCAGCGAAACCGGCACGGCGGCGAACGGAATCACCGTCGCCCGCCAGCTTTGCAGGAACAGGTAGACGACCAGGAACACGAGGATCATTGCCTCGCCGAGCGTCTTCAGCACCTCGCGGATCGACACTTCGACGAAGCGCGTCGTGTCGTAGGGAATCGAGTACGTGAGCCCTTGCGGAAAGCGTGTCGCGAGCTCGTTGGCGCGCGCTTCGACCGCCTTGGCGACGGATAACGCGTTCGCGCCCGGCGACAGGAAGATCCCGACCAGCGTCGCCGGGTGCCCGTTGATGCGGCCCATGAACTCGTAGTCGCGGGATCCGAGCTCGACGCGCGCGACGTCCGCAAGGCGCACCGCCGAGCCGTCCGGGTTGGAGCGGACGATGATCTGCTCGAATTCCTTGGGATCGGAGAGCCGGCCGCGCGTGACGATCGTGTAGACGAGCTCCTGCCTGGGGCCGCTCGGCGTCTGTCCCACCTTGCCCGCGGCGAACTGCGCGTTCTGCTCGTTGACCGCGTTGATCACGTCGGTCGGCGTGAGCTTGAGCTGCGCGAGGCGGTCGGGTTTCAACCAGATGCGCATCGCGTAATCGTGCGCGCCGAAGATCTGCACGTTGGTCGTGCCCGGAATGCGTTTCAACTCGTCGAGAACGTTCAGCGTCACATAGTTCGACGTGAAGAGATCGTCGTAGCGCCCGTCGGGCGAGTAGAAAGCGAGGACCTGAAGGAATGCCTGGCTGCCGCGCTCGACGGTGACGCCCTGCCGCTGCACTTCCTGCGGCAGCCGCGGCTCCGCCTGCTTGACGCGGTTGTTGACGTTGACCGCGGCGATATCGACGTTGGTACCGATATCGAAGGTCACCTGGATCTGCACGGTGCCGTTCGACGCGGACGTCGAATGCATGTAGATCATGTCCGGAACGCCGTTGATGGCGTTCTCGAGCACCGAGGCCACGGTCTGCTCGAGCGTCTCGGCCGAGGCGCCGGGGTAGATTGCCGTCACGGTCACGACCGGTGGCGCGATTTCCGGATACTGCGCGATCGGCAGCGAGCGCATCGAAGCCAGGCCGGCCAGCACGAGGAACAGCGAGATCACCGCGGCGAAGATCGGGCGGTCGATGAAGAAGCGCGAGAACATGAGCGCGATCCCTCGGGGCTTATGGCTTGGGCGCGGCCGACGCGCTCTTCGCCGCAGGCTGCGACTTCGCGGGTGCGGTCGACGGCGTCGTCGTCGCTGCAACTTCCGAGTTGGTTGGCTCGCCTGCCGACGGCGCGGGTGTCGCCCTTGCCTTCCCCGAGGGCGCGGTCGCTGGTGGAGCCGTCGCCGCAGCTTCCGACTTCATCGGCTCGCTGTCCGACGGCGCGGGCTTAGCTGCTGCTTTCCCGGCGGGTGCGGCGGCGCTCGCCGTCTTGATCGGCGCACCGACCAGCAGCTTCGCGACGCCATCGACCACGACGACATCGCCCGGCTTGAGCCCCGATTCGATCACCCAGAGGTTGCCGCCGTCGCCGTCGACCCAGTCACCGACCACGACGGGACGCGGCTGGGCGACCTCCTTTCCGTCCTTGTCCTTGCCGACGACGTAGACGAACTTGCCCTGCGGACCGTCGAGCACGGCGACCTGCGGAACCGCGATCGCGTTCTTGCGTTGCGCGCCCCGCAGGACCGCGCGCACGAACTGGCCCGGCTTGAGCGCGGCGTCGGAATTGCCGACCTCCGCGCGCATTTCGTAGGTCCCCGTCGTCGGATTGACGCGCGTGTCGGCGAAATTGATGCGGCCGCGGCGCGGGAACGTCGATCCGTCGGCGAGGCGGATCGTTACGTCGTAGGCGTTGTCCTTCGGGAGCGAAAGCTGGCCCGCCGTGACCGCGCGTTGCAGCTTGAGCTCGTCGTTCTCCGAGACGTTGAACACCACCCAGATCGGATCGACCTGCGAAATGACCGTGAGCAGCGTGTCGTTCGCGGTCGCGAGGCTGCCTTCGGATTTCATCGCGCGGCTGGACAACCCTGCGATCGGCGCGACGACCCGGGTGTAGCCGAGATTGACCTTGAGCTCGTCGAGCTTGGCGCGGGCGGATTTCACCGCGGCAGCGGCGAGATCGGCGTTCGACGCGGCGTCGTCCGCTTCCTTCTGCCCGACCGCCTTGCGCTCGGCGAGCGGCTTCAAGCGCGCGAGCTCGCGATCGGCCTGCGCCTTCTGTGCCTCGGCGCGTGCGAGATCGGCATCGGCCGCATTGACCTGCGCCTGATAGGTGGCGGGGTCGATCGTGAACAGCGGCTGTCCGGCCTTGACCGCCGAGCCTTCCTGGTAAAGGCGCTTTTCGATGATGCCGGTGACGCGCGCGCGGACTTCAACGTCCTTCGACCCGGTCGTCTGTGCGACGTACTCGAACGCCACCGGGAAATCGCGAGGTTGGACGGCGAGCGTCGTCACCTCCGCCGGAGGAAAGCCTTGAAATCCGCCTTGCTGCGCAGGGCCGCATGCCGCAATGAGCAGCGTCGCGGCGATGGTGGCGGCGGGGCGGAGCAGGGTCTGGTGGAATTGCGGGGGCATGGAAGCTCCTGAGCCGATGGTCGATCGGACAGATAGTTCGAAGGAAACGGGCTTGCGGGAGTTGGCAAGAATACATACAATCAAGCATGTTTGTAAACCATGACGCGCTTAGGGGGTTTGGTAAGCTTCGGGCGCTCATGCTCACGACGTTTGCGCGCATGCGATTTCGACACGGCGGCCCCGACAAGGTTGGCCGCCACCCGCGCGCTCGCCGCATTTCGGGACGTTGGCAATTCCGGGTGTTTTGAATGGTGCGCAGAACGAAGGAGGACGCGGCCGTCACGCGCGAGCAGCTGCTCGACGCGGCGGAGCGCGTCTTTCGCGAGCGCGGCGTCACGCGCGCGTCGCTCGCCGAGGTGGCCGCCGCCGCAGGCGTCACGCGGGGTGCGGTCTATTGGCACTTCAAGGACAAGGCGGACTTGTTCTCCGCGATGGTCGAACGGGCGACGCTCCCGCTCGATGCGATGCTCCTCGAGGCGGATCCCGAATCGTGCGCGGATGCGCTCGCGAAGCTGCGCGAGCTCGCGATCGGCGCGCTGACGCGTCTTGCGGAGGATCCGCGCACGCAGGCGGTCTTCGAGGTCATCTTCCACCGGACCGAGCTCACGGAAGAGCTCGCGTCCGTGGCGGCGCGCCACGATCAGGAGCGCTGCGCCTGCCTGTCGCAGGTCGAGCGCCTGCTCGCGCGTGCCGTCGAAGTGGGGCAACTGCCGGCCGATCTCGACACCGCCCTCGCGACGCGCGCGATGCACGGCTACATCTCGGGCATCATGCGCGAATGGGTGCTTGACAAGGACGGTTGCGACCTCGCACGCGCGGCGCCGGCGTTTGTGGATACCTTTCTGGGTGGCCTGCGCACCCACCCGCCGCGGCGCACCGAAACGGTCCGGCCGCGCATCCGTCCGCGCGCGCTCCCGCGTTAGCCAAGGCGCGATTCGGCAACGCGTTCCGGTCCCGGCATAATCGCAGTTTTTCCGCGATCAGTCCGTCGAAGGACGATTCGAATGGGCATCATCAATCGCATCGGCGTGATCGGCGCCGGCACAATGGGGAGCGGCATCGCCCAGGCTTGCGCGGTCTCCGGCATTCCGGCGGTGATGATCGACGTGAGCGATGACGCCACCGGCCGCGGGACCAAGACCATCGCCTTGAGCCTCGACCGGCTCGTCAAGAAGGAGAAGCTCACGGCCGAAGCGCGCGACGCGGCGCTCGCCAACGTCTCCGGCTCGACCGATTACGCGGCGCTCGTGACCGCCGACCTCGTCGTCGAAGCGGCGACGGAGAACCTGGAGCTCAAACTCAAGGTGCTGCGGCAGATCGCCGGCATCGTCGCGCAGAACATTCTGATCGCGTCGAATACGTCGTCGATCTCGATCACCGCGCTCGCGGCCGTCGTATCGAACCCGGCGCGCTTCCTCGGGATGCATTTCTTCAACCCGGTGCCCATGATGGCGCTGGTCGAGCTGATCCGCGGACTGGAAACCGACGAGACGACGCTTGAGTCGGCGAAGTCGTTCGTCGAGAAGCTCGGCAAGACGCCCGTGATGGTCCGGAACAGCCCGGGGTTCGTCGTCAACCGTCTCCTGTGCCCGATGCTCAACGAGGCGGTCTTCGCGCTGCAGGAAGGCATCGCCTCGGCCGAGGATATCGACAACGCGATGAAGCTGGGCTGCAACCATCCGATCGGACCACTGGCGCTTGCGGATATGATCGGACTCGACGTGCTGCTCGCCGTCATGAATGTTTTCTACGACGATTTCAACGATCCGAAGTACCGGCCGGCGCCGCTGTTGAAGGAGATGGTCGCTGCGGGCAGACTGGGAAGAAAATCGGGACGCGGGTTCTACGCGTACTGATATCTGCGGTAAGGATTTCGCGTCAAAGCATCACGCGTTGAGCGGCTCGCGCGTCGCAGCTCTGCTCATCGCGCCAAGGAGGACCGGGATGAAGATCCACTGGATCGCCGCGCTTGCCGCTTTGGTCGTGTCGTGGTTGCCACCCGGCTTCGCCCAGGCGCCTCAAGTGACGCCGCTTCGCGTGATCGCCTTCGACGGCGGATGGAATCTCCCGGTGTGGGCCGCGCAGCGCCAGGGATTTTTCGAAGCCAACGGCGTATCGGTCCAGCTTTCGTACACGCCGAGCTCGACCTACCTGATCACGGCGCTCCTCGACGGGAAGTTCGACCTGGTGCTCGCCGGCGTCGACAACATCGTCGCGTATCAGGAAGGACAGGGCGAGGCGAAGATTCCCGACAACCCCGACATGTTCGCGTTCCTCGGCAACGACGGCGGATTCGCATCGGTCGTCGCCGCGCCCGCGGTCAAGGCGTTCGGCGACCTGAAGGGCAAGACCGTCTCGGTCGACGCGATGACAACCGGCTATGCGTTCGTCGTACGCGAGCTGCTCGCGCGCAATGGCGTCGGAGAAGGCGACGTCACCTACGTTCGCGCGGGCGCCACGCTCAACCGGTATCGCGACCTGCTCGCAGGCAAGCACGACGCGACGCTGTTGCGAACTCCATTCGAGCTGCTGGCGAAGAATCGCGACTACAACGTGCTCGCGTACACGCAGTCGCTGGGCGCGTACCAGGGCACCGTGGGCGCGACGCGTCGGTCGTGGGCGGTGGCGCACGAGAAGGAGCTGATCGGCTTCATCCGCGGCTACAAGGCGGGGATTGACTGGTTGTACGATCGTGGCAATCGCGAGATCGTCGAAGCGATCCTGATTGCGAACATCCGCGACATGACGCCAGCGCTCGCGAAGCAGGCCTACGACACGCTGCTCGCTGACAAGGGCGGGATTGCGCGTGACGCGGCGCTGGATATCGACGGGATCCGCACGGTGCTCGCCCTCCGCAGCAAGTACGGCCAGCCGCAGAAGACGCTGACCGATCCGATGAAGTACGTCGATGTCACGTATCATCGAAAGGCGCTCGGCGGAACGTAGCGTCGCTTCCGAGCACGCGCCCGAGTCGACGCCGCGAGATTGACGGAGCCCGCAGGAAGCATCGATGGCCAGAAAAAAGGCGACCGAACCGCAGATCGTCCGTCCGGACGACGTCGAGCCGCATTACCGGTGGGATCGTCCGCTGCAGGCGCCCGGACACACCCAGGTCGACTTCGAGGAGCGGATCAACTTTCGTCGGCTGCACGACTACCGCCTTGCGCGCACACGCGCGGCGCTCGCCGAGTCGGGGCTCGGCGCGCTGCTGTGCTTCGACCAGCACAACATCCGCTACATCACGAGCACGGTGATCGGCGAATGGGCGCGCGACAAGCTGACGCGCTATGCGCTTCTGACCGGAAACGGCGATCCCTACATCTGGGATTTCGGCTCGGCGGCAAAGCACCATCGTCTGCACGCGCCATGGCTGCATCACGATCACTGTCGCGCCGGGCTGCTCGGACTGCGCGGTGCTACCGGCGGGGATACGACGCTCTTCCGCGACGCTGCGCGGGAGATCAAATCGCTGCTCGACGCGGAGGGTGTCGGCGATCTGCCGCTCGGCCTCGACGTCGTCGAGCCGCCCATGCTGTTCGAACTGCAGAAGCTGGGGATCGAGGTGCGCGATGGCCAGCAGACGCTGTTGATGGCGCGCGAGGTCAAGAGCATCGACGAGCTCACGCTGCTCAACATGGCGGCGGCGATGGTCGACGGCGTTTACCAGGACATTGCCGAAGCGCTGAAGCCCGGCGTCAAGGAAAGCGAGATCGTCGCGCTCGCGACGAAGCGCCTCTACGAGATGGGCAGCGATTGCGTGGAGGCGATCAACTCCATCTCCGGGGAACGTTGCAGCCCGCATCCACACAACTTCACCGACCGGCTGATCCGTCCCGGTGACCAGGCGTTCTTCGACATCATCCAGTCGTTCATGGGCTATCGGACCTGCTATTACCGCACGTTCAACGTCGGGCGCGCGACGTCGGCGCAGCGCACGGCGTATCGCTACGCGCGCGAATGGATGGACCGGGCGATCGCGTTACTGAAGCCCGGCGTGACGACGGACAAGATCGCGCGCGCTTTTCCGCAGGCGAAGGAGATCGGCTTTTCGAGCGAGATGGAGGCGTTCGGGCTGAATTTCTGCCACGGGCTGGGCCTGGGCCTGCACGAACGGCCGCTGATCTCGCGCCTCAATTCGCTCAAGGACCCGATCGAGCTCAAGGCAGGGATGGTGTTCGCGGTAGAGACCTACTGTCCGGCGAGCGACGGGATCTCGGCGGCGCGTATCGAGGAGGAAGTGATCCTGACGCCAACGGGGCCGAAGATCATTTCGCTGTATCCGGCGGAGGAGCTGCCTATCTCCCATCCCTATTAAATGTTAGTGCGTCGCCGTCCGACTGACGGCGTCAATAGCGAGCGACTGTCGGCGACGCACTAACTCCGCCGGTTCGACCGTCGCCAGGAACGCGACGTTCAACCGGCGGGTTGCGAGCGATTTGTTGCGTTGACGATTTTGCATTGCGCTCAAGATGAAGCTTGTTTTGCTCAACCGAGCCATGGGACGACGTGTCGGGGGGGACGCACTAGCTCCACCGGTGCTACCGTCGCGACAGACGCGACGTTCAACCGGCGGGTATCGGGCGATTTATTGCGTTGACAAAGTTGTCACGCTCAACCGGACCAAGGAGGCATATGGCCGCACGTACCCCCGAAGATGTCGACCGGCTGTTCGCGGAGCTCCTGACTGCGGGAAAGCTCGACCCGCTGGTGGCACTCTACGAGCCGCAGGCGGCGCTGATGCCCTCTCCGGGCAAGCTCGTGATCGGCACGGCGGCGGTTCGTGACTCGCTTGCGGGCTTTCTTGCCGGCAAACCGAAGATGACACTGACAGCGAGAGTTGTCGCGCAGAGCGGCGAGCTTGCGGTCACCTCCGCGAAATGGGAGCTCGCAATGACGGGACCGGACGGGAAGCCGGCTCAAATGAACGGCGAGAGCGTGGAAGTTGTGCGGCGCCAGCCCGACGGAACCTGGCGCGTCGTCATCGATCTTCCGTTTGGCGTTGGAGCCTAAGCGTGTTTTTGCCGATGACGTGGCGGCAACGGCGGCCGCGCTCCGAAAAGCACGTCTTGCCTTGGCGAGTGGAAAGTTCGTAGTGAACCGGTATTGAGGAATCGATGAAGCTCGGCTGGATCGGCATTGGCAGGATGGGCTACGAGATGGCGGGCCGTCTCGCCAAGGGCGGCGCGGACGTCACGGTCTGGAACCGCACGCGCGCGAAGGCCGAGCCTTTGACGCAGTACGGCGCCAAGGTCGCAGACAAAGTGACCGACCTCGCGGCGTGCGAGATCGTCTTCGTGATGGTGTCGACGTACGACGACGTGAAGGAAGTCGTACTCGGGCCGGCCGGATTGCTCTCGAACGCCTCGCGCGACGGCAAGCGTCCGAAGCTCGTCGTCGAATGCTCATCGATCTCGCTCGAGGGCTCCGCGGAATTGCGGCAGGCATTGCTGGCGCAAGGCATCCAATTGCTCGCCGCGCCGGTCTCGGGGAACGCAAAGGTCATCAAGGCAGGCCGCTTGTCCTTTGTCTGTTCGGGACCCAAGCCGGCGTTCGACACCGCGCTGCCATACCTCAAGCTGATCGGTCCCGCCGCGAGCTACGTCGGCGAAGGCGAGCTCTCGCGCATCGTCAAGATTTGCCACAACGTGTTCCTGGGGGTCGTTACGCAGTCGCTCGCGGAGATCACGATTCTGGCGGAGAAGGCCGGCGTCCCTCGCCACGCCTTCCTCGACTTCATGAACCAGAGCGTGATGGGCTCGACGTTCTCGCGCTACAAGGCACCGGCGTTCGTCAATCTCGATTTCAAGGTGACGTTCACGCCGCATCTCCTGCGCAAGGATCTCGATCTCGGATTGGACGCGGGCAAGCGCTTCGAGGTGCCGATGCCGCTCGCGTCGCTGACTCGCGATATCCTGCAGTCCATGATCGGACGCGGCATGACCGAGCAGGATTTCGCGCAGCTGCTGTTGCTGCAGGCGGAAGCCTCGGGCCTCAAGCTGGTCCCGGAGAAGGTCGTCGTGAGCGACGGGTTGGGGTAGGGCTAGACGAGCTACCGGCGATCGCGAGCGAACCGCCGCGATCGCCGCGATCAAGATCACAACGCAGACGGGCATTCGAGAACCCTAGTTAGAGGAAAAGTCGCTGGAATGAATCCGTCGATTTTCTGCAATGAGGAAAGGAGGAAGGCGTGAGAGTGATGCGTTTTCTTGCGATTGCGCTGTGCGCACTTCTGACGGTTCCAGCGTCGGCGCAGACCTGGCCCAGCCGGCCGGTCAAAGTCATCGTGCCTTTCACCGCCGGCAGTGCGACGGACATCCTCGCGCGAACGTTCGGGCAGAAGCTGCAGGAGGTCTGGGGACAGCCCGTGGTGGTCGAGAACCATCCAGGCGCCGGCGGCACGATTGGCGCGGGGATCGTCGCGAAGTCGACGCCAGACGGCTACACGCTGCTGGTTCATTCCGCGGGCTTCGCGATGAATCCATTCATCTACCCCGAGCTGCCTTACGACTCGGCGAAGGATTTCGTCGACATCGCGCCGCTCGGCGGACAGCCAAACGTGCTCGTCGTCGCTTCGAATTCCGGCATCAAGTCCGTGGCCGACCTGATCGCGCAGGCCAAGCAGAAACCCGGCGCCTTCAACTACGGATCTGCCGGCATCGGCAGTGGCACGCACGTCAACGCGGAGAAATTCAGGCTCGCGACCGGCATCGATGCGGTGCACGTCCCGTACAAGGGGACGCCCGAGGCGCTGAAGGACACGATCGCCGGTCGCGTCACGTTCTTCTTCTCGCCGATATCGGCGGCGCTGCCACAGATCAAGGACGGCAAGGTGACCGCACTCGCGGTGTCCAGCGCGCAACGCTCGAGCGTGTTGAAGGACGTGCCGACGATCGCCGAAGCCGGGGTTCCTGGATTCGACTACAACTTGTGGGTGGGACTTTTCGGTCCTGCGAACCTTCCGCCGGATCTCGTCAACCGCATCAACCGCGATGTCATGCGCGTGATGCAGATGCCCGACGTCAAGGAGAGATTGTCGTCACTCGGCGCCGAACCCATGACGATGACTCCGGCGGAATTCGCGGGATTCGTGAAGGGAGAGTTCGACACCTCGGCGAAGATCGCCAAGGCCGGCAACATCAAGGCCCAATGAACCTCCGCTCGCTCCCTGCCGCCACGACGGGGGCTCGGCTCAGGGGGGTGTGCGCTTTCGAATCTGGATCGTCTTGCGGAAATGGGCGTATACGACGCCAGCCGCATCGCACAGATCGACGTCGTAAACGCGCTCGACTTTCTCGCTCGTGTCGAGTTCATTGCGGATCCCGTCCAACTCGCCCGCCGCGAATCGAAACGTCGAATACAGCGTTTCGCGGCCGGGCTTCCTGAATTCGATCGTTGCGGCCTTGTCCCACGCGATGTAGCGCTTCCCCAGGTTCAAAGAAAACATCACGACATATACCGGGTCGATGCACCCATACATGCTGCCGCCGAACATCGTCCCGTTGTAACCGCGCGTCTTCCAGTTAAGAGGAAGCTTGATTCTGATCTCGTCGAAGGCGGCCGAAACGTAGGTAATTCGCACGCCGGTGCGCCGATAGCACGGGTAGAGATTGAACAGGAAGCGCATGGTGCGCGACTTTAACGACTCGGGCATCGCAGCGTCGCAATAAGTCGGGGAATCGCTCTATTCTAGCGAACGCGGTTCGGAGCGTCGGACTGCGCACGGCCGGTCCCTCTGACGGGTCGAACGAGGCGCGAAACCGCAGCGCATGTGGCGAAGCCCGCGTTCAGGCATAATCGTGCGCCGCGTGCGCTTGATCGAACGGTCCGCAACGAGACCGTCGCGCGACCGCGACCCGCCGGATACGAAACGGGATCGGAGGGAGGAAATGGAGGAGCGTCTCGATACCTTTCCGCGCCTGCTCGCGCATCACGCGCGCGTGCGGCCTGACCATCCGGCAACGCGCGAGAAGGACCTCGGCATCTGGCAGACGTGGACCTGGGCGGAGGTCGCCGCGGAGGTACGGGCGCTCGCGTGCGGCCTCGCCGCACAGGGTTTCACGCGCGGCATGCATCTCGCCATCATCGGCGACAACCGCCCGCGCCTTTATTGGGCGATGATCGCGGCGGATGCGCTCGGCGGCGTTCCGGTGCCGATGTACCAGGACGCGCCGGCCGCCGAGTTCGCGTACGTGCTGAACGACGCCGAGATCGTCTACGCGCTTGCGGAGGACCAGGAGCAGATCGACAAGCTGATCGAAGCGCAGCCGCAGGTGCCGACGCTCAAGCACATCTACTACGACGATCCTCGCGGCCTGCGCAACTACCAGGGCGTCACGAGCTTCGAGAAGCTGACCGGAATCGGACGCGAGTTCGACTGCGCGCATCCGGACTTCTTCGAAGGCGAGGTGGCGAAGGGCTCGCCCGACGACGTGTCGATCATGCTTTACACGTCGGGCACGACCGGCAAGCCCAAGGGGGTGCGACAGACCCATCGCGCGTTCATCGCGGCCGGCATGGGCGGCGCCACGTTCGACCGCCTCCGCGCGGACGACAACGTCCTTTCGTATCTGCCGATGGCGTGGGTGGGCGATCATCTCTTCTCTTACGCACAGTGGCTCTGCACCGGGTTCACCATCAATTGCCCCGAGTCCGGGGAAACCGTGATGACCGACATGCGCGAGATCGGGCCGACGTACTATTTCGCGCCGCCGCGCATCTTCGAGAACCTGCTCACGCAGGTGATGATCCGCATGGAGGACGCGAGCGCCATCAAGCGCTGGCTGTTCCGATATTTCACCGATATCGCACGCAAGGTCGGGCCGCACATTCTTGACGGCGCGACGGTGCCGCTTTTCGAACGAATGCAGTACGCTCTCGGCAACTTGCTTGTGTACGGTCCGCTGCGGAACGTCCTGGGGATGAGTCGCATCCGCGTCGCGTACACGGCCGGCGCCGCGATCGGCCCGGATCTCTTCCGCTTCTACCGCTCGATTGGCGTCAATCTGAAGCAGCTCTACGGCCAGACCGAGACCTGCGCGTACGTCTGCCTGCAGCCGGACCGGGGCGTGCACTTCGATACCGTCGGCACGCCGGCGCCCGGTGTCGAGCTGAAGATCGCGGCCGGCGGCGAGGTGCTGATCAAGGGGCCGATGCTGCTCAAGGAATACTACAAGCGTCCGGACGCAACAGCGGAATCGATCGACGATGCCGGTTACTTTCATAGCGGCGACGCCGGTTTCATCGACGAGGCCGGACACCTGCGCATCATCGACCGCGCGAAGGACGTCGGGAAGCTCGCGGGTGGCGCGATGTTCGCGCCGAACTACATCGAGAACAAGCTCAAGTTCTTTCCGCACATCAAGGAGGCGGTCGCCTTCGGCGCGGAGCGCGAAAGGGTGTGTGCGTTCGTCAACATCGACTTCGGCTCGGTCGGGAACTGGGCCGAGCGGCGCGGGCTGCCTTACTCCGGCTACACCGATCTTGCGGCCAAGCCCGAGGTCTACGACCTGATCCGCGAGTGCGTCGAGAAAGTGAACGCCGAACTCGCTACGGAAGCCGGTCTCGCCGGCTCGCAGATCGAGCGCTTTCTCATCCTGCACAAGGAGCTCGATCCCGACGACGACGAGCTCACCCGCACGCGCAAAGTACGTCGTGGCTTCGTTGCGCAGAAATACGCCGTGCTGATCGACGCGCTGTATTCGGGGCGCGAGGTCGAGCATATCGAGACACAGGTCAAATTCGAAGACGGACGCACGGGTGTGGTGGCAGCGGACTTGAGGATCGCCGATGCCCGCACCGTGGCGGCACCCGAAAAGCAGGCCGCCTGACGCGCCATGAGCGATGCGCGTCGAACCGGCGAAGTGATTCTTGCGCTCGAGAACATCTCGCTCGCCTTCGGCGGCGTCAAGGCGCTGACCGACATCAGCTTCGATGTCCGCGAGCACGAGATCCGCGCGATCATCGGGCCGAACGGCGCCGGAAAAAGCTCGATGCTCAATGTCATCAACGGCGTCTACCGTCCGCAACAGGGAACGATCCTGTTTCGCGGCGAGCACCGGCGCGACATGAACACGCATGCGGCCGCAGCCGCCGGCATCGCGCGCACTTTCCAGAACATCGCGCTGTTCAAGGGCATGACGGTGCTGGACAACATCATGACTGGCCGCAATCTGAAGATGCGCGCGAACTTCCTCGAGCAGGCGATTTGGATCGGGCGCGCCCGGCGCGAGGAGCTCGACAATCGTGCGAAGGTCGAGGAAGTCATCGATTTCCTCGAGATCCAGCATATCCGGAAGACGCCGGTCGGACGGCTTCCGTATGGACTGCAGAAGCGCGTCGAACTGGCGCGCGCGCTTGCCGCCGAGCCGTCGCTGTTGCTGCTCGACGAGCCGATGGCCGGGATGAACGTCGAGGAAAAGCAGGACATGTGCCGCTTCGTGCTCGACGTGAACGAGCAATTCGGCACGACGATCGTGCTGATCGAGCACGACATGGGCGTCGTCATGGACATCTCCGATCGCGTCGTCGTGCTCGACTACGGACGCAAGATCGGCGACGGCCCGCCGTCCGAGATTCGAGCCAACCGGGCCGTAATCGACGCGTATCTCGGCGTCGCGCACTGATTGACCACCACGCCGACCGGCGCCGCCAGATGCAATTTTTCTTCGAAGTCCTGATCGGCGGGCTCCTGTCGGGGATCATGTACTCGCTAGTCGCGCTCGGCTTCGTGCTGATCTACAAGGCTTCGGGCGTCTTCAATTTCGCGCAGGGTTCGCTCGTATTCTTCGCGGCGCTGACGTTCGTCGGGCTGCAGGAGCACGGCTTCAACTTCTGGCTCGCCCTCGCGGCCACCCTCGGTGTGATGATCCTCATCGGGCTCGCGACGGAGCGCGTCGTGCTTCGACCGCTCGTCAATCAGCCGCAGATCACGCTGTTCATGGCAACCATCGGCCTTTCGTTCGTACTCGAAGGCGTGGCGCAGATCCTGTGGGGCGCAAACGTGCGCGGCCTGGACATCGGCATCCAGGACGAGCCGATCCAGTGGATCTCGGATACGACCGGCATCAACGTGTCGAAGTTCGACCTCTTCGCCGCCGGGATCGCGGGCGCGCTCGTCGTGTCGCTCGCGATCTTCTTCAATCGCACGCGCATCGGGCGCGCGCTTCGGGCCGTCGCCGACGATCACCAGGCGGCGCTTGCGGTTGGCATTCCGCTGCAGCAGATCTGGGGCATCGTGTGGGCGGTCGCAGGATTCGTCGCGCTGGTCGCGGGACTGCTGTGGGGCGCGCGGAACGGCGTTCAGTACGCGCTGACGTTCGTCGCGTTGAAGGCGCTGCCGGTGCTGATCCTCGGCGGATTCGAATCGGTGCCCGGTGCGATCGTCGGCGGATTGATCATCGGCGCCTCGGAGAAACTCGCCGAGGTGTACATCGGGCCGCACGTCGGGGGTGGCATCGAGGGATGGTTTCCTTACGTCCTCGCGCTGGCGTTCCTCCTGTTCCGGCCCGAGGGGTTGTTCGGGGAGAAGCACATTGACCGTGTCTAACGCGCCGGTGCGTGTTTTCGGCGGATTGATGAACCAGCCGGGATGTATGCCTGGCGGTGGTCCGATGGGCGGGCAAGTTGAAGCGTCGTCGAGGACGAGGGAGCGGCAATGTTCCCTGGCAAAACGCCAACGCTTGACTTGCCTGCACCTCGTTGCCAGTAACAGTGTAAGAGCAGGCCCCCGAACCTGGTGGCCCACACCGACCGCTGATCGCACTGCGCCGGAAGTCAAAACCGATGCTGTATAGAGAATCCGGCCAGTTCAAGGCGACTTACGCCACCGATCAGCAGATCTTTCCGATCCGCCAGGACCGGATCGTGATGGCGACCATGCTCGTGATCGCTTTTGTCGTGATTCCGCTCGTCGGCAACCAGTACTGGTTTTCAGCGATCCTGATTCCCTTCTTGCTGTTCTCGCTCGCGGCGATCGGGCTCAACCTGCTGACCGGCTACGCGGGGCAGTTGTCGCTCGGCACCGCGGCGTTCATGGCGGTCGGCGCGTTCGCTGCCTGGAACTTTTACCTGCGCGTGCCCGGGATGCCCATCGTGCTCGCATTCGCGCTGGGTGGCATCTGCGCTGCGGTCGTCGGCATCGTGTTCGGCCTGCCGAGCCTGCGCATCAAGGGCTTCTATCTCGCGGTCGCGACCCTCGCTGCACAGTTCTTCGTCGTTTGGGTGCTGACCAAGTTTCCATGGTTCTCGAACAACTCCTCATCGGGCGTCATCGCGACGCAACCGATGGTGATCCTCGGCTTTCCGATCGACACGCCCCGCAGCAAGTACCTGCTTACCCTCGTCATCGTCGCGCTGCTTGCCCTCGCCGCGAAGAACATGGTGCGCAGTTCGATCGGGCGCTCGTGGATGGCGATTCGCGACATGGATGTCGCTGCGGAAGTGATCGGCATCCCGATGCTCAAGACCAAGCTTTCGGCGTTCGCGATTTCGTCGTTCTACTGCGGTGTCGCAGGCGCGCTCTATGCGTACTGCTATCTCGGCAGTGTCGAGCCCGATGGCTTCAATCTCGATCTTTCGTTCCGGATCCTGTTCATGATCATCCTGGGCGGCGTGGGCAGCATTCTCGGGTCGTTCCTGGGCGCGGCTTTCATCACGCTGCTGCCGATCCTGTTGAACAGCGTCGCGCGGCCGATCGAAAACATCCTCGGTATCTCGCTGCCGCCTGGCCTCATGTCCAACCTCGAGCTGATCGTGTTCGGCGGGCTGATCATTTACTTTCTGATCGTCGAGCCGCACGGGCTTGCGCGGCTGTGGCAAATCGGCAAGGAAAAGCTCCGCCTCTGGCCTTTCCCCCATTGATGCTGCGTAGCAACAACCCGTGGAATTCGCGCGTTCGTCGCCGTGTTGACGACAATTGCCCTGTCTTTGTTGACAGCGGGACCGGTCTCGCGAATCCTTATCAATCCAGCGTCCCGCCGCGCGCTCGATCCAGCGCGCGGTTCTTTTGAAGCAGGAGGAGAAGCATGAATTCGATCCGTGCGGTACTTGTCGGCGTCGCCCTCTGCGTCGCCACGGCCGCGAATGCGCAAAACGAGCAATTCATCCCGATGGAGGGCTATTGGGTCGGACCGTATGCCGCGGGCGGGTCCGGCATCTTTGGCGGCTTCATCGACTACGTCAACATGATCAATGCGCGCGACGGCGGCGTGAACGGCGTCAAGTTGACGTACGAAAAGTGCGAAACCGAGTACAACAACGCGCGCGGCGTCGAATGCTACGAGCGGCTGAAGAACAAGGGGCCGACCGGCGCGTCCGTGTTCCATCCGCTTTCGACTGGCATCACCTACTCGATCATGGAGAAGGCGACTGCCGACAAGATCCCGGTGATCTCGATGGGCTACGGCCGGACCGATGCCGCTGACGGTCGCGTGTGGCCCTATGTCTTCCCGCTCATCACCACGTACTGGTCGCAGGCGTCCGCGATGATCAAGTACATCGCGCAGAAGGAAGGCGGGACCGACAAGCTCAAGGGCAAGACCATCACGCTCATCTATCACGACTCGGCGTACGGCAAGGAGCCGCACGCGGTGCTGCAGAAGGAAGCCGAGCGCTACGGGTTCAAGCTCAACATGATCGCCGTGCCGCATCCGGGCAACGAGCAGGGTGCGCAATGGCTGCAGATCCGGCAACAGAAGCCCGACTGGGTGATCCTATGGGGCTGGGGCGTGATGAATCCCACCGCGCTCAAGGCGGCCGCGAAGATCGGCTTCCCGCGCGATCACATCGTCGGCGTCTGGTGGGCTGGCGCCGAGGAAGACACGATTCCCGCCGGTGATGCGGCCAAGGGCTACGTCGCCGCCGGCTTTAACGTCGCGGGCGCGAACTACCCGGTGATCGCGGACATCAAGAAATATGTTTACGCGAAGGGCAAGGGCGAGATGGACGACCAGACCCGGATCGGCTCCATCTACTACAACCGCGGTGTCGTCCACGGCATCGTCACCGTCGAAGCGATCCGCACCGCGCAGGCGAAGTTCGGCAAGAAGCCCTTGACCGGCGAACAGATCCGCTGGGGTATCGAGAACCTGAACATCACCGAGGCCCGACTGAAGGAGCTGGGCGCGGTCGGCTTCATGCAACCGCTGAAGGTGAGCTGTGCCGATCACGAGGGCGGCGGCTCGGTGAAATTCCTGCGCTGGGACGGCGACAAGTGGACGCCGGCGTCCGACTGGATCACCGGCGACAAGGTGCTCGTGCGGCCGATGATTGAACAGTCGGCGGCGCAGTACGCGAAGGAAAAGAACCTCACGCCGCGTGACTGTTCCAAAGAGAGCTGAAATTCGCAATGTGCCGGTCTTACGACTTGGCATTGAATGCGCCGAGCCTCCCGGCACAAAGCGTCAGTACGAGCTATTCGGATGATCGTTGGCCCCCTCACCTGACCTCTCCCCCCGCACGGCGGGGGAGAGCGAACTGAGGCTTCGATGAACGTTTTCGCCACTGCCGATGCCCGCGCGACGAGGACGCCGGCAAGATCACCGCGCCCGCGAACGTCGGCGATCCAATTCGCAATCACGAATCCGAACGGTAGCTTTGACTCCACCCCGGCATTGCGTCGCAGCCGCAACTTCCTCTCCCGACGAGCGGGGGCTGGTGAGGATGTGCGTGTGAAGTTCTTGGCACGTGATTCGCGGCGGCGTCGACCTTCAGGCACCGCGCTCCATTCGCCGGATTCGCAATGAAAACTTCCGCGCGATCTGTCCCCGACGCATCCGCGTATCTCTCGATCAACAACATCGAGGTCATCTACGACCACGTCATCCTGGTGTTGAAGGGCGTGTCGCTCGAAGTGCCGGAAGGGAGCATCGTCGCGCTCCTCGGCGCGAACGGCGCCGGGAAAACGACAACGCTCAAAGCGATCTCGAACCTGCTCCGTGCCGAGCGCGGCGAGGTGACCAAGGGCACGATCGAGTTTCGCGGGCGGCGCATCGACCGGTTGACGCCGAACGAGCTCGTGCGGCTTGGCGTGTGCCAGGTCATGGAGGGCCGCCACTGCTTCGCGCACCTCACGGTCGAGGAGAACCTGCTGACGGGCGCCTTCACGCGCAAGGATTCGCGCGCGGGTGTGGCCGAGGCGTTGGAGAAGGTCTATCACTACTTCCCGCGCTTGAAGGAACGTCGCGGAAGCCAGGCAGGCTACACGTCGGGCGGAGAGCAGCAGATGACCGCGATCGGCCGCGCGCTGATGGCGTCGCCCACGATGATCCTCCTGGACGAGCCGTCGATGGGCCTCGCGCCGCAGATCGTCGAGGAGATCTTCGAGATCGTGCGTGACTTGAACGAGAAGGAGCGCGTGTCGTTCCTGCTCGCCGAGCAGAACACGATGGTCGCGCTGCGCTTCGCGAACTACGGCTATATCCTCGAAAACGGGCGCGTGGTGATGGATGGTGCCGCGTCCGGGCTCGCGACCAACGAGGACGTGAAGGAGTTCTACCTGGGCTTGTCGACCGCGGGCCGCAAGAGCTTTCGCGACGTGAAGCACTACCGGCGCCGCAAGCGCTGGTTGGCTTAGGGTGGAAACCGGTCTGCGTTGAGTGGCGAGTGAAGATCGGGTCCGACTCGATCTGCGTCGCGCGATCTCGCGATGCCAGGGCGCAGCAGAAACCGCACCCGGCGTATCTTCAAGGTCGACGTCGACCGTGAATCTCGAATCGCTGCGCAAGTTCTGCGGTACGCTCCCCGGCGCGACGCGCGACGTCAAGTGGGGCGCGGACGAGGTCTACTCGGTCGGCAGGAAGATGTTCGCCGTGTTCTCGATCGAACGCAGGAAGGCCAAGACGGTGTCGTTCAAGGTCGACGACGAACGCTTCCTCGAGATGACCGATCGGCCGGGCATCGAGCCCGCGCCGTATCTCGCCCGGGCGCACTGGGTGCTCGTGCGTGATCCGAAAGGACTCTCCGATGCCGAGGGGCGGGCGCTCGTCGCGCGCTCGCACGCGCTCGTCATGGCGAAGCTTCCGCGCAGGATGCGCGATCTGCTGGACGAGCCGGCACAGCTAAAGCCGCGCCGTTAGCGACATGCCGACCGAATACTTCGACCGACTCGAAACACGCGATCCCGAGGTGCGCGCGCGGGAGCAGATCCGCGACCTTGCGCGGCAGATCACGCACGCGAAAACGCATGCGCCCGCCTATGCCAAGCTCCTGACCGATATCGAGCCTGCCACGATTACGTCCCGCGAGGCACTCGCACGATTGCCGGTGTCGCGCAAATCGTCGCTCCCCGAACTGCAGAAGGAGGCGCGCCCGTTTGGTGGATTTGGCGCGACGCGCTGGGGTGTCGCGAAGCGCGTGTTTGCGTCGCCCGGGCCGATCTACGAACCGGAAGGTGCGGCGCCCGACTACTGGCGATTGGCGCGCGCGCTCTTCGCGGCGGGATTTCGCGCGGGTGACCTGGTGCACAACTGCTTTGCGTATCACTTGGCGCCCGCCGGATCGATGCTGGAAACCGCCGGGCATGCGCTCGGCTGTACGGTGTTTCCCGGCGGTGTCGGACAAACCGAGCTGCAGGTGCAGGCGATGCGCGACCTCGAGCCGGCCGGGTACGTCGGAACGCCATCTTTTCTCAAGCTCATCTTCGAGAAAGCCGACGAGCTCGGGGTCGCACTCACGAGCGTCACGAAAGCGCTCGTCTCGGGCGAGGCGTTTCCTCCTTCGCTTCGCGACGCGCTATTGCAGCGGGGCGTCGCCGCATACCAGGTGTATGCGAGCGCCGACCTGGGCAACATCGCCTACGAGACGGAGGCCCGGGCCGGATTGATCGTCGATGAGGGCGTCATCGTCGAGATCGTGCGACCGGGCACCGGCGATCCGGTCCCGGAGGGCGAAGTCGGCGAAGTCGTCGTGACGACGCTTCACACCGTCGACTATCCGCTGATCCGCTTCGCGACCGGCGATTTGTCGGCAGTGCTGCCGGGGACGTCCCCTTGCGGCCGCACGAATGTGCGTCTCAAAGGATGGATGGGGCGCGCCGATCAGACGGCGAAGGTGAAGGGCATGTTCGTACATCCCGCCCAGGTCGCCGCCATCCTCAAGCGCCATCCGGAGATCCTGCGTGGCCGCCTGGTGATCGACAATCCCGAGGGACAGGATCGCATGACGCTGCGCGTGGAGATCGCCGCTGACGGCCCGTCGAATCGCGACGCGATCGTGGAATCGATACGCGAGGTGACCAAGCTTCGCGGCGATGTGGAGGTTCGCCGTCCAGGGGAATTGCCGAACGACGGCAAGGTGATCGACGACACCCGCAAGTACGCTTGAAACGCGTCATGGGGCTGATCCGGCCCGAGCGTCATTGAGCCCGGGATTCGGGAAGATTCGACACGCGTCGCCACGAATCTTCCCTCGTTTGCGCCGTCCACGGCGCAGTAGCCTCTCGTCAACAATAGCAAGCGCATGGCGTCGAGGGGGTGACCATGGAACTTGCACAGGCAGTGGATTCGTATGTCGAGGTATTGCCCGACGGATTCGCGTGGCTCTCGCGCCGAAATCGCGGCGCGATCGTTGCGCATTGGCTGAAGCTCGACACGGCCGACCGGATGCGCCGCTTCGGCGTTCCGCAGAGCGACGACGAAGTGCGTCGTTTGGCGCTCGAGCTCGATTTCTCCCGGGACTGGTTTCTTGGAGCGCATACGTTGCACGACGGGCTGGCTGGCGTCGTACAGGCGCGGCCGCACCTGGTCCCGCAGCGCTTCATGGTCGAGGCGGCACTGAGCGTCGACGCGCGCTACCGGGGACGCGGGATCGCTCGCCACCTGCTGGAAGCCCTGGTGCGCGCAATCCACACGCTGAGTGCGTCGAATGTGGTGACCATGGAGCGCCGCGCCCGGCGCGAGCCGCGCGAGCTCCTGGCCGAGCTTGGCGCAGCGGGAAACGGCGTGGCCCACGAGGTCGTCTCGGGGATCCATATCGCAGTCGATCGCACCGTCGGCAACCCCTGCATCGCGGGCAAGGACTGTATTCGCGCGGTGCGCGGTGTCGCCTGAACGGCGCCCTGGGCGCGTTCGCCGGGTAGGCCCGAAAACTGCGGCGCCTTTGCCGCGTCCGGTTCGCGTCCCGGCGGATCGACGATGGCGCCAAGCCGCAATAGATTGCCGCGAAGCGGGCGGGCGATCGTGCTAGGATGCGCTCACCCGCTTCCCACGCTGCGATCGTGGAACCGTCTGCCGAGGTGATGGATCAGCTGTCTCCACTAGAACCGGAGACAATGCGCCGCATTGCCGCGAGCGGCGTCGTGCGCGCGTTCCCGAAAAACGCGGTGCTCATCAACGAGGGCGACGTCGGCGACGCGCTCTACATCATCGTCTCCGGCAAGGTGAAGGTCTTCGCGAGCAATGAAGCCGGCCGCGAATTCATCATCGACTTCCACGGGCCGGGCGAATACGTGGGCGAGATGTCGCTCGACGGCCAGCCGCGATCGGCGTCGGTCATGACCGTCGAGCCCACGACCTGTGCCGTCGTCAATCGCGCGCATTTCCGCGAATTCATCCTCGCGCATCCCGACTTCGCGCTGCATCTGATCGAGCGCCTCATTCGCCGGATGCGCGCCACGACGGGCAACCTGAAGAGCCTCGCGCTCTCCGACGTCTATGGACGCCTCGTTCGTCTGCTGAACGCGCTGGCGCAGCCGTCCGGCAACAACTTGGTCGTGCCGGAGAAGCTCACGCAGCAGGACATCGCCGACCGAATCGGCGCATCGCGCGACATGATCGGCAAGCTGATGAAGGACCTGACCGGAGGTGGCTACCTCGCGGTCGAAGATCGAACGATCACGATTCTCCGCAAGCTTCCCACCGGCTGGTAGTACTTCCTCGATCGAAGCGTCGCGGGCAGGCGAATTTTCGACGCCGTCCCGACCGATTTCTCCGCTGACGTTCCTGTAGCGCGTCCCTAGAGTGGCCAGTGACGGCGCGACGCATACGTGCCGCCGCCCGAGCCCACCGCTCGCTGTCGGTTCCTCGGGCCCGCAGTTCATCTGTACCGATGGAGACGACGATGAAGATGCATAGGCTCCCACGCTCGGAAACCAATCTCGCAACGGGCGTCCGGACGATATTCCTGGTCACGCTGATCGGCCTGATCGCAGCGGTGACCGGATTGGCCGCTTTCGGCCCACAACCCGAGGTCGGCCTGCTCGACCGCAATCTGGGCGCTGCCACCGAAGCCGCGCCGAACGTCGCGGCCGCCAAGTCGGACGCTAAGGAAACGCCGGCGGATCCGGCGACTTATTTCCCCGGACAGTTTGTCGAGCCCAAGGGGCAAGGGGACGATCCGCCGCCGTCGTTCTGATTCATCAACCGCCGCGACGGATTCGTCATCTCGTTTTCCGGATTCGTCGCGCTTCGATGGTCAGTGCCCCTGAAGTGGCGAAACATGGGTTCCGGATCACCGTAGAAGCTCTCATCGACAACATCACGGAGGGACGAAACATGAAACGCAATTTTCTCGCTGCAGCCGCTCTTGCCGTCATGCTCGTCGCGCCGCCCGCGCTGTCGCAGACCGCGGTGCCGGGCGCCTACTACAGCCCCGAGATCGCGGCCGCCATCGCGCTGGTCAACGGCGGGCGCTACGGAGACGCGGTCCAGATGCTCACCAACGCCGCCGAAGGCAACAACGTCGACGCGCAGGTGATGCTCGGACTGGTCTACCTCAATGGCTCGATGGTCGGCGGCCAGGAAGTGAAGATGGACCTCGACGCTGCGGCCTACTGGTTCTCGCGCGCCGCCGCCTCGGGCAGCGCGATCGCGCAATTCCTACTGGCCCGGGTCAACGCGATGGGCGTTCCGGTCGTCAGCGACGGGTCGACCGGCAGCATCCACGTCATCCAGGCGCCGATGCCGCGATACAACCAGCGGTAGCACTTACGTCGTGCCGCGCACGAGCGTGTCGCGCGGAGAAAACGCCCGGGCAGGGTGACCCGGGCGTTTTCATTAGGATGCAGACGAATTTCCAGGGCTCGGGAGTAGACGAATTTCCAGGGGTCGCGAGGCGACGCCCGCGAGCTCAGGAAGCTTGTCTAGTCACACTCCGCCGAAGCAGATGTACTTCACCTCAACGAATTCCTCGATGCCGTACTTCGAGCCCTCGCGGCCGAGCCCCGATTGCTTGACGCCGCCGAACGGCGCGACTTCGGTCGTGATAAGCCCGGTGTTGACGCCAACCATCCCGTATTCGAGCGCTTCAGCGACGCGCCAGACGCGCCCGAGATCGCGTGCGTAGAAATAGGAAGCGAGCCCGAACTCCGTGCGGTTGGCGAGTTCGACCACTTCCTGGTCGTTCGAAAAGCGGATGAGTGGCGCCACCGGACCAAAGGTCTCCTCGCTGAAGATCTTCATGTCGGGTGTAACCTCTGTCAGCACGGTCGGCTCGAAGAACGTTCCGCCGAGCGCGTGCCGCTTGCCGCCGGTCGCGACCTTCGCCCCCTGCGCGGTCGCATCCGCGATGTGCTCCTCGACCTTGGCGACAGCGTCGGCGTTGATCAACGGACCCTGTGCGACGCCGGGTTCGGTACCGGCCCCGACTTTGAGCTTGCGCACGCGCTCCTCGAGCCTCGCGGCAAACGCGTCGTAGACCTTGTCTTGCACGAAGAAGCGGTTGGCGCAGACGCAGGTCTGGCCCGAATTGCGGTACTTCGAGATGATCGCGCCGTCGGCGGCTGCATCGAGATCCGCGTCGTCGAACACGATGAACGGCGCGTTGCCGCCCAGCTCCAGCGAAAGCTTCTTGATCGTCGGCGCGACCTGTTTCATGAGGAGACGACCGACTTCCGTCGATCCGGTGAAAGACAGCTTGCGCACTGTCGGGTTCGACGACATTTCGCCGCCGATGGCCCGCGCGTCGCCGATCAACACGTTGAGCACTCCCGGAGGAAAGCCGGCACGATGCGCGAGTTCGGCGAGCGCCAGTGCGGAAAGCGGTGTCGCTTCGGCCGGCTTGATCACGACGGTACAACCTGCCGCAAGCGCGGGCGAGACCTTGCGCGTGATCATCGAGCTCGGGAAATTCCACGGCGTGATCGCAGCGCACACGCCGACGGGCTCCTTGATGACGACCAGCCGCCGATCGTTGCCGATCGTGGGAATGACGTCGCCGTAGATCCTCCGTGCTTCCTCTGCGAACCATTCGACATATGCGGCAGCGATCGTTACTTCGCCCTTCGCTTCCGCCAGCGGCTTGCCCTGCTCGGTGGTGAGGATCAGCGCGAGGTCGTCGACGTTGGCCAGCATCAGGTCGTTCCACTTGCGCAGGATGACCGAGCGCTCCTTGGCCGTCTTCGCGCGCCAGGCGGGCCATGCGCGATTCGCCGCGTCGATGGCCCGCTTCGTTTCTTCGGCCTTGAATACGGGAACGCTGGCGAAGGCGCGCCCGGTGGCCGGATTGACGACCGGGTGCGTGGCGCCGCTGTCGGCGTCCATCCAGCGGCCGTCGACGTAGCACTGTTGCTTGACGAGCGTGGGGTCCTTGAGGGGGAGAGTGACGCGTTCGAGGGTGTCGGGGGCCATGGCAACTCCAGTCAGGCGAGACTTTGAAGCGGGCGTGAAATTATAGTCCCGCGCCTTCGGCACGACCGGAATCGCCACACCAGGTTTCGCGCCGTTCGGGCAGGGTCGAGGCCGCAACGCACGTCAAAATTGCTCGCGGCACGCTAACGACGCGACACCAGCACGACGCCGATCAGCACGAGCGCGGCGCCTGCGAGTTGAACGAGGTGAATCGGTTCGCCGAGGATCAACGCCCCCAGTCCGATGGTGAATACGGGACCGAGAGACCCGACAAGCGATGCGGCGTTCGCGCCGACGCGGCGTATCGATTCCGCGATCAGCCAGGTCGGGAGGACGGTGGAAAAGATCGCCATCGCGAGCGTCAGCATTTGGACACGGAACGGCGCCGCAAGCGCGGACCACGGCCGCATGGCGACGAATTGCGCGATCACGAATCCGGCCGAGATGAGCATCGCCAGCGCGATGAAGCGAAGTGACCCGAGACGGGCGATCACGCCGCCGGCGCCGACGAGGTAGATCGCGTATCCCACCGCGCTTGCGAACACGAGTGCGCCGCCGAGCGCTGTCGATGCAGGATCGCCGGTGACCTTGAGGTCATGCCAGAACACGAGGCCGATGCCTGCGTAGCAGAGCAGGAGCGCGCCCACCGCTTTGCGCGTGATGGGCCTGCGGAGAAACAGCGCGGATAGCACGACCACGATCGTCGGATAGAGGAACAGGACGAGGCGCTCGAGCGATGCGGTGATGTACTGCAGCCCGATGAAATCGAGCAGGCTCGACAGGTAGTAGCCGATGAAGCCGAGCCAGGCGAGCGCAAGCCAGTCTCTCTTCGAGATCGGCTTCGCATCGGGGCGCCGCGCCGCAAGCATCGCCATCACCGCGAACATGGGTGCGGCGTAGATCATGCGCAGCGCGAGCAGCGTGACGGCGTCGATCGGCGACCACGCGTACGCCAGCTTGATGAGGATCGCCTTGAACGAAAATCCGAGAACGCCGACGACGGCGCACAGCGGACCGATCCAGTAGCCGCGCTCGGGCGCGCCCGCTACTCCCACGTCACCAGACCGCGCCATGCCGTGAACAGGATCACGCCACCGAACGCGATCCGATACCACGCGAAGGGCACGAAGTCGTGATGGCTCACGTAGCGCAGGAGCCAGCGAACGCACAAGAACGCCGCGACGAAAGCCGTGACGAAGCCGACGCCGAAAGCGCTCAGGTCGTCCGCGGACAGCAGCGCGCGATTGCGGACGAACTCGTATCCGGTCGCGGCAAAGAGCGTCGGAATGGCGAGGAAGAACGAAAACTCCGTCGCCGCACGGCGCGACAGCCCGAACAGCATGCCGCCGATGATCGTGGCGCCGGAGCGCGACGTGCCGGGGATGAGCGCGAGCGCTTGTGCGCAGCCGATCTTGAGCGCGTCCGTCCAGCGCACGCTGTCAACGTCGTCGATGCGCACGACCTGCGGCTTCAGGCGCTGGCGCCGCTCGACCCACAGGATAACCAACGCGCCGACGACGAATGCCGTCGCGACGGGAATCGGTGCAAAGAGGGCCGACTTGATGACGCGGTTGAAGGCAAGTCCCAGCACGGCCGCCGGAAGAAACGCGATCAGCAGATTGAGTGCGAAGCGCTGTGCCGAGCGCTCACGCGGCAATCCCATGATCACGCTGAAGAGCTTCGCGCGGTATTCCCAGCAGACCGCGAGAATCGCGCCGGCCTGGATGACGATCTCGAACACCTTCGCGCGGTCGCCGGTGTAGCCGAGCAGCGAGCCGGCGACGATCAGGTGACCGGTCGACGAGACGGGAAGGAATTCGGTCAGGCCCTCGACGATGCCGAGGATGAAAGCGGTGACGAGGGTCGCGTGATCCAAGGGGCTCCAGTGAAGAGGCGGGGGCGAGAAAGCAGCGGATTCTGGCATGAGCCGCCGCGATTGGCCGCTTCGTCAGGCAACGGTGGCGCGATAGTGACGGCGCGAAGTTGCGGAGCGGCGTCGTCACGTGCCTTGCGCCGCATACCGCTGCACCAATATTGTGCACCACAGCAAAACGCAGGCGCGGTCCCGAATGAAGACGGGGGGCCAAATCCCCCGTCTTTTTGCGCAGTACCGATCGAGCGCTACGTCGGCGCAGGCGCGCGAGCAGCAAGTGCGCGCTTCGCGAGCATCCCTACGACCATCGCGACCACGAACACTCCGGCCTCGCGTGGATTGATCGGTAGCGATGCGATCGCTGGTCCGGGGCAATAGCCACCGAGCCCCCAGCCGATGCCGAACAACGCGGAGCCGAAGAGCAGCGGCGGATCGATATCGCGGCGCGTGGGGAGGTGCAGCGCGTCGAGAAGCGCCCGTCCCTTGCGGCGGATGAGCGGGAAGGACACGAACGTCACGGCAAGCGCTCCCGCCATCGTGAACGCGAGGCTTGGATCCCAGACGCCGGCGACGTCGAGGAAGCCGCCGATCTTGCGCGGATCCGTCATGCCCGCGATCGCGAGCCCGAGCCCGAACACGATCCCGCAGAGAAGGCTTGCGACAACCCGCAGCATGATCACGCACCTCCCGCGATCACGTGACGCACGACGAACACCGTCAGCATGCCCGCGAGCATGAACGTTATCGTTGCAATCAGCGAGCGCAACGAAAGTCGCGCCAGCCCGCAGACGCCGTGCCCGCTCGTGCAGCCGCCGGCGTGCGCCGTGCCGACGCCGACCAGGACACCCGCGAGCGCGAGCATGGGGGGCGATGCGATCGCCTGGCCGATGGCACTTTGGGGTGCGAGGATTGCTCCGAGGGCCCCACCGATGGCGAGGCCGGCGATGAAGACGAGCCGCCACCCGATGTCGCCGCTTCGCGGCGCGAGCGAGCCCTGCACAATCCCGCTGATGCCGGCAATGCGCCCGTTGAGCCACAGGAGCGACGCGGCCGAGACGCCGATCATGAGCCCGCCGACGAGCGCGGGCAGCGGATGGAATGCGGGCGAGATCATCGGGTCGCTTGCCAAGAGGGTCAGCGCAGGATACCATACCCCCTACCGTATCCGCAACCGGGTGATCCGGCCTGCGGGTAACATCGCGAGGGGTGGAGCCTATGGGCAGGAGAACGTTGGCCACGCGCGGCAGACACGAGATCGATCATCGCGCGGATTTGATCGTCCGGCTGCAACGCATCGAAGGCCAGCTGCGCGGTATTCAGAAGATGCTGGCAAGCGCCGATCCGCTCGAGGATTGCGAGCGTGTTGCGCAGCAGATGGCCGCCGCGCGCAAGGCGCTCGACCGCGCCTTCTTCGTGATGCTGGGCTGCGCGCTCGAGCAGCGCGGTCACGCGATCCGGGACGCCGACGATATCGCCCCGGGATTCGAGGAAATCGCCGGTTTGATTGCACGCTACGCGTGAAGGGAGATCACGTGAAATTCGACCTGATCCAGATGTTCGACGCCGAATCGTCGACGTTTACCTATGTGCTCGTGGACCGCCCGACGCGGGAGGCGGTGTTCATCGATTCGGTCGACAGCTTCATCGAACGGGACTTGAAGCTCGTCGAGCGGCTGTCGCTCAAGGTCCGGTACGTCGTCGAGACGCATGCGCATGCCGATCATGTGACGGGCGCCGGGATGTTGCGCGACCAGACGCGCGCGCAAGCGGTCGCGCCGGCGGGCTGCGGCATCGCTCCGGCCGACATCCAGCTCCTGCACGGCGACGTGCTGAGCTTTGGCACAGGCGAAGAATTCCAGGCGCTCCACACCCCGGGGCATACCGCCGGCAGCATGAGCTATGTCTGGCGCGGCAATGTCTTCACCGGAGACGCGCTGTTGATCGACGGCTGCGGCCGTACCGACTTCCAGGGCGGCGACGCGGGTACGCTGTACGACAGCATCACCGGGCGCCTGTTTACCCTGCCGGATGAGACGCGCGTCTATCCCGCGCACGATTACCACGGGCATTCGGTATCCACGATTGGCTGGGAGAAACGCCACAACGCGCGGCTCGCGAACCGTGACCGCGCATCGTTTATCGAGCTGATGGCGAATCTCAACCTGCCGAAACCGAAGATGATTGAAATCGCGGTGCCGGCGAACCGGCGGTTGGGGCGACCGCATGCAGCCTAGAAACGGGGCAAGTCCGACGCAAGGCGCGAACGCGCCGCGACGGACGCTTCGCTAGCCCAGAAAACCGAGATCCGCGGAGGCGAACGCGCCGATATTCGGAAACACCTGCGTCATCGACGCCGCCGGTACGCCGAACCACTTGGCGATCGTACCGCCGAACTGATCGAGCGACGTCGTCGGGATCCATTGCCCTTCGCCGCCCGCATCATCGGGCCCGTCGAGGATCAGCTGCGGGAATGTGCCGTAGAACGTCCCGCCCTTCACGGCGCCGCCCATCACGAACTGGTGACTGCCCCACGCGTGATCGGTGCCCTGGTTCGAATTCACGCGGAACGTGCGGTTGAAGTCCGACATCGTGAACGTCGTGACCTGCGATGCAACGCCCAGGCCATCCATCGCACTCTGAAACGCCGCGAGTCCGCGACCGAGATCGTTGAGCAGGCCGTCCTGCCCCGAGCGTTGGCTCGCGTGGGTGTCGAAGCCGCCGATCGAGCAGAAGAAGATCTGGCGATTGACGCCGAGCGTCGTGCGCGCGCCGATGAGCGTCGCGGCGCGCTGCAGCTGGTTCGCGAGATCCGAGCCCACGCCGTTGAATGCGGTCTGAACCGCCGCCGGTGTTGTGCCCACAGCGTCGTTGATTGCCTTCGCCGACTTGAGCGCAAGCGACATCACGCTCGCGGCTTTGGCGACCAGCGTCGAGTCGAGATCGACCTGAAGCAACTGCTGGAGCGCGGCGTAGCGAATCTGGCCTGCCGCCGAGTCGAAATCACCGTCAAGCCCGTTGCCGTTGTCACCCGGAAGCGCGAGCGGAATCGACGTCTGGCCGATCGTGAACAGCGCGTCTCCGCCGACCGACAGAACACCTGGTATCCCCAGAACGGCATTCCCCGCGAGCGTCACGTCGGCGATGCGACCGCCCCAGCCGGTATTGGCGATGGCGCCCGGCAAAAGGCCCTGCCACTGCTGCTGCTGATCCGAGTGCGAGAACAAATTGCGCGGCGCCTTGCCGGTGCCGGCCTGGTATTGCGCGCGGGTAATGGGCGCGGTCAGCGTACCGACGTTGCAGACGACGGCAAGTTTGTTCGCCGTGAATAGCGGCCCGAGATCGCTGAGTTGCGGATGCAAACCATACCGCTGTCCAGGGCTCGCGGGCTTGATCGGCACGAGTTGACTTACCCCCAGGCCGACATCGGTCTGGCCGCGCACGGCCGCGTACTGGGCGTAGTTGTCGACCGGCACGACGGTGTTGTTCGAGTCATTGCCGCCGTACAGGAAGATGCAGACCAGCGCCTTGTAGTCGGTGTAGCTCTGAGAGAAGGCGTTGTTGATCGCGAACGACGCGAGGCGCGGCACGAGCCCCATCGCCGTCACGCCGCCCGCGGTCGCCAACAGTCGGCGTCGCAGTGCGTTGGGGAGCGAACGAGTCTTCATCGCGCGCCGATCACTGACTGACCTGATATTGAAACGCGGTCGCCGCGAGATAGAGCGCAGCGCGCGCGCGCGCCTCGGTGTCGCCCGCATCCATCGATTCGAGGGCGAGATAGATCGTGTTCTTGACGTTGAACGGCATGCCGCCGCCGAACAGGCGGTCGTCGATCGCGGTGAGCAGTTGCTTCGAGTCGGTCGCGAGCGCCTTGTACGCGGTGATGTCGAGGCTCGTGCCGACCGATCCGGGCACGTCGTCGCTCGGATCGAGCCCGCCGTTGTACAGGATCTGGGAGGCGAAGTTGCTGCGCGCAAGGACCGTGTTCGTGTTGTGAATCCCCATCGGCGGTGCGATCAGGTCCGTCCCCGGTACTTTGTAATCTGCCGGGAAATAGTTGAAGACCGTCGGCGCATAGAACGGATCCTGTCCCATCGATTTCACGTAATCGGCAAGACCGATGCCGTCCGAGCCGGCACCGAGCGAGCGCAGGACGCCGGTCACGTAGAGCGCGGGCTCCTTGAAGCGACCGTAGCTCGCGGCGTTGGGGGTCCCGGCAGGGTTGGTGCGCGCCTCGGGATCGAGCAGGATGGCGCGTAGGACCGCCTTCATATCGCCGCGCACGCCTTGGCCGTTGTTCTCGAATGCCGCGGTCACGCGCGCGACGTAGTCGGGGCCTGGATTGCTCGTCACCAGCTGATGGATGAGCTGGCTCCCGAGGAACGGGCCGACGTTGGGATGGAGGAAGACGTTGTTTAGTGTTGCCGCGAGATCCGCCTCCGTAGTCTGCCCGGCCGGCAGCTCGATGCCGTAGAGCAGCTTCTTCGAATTCATGTCGTGGTTGGCAGGCACCGAGACCATCGGCTTTGCGTAGTAGCGATTGTCGTCGTCTCCCTTCGCTTGCGCGGCGTCGTATTTCGCGTAGGTCCAGCCGGTAAGCGCCCGTGCGAACGCACGGACCTCGTCCTGCCCGTAGGTCGGAATTGGCGCTCCGTTGGCGTCAAGCAGGAGCGTGCCGTCCGGCTTGAGCTCGCGTACGCCGATCGAGAACAGCTGTAGGAGTTCGCGCCCGAAGTTTTCGTTGGGCTCCGTCATCGCTTGTGGATCCGCCTTCGCGTTGTCGACCATGTCCAGCATGTGTCCCATTGCCGGCGACAGCGTCATGCGCGTGAGCAGCGTCTGCACGTTGTCGAACGCTTCCTCGGCCAGCATCTGGTGATATCGCGCCTGGACGTACGCCGTCTCCATGTCCGGATCCTTCATCCCGGAGATCACGAAGATCTGCGAAAGCGCCCAGGCGACCCGCTGGCGCAACTGATCTTTGCCGGTGAGTGCATTCTGGAAAAAACGATTGCGGAACTGGAACAACGTCAGCTGGTTCTGCGCACAGTCGTATTGCGGCGATCCCCGTGGCGCGCTGAACTTGCAGCTGTCCGACTCGTCGAGCGAGAGATAGTTGAACATCGAGTCGGGGTATCCGGAGACCGGCTGCGCGAACTGCTCATCGATCCACGCCGCGGCTCCGATCTGCATGACGTGTGCGACATCGACAGGCGTCGGCCCGAACGTGGCCTGGTCCAGCAGGCGGAACGCGTCCCGCTTGGCTGCGACGTCAGCACCCCCGCCGAGCGGGAGCGCATACCACGCGATGCCTTCGTAAACGAACGCCGGATAGTGCGAGACGACGTAGGCGCGCTCCGTCTCCGATGCGGTATAGAAATGCGTCTGCGTCCGGGTGTTGTAGAAGCGATGCACCGGCAGATGGTCGAGTGCATCGTTCGCATACGCATAAAATCGCGCCCCTTCATCGACGAACTGTGGCATTGTCGAGATCACGCGCTGGCGCTCGGTGGGATCCGCCGTGTAGAAATGCGCGCCTGTCTGGGTGTTATAGAAGCGGTAAACCGTAACGCTCCCCGTGTCTGCCGATGCGAGCGCGTTGTAAGCCGCGCCTTCGTCGACAAAATTCGGATATTGATTGAGAACGAGCTGCCGCTCCGCCGGATCGGCGGTGTAGAAGTGGACGCCGGTAATCTTGTTGTAGAAGCGGTAGATCGTGACGATCGCGGGCGCGGCTTTCGGGCTCGCGGCGGACCTGACCGGCGGCGCAGCCAGAACCGTGAACGAAAGCGCGATCGCGCACGCGAACGCGAGAAACGAGGCGAGCGCCAGCACGCGCGGGTCGTCGCGCCAGGTCATGGTTCGGGCAGGACGTGCGGATTTCACGTGCGGCGATCTCTGTCGTGTTTCCGAGGAAACTACGACGCGAACATCTATGACGCTGTCATAATCCACGCCGACAGCGGCTTTGTCAATGCCGGTGAGCCGGGCAGGGGTAGAGGAGTTTCCGGCGATCGCGCGCGAACCGCCGGGATCGCCGTTTCATCTTCAAGGCCGTTGGCGAGAAAAATGCCGGGTCAAGCCCGGCATTCTTCTTCGAACTGAGCTTCTCGAATGTCGGACTGTGCTGTGAACTTTCCGCGGGACTCGCCGCGGTTCGTTGGCGAGCCCCGGAAGCTCTTTTACTGCTTACCGCGCTGAAGTATCGCCAGCGCTTCGTTGACCAGATCGTTGTGGTCACCCGGAATCTGGCCGCTCGGCGTCATCTGGTCGACGACGTTCGGCAATGTCCGCGCCATGCCACTCGCGACCTCGTCGTGCGACATGCCGAATTGCTGCGCGAGCTGTCCGAGCTGACCGCCGCCGAGAATACGTGAGAGCGCCGATGCGTCGATCGGCATGTTCTGTCCAGTGCCGATCCACGACTGCGCCTGGGCCCCGTATCCGGCCTGCTGACAGCGCGCCAGAATGCCCTCGATGCCGCCGTTCTGCTGCAGGAGCTGCAACGCAATCTGGAGGAGCGGACTTTGCCCCTGACCCTGACCGTAGGCCGTGCCACCCGTTGCGCCGCCAAGCAAGCTGTCGAGTAAGCCCATGATCGATCTCCCAGCGAAATGTGCATCGATTGTACTCGCGTTGATCATGAGTGAATGCACCGTCACTGGGACGCGGCGAACCGTGCGATGTGACAACCACGCGACGTCGTTGGCGCTTTTCGGACGTCCATCGCCGGGTCACGCACGATCCTCGGAAACGCTTCTGGCGGCCACGCCGTCGCGGGGCGCGCGCTGGCGAATCGAGCTCCGTAGCGCAAACGGGTGATCTCGCGGGAAAAATCCCCTAGGGTCCGATCCGGCAGACATTCGCTTGGACGGGTCGAATGCTGCAGGCGGGATCGAGCGGTCGACAAACGGCGCACTCGAACCGGCAGTAAGGTTTCTGCGAGCGCCGGTGACTAACCGGACGATCGGGGCCCAGTCGCGTTCTCCCGGACGGCCGGCCACGGTAGCCAACGTCGGTTCGCCGTGCCCGGCTTCGACGCGATGTTCCGGCCCCGACCCCTTCATGACGCCTCTTCAGGAGTCCATCATGCTGCAAGGCAAGACCGCGCTCGTCACCGGCTCGACCAGCGGCATCGGCCTGGGTATCGCGACGGCGTTCGCGGCTCGCGGCGCGAATGTCGTGCTGAACGGCTTCGGCGATGCTGCCGCAATCGAAACGACGCGGGCGAAGCTCGCGAGCGACTACGGTGTCGCCGTGCGCTACGACGCTGCCGACCTGTCGAAGGCCGAGGCGATCGAGGCGATGCTCGGACGCCTGAATGCCGAATTCGGCGGCATCGACATCCTGGTCAACAACGCCGGCATCCAGTTTGTGGCCCCCGTCGACGAGTTTCCGGTCGACAAGTGGAACACGATCATCGCCCTCAACCTGAGCGCCGCGTTCCACACCGTGCGTCTCGCGCTCCCGAAGATGAAGGAAAAGAAATGGGGGCGCATCATCCAGATCGCGTCGGCGCATGCGCTCGTCGCCAGTCCATACAAGTCGGCATACGTCGCGGCCAAGCACGGCATCGCCGGCTTTACCAAGACGGTGGCGCTCGAAGTCGCCGAGCAGGGCATCACCGCCAACGCGATCTGCCCCGGCTACGTCTGGACGCCGCTGGTCGAGAAGCAGATTCCCGAGACCGCAAAGGCGCGCGGCATCACCGAGCAGCAGGTGATCAGCGACGTTCTCCTCGCGGCACAGCCGACCAAGCAGTTCGTCCAGGTCGACGAGGTCGCGGCGCTTGCCGTGTTCCTGGCGAGCGATGAGGCGGCGTCGATCACCGGAGCGATCATGCCGGTCGACGGCGGCTGGACGTCGCACTGATCGCTCCGCTGAGGTGAATACGATGGCAACGTCGAAGTCCAGGCGCCGCGGATCGGTGGCGGATATCGCCACGACGACGGCAAAGAAGCATTCCGGTTTCCCGGGACAGGTCGTCCTGGTGCTGCAGGGTGGCGGTGCACTCGGCGCCTACCAGGTCGGCGTCTACGAAGCGATGCACGAGGCGGGCGTCGAGCCCGACTGGGTGATCGGCACGTCGATCGGGGCGATCAACGCCGCATTGATCGCCGGCAACAGCGTCGGAAACCGGATGCCGCGCCTGCGCGAATTCTGGGCGCGCCTCGAGTCCGGTGCCGGGCCGGACCTCATCAGCCTGTTCACGGGTCTCTCGAACGTCTCCACCAACCTGACGACCGTGCTGAGCGGCATTCCCGCGTTCTTTCTTCCGAATCCGATCGCGTGGCTTTCGTCGCACACGCCACTTGGTGTCGACAGCGCTGCGTATTACACCGTCGCTCCGCTCCGCGAGACGCTCGCGGAGCTGATCGACCTCGATCATCTCGACCGGCGCCACATGCGCCTCACGGTCGGAGCCGTCAACGTGCGCACGGGCGAAATGCGCTATTTCGACAGCCGTGAGGAAGCCGTGTGCATCGATCACGTGCTCGCCTCGGGTGCGCTGCCCCCGGCGTTTCCTGCGGTATGCATCGACGGCAATCCCTACTGGGATGGCGGTATCTATTCGAACACGCCGATCGAAGCGGTGCTCGACGACAAACCGCGCCAGGATTCGGTCATCTTCACCGTGCAGATGTGGAATCCGGAAGGACCGGATCCCGTGTCGCTGTGGCAGGTGATGGGCCGGCAGAAGGATATTCAGTACGCGAGCCGCGTGAAGAGTCACATCGCGCGCCAGAAACAGATCCATCATCTGCGGCACGTCATCCGCGAGATCGCGAAGCACGTGCCCGAGAAGGACCGCAACTCCGACGTGGTGAAGGAGCTCGCGTCATGGGGCTGCAACACGACCATGCACATCGCGCGGCTGATAGCACCGAAAATCGACGGCGAAGACCACACGAAGGACATCGACTTCACACCGGCCGGAATCCGCTCGCGCTGGCAGGCGGGCTACGCCGACACCAAGGCGATGCTCAAGCGTTCCCCATGGAACGCGCCGGTCGATCCAATCGACGGCGTCGTGATTCACGACCCGGTCGGCCGTCCGACCATGCCGATCGCCCGCGGCGTCGACGGATTCGCCGGCCGCACGAAGTAACCGCCTGGTCATGGAGATCGCGCTCGCGAGCGCCGCGTTTGTCGTGTCGGTGCTCTGCGCCGGCATCATGGGCTTCGCAATCCAGCGCGGCGGGACCTGCACGGTCGCGGCCGTCGACGAGGTCGTGGGCAAACGACGGTTCAATCGCCTCGCGGCACTGGTCGAGGCTTCGATCTGGGTCGCCGGCGGCCTCGCGATTGCCGAAACGTTTCATCTGCTCGGGAAGATGCCTTCCGGGTATCCATTGAGCTATCTGACATTGCTCGGCGGTGCGCTGCTGGGGCTTGGGGCCTACGTGAATCGCGCCTGCGTTTTCGGCACGCTCGCGCGGTTCGGCTCCGGCGAGTGGGCGTACCTGGCGACGCCGATCGGCATTTACGTTGCGAGCTTGCTCGTTGCTTTTGGCTTTACCCCGATGGCGAAGGGCGAGCTCACGACGGGATCTCCGATTCTCGCCATCGCGCTGTGGTTCGCGGTGCCGTTTTTCGCGTTTGCTTTATGGCGCCTCGCGCGTCCGCTGATCGCACGGCGAGCCGAGTCGGTGGGAGCATCGTTCACGGAGCGTCTGCGCCATGCGCTCGCGACCCGGGTGTGGGCGCCGCACAGCGCGACGACCGTCATCGGGATCACGTTCCTTTTCATGTTCGTGCTCGTCGGCGCATGGGACTACACGGGCGTGCTTGCGGAGCTGGCGAACGGGATGACGCACGGCCTGCTATCCAAAGTGCTACTGCTGGTCGCGCTTTTTGCCGGGGCCGCGCTGGCTGGGTATACCGCGGGGCGGTTCCGTCACACGCGGATCTCGCTCAGGCAGCTCGCCAGATGCTTTGCCGGCGGTTTCCTGATGGGCGTGGGTGGTCTCATCGTGCCGGGACACAACGACGGATTGATCCTCGTCGGCATGCCGCTCCTCTGGCCGTATGCGTGGATCGCGTTCGCGATGATGTGCGTATCGATCGCGGCTGCGTTGCTGATCGAGCGCATTGCGAACGGCGTAACCGCCGAGAAGCACGGGTCGTAGCTCGCAATGTCCCCGCGTCGAGCGCCGCGCTAACGGAGCCGCGCGTAAGGACGGCAAACGCGAGGCGACCAACACACGCATCGAACGCAATTCGACGAGCCATACCCATCGATAATTTGTGCCGTCCGCTTCCACGGCGCCATGAAAGGATTCATCATGATCAGAGACGCCCTGTATTTTGCTCGAGCCGCGGCGCTTGCCGTCGGCCTCGGATTGCTGACCTATCACGACGTGCGCGCCGACGGCGCCGTTCAAAGCTTTACCGACAGTGGCGTGATCAAGGTGAAGAGCGCATATTCGAAATCCGAGACGATCGCACGCATCAAGCAGGACGTCGCGGCAAAGGGGATACGCTTCTTCGACGAGATCGACCAGGCGGAGCTCGCGGCGGATGCCGGTATCCAGATCCGGCCTTCGACGCTGCTCATCTTCGGCAATCCGCCGCTGGGGACATTGTTCATCCGCTCGAACTCACTGGCCGGCCTCGACTGGCCGGTGCGCCTGCTGGTGTTCGAAGACGAGCAGGGGCAGGTATGGACCGCGTACACGGACTTCGGCTACATTGCCCGCAGGCACCACATCGAGGGCATGGACAAGGAAGCATTCGACAAGGCCACGGGCGTCATCGCTTCCATCACGTCAAGCGTCAAAGCGCCCTGATCATGCCTGCATCCATCGCCTGAAACGCCAATGCCCGAGTCGTTCGACGCGATTGTCATCGGGACCGGCCAGGCCGGACCCGCGCTTGCGGTGCGCCTTGCCGGCGCCGGGCGCAAGGTGGCGATCGTCGAGCGCAAGCACTTCGGCGGGACCTGCGTCAACAATGGCTGCATTCCGACCAAGACGCTGATCGCCAGCGCGCGCGCAGCGTGGGCGGCGCGCAACGGAGCAGCGTACGGCGTCGCGATCGACGGTCCGATCCGGGTCGACATGCCCAAAGTGAAGTCGCGCAAGGACGATGTCGTCGCGCAATCGACGAGCGGCGTCGAGAACTGGCTGCGCGGGACGCCCGGGGTCACCGTCATCAAGGGTCAGGCGCGCTTCGCGAGCGCGACGGTGGTGCAAGTCGGTGATCGCGAGCTCACCGCGCCCCAGATCTACATCAACACCGGCGGGCGTCCAAGCGTTCCGGCGGCGATCCAGGGTCTCGATCAGGTGGCGTATCTGACGAGCTCGAGCATGATGTACGTCGACTACCTTCCCGAGCACCTGATCATTATCGGCGGGAGCTACATCGGGCTCGAGTTCGCGCAGATGTACCGGCGCTTCGGCAGCCGCGTCACGGTGGTCGAGATGGCGTCGCGGCTGATTGCGCGCGAGGACGAGGCAGTCTCGAATACGATCCGCGAGATCCTCGAGCACGAAGGTATCACCGTCCGGCTGAAGGCAACGTGCATCGGAGCGGCGAAGCACCCGGACGGCATCGCCGTCAACGTGAGCTGCGACGAGGAGCCGCGCACCATCATCGGCTCGCACGTCCTGCTCGCGGTCGGTCGCGTTCCCAACACCGACGACCTTGGGCTCGATCGGGCAGGTGTCGCGATGGATGCCCGCGGTTTCATCATCGTCAACGATGAGCTCGAAACCAACGTCCCCGGAATCTACGCGCTGGGCGACGTCAACGGACGCGGCGCGTTCACGCACACGTCGTACAACGACTACGAGATCGTCGCCGCGAATCTGCTCGACGGCGACAAGCGTCGCGTCTCGGACCGCTTCCCCGTCTATGCGTTGTTCACCGATCCTCCGCTCGCGCGCGCCGGCATGACGGAGCGCGAGGCACGCGCGTCGGGAAAGCGGGTGCTCTCGGGGAAGCGGGCCATGGCCCGCGTCGGCCGTGCCCGCGAGCGGGGCGAGACGCAAGGCTTCATGCAGGTCCTCGTCGACGCCGACACGAAGCAGGTCCTCGGCGCTGCGTTGCTCGGGATCGAGGCCGACGAATCGATTCACTGCATCATCGACATCATGAACGCGAAGGCGCCGTACACCGCGATCACCCGCGCGGTGCACATCCACCCCACCGTCAGCGAGCTGATTCCCACCGTGCTGGAGGGACTGGAGCCGCTGTAGGGGTAAACGAGTTTCCAGGGCTCGCGAGCGGACCGCCGCGAGCCCTGGAGAAAAATCACGAAGCAGACGGGCATTCGAGAACCTTTGTAGATGAAAATCGCCGGGATGAACCCGTCGATTTTCTATGGCGTGAAGAAAACACACGCGGAAGTGGTGAAACCGCGCTTAGGCCGTTTGACTACACGCTCGATATTCACTGCAGCTGCCGAAGAAAAATGCCGGGCTTGGCCCGGCATTTTTTCTTCTAGTTGGCTTCTCGGATGTCGCGCTGCGTCGTGATTTTGTCCGCTGGGCTCGCGGCGGTCCGCTCGCGAGCCTACGAAACTCGTCTACTCCTGCTTGCGATCCCTGATAACTCGCCTACATCATGTGCTCTTCCTTCTTCTGTTCCACCGGGAACAGGTCGACGGAAATGAGCACCACCGGCGCATTGGTCTTGTTCTCCCACCAGTGCTGGGTGCCATTCTTTTCCGGGGCGACCTCGCCGGCCTTGTGCACGATCGGCACGGTGCAGTTGCTGGCGTACTCGATCACTTCGCCCGACACGATGTAGATCATCGCGGGACGATTGCCGTGGCTATGCCAGGGCACGATGCCGCCGGGCTCGATGTCGAGCTGGCGCAGGCGGAAAAGCCGCCCGTCGATATGCGCCGGCTCTTTCGACAGATCCGTCGTCGATCGCACGACGTCCTTGACGCCCTTCGCCGCTGCAGTGCTCATCTTCTGGCCCTGGCCGTCGGGGACCTGCTTGTCGGCGGGACACTCGCCTGCGAGCGCCGCGGTCGCGGCAATAGAGAACACGCCGGCGATCACGCCCGCGACGAGACTACGTTTGAATCGTGAATCGCGCATCATGAAAGGCTCCTCGATTGAGTAGTGGGCCGCAAGTTTGGTACTGCGGACGAGGAATCTGTCGGGAGCATCCCGGTTTGCTTACAGTGTCCAAGGCACGTAAGCCGCGCGCTCCGTGCAGGCCGCGATATCGCTCACCGCAAAGCCGCGGGTGACAAGTGCGCGTCGGTACGAAAGGACAGCGGCCGAGCGCCGACTACCTCCTGGAATCTCGTCTCCAACCCTGGCAATGCCAAAGTCGAGCGGAATCGGCATGAACGTCCTGATCGTCTACGCGCACCACGAGCCTTCGAGCTTAAACGCTGCGCTCCTGCGAGTGGCGGCAAGCACGCTGGAAGCGGCCGGCCATCGTGTGACCGTGTCCGACCTCTATGCGATGAAGTTCGATCCCGTTTCGGATCGCCGCAATTTCGCTACGGTGTTCGATCCCAACCGTCTCAGTCAGCAAGCAGAGGAGGCGCACGCGAGTCGTCATCAGACGTTCGCTCCCGATCTCGCCTCCGAGATGCTCAAGCTCAGGAGCTGCGATCTGTTGATCTTCCATTTTCCGATCTGGTGGCTCGGCATGCCGGCGATCCTCAAAGGCTGGGTCGACCGCGTGTTTGCACTCGGCGTGGTTTACGGCAGTGGTCGCTATTTCGACAACGGCGTAATGCGAGGGAAGTCCGCGATGTGTATCGTGACCGTTGGCGGCCTCGAGAACGATTACGATGGTTCCGGTAAATGCGCGTCGATCGAGACAGTCCTCTATCCGATCCACCGGGGCATCCTCGAGTTCGCGGGCTTCGAGGTGCTGCCGCCGTTCGTCGCTTACGGGCCGGGCCGCGTCGGTCCCGCGGAACGCCGGGCGGACCTGATGGCATTGCGTGCGCGCCTTGAAACCGTTGACTTGGCACCGACCAGCAATACATCGGACCGGCACGGAGCATCGGCGCCCGGCACCGAGTACCGCGCCGCATTGCCAATTACGAGCTCTCAGACCGATCTTGCGAAAGACCCATTTGTCTCCAACACGCTTTTCACCCAAGGTTAGGTGAACCACGCGGCCGGTGCGCGTTTGTCGGGTGAGCCGCCAACGCGAGTTGGCGCGGTGTCAGGATTTTGTTGCAGCTGGCAGGATTTGCCACGGCACATCAGCGGGTCACATCCGGTGATGTGACGGCCTGGATGAATTTCCAACTCTGTCCTGTAAGCGCTAGCATAGGCAGGGCGACCAACGCTCGGGACTCGATCCCGACCCATCCCCCAACTTCGCTTCGGAGACGTCATGAACTCGCAAACCATGATCAAGTCGGCCCTGCTGGGCCTTGTGGCCCTTGGTGCCGTCGCGGGCTCGGCCATCGCCGCTGACCCGGCGGGCAAGGAGAAGTGTTACGGCATCTCGAAGGCCGGTCAGAATGACTGTGCCAATGGCGTGGGCACGCACGCGTGCTCGGGGCAGTCGAAGGCCGACAACGACCCGCAGGACTGGAAGTACGTCGCCGCCGGCAGCTGCACCAAGCTCGGCGGCAAGACGGCGCCGCCCGCGAAGAGCTAGGCGCGAAACGCATTCCTCTCACCTCAAGGTGGTTCGGGGGCCCGCTCGGATCCGGCGATTCGCGGGCTCCCGATTCTTTTGAATTTGATTGCATCCATGGGCGGAGGCTTGGACGCCCGTGCCGGCGCATGGTGCGCGCCGCTGATGCCTTCCAGTGCGGGTCCCGATGAATCGCGCTGAATGCCGCCGCAGCGATGCGCTGCTTCGGGGCGCCGGGGTCGGTCTACGCGCCCCGCATTACCGCACCTTCCTCGAGACCACCCCGGCCGTCGACTGGCTGGAGGTTCACAGCGAGAACTTCTTCGGCGACGGCGGGTTCGATCTGCACGTCCTCGACCATGTGCGCCAGCGCTACCCGGTTTCGCTCCACGGCGTCGGCCTGTCGCTGGGCAGCGCGGACGAGGGACCGGATGCGACGTCCCGGTTCGCCTGGCACCTGGAACAGCTCGCGCGCCTTGTCCAACGCACCGAGCCAGCGCTTGTTTCGGAGCATCTGTGCTGGGGAGACTTCGGGGAGCGGCACTTCAACGATCTGCTGCCGCTGCCCTACACGCGGCAGGCCGTCGCGCGCATGGTCGAGCGCGTGGCGCGCGTCCAGGACCGCCTCAAGCGACGCATTCTCGTGGAGAACGTCTCGTCGTACGTGACGTTCGTCGCGGATGAGATGCCGGAGCTGGAGTTCGTCGCGGCGGTCGCGCGCGCATCGGGTTGCAGCATCCTGTTCGACGTCAACAATCTTTACGTCAATTCGGTCAATCACGGCTTCGATCCGGTGCAGGCCATGGACGCGCTGCCGGGCGAGCTCATCGGCGAGATCCATCTCGCCGGCCATCTCGTGACCGACGACACGCTGGTCGACGATCACGGATCGCGCGTCGCGCCGGCGGTCTGGAAGCTCTACGACGAGGCGATCGCGCGGTTCGGGAACGTGCCGACGCTCATCGAATGGGACACGGACGTGCCGGAGCTCGCCGTGCTGCTCGCCGAAGCCGAGGCCGCTCGCGCTCGCATGGAAGCCGTTCATGCCTGACCTCGTTGAGCTGCAGCGCGCATTCTCGGATGCGCTCACCGCGCCCGCCGAGCGCATGGATGTTCATGTGCTGACCGGACCCGAGGAGCGTACGCGCCGGCGCATGCGTTTTTATCGCGGTAACGTGCAGGCGAATGCAGCAAAGGCCCTCGGCAACGCCTTTCCCGTGTGCCGTGCGCTCACCGGCGACGAGTTCTTCGAAGGACTGGCGCACGTGTACGCTGCGCGCGCCCCATCGCGGAGCGGGGACCTGAATCTCTACGGAGAGGCGTTTCCGGCATTCCTGAGCGACTTCCGTCCTGCGCAGGAGATCGCGTACCTTGCGGACGTTGCGCGGCTCGAGTGGGCCGTGCACCGCGCGCACTACGCCGCCGATGTCGCGAGATTCGACGTCGGCGCCTTGACCACCGTGCCACCGTCGCGCTTCGAAGAGCTGCAGGCGCGCCTGCATCCGGCATGCGCGTTCATCGAGTCGCGCTATCCGCTCGCGCGGCTGTGGGAGATCCACCAGCCGAATTACCAGGGTGCGTTCCAGGCGGACTTCGACGACGCGGACCACTACGCGCTCGTGTACCGCCCGCGCTTCAAGGTCGAGGTCACCGCACTCGATGCCGGCGACTTCGCGTTCCTTTCCGCCTGCGCCACGGGCGCCTGTCTCGGCCGAGCGCTTGAGCGGGCGCGTACCATCGATGCTTCGTTCACGCTCGACGCGCCGCTCGCAGGATGGATCGAGAGTCTTGTCATCGTGGACCTCTTGCCGGGGCGCGCGACGTAAGCGGGGCGCCGGCCGGCACGACCAACGGCCGCACGCTTACTTCAAGGGTCTGCCATGTCGCTTTCATCGCTCGTTACCCGAATCGCCGACCGCACACGCGCGCCGCTTGCCGTAGGCGCCGACCTGTTGGACCTTGGCCTTCGCATCTACGTGGGCAAGGTGTTCTTCATGTCGGGGCTCGTGAAGATCCGTGACTGGGACTCGACCCTGGCGCTGTTCAGCGACGAGTACCACGTGCCGCTGTTGCCGCCGCCGGTCGCGGCTGTGCTCGGTACCTTCGGTGAGCTCGCGTTTCCGATCTTCCTCGTGCTCGGTCTCGGAACGCGCTTCGCGGCGCTCGGCCTGAGTTTCGTCAACGTGATGGCGGTCGTGTCGTACTGGCATGTGCTGTCGACGCTCGAACCCGCACTCGCGCAACATTTCTTCTGGGGAACGCTCCTGCTGGTGATCCTGTTCCACGGTCCCGGCCGCATCTCGGTCGATCACTTGCTTGCCAGGTGGTTCGGCACCGCTCCAATTGCGCCTGCTCCGGCGCGTACCTGAAATCTTTCTTGAAGAAACTCGCCGGATCCCGCGGCGCCAAACCCGGCTGCTCGAACGTCGTTGACCTGTGATTTTCCACGACGATCGGGATGTCACGCGCGATCGTTCGGTCCCCGCTCACTCCTTCAACCCCAACTCATTGCAGAGTCTTGCAACAACGGTTTTCAGTCTCTCGATTTCTTCGCGCAGCTCGCCGATATTTCGCTTGATGGCGGAGACCTCGCTCACCGCAATTCCGTGTTCTTCGCCAACGTTCGCGGTGCTCTGCTCCGCGACGATGGGCACGCCCGATAGCAGGTGCGTGTAGCGCGTCTCCCGCGTTCCGGGTTGTCGCGGCAATTCGGCGACCAACGCACCGTCCGGTCGTTGCGCGAGTTCCCGCAGAAACGCCTCGACCGCCGAGATATCGGCGAAGCGGTGCAGCCGCTCGCTGTTGGTGCGAAGCTCGGCGGCGGTTTGCGGACCCCGCAGCATCAGCGTCGCGAGCAGCGCGACCGCCTGGTTCGGAACGTTCAGCACTCGCGCGATGTTCTGCGCATAGCGCATTACGCGTCCGCCGCTCGATTCCACGACGAGCGAGTATCGCTGCAGCGTGTCGATCGCCGCCTGGACCTCGCCTTCCGTTGCGTTCAACACCGGATCGCGGCTCGTCTTCTGATTGCAACCGGCAGCGAGCGCATTGAGCGTCAGAGGATACGTGTCGGAAACCGTGTGCTGCTTTTCGACGAGCACGCCAAGCACGCGGGTTTCGAGCAGAGAAAGGGCAGGGAGCGCCATCAGAACGGGTCGGCAGACTACGACAGCCGGAGTGTAGCGCGCAGTCGAGGTGGTATCGTGGCGGCTGACGCTTAATCCCGATCGGACTCCCCATGGCCGGCACGCCCGAAACCACCAGCATGGCGCTGTTCTGCGACTTCGAGAACATCGCGCTCGGCGTGCGCGACGCGAACTACGAGAAGTTCGACATCGGCAAGGTGCTCGAGCGCCTGCTGCTCAAGGGCAGCATCGTGGTCAAGAAGGCCTATTGCGACTGGGAGCGCTACAAGACGTTCAAGGCGCCGATGCACGAGGCGTCCTTCGAGCTGATCGAGATTCCGCATGTGCGGCAGTCAGGCAAGAACTCGGCGGACATCCGCATGGTCGTCGATGCGCTCGACCTCTGCTACACCAAGTCGCACGTCGACACCTTCGTCGTCATCAGCGGAGATTCCGACTTCTCGCCGCTTGTCTCCAAACTGCGCGAGAACGACAAGCGCGTGATCGGGGTCGGTGTCAAGAACTCGACGTCCGACCTGCTGATCGCGTGCTGCGACGAATTCATCTACTACGACGACCTCGTGCGCGAGAAGAAACGCCCCGCGACGCGCCGGCGCACGGTCGCCGAGAAAGCGCCCAAGTCGAAGCCGGCGAAGGACACCGCCGAAGCGCACGGCGCGGACACGGCGCCAGCGAGGGTGGAGGACGAGCGCAAGCAGGAGGCGATCGACCTCGCCGTCGAAACGGTGGAGGCGCTCACCTCCGAGCGCGGCGAAGACGAGAAGATCTGGGGCTCGATGGTCAAGCAGGCGCTCAAGCGCCGCAAGCCCGGGTTCAACGAGGCCTACTACGGCTATCGGTCGTTCAATGCGCTGCTCGAGGACGCGCGACGCCTCGGTCTGCTCGCGCTGGAACGCGACGAGAAGTCAGGCGGCTATCTCGTGCGGCTGATCGTGTCCGACGAGGCGTAGCGATCCCTTTGTCCCTTCCCGCGTCCCGAGGCGCCTCGCTCGTCGCAGTCACTCATCAATCCGCCCGATTCGGCATTGAAGGCAGTTGCCGGCGCAGGAAGGACACGCGGCAAAACGCCCGCGTGATCCAGCTTCCCACGGCGGCCGAACGCCGTAGCGGAGTGTCGGTAGGAATGCCCCGACATGCCATGCGGGCGAGGCATACCCGACGATGCGCTCCGCAAGGCGAAGCGCGGACGTCACCTTGTTCATTCCTCGTCCTCCGAGTACGGCGCGAACCACGGGATTTGGGGCGCGAGCATCAGTGCAGCGCGCGCTGACCCGCGACCGTCGGCGCGATGACGAGCGACTCGATCGCCTGTGCCGCGCAATACGAACCGACTGCGAACTCCGCGGCAAGGACGACCGCGACAAAGGCGGTGTCGACGTGCGGCATCAGGCGCCGGAGGCGGGCGAGAAGCCCCGAATCCGGTCCCTTCGAGTCGACCTGATCGTTCGCGGGTTCGCTCGCCCGGGCGAGGCGCACGTCGTCACCGGCGAGGGGGCGCGAAGGATCCTCCTCACGCGGCGTATCGAGCCAGGCGACGTCCGCCCAGCCGTCATTCGCCGGCGCCGGGCGCGGCCGGCGCGGCATCACCACGGGTTGCGAGGTCGGGCCCAAAAGCTCGCGTAATAGCCCTGCTGGCCGTGCTACTTCTGTTAGCATCATTGACATGATTTGCGCTCCGTTTTCACACCCTTCCACGAGGCAAATTGTGGATGCGAGCGCGCTTCGGGACAATCGATTTGTTTTCCATTAAAATGTGAGCCGATTTCACAGGTCTGGTCGCCTGGAAACGCTGGCGATTCGAGCATCGCGATGGCGGCCGCGGGCCGCCTGAATCGAGGAGCACGCCCTGAGCCTTCGCCTTCCTCCGATGTCCGCGCTGCGTGCGTTCGAAGCGGTCGCGCGAACCGGCAGCCTTACCAAAGCTGCAGAGTCGCTGCATGTCACGCATGGGGCGATCAGCCACCAGGTGAAGGCGCTCGAGGACGAAATGGGCGTGCGGCTGATCGAGCGCGCGGGCCGCGGCGTCCGTTTGAGCGACGAGGGTGCGCGCTTTGCGGAGCGCGTGCGCGCCGCACTCAACGAATTGTCGGAAGCGATGCGTGAGGCGAGCGATCGCGTGAACCCGAGGCAGCTACGCGTGAGCGTCGTCCCGTCGTTTGCCGCGCGCTGGCTGCTTCCGCGACTGGGAAGGTTCATCGCGGCCCATCGCGACATCGACATCGACGTGCGCTCGAGCATGGCGCTCGCGGATTTTCAGCGCGACGACGTCGATGTCGCGATCCGCTACGGCATGGGAAGCTGGCCCGGCGTGATCTCCGAACATCTGATGGACGATGAGTACCTCGCGGTGGCGAGTCCGCGCTACAACGGGGGTCGTTTGCCGAACCGGCCAGAGGAGCTCGCGCATCACACGCTGCTCCGCTCCGACGACGAATTCTGGAAGCCCTGGTTCGAGGCGGCGGGCGTGGATCTCCCCGAGCCGACGCGCGGTCCGATCTTCAACGACGCATCGCACATGCTGCAAGCCGCGATCGAGGGCCAGGGCATCGGCCTCGCGCGACGGTCGTATCTGGGCGAGGATGTGAAGAACGGGCTGCTCGTGCCGCTCTTCGGCGTCAGCGTACCGTCGCCACGGAGATTCTTCCTGGTCTATCCGCCGCGGCTCAAGGATTCACCGAAGCTCGCGTTGTTCCGGCGCTTCATCCAGGATGAAGTCGAGTCCGACCGCGAGCGCATTGCGCGCGACGAGCGCAACCGTTCGGACCGGCGCGAACACTCGGCCAAGCGCCGCGGCGTCGCGACCTGAACTGGCAGCGGCCTTCCTTCGCTGATCGTTCGTCATCGCCGCGTCGCGGCGCCGCGCTTCCGTCAAACCACTTTGACGTTGATCTCGTAGATCCCGTCGATGTGGCCGGTCATCACGTCGCCCGGCACGACGGGCCCGACGTTTTCCGGCGTGCCCGAGTAGATGATGTCGCCAGGAAAGAGCTCGTAGTAGGTCGATAGATTCGCGATCTGCTCGGCGACGTTCCAGATCATCTTCGACAGGTCGCTCGATTGCTTCACCTGGCCGTTGACCTTGAGCCAGATCGCGCCTTGCGTCATCGGACCGAGCTTCGTCGCCGGATGGAGGTCGCTGACGACCGCCGCGTGGTCGAAAGATTTGCCGATCTCCCACGGCTTCTTCTCGGTCGACATCGCGTTCTGCAGGTCGCGCCGGGTCATGTCGAGGCCGACCGCATAGCCGTACACATAGTCGAACGCCTTGTCCGCTGGAATGTTGCGGCCGCCCTTGCCGAGGGCCGCGACGAGCTCGACCTCGTAGTGATAGTTCTTGGTGACCGGCGGGTACGGGTGGTCGATCGTCTTCCCCTCCGGCGCGAGCTGGATCGCGTCGGTCGGCTTCTGGAAGAAGAATGGCGGCTCGCGTGTGGGATCGGATCCGCGCTCGATTGCATGCGCGGCGTAGTTGCGGCCGACGCAGTAGATGCGCCGAACCTGGAACTTCTGGTTGCTGCCGACGACGGGGATATAGCTCCCTTCGTGCACGAAGAGGATGTCGGCGGCCGGTTGCGCGACGGCGGGCGCCGCGCCGCCGGCGAGCGCGCTTGCGCCGACCGCAGCCGTTGTCTTCAACAGCATTCTGCGTTCCTTGTCCATGGGGCCTCCTTGGCGCTCCGACATGTGGATCAAATTCTAGCTCTGTCGGAAGCGAAGCGGCTACGATCCGGCGGCACTCGGCCGCGGGCAGCGGACGGCTAGCGCGTGCGCTCGTGCACGCTCTCGCTACGCGGTTCGGAGGCGACTGCGATTTGCGCGATCACCGCTTCGAGGGTGACGCCGCCGGCCGCTTCACGCACTCGGTCTTGAGCCTCTGCAGACAGCTGCGACGCGACTTGGACCCATCGTGCCTGTGCGGTCTTCCGCTCGCTCAGGCCGGAACGGGGATGCCCGAGCACAACCGCGAGCTTCTCGGCCGCGCGTTCCGGACTGCGGTCCGATGCGTCGACCTCTGCCGTCCAGATCGCGACCTCGATCATGTTCGGAACGTTCTGCGTTTCAAGCGCGATTCGAGCTGCCCGACCGAGATTCTTCCGCGCAAGCGCGTATTCACCCCTGGCGCACTCGATGCGCGCCAGGGTATACAGGCACATCGGCTCGACCTGGCGGTCCGCTCCTTCGCGGATGCGATCGAGGGCTTGTTCGACGTACCAGCGCGCACGCTGGTGCTCGCCCGCTCCGATGTCGATGATGGCGAGGTTGATTAGCGTATACGGTTGTCCAATGCGATTTCCGCACTCTTCGCCGAGCGCGAATGCCTCGAGCAAGTGCTTGCGCGCGCTCACGCCGTCGTCCAGCGTGACGCACAGATTGCCGAGGTTGTTGAGGGTCATGGCCAGGTCAGACCGGTTGTCGCGCCGTCGCGCGTTGGCGAGCGCCTGCTCGAACAGCTCGTGCGCCGGTTCGTACTGACCGTCGGTCTGGTGGGCGAGCGCGAGGTTCATGGCGAACCGCCATTCGCCACGGACATCGCCGTCGGCGCGCGCGCCTTTGAGCCCTTCCTGAAAATGCGTCCGGGCCCGCGCGTATTCGCCGCGCTGCCAGTACGTCATTCCCAGCAGGTTCACGCAAAGCAGGATGCCGCGGCGGTCCCGCGCGCTCCGGAAATCCCGCAGGGCAGCGTGAGCTCTTTCTTGGGCCTCGGGAAGCCTGCCGAGGCGCATGAGAAAGTAGGCGCGGGCGCGTTCGACGTGCGCATGCGCGCGGGGGGACGACGTTTGCGCTCCGAGCGCATCGCCGGCATTGCTGAAGAAATCGAGCGCTTCGCGCAAGCGGCAGCGGAGGTCTAGGTACGCGGCCCACGGCTCGGCGGCCGACTCGAGCAGATCGAACCTCGATGCTTCGAGCGCCCAATGCCATGCGGCGACACAGTTTTCGAAATCGGCATCAATCTCCGCCAACGCGGGCGCGCTCCCTTCCGGTCCTGCCGCGGTGTAGCTCCCGACCATGCCCAGGAAGAAGCTAGCATGTCGCTTCTTGACATCCGTGTCTGCGGGACCCTGCGCGCGGAGCTTGTCGCCGGCGAACCTCCGCAACAGCGGATGCAAGGCAAAACGTCCCGGCTCCGCGGTGCGCACGAGCGACTTGTCGATCAGCGACGCGAGCGCGGGCAAGGCCGCGTGCGCGATCTGGCGCAGAGCCTCGAGCGAAAATCCGCCGTGAAAGACCGAGAGCCGCCCCAGCAAATCGCGCTCGCGCGGCATCAGCAGGCTCCAAGAGTGGTCGAAGCACGCCCGAATGCTCTGATGCTCGGCGCGTCTCGCCCTTGATGGAGTGTCGTTCTCGGCAACCAAGAGGTCGATGCCCGTTCGCAGGTCCTTCGCGAGATCGGCGCAGGGAAGCAGGCGCGTCCAGGCCGCGGCGAGCTCGATCGCCAGCGGCATGCCATCGACGAGCGACACGACGTCGCGGATGTGGCCGCGCTCTCGCTCCACGTCGAAATCCGGCTTGTTGCGTCGAGCGCGCTCAACGAAAAGCGACACCGCACTCGACTCTCCGGCCGGCTCGTTCTTGCCGGGAACAGACAGGCCTTCAAGGCGAAAGATCCACTCGCCGGCGATCTCCAGCCGCTCGCGTGACGTCACGATCAGCTGCAGGCGGGGACATTGGTCGAGCCAGCGCGACACTAACTGCGCGCCGTCGATCAGATGCTCGAAATTGTCGAGGACGAGGGTGAATGCGGTGTCGCGCAGCTCGGCCACGACCTGCGCTTCTGCGTCGCCTTTGAGCGCGAGGCCCAATGCTTTCGCAACCTGCGAGGGGATCTGCGACGGCACGCGCAAGCTCTCGAGCGCGACGAACGCGGCGGCGCCACGTTCCTTGATGAATTCGGCGGCAAGCCGGCTCTTGCCGATCCCGCCCGGGCCGATCATGGTCAGCAGGCGGCATTCGGGCTGGGCGAGAAGCGCGCGTACCTGGTCGAGCTCTTCCTTTCGGCCGACGAACGAGCTCGTGGCGAGCGGGGGAGGCGGCGCATCGGTTTCGGCGGCAGGGGCCACTTCGTCCACGCGACGGGCGATTGCGCGTGTCTCCGCGCTGGGCTCGAGTCCCATCTCGTCCAAGAGCCGCTCGGAAAATTCACGATAGGCGCGCCGAGCCTCGTCGGCGCGGCCGCTCGCGGCGAGCACGCCAAGAAGCTGCCGCAACGCGGCTTCATCGTAGGGATCGTGTTCAAGCAGGCGGCGCGCGAGGACCGCCCGCGCGTGATCGTCGACGACATCGCGCCGCGAATGCTCAAACGCGGCATTGCGAAAATTCGCGGCCAGGCGATCGCGCGCGGAGCGGAGCCAGTCGGAAAAGGGCTCGCCGTCGGGAGCATCGAGTCCACTCAGAAAAGGCCCGCGGTAAAGCTCGATCGCATCGCCAAAACGGCTTTCGGCACACGCAGTCTCGAACAGCGTCAGATCGGTGAGCGGCGCGAAACGCACACGTTCGCGATCGCTCGCCAGTCCGGTCGCGGCGGGCAATCCCTTGGCTGAATGCAGCACGAAGCGCAGGTTGCGGCGCGCGGACGCGTTGTCCTGATCCGGCCAGAACAGATGCGCGAGCTCGTCGCGGCGCACCCAGTCCTGCCGCGCCGCGAGATAGGCAAGCAGCTGATAGCTTCGCTCGGGCCGGAATTCAACGTGCTTCCCACCAGCCTCGGCGACAGGCGTGCCCAACAATCGAAGTCTGAAGGCCGGCATCCGCGCCTCCGCACTTTCGCGTCCGGCGTTTCGTCTCGCCCGGACGGAGTCGCAGCCTACCGCAACTGGGTTAACCCGCTCAACGTGAATAGTCGGCGTCTTCGACGGGTTGATTGCAAATAGCTGACAAATTGCCGCATAGCGTGCGACTGAACCACCCGGAGAAGCGCGGCGCCTTCGACTAACGATCGACAAACGCTCGATCCGTACGCTTCGGTTCCGAAGGGAGGAGCGATGGGCGATTCCACGGTGTTCGTCGTTCGCGTGTGGCAGGGAGTGAAACCTTTCCGCGCAACGGCACGAGCCGTCGACCAGGACGCGGTGATCTCGTTCTCCGAGCCCGTCGAGCTCCTGCAATTCCTCGTGCCGGGGAGCGGTAGCGAAACGGCGACGGCCGGCGACGACGCGTCGCAGGCCGTCACGAGCGACGAATCAGCCTACCGACCCGGTCAACCAAACAATGTCTGAAAGAGGAGCCGATATGAACACCATGTTCAAACATCTCGTCACAGCGCTGCTCGCCGTCGCGACCGTCGCCTCGCTCAGCGGTTGCATCATCAGCGGGCTTTCCGGCAGTACCGTCGGCGGCCTCACGACGGTGACCGCCACCGTGAACCTGCAAAGGCCGTCGACGTGCACCGTTGATAGCGCTGCACAGACGACGAGTTGCACGTCCAACGTCACGGTGATGTTGCCGAATGGCATTACCGACTCGTTCCCGTTCTCGATCACGCTCAAGGGCTTCGCCGCTGCGATCCCGTTCTTCGATCCAGTGATCGTCGAGGTTCCGGCGAGCATGTCGAATTTCGCCGGTTCGATCGCCGTCGGCCCGGCCGGAGTCACACCGGGCACGCCGTTGTCGATCACCTCGGGACTCACGTCCGTTCCGGTCGACGCGAACACCAATCTCGTCGCTGAACCGGGGATGCAGCTTGTCATCATCGACTTTCAGGCGCCGCAAAGCGCCCCGTTCGGTCAGTACACTCTGAACTTCCAGTTCTCGGGAACCGCGACCTCGATCAAGGTGCTCTTCTCCGGAAAGATCACCGCGGGAAGCCCGACGTCGGACGAGAAAGCCGCCCAGACCTACTACCTGCCGATCTATCCCTGCGTCACCGACTTCGCGAACGTGCCGGCGATCCAGCTTCCGGTCGTCAACATCGCGCAGCTGATCTCGCTCGTCACGTCGGCACAAGGATGTTCCGGGAAGGTCTACGACGTGACGGCAGGCGGCGGCGGGCCGGCGGCCACCGTCGACGTGATCGAGTTCTACAACGCCGGTCTCGACCACTACTTCATCACCTGGGTCGCGAACGAGATTCACGATCTCGACGCGGGTGTGCATGTCGGCTGGGCGCGCACCGGCAAGTCGTTCAAGGCCTACCCGAGTGCACAACCCGGGACGTCCGATATCTGCCGCTATTACATCCCGCCCGCGGAAGGCGACTCGCACTTCTTCGGCCGCGGCACGGTGGAATGCAACGCGACCGGCGCGGCACATCCGGAGTTTGTCCTCGAGGACCCGAAGTTCATGGCGATGTTCCTGCCGGACGCCGGCAGGTGCCCGGAACGAACAACCGAAGTGCATCGGGTGTTCGACAATCGGCCGGACGCGAATCACCGCTACATGACCGATCCCGCGATCGAGGAACAGATGATTGCGAAGGGCTGGATTCCGGAGGGAGATGGTCCCGGCTTGGTTGTCATGTGCGCGCCGCAGTGATTGAGTTCGCTTTGGGGAAATCATCATGGACAACATCTTCACGAACGCCAGCTCTATCTCGCGGCGCGAGCCTCCCGCGCTTCGCGCCCCGCGAGGCAACCGCAGGCATCGGACATTTGCCACCGGCTGCGTCGCCATCCTGCTGCTCGCAATCTCGGTCGCGGCAAGTGCGCAAGAAGTCGTCACCACGATCTCGCTGTCCGGATTCAACAACGCGGGGTCGGTGGCCGTCAATCCGAATACCAATCGGATCTACGTCGGAGGCAGCATGGTCGCGCAATTCGTGTCGGAGAGTGCGATCGCCGTGATCGACGGCGGCACGAACACCGTGCTCACGAAGGTCGCCGTCACTACCAGCGGCATGCCCACCAGCGACGTCGCGGTGGACCCGGGCCTGAACCAGATCTACGCCACCGACGGCCAGAAGAACGTGTTGGTCGTGATCGATGGTGCGACCAATGCGATCCTGGCGTCGATTCCCGTCGGCAAGTCCGCTGGCCACATCGCCGTCAACAAGACTACACATCGCGTGTACGTGGCGGGTAACTCCGACGGCAGCATCGCCATCATCGACGGCAGCACAAATACCCTGGTCACGACCCTCGGCGGAATCGCTGGATCCGGCACACCGTCGGGGATCTCTCTGGCGATCGACGAGTCCGTCAACCGGGTGTACTTCGGTGGGGTCAGCCCGGGCACGGTCACGGCTATCGATGGAACGACCAACGCGATCATCCAGACCGTGCCGACGATAGACACGCTCGTAACGGTCGCCGTGAATCCCGTGACGCACAAGGTCTATGCGGGGAATTTCCAGAAGCTGAACGTGACCGCAATCGACACCTCTTCCTTCTCGACGACCAACGTGCCGGCGGGCCGCGCGATCTACGCGCTAAGCGTGGATCCGGTGACGAATCGGATCTATGTCGCCAACGCGGGAGACGGCAACGTCACGGTGATCGACGGTTCGACTGACGGTGCGGTCGCGACCGTTCCCACGGGTTCGCTGCCCCATGCGGTGGCCGTCAACACCCAGACCAACGAGATCTTCGTCCCGAGCCGGACGTCGAACAACGTCACCGTAATCGAGGGCTCGAACGACACGACGACGACGCTACCGGCGGGTGCGTTTGCGGATCATGTCGCGGTCGACGAGACGACCAACCGCATCTACGTGTCAAACGCTAACGCGAATTCGGTCACGGTAATTAAAGGGGGTGACGGGCCGCCGCCGGTCGACGTGGTCGAGTACTACAACGCCGGGCTAGATCACTATTTCATCACGTGGGTGCCGGATGAAATCGCGACGCTCGACGCGGGAACCAGGATCAAGGGCTGGACACGCACCGGGCTGGGATTCAAGACGTATTCCAGCGCGCGGGCCGGCACGTCGGACATCTGCCGCTTCTACATCCCGCCGGCGGAAGGGGACTCGCATTTCTTCGGGCGGGGCACGGTGGAATGCAATGCGACCGGCGCGGCGCATCCGGACTTCGTCCTCGAGGACCCGAAGTTCATGGCGATGTTCCTGCCGAACGCGGGTGTGTGTCCCGCAAATACGACCGAGGTGCACCGCGTGTTCAGCAATCGGCCCGACGCCAATCACCGCTACATGACGGACCCGGCGATCGAGGCGCAGATGGTCGCAAAAGGGTGGGTCGCGGAAGGGGACGGGCCGGATCTCGTCGTCATGTGCGCGCCGCAGTGATCTGCACCGCGAATCGTGCTTGAGCAGACCGCGTGAGACGACGGCCGCGCTCGATGGCGCCGACGATTGACGGGCGTATGCCTTGTCCGCGTCGGCGCCTCGTTTGCAGCTCGCGATTCGACTTAAGACCCGAAAATGCCGACAGCTAGGCAGGTTCGGGCTCCGCCTCCGGGCAGCACGGCACGAACTCCGACAGCTCGCCGGCAGCGAGGCGGCTCTTGCGACGTTCGTTCTCCCGTTCCATGAGCTCGACCTCGAGCTCGAGCTTCTTGAGCTCGAGCTCGATGCGCTTCTCGAGCTCCGGCTCACAGGACGTGCAATGCGCGAGCTCCGCCTCGTACAGGAGTCCATCGGTCGGGATCGCGATCTCGGTGCTTCGCTGTGCAACCTGGCCGAGGACCACCGAACCGAGCTGCTTCAGGATCGCGTCGCGCAGCGGCTCGGGAACCGCCTTGATGTCGATCCAGTTGTTGCCGATCTGCACCTCGATCCCGACGAGCCGAGTGGTGAGACAGTAGACCTCGAATACTCGGCGTATGAAGTAGGTCACGGCATGGCAATGGTTCGCATTGCGCAGCGTCCGATAGGTCGCGTTGGTGCTGACGTGCTCGTCGAACGAGCTCACCACGATGGAGCGCTCGGTTTCGACGGCCTGGGAGCTGATCTCGGCGACGTGCCGGAAGGATTCGAACACGGTATTCACGTCGACATGATTGCTGACGGACACCGACGCCGACGAAGCGGCTTCACCGCCAAAGCTGATGATGCCGAGGTTGATTCCGCCACCCGAGTCGCCGGCGGCCGACGCGGTGGTCGACGAGGCGGCGCCAACGTCCGCTTTCACGCTCGTCAGCGAGTCGGTGACGTTGCTCACGAAGTGGAAGAATGACGTGCGCTGGCTGAACCGCGCCGAGACGCTGGTCGCGCGCCGATACCGATCGTACTCGTAGATCTTCACTTCCTCCTGTGGAAGAAGCGTCAGGCTGTGCACGATCGGTCCCTGCTTGCGGCCCATCGGGCACAGCGCGTGCTCGAAGCGCACCCGGATCTTGACGCCCTCGCGCGCCACGGCGGCGGTCTGCGCGAGCTGGATGACGTATTCGCGAAATTCGTAGATCTTGAAGCAGTGTTTCCAGGACAGCCACGGCGTCGGCGGCGGCCCGGAACAGCCGGTGTGCAAGGGACCGGGGTCGCATTCGGGGCGCGGGATCAGCTGAGCATCGTCCTTGATGTCGGTGCGCGTTGCCATGTTTCTCCTCCACTTCGTGATGGCAAATCTCGATGCAAGGCGAACAACATGTACGCCACATCGAGGCGGCACACTGTGGTTCGAAAGCGGCGCACGGTCAAGCGGCGCGAGCCGGTAAAACGCAGCGAATATTCACGCTTCGTGTCCGCATGCTTCTTGCAGCTTGCAAGTCGCAAGCGGCGCCGCTCCGATAACTGGAGCGCATCCGGTGCGCAACGCCGTGTGGAGAAATGCGATGCGCGCAACGCAGCGTGCCGGCGTTCGGACCGGCACTACAGCTCACGGTAACGAGCTGAAGCGGGCTTCAGGCTTTCGAGTAAATCTCCGCGCCCTTCTTCACGAACTCGACCGCTTTCGCCTCCATCCCCTTGGCGAGGGCGGCCTGCTCGTCGACGCCGAGCTTCGCCGCGTAATCGCGCACGTCCTGCGTGATCTTCATCGAGCAGAAGTGCGGCCCGCACATCGAGCAGAAGTGCGCGAGCTTGGCGCCCTCCTGCGGCAACGTCTCGTCGTGGAATTCGCGCGCCTTGTCGGGATCGAGGCCCAGGTTGAATTGATCCTCCCAGCGGAACTCGAAGCGCGCCTTCGATAGCGCGTTGTCGCGCATCTGCGCACCGGGGTGGCCCTTGGCGAGATCGGCGGCGTGCGCCGCGATCTTGTACGCCATGATGCCGTCCTTGACGTCGGTCTTGTTCGGCAATCCCAGGTGCTCCTTCGGCGTCACGTAGCACAGCATCGCGGTGCCGTACCACCCGATCATCGCCGCGCCGATGGCGCTCGTGATGTGGTCGTAGCCCGGGGCGATGTCGGTCGTGAGCGGGCCCAGCGTGTAGAACGGCGCTTCGCCACATAACCGAAGCTGCTCGTCCATGTTGTGCTTGATGAGCTGCATCGGGACGTGACCCGGGCCCTCGATCATCGTCTGCACATCGTGCTTCCAGGCGATCTGGGTCAACTCGCCGAGCGTCGCGAGCTCGGCCATCTGCGCTTCGTCATTCGCGTCGTAGATCGACCCGGGACGCAGGCCGTCGCCGAGCGAAAACGCGACGTCGTACGCCTTCATGATCTCGCAGATCTCCTCGAAGCGCGTGTACAGGAAGCTCTCCTGGTGATGCGCGAGGCACCATTTCGCCATGATCGACCCGCCACGCGACACGATGCCGGTCATGCGCTTCGCGGTCAGCGGAATGAACGGGAGGCGCACGCCAGCGTGGATCGTGAAGTAGTCGACGCCTTGTTCCGCCTGCTCGATCAGCGTGTCGCGATAGATCTCCCAGGTGAGCTCCTCCGCCTTCCCGTTCACCTTCTCGAGCGCCTGATAGATCGGCACGGTCCCGATCGGCACCGGCGCGTTGCGGATGATCCATTCGCGCGTCTCGTGGATGTTCTTGCCGGTCGAGAGGTCCATGACCGTGTCGCCGCCCCAGCGGATCGCCCACGTCATCTTCTCGACTTCCTCGCCGATCGACGACGACACCGCCGAATTGCCGATGTTGGCGTTGATCTTCACGAGGAAGTTCCGGCCGATGATCATCGGCTCGGACTCGGGATGGTTGATGTTGTTCGGGATGATCGCGCGGCCGCGCGCGACTTCGCTGCGCACGAACTCCGGCGTGATCTCCTCCGGGATGCCTGCACCGAAGCTCTGGCCGCGATGCTGCACATTGATGATTGGCGGCAGCGAGGCGCGCAGCTTGTCGCGCAACAGGTTTTCGCGGATCGCGATGAATTCCATCTCGGGTGTGACGATGCCTTGCCGCGCGTAATGCATCTGGGTGACATTCGTGCTGGCCTTGGCGCGCCGCGGCTTGCGCTTGAGATCGAATCGCATTCCGGCGAGTGCAGGGTCGGCAAGACGCGCGCGGCCGTACTCGGATGTCGGCGCTGCAAGTTCCTCGGTGTCCTCGCGCTCCGCGATCCAGGCAGCGCGAAGCGCAGGCAAGCCGCGGCGGATGTCGATCTCGGTTGCAGGATCCGTGTATGGGCCCGACGTGTCGTAGACGACGATCGGCGGATTCTTCTCGGCGCCGAACGACGCCGGCGTATCGGTCTGCGAGATCTCGCGCATCGGCACACGCAGGTCGGGCCGGGGCCCCTCGACGTAAATCTTCCGCGACGCCGGCAGCGGCTCGACGGCAGCGGAATCCACTTTCGCGTCGCGCGCGAAGAAGCGGTCGTTGGCGTTCATGGAAAGCTCCTTGACGAGAACGAGGCGCGAAGGAGCGGAAGGGCTTTTGACTTCACGCTTTCCTGCGCCGGCATTATCCGTACAGGTGCGAGGGTGTGATCTCACCGCCCCGTCCGCGATCAAGCTGCGAACGGGAGGACCCCTAGCGTCATCGGCTACCTTACGCCATCGCGGACGCCGCGGCAACTCGGACTCGAACAGGGCAGCGGTCGCGGCCAGCTCACCTGAAAAAGCTACGAGATCAATCCGCGTGGGCAGGCGTCGGCACGGGCGCGGCTTTGCGCGTCGCAACCCAATGCCGGAACTGCTCGAAGTAGAGATACACGACCGGCGTGATGTAGAGCGTCAGCAGTTGCGAGACGACGAGACCGCCGACCACCGCGAGTCCCAGCGGCTGGCGCGCTTGGCCACCGGCGCCTAAGCCCAATGCGATGGGCAGGCTTCCCATCAACGCCGCCGCCGTCGTCATCATGATCGGCCGGAAGCGGATAATGCACGCCTGGTAGATCGCATCGTCCGCTTGCGCCTTGTCGCGGCGCTGCGCCTCGATCGCGAAGTCGATCATCATGATCGCGTTCTTCTTGACGATGCCCACCAGCATGACGATCCCGACCAGCGCATACATGTTGAGGTCGTGCCCGAACAGCCATAGCGTCACCAAGGCGCCGAACCCTGCGGTGGGCAGCCCCGACAGGATCGTGACCGGGTGGATGAAGCTTTCGTACAGGATGCCGAGCACCAGGTAGATCACGAAGATCGCGAGCACGAGCAGGATGCCCATGCCGCGCAGCGATGATTCGAAGGCTTGGGCCGCGCCCTGGAACGTACCGATCATCGTGGCCGGCATCTGCATGTCGCTGGCCGTGCGCCGGATCTGCGCGATCGCCTGCGACAGCGAGACGCCGGGTCTCAGGTCGAATGAAATCGTGACCGCAGGGAGCTGGCCCAGGTGATTCACGGCGAGCGGGCCGATCGTGTTCTTGAGTGTCGCCACCGCATTGAGCGGCACGAGCGCGCCGGTGTTCGACCGCACGTACAGCATCGACAGCACCGACGGATCGGTCTGGTAACGGGGCTCGAGCTCCATCACCACCCAGTACTGGTTCGTCGGTGCGTAGATCGTCGAGACCTGCTTCGAGCCGTACGCGTCGTAGAGCGTATTCTCGATGGCCTGCGCCGAGACGCCGAGCGCGGAGGCCTTGTTGCGATCGATCGCCACGGTGACCTGGGGCTGGGTGATCTGCAGGTCGCTGGTGACGTCCACCAGGCCCGGCAGCGTGCGCAGCTTCTGCTCGAGGAGCGGCGCCCATTTGTAGAGCTCGGCGGTGTCGGTATCCTGCAGTGTGTACTGGTAAGCGCTCTTGGTGAGCTGGCCGATGCGGATCGCGGGAACGTTCTGCACGTAGGCCTTGATCCCTGGCACGCGCATCAAGGCAGGGCGCAATTCCTGGATGACGGTATCCGCCGGCGGACGCTCGCCGCGCGGCTTGAGCGTGACGAAGATCCGGCCGTTGTTGAGCGACGCGCTTGGCCCCCCGATGCCGACGAAGGACATCGCGCCCTCGACGTGCGGGTTCTGACGCACGATGTTGGCGACCTGCTGCTGCAGGTTCGACATCGCCTCGAAAGAGATGTCCTGCGCCGCCTCGGTGATGACGAAGACCTGGCCGACGTCGTCGCTCGGGAGGAAGCCTTTCGGCATGTAATAGAACAGCACGGCGGTCCCTGCGAAGATCGCGCCGAAGACCGCCATCGTCGTCCGGCGATGCCGCAACACCCAATCGAGGCCGCCACGGTAGACGGCGAGCAACGCGTCGAACGCCCGCTCGGAGAAGGCGTAGATGCGCCCGTGCTGCTGCTCGCGATCGACCTTCAGCATCCGACTGCACAAAAGCGGCGTCAGCGTGAGCGAGACGAACCCCGAGATCAGCACGGCGACAATGATGGTCACCGCGAATTCGTGCAGCAGGCGGCCGAGGATGCCGCCCATGAACAGCACCGGGATGAACACGGCGGCGAGCGACAACGTCATCGACACGATGGTGAAGCCGATCTCCTTCGCGCCGTCGAGCGTCGCCTGCATGCGCGATTTGCCCATCTCCATGTGGCGCGTGATGTTCTCGAGCATCACGATCGCGTCGTCGACCACGAAACCCACGCACAGCGTCAGCGCCATCAGCGACAGGTTGTCCAGGCTGTAGCCGAAGACGTACATGAACGCGAAAGTGCCGATGATCGACAGCGGCAGCGCGAGGCTCGGGATGAAGGTCGCGGAGACGCTGCGGAGGAACACAAAGATGACCAGCACGACGAGCACGAGCGCGAGCAGCAGCGTGAGCTGGACGTCGCGCACCGATTCGCGGATCGACTGCGAGCGATCGTAGAGCGTGGAGAGCTTGATCGACGGCGGCAGTTGTGCCTCAAAGGTCGGTAGGATGCGCTTGACGGCGTCGACGATCTCAATCGTGTTGGTGCCGGGCTGGCGCTGCACGGCGAGCACGACGCCGCGCGTGCCGTTGTACCAGGCGGCCACCTTGTCGTTCTGCACGCTGTCGAACACGCGCCCGATCTGCGACAGGCGCACCGGAGCGCCGTTGCGATACGCGACGATGATTGGCTTGTAGTCCTCGGCGTTGTTGAGCTGGCCCGTCGCCTGGACGGCGGTCGCGCGTTCGCGGCCGTACAAGGTGCCTGTCGGGATATTGACGTTGGCGTTGCCGACGGCTTGCTCGATGTCGGTCAGCGCGATCCCGCGCGACGCGAGCTGGTTCGGGTCGAGCTGGATACGCACGGCGTACTGCTGCGAGCCGTAGACCTGCACCTGCGCGACGCCGTTGATCGTCGAGATCCGCTGCGCGAGCAGGTTCTCGCCGTAATCGTCGACTACGGACAGCGGCTGGCTCTCGGACGTGAGCGCGAGCAGCAGCACGGGAAAGTCGGCCGGGTTGACCTTCCGCTGCGTGGGCGGATTGGGAAGCGACGAGGGCAGCGAGCGCGCCGCGGCGGCGATCGCCGACTGCACGTCCTGTGCTGCGCCGTCGATATTGCGGTCGAGCGAGAACTGCAGGTTGATCGTCGTCTGCCCGGACGTGGAGACGGACGTCATCGAGTCGATGCCGGCGATCGTCGAGAACTGCTTCTCGAGCGGCGTCGCCACCGCGGAGGCCATCGTCTCGGGATTCGCGCCAGGCAGCTGCGCCTGGACCTGGATCGACGGGAAGTCGACGTTGGGCAGCGCGTTGACCGGGAGGAGGCGATAGGCCCCGAGGCCGAACGCGAGAATGCCGAGCATCACCAGCACCGTCATCACGGGCCGGCGGACGAAGAGGGCGGCGATGTTCACGAAGCAGGGGCCGCGCTTGCGGACATGATCTTGCTGCCGGGGGCGAGCCGTAGCTGGCCCACCGTCACGACGCGCTCGCCGGACTTGAGGCCGGTGGCGACGATCGAGTCGTCGCCTTCGCTCCGTGCGATCTTCACGTTGCGAAGCTCGACGGTGTCGTCGGGCTTGACGACGAACACGTACTGGCCGGCGGGCCCGCTCTGGATTGCGGCCGACGGTACGACCAGCGCGTCTTTCTGCTGGTAGAGCGTCATCACGACGTTCACGAACTGGCCAGGCCACAGCGCGGTATCCGTGTTCGCGAACTCCGCCTTGAGATTGATCGTGCCGGTGGTCGTGTCGGCGCTGTTGTCGATGAAGGACAGACGCCCCGTGATCGGCGGGTGCTGGGAGTTCGGCAGCGCCGCCTGCACGACCAGGTCGCCGGATGCCTGATGTTCGCGAATCGCGGCGAGATTCTGCTCGGGCACCGAGAACGACGCGTACACCGGCACGATCTGGTTGATCGTCACCAGCGGATTCGTGTCGTTCGCCTTGACCAGGTTGCCGATCTGGATCTGGATCCGGCCTGCGTAACCGTCGATCGGGGATTTGATCGTGCAGTAATCGACCTGAAGCTTGGCGTTCTCGACGGCGGCTTCATCGGCGCGCACCGTGGCCTGCGCGGTCTGCGCGTTGGTGCGGACCTGCTCGTAGGCGTCCTGCGAAATGAAGTTCTGCTTCAGGAGATCCTGGTAACGGACGTCCTGCGCCTTGGCGCGTTCGTACGACGCCTGGTCCTTCGCCAGGTTTGCGCGGGCCTGGTCGAGCGCGGCCACGAACGGGCGCGAATCGATGTTGAACAGCACCGCGCCCTTCTTGACGAGATCGCCTTCCTTGAAGTGCACGGAATCGATCTGGCCGTCGACGCGCGCCTTCACGGCCACCGAATTGAAGGCGACGACGTTGCCGATCGCGTAGAGCCGAAACGGCACCGTCTTGGTGGAAACGGACGCCACGGTGACTGGCACCGGCGGAGGACCCTTGGTCGCGGCGGCGCGGGTGCCCGGCAAGAGTCGGTAGAGCAGAAGCCCTGCGATCACGACCAGCACGAGGCCGAAGGCGATGCCCGTCACGCCTCGCTTGGAAAGAAGCATTGTGCGATGTTTCACGAAATTCGGCGGTTCACGCCGCCGATGCGTTCCTTTGGACTCGATTCCGTGCACGTTGGACGCCGTGCGTCGCCGCGTGTCCCCCGGAACCCGAATAGACTTCTATCATGCGCACTTGATTCCGTGCGCCGCCTCGCGACCGGCGGTTCGACCCTTATCCTAAACCTTTCATTTTAGGAAAGAAACGGCCGGATTTGCCGGAAGCGAAACAAACCGACACAAATTCGTCGCCAGGCATTCGCGGCGCGTGTTTCAGGCGCACGCTTTAGGGAGGCGAGATCATGGCGAGCTCCGTTCAGGCCGAAGCTTCCTCACGCCTGGAGCGCATCGTCCAGCTGACGCGTGCGATCGTGGGCGAGCGCAACGAGACGCGAACGCTCGAGGCGATCCTCGAGAACGCGAAAGCGTCGACCCGCGCGGACGGCGGGTCCGTCTACCGCCTGGAGGGCGAGCCGCCGCGCCTCGAGTTCGTCGTGGTGCTGAACGACACGCTGGGACTCAAGCGCGGCGGTGTGTCCGGGCGTCCGGTCGGGATGGAAGCGCCGCCACTCGTCGATGCGCAGGGACGCGAGAACCATCGCTCCGTCGTCACGCATTGCGCGCTGATCGGCAAGTCAGTGCGCGTGGCCGATGCGTACGAAAGGTGCGCGTTCGACTTCGAGGGTGCGCGCGAATTCGATCGGCTTCACGGCTATCGCTCGCAATCGTTTCTGACCGTCCCCATGATCGATCATCAGGATCAGGTGATCGGTGTCCTTCAGCTCGTCAACGCGCGCGGCGCCGACGGAGGGGTCGTCGAATTCACCGAAAACGATCAACGCTACATCGAGGCGCTGGGCGCGCTCGCCGCGGTCACCCTCGACCAGCAGCAGCTGATTGACCGCCTGCACCGCCTGTTCGAGTCGCTGATCGACCTGATCAACGGTGCGATCGACGAGAAGAGCCCGTACACGGGCGGCCACTGCCGCCGGGTGCCCGAACTCACGATGATGCTCGCCGAGGCCGCGGATCGCACCGACACTGGTCCGCTCGCACCGTTTCATATGACCGAGCGTGATCGCCATGAATTGAAGCTTGCCGGCATGCTGCACGACTGCGGCAAGATCACGACGCCGGTACACGTCGTCGACAAGGCGACCAAGCTCGAAACGATCCATGACCGGATCCACGAACTCGACGTGCGCTTCGACGTGCTGGCCGGCGATGCGCACGTCGCGATGCTCGAAGCGATCGCGGCGGGCGCGTCCGTCGAGACGGCGCGTGTGCATTACGAGTCCGAAGTCGCGGCGCTGCGCGACGACCGCGCGTTTCTGCACGCGGCGAATGTCGGCAGCGAGCGGATGAGCGAGGAAGACGTCCGCCGCATCTACGCGATCGCGAGGCGCGAGTACCGCGGACTCGACGGCAATGCGCGGCCGTTCCTCAGCGAGAACGAGGTCGCGAATCTCACGATCCGCTACGGAACGCTGACCGCAGACGAGCGCGAGATCATCAACCGCCACATCATCGCCACGATCCACATGCTCGAAGCGCTTCCCTGGCCGAGGCACTTGCGCAACGTACCCGAATACGCGGGCGGGCATCACGAGCGCATGGACGGCCGCGGCTATCCACGCGGCTTGAAGCGCGAGCAGATGTCGTGGCAGGCGCGGATGATGGGAATCGCGGACGTGTTCGAGGCGCTCACGGCGAAGGATCGACCGTACAAGCGCGCGAAGACGCTCTCCGAGTCGATGACGATCATGGCGCGGATGGCGCGCGAAGGTCACCTCGACCCCGATCTTTTCGATGTCTTCGTGCGCCAGAAGGTGTATCTCGACTACGCGGAGCGCTTTCTCGATCCGGCACAGATCGACACGATCGACGAGGTGCTCTATCTGCCGCGCGCGGGACGCGAGCGTCCCGCGATGTCGTGATCATTGCGGCGCTTCGCGCCGCGTCGCGTAAAATGCCCGCGAGCGCGGGTGTAGCTCAATGGCAGAGCAGAGGCTTCCCAAGCCTACGACGAGGGTTCGATTCCCTTCACCCGCTCCAGCGCCGGTCACCCCGACATCTCCCGTTACGATACGCACAGGCGCCGAGCTCCGTCATGCCCGACTTCGCCAATCCTCTCGCCACCTGGAACGCGCGTTTCGCGGGAGACGACTATCTCTTTGGCGAAGCGCCAAACGAATTCGTGTGCCGGCAAGCGCATCGCCTGCGTCGCGGCAGCAGCGTCTTGTGCGTCGCGGACGGCGAGGGACGCAACAGCGTCTGGCTCGCGGAGCAGGGACTGGTCGTGACCGGATTCGATTTCGCGTCGAACGCCCTCGACAAGGCGAGGCGTCTAGCCGCACAGCGCAAGGTCGACGTCGACCATCGGCTTGGCGACGTCTATACATGGCCCTGGTCGGCGGCTCGCTACGCCGCCGTCGTCGCGATCTTCATCCAGTTCGTCCCGCCCGAACGCCGTGACGCGGTGTTCGCGGGGATGCGCTCCGCGGTCGAGCCGGGTGGGCTGATGCTGCTCGAAGGCTATCGTCCGGAGCAGCTCGTTTACGGCACGGGCGGCCCGCCGTACGCCGAGCACATGTACACGCGCGATTGGCTCGAACGGGTGTTCGGCGACTGGCAGGTGCTCGCGCTCGAAACCTACGACGCGCCGATCGCCGAGGGCCGTGGCCACAGCGGCATGTCGGCGCTCATCGATCTCGTGGCGCAAAAGCCGCTAGGGTAGGGGTAGACGAGTTTCCGGCGATCGCGAGCGAACCGCCGCGATCGCCGCGGAAGAATCACAAAGCAGACAGGCGTTCGAGAACCCCGAATAGATGAAAATCGCCGGGATGAACCCGTCGATTTTCTTCAACAGGAAAAGGACGAGCGTGCTGTAAGCGTCGACATCCCGATGGGCATGCTTGAGCGGACACGGGTGTGGGAGTAGGCGCTGGAACCTTCCAGACGTTACCGAAGAAAAATGCCGGGCTTGGCCCGGCATTTTTCATCTCACTAGATTTCTCGAGTGTCGGACTGCTTTGTGATTCTTCCGCAGGGGTCGCGGGCGTTGCCTCGCGACCCAGGAAACTCGTCTACTCCTTCACGGGCGCAGATACGACCACCCCTGCTGCTGGCGCTCCATGATCTCGACGACGCCGGCTTCGACGTAACCGATGCCGCCGAGCATGTCGGCCTTGGCGAGCTTCTGGGCTTGCATCGTGTTCTCGCAGGCGACGATCTTCACGCCGCTTGCAAGTGCATCGTGCACGCGATTGCCGACGATGGAATCGGCTTTCAGCATGCCGATGCCGGGACCGTAGGCGACGATCTCGATCTCGACCTTGCCGGCCAGCGCCGTCTGCAGGTTGCGCGCGTTGTTGAGCGCGAGATTCCACTTCGCGGTGTCGCCGTCGCTCACCTGCATGACCACGCGGTTGGCGCTCGTTTGCGCGACGGCCGGCGCCGGACCCGCGAGCACAACGGCGGCCGCGAGGAAAAGAGCGGGAAGGATCGAGCGACGATCGACATGTGGATTCACGGCGTCACCTGGGTCTTGTGCCGCGCCTGGCGGCCTTGAAACTGGATTATGCGCGACGTCCGGGCCGCGCGGCGGCAGCGCCCGAAACGCGTGACGTCCGCCCTCCTTGTAGAATGCGCCCACGAAGAACCAGACGGTCGCGTCGGTCCCTCGCGCGACCCCGATCCGCTCGTATCTCAGGGGTTCCGATGGGTGCTACGGCAGGTCCGGTCCGCAGGAGGAAGCGCCGTGTGCGCGTCGTGACACCTGCGGCGCTTGCGTTCACGCTCGCGCTTGCCGCGGGCACGGTACGAGGCGCCGAGGGGGAGAGCGAGACCAGTGTCCCCGGCATGCGCCTCCCGGCGACGGTCGTCCCCGAAGCCTACGACGCCGCGCTCACAATCGATCCGGCAAGAGATTCGTTCTCCGGAACCATCACGATCAGCGTGAAAATCGCCACGCCGGTCGACATCGTCTGGTTGAACGTGAGCAAGCTCGCGCTCCGCGAAGCGAGCGCCTCGAGCGACGCGCTGAAGGGCGAGACGATTCCGGGGGCTGTCGTGGGCGGCAACGATAATGTCGTCGGTCTGCGCTTCGACAAGACACTGCCGGCCGGGCCAGCGCGGCTGTCGATCCGCTACACCGGGATGATCGAGTCGTCGAGCTCGGTCGGCATCTTCCGGCAGAAGGACGGCGACAACTGGTACGTCTACTCGCAGTTCGAGCCGATGTACGCGCGTTTGGCATTCCCCTGCTTCGACGAACCCGGACTCAAGGCGCGCTGGAAGCTCACGCTGACGATTCCCGAAAGACAACGCGCGTTCGCGAACATGCCGATCGCATCGGAGAAGGCCGCGAATCCCGGCTTTCGCGAAGTGACCTTCAAGCGCACACCGCCGCTCTCCTCGTACCTTCTCGCCTTCGCCGTCGGCCCCTTCGACGTTCGCGACGCGGGCGTCGCCGGCATCAACAAGACCCCGGTCTCTATCGTCGTGCCAAAGGGGCGAGGCGGTGAAGCGCTGTTCGCAGCCAAGGAGACGCCGGAGATCCTCGCCGCGCTCGAGAATTATTTCGGCACACCCTATCCGTTCCCCAAGCTCGACCTGATCGCATATCCGAAGGTCTCGGTCTTCGGCGCCATGGAGAATCCCGGGCTGGTGACGTATGTGGCAAGCGTGATCCTCGCCCGTTACGACGAACAGACGCCGCAATTCGAGCAGGGTTTCGTCGCCACCACCGCGCACGAGCTTGCGCACATGTGGTTCGGCGATCTCGTGACGCTTGGCTGGTGGGACGATGTCTGGCTGAACGAATCGTTCGCGAGCTGGCTCGGCACGAAGATCACGGCCGAATTGAAGCCGGCATGGCACTGGGACCTGCGGCTTCAGCGTATCCGCGCGTGGGCGATCGCGACCGATCGGCTCGCGTCGGCACGCGCCATGCACCAGCCGGTCGCCACGCCCCAGGATGTCATCTCGGCGTTCGACGCCATCGGTTACGCGAAGGGCCAGGTATTGCTCACGATGGTCGAGGCCTGGATTGGCCCGGAGCGCTTTCGCGAGGCGAATCGCCGGTATATCAAGGACCATGCATGGTCGAACGCGACGGCCGACGACTATTTCGCGGCCGTTGCTTCGGTCGATGCCACTGCCGCGCGCGCGCTGCGCGGGTTCGTCGAGCGGCCGGGTGTCCCGCTCGTCGACGTTGCGCTGGATTGCGCGAGCGGGGCTCGCGTGCTCGCGTTGCGCCAGCAGCGATTTGCGCCGACGGCGACGACCGGCGGTGGGGCGAGCGCTCCGTGGACTTTCCCCGTGTGCGCGAGCTTCGGCGATGCGCGCGTGTCGCGGACCCAGTGTGCGACGCTGAGCGAGACCGAAGCAAGGTTCTCACTCACGGCGGCGCCCGCGTGCCCGCAATGGATCTTTCCCAACCGAGGCGGTCAGGGCTACTACGTCTCCCGTCTGCAGAGTACGACGTACGCGGCACTTGCGACAGCGAATGTCGGCGGGTCGGTCGGCGATCTCGCCGCGCTGCTCTCCGACGTGATGGTGCTCGCGGGTTCCGGTGCGATCTCATATCCGGACGCGCTCGCCATCGCCGCGCGCTACGCGACGCATCCCGATCCATTCGTTGCGCGTATGGCGTTCCAGATCGCAATCGACATGCCACGCTCGCTGGTGCTGCCGGGCAACGAGGCGCGCTACGCGGCCTGGATCCGCAGCCATTTCGGTTCGCGCGCCCGTGCGCTCGGCTGGGTGCCAAAGAGCGGCGAGACGCCGGACACCGCGGCCTTGCGCCAGATCGCGCTACCGTTCGTCGCGATTCGGGGACGCGACGTCGCGCTGGCGCACGAGGCTCGGGTCCTGATCGATCGCTGGGGAACGAATCCGAAGGCACTGCCGGTCGCATCGCGGGCTGCCGTGTTCGCGACTGCCGCGCGGACGGCGGGACGTTCTGCGCCGGCACTGTTCGATACCTATCTCGCCGCGGTGCTCAAGTCGCACGACGAGAACGAGCGCCGCGACCTGCTGCGCGCGCTCGGCGCGTTCGAGGATCCGGCGCTCGTCAAGCGTGCGGCAAATCTGGCGCTCGATCCGCGTTTCGATTTGCACGACGGCATTACGCCGCTGCGCGCGGCGCTCGCCGACGCGCCAATGCGCGCTGACGCGCTCGCCTGGATCGATGCGCACGCCGACGCGTTGCTGGCACGCACTCCGCGCGAGGTGCAGGGGTTCTGGCCGGCGTGGTCCGACAACGCGTGCTCGAACGACGAACGGACGCTTTTCACGCGCGCGTACGCGTCGCGTGCGCCACGCTACGACGGCGGCACCGCGAGCTATAACGAAGGGCTCGAGGCGATCGATGTGTGCCTCGCGCTTCGCTCGAGTCAGGAAGCCGCGGTGAATCGCTATTTCGCGCAGGCGCGTTGACGATGCGCCGCGTCGCGCACGTTCCGATGGCTGCGATACTGCTGATCCTCGGCTCCGTGCTGTGCTTCACGCTGCTGGACGCGATCACCAAGTACATGACGCGCCTCTACCCGGTGCCGATCCTGGTGTGGGCGCGCCACACGGTACAGCTCATCGCGATGGTGCTGTGGCTCGGACCGACGATGGGTCTGGATCTCGTGCGGACGCGGCGGCCGGGGGCGCAAGTGATCCGCGGTGGCCTGCTCCTGCTCTCCTCGTTCTGCTTCGTCACGGCGCTCAGGTCGCTGCCGCTCGCCGAAGCGACATCGATCAACTATTCGACGCCCGTCCTCGTCGTCGTGATGGCCGTCGTCTTCCTGCACGAACGTCTCACCCGCGCGCGCATCGCGTTCGTAGTGTCCGGCGTCGCCGGCATGCTGCTGATCGTCCGACCGGGGACCGCGGTTTTCCAGAGCGCGGCGCTGTTTGCGATCGCCTCCGCGTTCTCGTACGCGACCTACCAAATCATGACGCGCCAGCTCGCGGGCGAAAATCCGCGTGTCCTGTTGTTCTATCCCGCGCTCATCGGATCGGCCGTGATGACCGCGCTCACGCCGACGTTCGACTGGCCGCAGTCGATGCCGTGGCCGCACGTTGTGCTGATCATCGCGGGCGGGCTGCTCGGCACCTTCGGCCACTTCCTGTTCATTCTCGCCTTCCGGCACGGCCCTGCGTCGGCGCTCACACCGTTCACCTACATGCAACTTGTGTGGGCGACGATGATCGGCTGGCTCGCGTTCAACGATTTTCCGGACGCGTGGACAATTGCCGGCATGGCGGTGATCACAGGGAGCGGACTATTGATCGCGCTGCACGAGCGGCGGCGCGCGCTGCTCGCGGCGGGCGCGGAGCCGGTATCCGTCGACTGACCGCAAAGCGCCACCCAAAGGCGTCGCACGGCTAAATCGGAGGTGATCTCAGCATGAATGCACCACGCATCGGTTTCATCGGCATCGGTCTGATGGGGCACGGCATCGCCAAGAATCTGCTCGCGAAAGGGTTCCCGCTGACTCTGCGCGTCCACCGCAATCGTGCGAAGGCCGAAGACCTGCTTGCCGCCGGGGCGCGCGAGGCGACGACGAACGCGGAGCTCGCCCGGGTGAGCGATATCGTGATCCTGTGCGTCACCGGCGCGCCGCAGGTCGAGGAGGTGATCTTCGGCGCCGAAGGCATCGCGAGCGCGGCGAAGTCCGGATTGATGATCGTCGACACATCGACCAGCGAGCCGGCGACAACCACACGCATGCGCGAAGCGCTTACGGCAAGGGGCGTGCGCTTCGTCGATGCGCCACTCGCGCGCACGCCCGTCGAGGCAGAGGCGGGCCGGCTCAACATCATGGTCGGCGCCGACGACAAGACGTTCGCAGAGATCAAGCCGGTGCTCGCGGCCTTTTGCGAGAACATCTTCCATGCGGGACCTCCTGGACACGGGCACATTTTGAAGCTCATCAACAACTTCGTGGCGCAGGCGATCTGCACCGCCACCGCGGAAGCCTGCGCGGCTGCGGCCAAGTCCGGTCTTTCCATCGCCAAGCTTCACGAAGTTATCTCCGCAGGGGCGGTCAACTCCGGACTGTTCCAGATGATCGTCGGCAAGATGCTCGCCGAGCACGACCTGACCGGGCTCAAGTTCACGCTCGCAAACGCGGCGAAGGACCTGCGCTACTACACACACTTCACCGAGTCGATGATGCTGCCCTCGACGATCGGCGAGGCGGTGCACCAGAGCCTCGTCACGGCGAACGCGCTCGGGTTCGGCGAGAAATTCGTGCCATCGCTCGTCGAGGTACAGGAGAAGCTCGCAGGTGTCGCGATCGTCCCGAAGTGAAATGGACCGGCGCGAGCTCGAGCGCTACGCCGAATTCGCGTGTCGCGCGGCGGAACGCGCGGGTGAGGTCGTACTGCCGCATTTTCGCGTCGCGATCGACGTCGAGGACAAAAGTGGCGGGGACGATTACGACCCGGTGACGATCGCGGACCGCGCCTCCGAGACCGCGATCCGCGAGGCCATTCGCTCGACCTACCCGACGCACAGCATCTTTGGCGAAGAGGGAGGCCGCGAGAGCGGAAGCGCGCCCTATACCTGGGTCGTCGATCCGATCGACGGCACGCGGAGCTTTATCGTCGGACAGCTGCACTGGGCGATTCTGATCGCGCTGAACGACGGCGTGCGTCCGGTTGTCGGCATCGTGCATCAACCATACGTCGGCGAGACCTTTGTCGCGTACGCCGGCGGGGCAGCGCAGTGGCGGCGCGGCGCCGGGTCGCGCACGATGCGCACCCGCGCGTGTCCACGCATCGAAGATGCGATCGTGATCACGACCGATCCACGCCATTTTGATCCCGCGCCGAAGGCCGCGGCCTATGGCGCGGTAACGCGCAACGTGCGTTTCGTGCGCTTTGGCGGCGATTGCTATTGCTACACGCAGTTGGCGATGGGGCTTGCCGACATCGTGATCGAAACCGGCCTCGAACCATATGATATCCAGGCGCTGATTCCGCTCGTCGAGGCAGCAGGCGGTGTGATCACCGATTGGGCGGGCGGGCCCTGCGATCAGGGCGGCGACGTCCTCGCCTGCGGCGACGCACGGCTCCACGCGGCACTGCTCGAGCGGATCGCGAACGCGCGGTGAAGCTGCTGTTTCTCGGCGGAACACGATTCCTCGGCCGGCATCTCGTCGACGCGGCGCTCGCGCACGGCCATGTGATCACGACGTTCACTCGCGGCTACACGGCGACGCACGAGCATCCGCAGGTCGTTCCGCTCGGCGGCAATCGCGATCCGAGCGTCATGCCAGGGCTCGTCGCGCTCACGAATGGCGAATGGGACGCCGTGATCGACACGAGCGGCTACGTGCCGAGGATCGTCGAAGCGTCCGCGCAACTCCTCGACGATCGAGTCAAACGCTACCTTTTCGTGTCCTCGCTCTCGGTGTACGCGAAGCCCGACCGGCCGGGCCTCGACGAGAGCGCGCCGGTCGACAAGCTCGTGGATCCCGCGTCGGAAAACCTCCCGCGCGACTACGGCGCGCTGAAGGCGGCATCGGAAGAGGTCGTGACGCGCTACTACGACACGCGCGCGACGATCGTGCGGCCGGGGCTCATCGTCGGCCCCTTCGACGCGACCGATCGCTTCGGCTACTGGGTCGCGCGGTTCATCGCACCATCGCTCCTGGGTGAGCGTGCCGCGCAAGCGGTCGTTCCTGCGCCGGCGTCGCGTCCGATCCAGTTCATCGACGCACGTGACCTCGCGCAATGGATGGTCGCGCTCGTCGAGACGGATCATGCCGGAACGTTCAATGCGGCGAGCCCCGCCTCGCAATGGACGATGGCAGACCTGATCGATGCGCTCGTCGCGGCCTCTCCCGAGGGCCCGAAGCCCGCCTGGATCGACGAAGCGGTGCTCACGGCGCACGACGTCGGACCGTGGATGGAACTGCCGCTGTGGCTGCCGCCCGGCGAGCCCGATCACGCGGGGTTCATGGCGTTCGACTGCTCGCGTGCCGCCGCGGCGGGGCTTTCGACCCGGCCGCTCGCGGAAACCATCGCCGATACCGCGGCCTGGTTGCGCGGACGTGACAATAGCAGTGCGTGGCAGCACGTGCTGAGCGCCGACAAGGAACGCGCGCTCCTCACGAGCGCCGGCATCGCCGGCTGACGCGCCGGTCGGGCGCGGGGTATGCTACGCGGAACCGCCGCCGCGCGTACCGCGTCATTGCGCAACGCGACGGTGTTCTCATCTCGCCAATCTCTTCCGCCATGGCCCAATCCGCTCCGCACGACCTCTGGGACAACCCGCTTGGCACCGACGGCTTCGAATTCGTCGAATACGCGGCGCCCGATCCCGCCGCGCTGGGACGTCTGTTCGAGCAGATGGGATTCACTGCAATCGCCAAGCATCGCGCGAAGAACGTGCTGCTGTATCGGCAGGGCGGCGTGAACTTCATCGTCAACGCGGAGCCGGGGAGCTTCGCGCAATCGTTCGCGCGCGTGCACGGCCCCTCGATCTGCGCGATCGCGTTTCGCGTGAAGGATGCCGGGCTCGCCTACAAGCGGTGCGTCGAGAACGGGGCGTGGGGAGTCGAAGCGCATCCCGGCCCGATGGAGCTCAATATTCCCGCGATCAAGGGCATCGGCGATTCGCTGATCTATTTGGTCGACCGCTATCCCGGCAACGGGACCGGCGTTTCGATCTACGACATCGACTTCGTGCCCTTCCCCGGCATCGACCAGCACCCGGCGGGTGCGGGACTCACCTACATTGACCACTTGACCCACAACGTGCACCGCGGGCGCATGGAGGAATGGGCGAGCTTCTACGAGCGGCTTTTCAACTTCCGCGAAGTGCGCTACTTCGACATCGAGGGCAAGCTCACCGGATTGAAGAGCAAGGCGATGACGAGCCCCGACGGCAAGATCCGCATCCCGATCAACGAATCCGCCGACGACAAGAGCCAGATCCAGGAATACCTGATCGACTATCGCGGCGAAGGCATCCAGCACGTCGCGCTTGGAACTGACGACATCCATGCAACGGTCGAGTCGCTCGCCGCCAAGGGCGTCGCCTTCCAGGACACGCCGGACACGTATTACGAACAGCTCGCGGCGCGGCTCCCCGGGCATAAGGAAGACACCGAGCGACTGCGGCGCAATCGCATCCTTCTCGATGGCGCGCCGGCCAAGGACGAAATGCTGCTGCAGATCTTCACCAGGACCGTGATCGGACCGATCTTTTTCGAAATCATCGAGCGCAAGGGCAACCAGGGCTTCGGCGAAGGCAATTTCCAAGCGCTGTTCGAGTCGATCGAGCTCGATCAGGTGCGGCGCGGGGTGCTGAAGGGTTGAAGGCCGCTTCGCAATTCCATCGAACGCGAGTCATGGGAGCCGCATGAGCGTCGACGCGCTGGAGCGGACGTCGAGCGTCAAGGTCGCCGGCGACGTTCTATCCGGACCGTGACCTCGCGCCACCGACTAGCGCACGCCCCCGAACCTAGACGCCTCCTGTCGCATGGACATTTCGCATCTCCACCTTCATGTTCGCGACCGGGCTCGCTCGCGTGCCTTCTACGAAAACTGGTTCGGGCTCGCGGTCAAGTTCGAGGAAGACACGATTACTTTCTTAAGCGGCGATCGTGATTTCCTGCTCGCGCTTTCCGACGACACTGATCCGCCGCCGCTGCCGCCGTGGTTTCATTTCGGCGTGCGCCTCGACTCCGGCGATGCGATCGAGTCCCTTCATCGGCGCATGCAGCAGTCGGGCGTGAAGATCGTCCGCGATCTTGTACGCGGCGACGATTTCGCGTCGTTTCGCTGCGCCGATCCGGATGGGTATGTGATCGAGAGTTATTGGTCGCAGGCTTAGGCAATCTGGCACGGGCCGGATGAGCGTCGCCGCGCCGAATTCGCATATCGCAGGGACACGCCACTGGCGACGCTCCATCCGGATCGTGACCTCGCGCCCCCGACCGAGGGGGCAGTTCCGGGATCTCACCAAATTGCGCGGAACCGCTACGCGAGCTCGTGACGCCCCACACTTGTGAAACCCTGGGGCAGTTCGCACATCCAAATAGCACCGAAGCCCCAAACGCGTGCATTTGTGCGCTGCTTCTGATAAAGTTTCACACTTGGGCTAAAGGGCGGTTGTTAGTGCTTACTCCCCTCGGTTTCTCGCTTTTGCGCCAACTCTCCGACGGCGCTTTCCACTCCGGTGAGGATCTCGCCGCGACGGTGGGGTTGACCCGCGCCCGGGTCTCGCAGCTCTTGAAGCAGGCCGAGACCGCCGGGCTCGCGCTCGAGCGGGTTCGCGGGCGCGGCTACCGCCTGCTCGCCACGCCCGATTTCCTCAGCGCCGACGCGATCCGCGACGCCCTCCGGGGCTTGGGTCTCGAAGTCGCCGATCCAAACGCGAGGGCGCCGCTCCTGCCCGCCGCGAATGACGACGATATCGCGCTGCCGGCGAGTTCCGTTCCGGCAATCCCGCTGCATCCCGCGGTCGCCGTGGAGGTCGTCGATCAGCTCGATTCGACGTCGACCGAGCTCCTGCGACGGGCAGCACGCCGCGACATCCACGGCGCGATCCTGGCCGCCGAATGGCAGACGGCCGGCCGCGGCCGTCGCGGCCGCGCATGGACCGCCGTGGCCGGCGGCAGCCTGACATTTTCACTCGGCTGGCGCTTCGAGCAGGGTGCCGGCTTCCTGGCCGGGCTCTCTCTCGCCGTCGGGGTTGCGGTGGTGCGCGCCCTCGAGCGCGCGGGGTTGGCGGGGGTCGAGCTCAAGTGGCCGAACGACCTCGTCTTCCGGCACCTGAAGGTCGGCGGGATCCTGGTCGAGCTGAATGGTGATGCCCTCGGACCCTCGACAGTTGTCGTGGGGGTGGGCTTGAACATCCGCCTTCCCACCGCCGTCAAGCGCGACATCGGGCAACCCGTCAGTGACCTGTCCGCGGTCGCCGGGCGGGGTGCGGCACCGATCGACCGCAACGTGCTTCTTGCCCGACTTGCCGCCGAACTGGCCGCGGCGCTCGGCCGCTATGCCGTGGAAGGCTTCGCGCCATTCGCGGCCGAATGGCAGCGCCGTCACGCGTACCAGGGCAAGCTCGTGAAGCTGTTGCTGCCCGACGGCGCGAGCGTCAAGGGGACGGTCGCCGGCGTCGACAGCACCGGCGCACTCGTCCTCGCGGACGGCCCGCGGCGGGCCCGGTTCCTCGCAGGTGAAATCACGCTGCGTCGCGCCTGACGCCGTTTGTTTCCCTCCGGGGCGCTGTGCCGTGATCATGAGCCCCAGGACCTCCCAACGTGCGAGGCCCCATAGTTGAGCTCGATTCTCGTCGTCGACGTCGGCAACAGCCGGATGAAATGGGGCCTGGCGCGACAGCACACCTGGATTTCCCAAGGCGTCGTGCCGAACACCGAGATCGGCACCCTGGCGTTGCGCAACTGGCAGAACCTGCCCCGTCCGGCGCGGGCAGTCGGGGTGAATGTCGCCGGCGAGGCCGCACGTGTGCGCGTCGAAGGTCAACTCGCACGCTGGCGCGTGACGATGGAGTGGATCACGCCAACGGAGGTTGCGGGCGGAGTGGTCAATCGCTACACCCGCCCCGCGCAGCTCGGCGCCGACCGCTGGGCAGCGCTCATCGCCGCGCGCCGCCGTATCGTCGCCGCGGAGCTTTTTCCTCGACCCTGCGTCGTCGTCAATGCCGGCACCGCAGTGACGGTCGACGCCCTCGACGCCGAGGGCGTGTTCCGCGGCGGCATCATCCTGCCCGGTCTGCGGCTCATGCTGGACGCGCTTGCCGAGAACACAGCCGCGCTCAAGGTGCCGCCGGGGCAAATGCGCGAATTCCCCACCAGTACGCCGGATGCCCTGTACTCCGGCGCAATCCGCGCCGTCTGCGGCGCGATCGAGCAGATGCGCTACGCACTCCGACGGGACGACTCGGGCGTGATCTGCTACCTCGCGGGCGGCGCGGCGCCGGAGATCGCGCCGCACCTCGCCGGGTCGGTGGAGGTCGTGGATAATCTCGTCCTCGAAGGCGTCCTCGCGCTCGCGCTGAGCGCGCCGCACGCCACCGCGACCGCGCACCATTGATGCGACCGCGGTGTCGACGCGCACGGTCGCGACACCTTCGAACGAGCAACTAGCGGCGAATGCGCATCATCATCTTCCTCCTGCTCCTCGCGAACCTGACGCTGTTCGTCTACACGTGGATCGACGGGATGGGCTCGGGCGAAGGCGTCCGGCTCACCCAACAGGTGCAGCCCGACAAGATCTCGATCCTCACGCCGAAGCAGGTGGCGGCGCTCGGCCCCGCGAAGGTCGCCGCGCTCGCCGACGTGTGCGTCGAATGGGGACCGTTCTCGGATGCCGAGCGCGCACGCGCGCTCTCCGACCTCCAGTCGTTGCAGCTCGGGCCGCTGCTCTCGCAACGTCGAGTCGAGATCGAGAATGCCTACAGCGTGAATATCGGACCGTTTCCGACGCGCGCCGCGGCGGACAAGCGGTTGGGCGAGCTCAAAGCGCAGGGGATCGACGATCTCTCGATCATCGACGCCGGCCGTGGACAGTTCGCGGTCTCGCTCGGCACGTTCCGCAACGAGCAGGGTGCGGTCGCGCGCGCCGAGGCGCTGGCTAGACGTGGCGTGCGACTGGCTCGTGTCGAGGCGCGTCCGGGGACGCTTGCCCAGACCATGCTGGTCGTGCGCGATCCACAGCAGCCGGTCGTGGGTCGACTGAAGGATCTGCAAAACCAGTACGACGGCAGCGAACTCAAGGTCGGATCGTGCCCGACGCAAAGCTAGTGCCGAACGTGCGCCCGGTCGGGCCGATCGACGACGCCACGCTGATCGCCGAAGCCCAGCGGCTGGTCGGCGAGTTCGCCTTGATCAAGCCATCGCTTACCGCGGGCGCGGTCGCTGCGGCACTCGTCACCGATGCTGGAAATCTCTACACCGGCATCAACCTCGATCTCGCCTGCGGCATCGGCTTCTGCGCGGAGCACTCCGCGGTCGCTGAGATGCTGAAGCAGCGCGAGACCGTGATTCGCCGCATCGTCGCGGTCGACGAGGACCGGATCGTCGCCCCCTGCGGACGCTGTCGGGAGCTTTTGGTCCAGGTCGACAAGCGCAACATGGATTGCGTGGTGCTGCTGCCCGACGGCGCCGTGACGCTGCGCGAGTTGCTGCCGAACGCATGGCTCGAGCACCTGCTGAAATCCGCGTAAGCGGCGCCACGATTCCCATCCGCGAAGCCGACGGCGCAGCCGACATCGGCGCGGCGCGGGAGCTGTTCGAGGAATACGCCCGCTGGCTCGCGGTCGATCTTTGTTTTCAGAATTTTGCCGAGGAGCTCGCGACGCTGCCGGGCGCGTATGCGCGACCGCGAGGGCGACTGCTGTTGGCCGGACCCGCTCCACAGGCCGTCGGCTGCATCGCACTGAGGCCGCTCGACGCCCACGCGGGCGAGGTGAAGCGGCTCTACGTGCGGCCGGAAGCACGGGGCACCGGGCTTGGCGCGCGCCTCGCGTCAGCCGTGCTCGAGGCCGCGCGCGAAATCGGCTATCGCGAGCTCAAGCTCGACACCCTTGCGAGGATGACTGAGGCGCGGGCGCTCTATGCGCGGCTCGGATTCACCGAGTGCGCGCCGTATTACCGCAATCCGCTTGGCGACGTCATCTACATGTCGATGTTGCTGTGATGCATACAGTGTCGCGTTGCGACGGGCCCGGGATTGTTTCGACGGCGGCGGCGCGAGGTCACAACCCGGATAGAGCGTCGTCGGTCACGATCGTCCGGAAGGCGACTCGCAGTGCGCCGACGCTCATCCGGCCCATGACGCGCGTCGGCGCAAGAGGCGTGCGAAGGTTGCGCATTTCGTCACCAGCCCAGGCGTGATCAGTGCCGGTGGCGCGAGGTCACGATCCGGATAGAGCGTCGTCGGTCACGATCGTCCGGAAGGCGACTCGCAGTGCGCCGACGCTCATCCGGCCCATGACTCGCGTCGGCGCAAGAGGCGTGCGAAGGTTGCGCGGTTCGCGACAGCCGACATTCCACGGCTTGCGGTCGAGATTCACGCGCGTCGGCTCGCCACCGCTCGCGTCTGAAATCGCGCTAGGCTATGCCGCGGCTCGCGTAAGTCTCGCGAGCTCGTCGCATCACAATCTCGAGAAATTGCGACGGCGCATGCGCGCCCATCGCACGCGTTAGGGAGACAACTATGTATCTGACGCCAGCGGAGACGCAGGCCATCGAGGCGCGGATCTCGCGTTTCGAGGAGCGGACGGGGGCGCAGGTGGTCACCGCCATTGTCGGCCAATCGGATACCTATCCCGAGATCGTCTGGAAAGCCTTCACGCTGGCCGCCTCCCTCGCGGCGTTGGCGGTCGTGGCACTCGATGTGCTGCGGCCCGATTGGGTCAGCACGCATGTCGCGCTTTCCAATGTCCTGCCGATTCTCGGCGTGGGCGTTCTGAGCGCGGCGCTCGCCCTCGCGCTGCGGCCCTACGCACACCTCTATCTGCAGACCGCGCGGGCTCGCGTGGAGGTGCGTCAGTTCGCGCGTAGCGTCTTTCTGACACGCGGATTATCCGCCACCAAGACGCGCCAGGGCATTCTGCTCTTCGTGAGCCGCTTCGAGCGCCGGATCGAGATCGTCGCGGATGTCGGCTTCGAGGGTCGCATCGGCGCCGAAGACTGGCACGACGTGGTCGGCGCGATGTCGTCGCATTTGCGCAACGGCAAGTCGGCGGAAGCGATGCTGCAGGGGCTGGAGCGTGCGGAGGCCATGCTCACGGCAAAAGGCTTCAAAGGCGACGGTCGAACCGCGAACGAACTGCCCGATCGCCCGCTCGAGCTCAAGGGGCCGCAATGAAACCCATCCGCCTGCTCTTCGCCGCCGGCGCCGTCGCGCTCGCCACGCTCGCGCCGGCAGCCGAGGTTCCTTATCTCTCCGGACGCGTCGTCGACAACGCGGAGATCCTGAAACCCGAGACGCGCAGTGCGTTGACGAACACCCTGAAGGCGCACGAAGACAAGACGACCGACCAGATCGCGGTCCTCACCGTGCACTCGATTGGCGGCCAGAGTATCGAGGAATTCGCGACCGGCGTCATGGACAAGTGGAAGCTCGGCCAGAAGGGCAAGGACAACGGCGTCCTGATCATCGTCGTCCCGGACGATCGCAAGATGCGCATCGAGGTCGGCTACGGTCTCGAGGGAACGCTGACCGACGTGCAGTCGAGCCGCATCATCCGCAATCTGATGACGCCGGCGTTCAAGAACGGCGACTATGACGGTGGTGTGCGGGCCGGCGTCGATGCCGTGATCGCGACGCTCGAAGGCAAAGCGACGCCGGCAGCCGATGACTCGACCACGACCGCCTCATCGACGACCAAGGTGAACTTCATCGAGGACAAGGACCTGCCGCCGTGGCCGACGCGCATTCTGATTGGCGCCTTCGTCTTCGGGATCATCGGGCTCTTCACCTGGATCGGGATCATGACCCCGCAGATGGGCTGGTTCCTGTATTTCTTCCTGATCCCGTTCTGGGCCATGTTCCCGATCATCGTCCTCGGCGTGCGCGGCGCGCTGATGCTGCTCGGCGTCTACCTCGTCGGCTATCCGATCGCGAAATTCTTCGTCTCGCGCCAGCCCTGGTATCAGAAAGCGAAGACGGACCTCAAGACCACCGGCCGGGCCAACATCGGCGGCTGGATGGTGTCGTCGTCCGGAAGCAGCGGCAGCTCGTCGAGCTGGTCGTCGAGCAGCGATAGTGGCGGCGGCTTCTCGGGCGGCGGCGGAAGCTCGGGTGGCGGCGGGTCGTCGGGGAGCTGGTAATCAGGAATCAGAGAGTCAGCGACAGGGATCGGTCGCAGAGGCGTCCCCTGCGGTGCGCATGAGCCGCCGGAGGCCATCCGCTTCGGCTTTTGACCAGAAAACGGCTAGCCGTTGGCAACGACCATATAGCCTCTGACGTCGTCCGCGGCGCGCGCGGGCGGTCCGACCTCGACGTTGCGAAATCCCGCTTCCTTGACGAGCGCGATGATCTCGTCCGGCGAATACCAGGTGAAGGCGGTGGCTTCGTTCTCCTCTCCCAGGTGCTCGCTTCCGCGACGGCGCACGTATCGACTCGCGGTGCGTGCAAGACGTGCCTCGGCGAACATCGTCGTCTCCGATCGCAAGGCGATCCGCGTGCCGTCCGGAAGCTGTGCGCTTCGCACTTCGACCAGCGGCGCGCCGAGCCGCTGTGCGCCTTCCGGCGGAACGAACAGATCGAGCAGCAAGCGTGCAGGGGGAACGAGATGGGCGCGAATGCGTTCGAGCGCGGCGCGTGCGGCGGAGGGATCGGTGAGCAGCTGGAACGATCCGGCCGCGATGATCGCAGCGCCGTAGCGAAACGGGAGGTTCAGGTCGGCGACGTTCTGACGAAAAAGCGTTGCGCGCAGGCCCGCGTCGGTAAGCCGCGCTTCGCAGCTCGCGAGCATGGACGGCGATGCGTCGACGCCATGCACGCTGCGGCCCGATGCGGCGAGCGGAACGAGCAGACGACCCGAGCCGCACATCGCCTCGAGCGCGGGGCCGCTATCGTCCGGCAGATGATCGAGATAGTAGGTGAGCTCGTCGTCGCCGGCGCGCGGCTTGTCCGCGTCGTAGAACAGCGTGCATAGCGGGCCGTAGGCGGACGTGGCCTGCACGCGTGCGTCCCTAGGTCCTGGGTCGCCCGGTCAGGACCGGGAACGGACCGCGTTTTCCCGCGCAGGCACCGCGCTCGCGATTGGGGCGGCGAAAAAACGCGATCGGTCCCCGCTCACGTCTGCTTCCACGGCAGGCCTTCCTTGCGCCAGCCGCCGAGCTCGCCGCGATGATGCCGCTCGTCGAGCGGCCCCTCGAACCCTTCGAGGACGTTGTAGACCTCGGAGAAGCCGTTCTTCTCGAGCTCGAGTCCCGCGGCCACGGACCGCTGGCCGCTGCGGCAGATCACGACGACGGGACGATCCATGCTCGCGACCTTGGCGACCTGCCCGACGAAATGCGGGTTGATCCCCCAATCGGGACCGTCGTTCCAGGCGACGTTGTGCGAGCCGAGCGGATGTCCCACGAATAAATACTCGGTTTCGCTGCGACAATCGATCAGCACGGCCTGCGGATGCTTCTGCAGGAATTCGTATGCTTCGCGCGGTTTCAGATGCTTCATGGTCGTTCACCCCGCGTTTTCGCGTTATGCGCCCGGGAAAGGCGCTTATAACGCAACTACCGTTATGCCTCGAACGCTCTACCGACGCTGCCTGTTAGAATTTGCAACTTTCGACACGCATTTGCAACCCCCGAACATCGCCATGCAGCCCGATCGCAGCGCCGAGCTCAAGCGCCTTCTCGCCCAGCGCATCCTGATCCTGGACGGGGCGATGGGCACGATGATCCAGCAGCGCAAGCTCGGCGAGGCCGAGTTTCGTGGACCGGTCGCGTGCGGGCTCGCAGGACACACGCACGACGTCAAGGGCGACAACGATCTGCTTGCGCTCACCCAGCCCGAGGTCGTGCGTGAAATCCACGATGCGTACCTTGCGGCCGGCGCCGACATCATCGAAACCAACACTTTCACCGCAACCAGCATCGCGCAGGCCGACTACGGGCTCGCGATTCGCGCCCGCGAGATCAACGAGCATGCGGCGCGCATCGCACGCGAATGCGCGGATCGCTGGACCGCCCTCACGCCGGACAAGCCGCGTTTTGTCGCGGGCGCGCTCGGCCCGACCAATCGTACCGCCTCCATCTCGCCGTCCGTCGAGGATCCGGGTGCCCGCAACGTCACATTCGACGAGCTTCGCGCGGCGTATGGGGAAGCCGCGGAAGGCTTGATCGACGGCGGCGTCGACATTCTGGTTCTCGAGACCGTGTTCGACACGCTAAATGCGAAGGCCGCGCTTTTCGCGCTCGAGGAGATCTTCGAGCGGCGCGGCGAGCGGCTCCCGCTGATCGTGTCCGGCACGGTGACCGATGCGTCGGGGCGTACGCTCTCGGGCCAGACGCCGGAAGCGTTCTGGAACGCGGTCCGCCACGTGCGGCCACTCGCGGTGGGCTTGAACTGCTCGCTCGGTGCCGCGCTGATGCGTCCGTATATCGAGGAGATCTCGCGCGTCGCCGACACGTTCGTGTCCTGCTATCCGAATGCGGGCCTGCCGAACCCGATGTCGGAGACGGGCTATGACGAAACGCCGGAGCAGACGTCGCGACTGCTCGCGGAATTCGCCCAGAGCGGCTTCGTCAATCTGGTGGGCGGGTGCTGCGGCACGACGCCGGAGCACATCCGGGCGATCGCCGACGCGGTCCGGACGCTTCCGCCGCGGCGCTGGACGAGCGAGCGCGAGCTCGACTCTGCGACCGAAGCCCAGCTCTCCGTTGCCTAAGCCGCGCGTCACGCACGCTGCGGTCGCCGGTCCGCACGAAACCGTGCGCGGCGTGACCCCGCGCAATCGCTTCGCTTCGTCACCCAGCGCGATGAGCCGCGCGTGTGCTGCGGATCGCGCCAGGATTGCCGGTCGCCCCGAACTGCCAGCCGTACCCCCATGTCGTACGTGATGCGTCTCTCCGGCCTCGAGCCGCTCAACATCGGCGACGATGCGCTCTTCGTCAACGTTGGCGAGCGCACCAACGTCACCGGCTCGCGCGTGTTCGCGCGGCTTATCCTCGCCGGCGATTTCGCGGGCGCGGTCGAGGTCGCACGCCAGCAGGTCCAGAGCGGCGCGCAGGTGATCGACGTCAACATGGACGAGGCGATGCTCGACTCCAAGGCGGCGATGACGCGCTTCCTGCGGCTGATCGCGACCGAGCCCGACATCGCGCGTGTCCCGGTGATGATCGACTCCTCGAAGTGGGACGTGATCGAAGCCGGCCTGAAATGCGTGCAGGGAAAGGCAATCGTCAACTCGATCTCGCTCAAGGAAGGCGAAAAGGAATTTCTGCGGCAGGCGAGACTCACCCGACGCTACGGCGCGGCGGCGATCGTGATGAGCTTCGACGAGCGCGGACAGGCCGACACCTTCGAGCGGCGTATCGAAGTCGCACGGCGCGCCTACGACCTGCTGGTCGATCGTGTCGACTTTCCGCCGGAGGACATCATCATCGATCCGAACGTATTCGCGATCGCGACCGGCATCGACGAGCATGCGAACTATGCGCAGGACTTCATCCGGGCAACCACCTGGATCCGCCAGCATCTTCCACACGCGAAAGTCTCGGGCGGCATCTCGAACGTGAGCTTCAGCTTCCGCGGCAACGATGCGGTCCGCGAAGCGATCCACACGGTGTTCCTGTATCACGCGATTCGTGCCGGTCTGACGATGGGCATCGTCAATCCGGGACAGCTCGGCGTTTACGACGAACTCGATCCGGGACTGCGCGAGCGCGTCGAGGACGTCGTGCTCAATCGCCGCGACGACGGGACCGAGCGACTCGTCACCTTTGCCGAAACGTACAAGACGCTCGGCAAGAAGGCGGAGGAGGACCTCTCCTGGCGCGCGACGCCGGTCGAGCAGCGCCTCACCCATGCGCTTGTCAAAGGGATTACGCAGTGGATCGTCGAGGACACCGAGGAGGCGCGGCTTGGCGTCGCGGCACGCGGCGGGCGGCCGATCGAGGTCATCGAGGGGCCGCTGATGGATGGCATGAACGTCGTCGGCGATCTGTTCGGCGCGGGCAAGATGTTCCTGCCGCAGGTTGTCAAGAGCGCGCGCGTGATGAAACAGGCCGTCGCGCACCTCGTACCCTTCATCGAAGCCGAGAAATCCGCCGGCGCCGCGCGGTCGAAGGGCCGCATCGTGATGGCCACGGTCAAGGGCGACGTACACGACATTGGCAAGAACATCGTCGGCGTGGTACTCGCCTGCAACAACTTCGACGTGATCGATCTCGGCGTGATGGTGCCGGCGCAGAAGATCCTGGCGACCGCGCGCGAGCAGGGCGCGGACGCCATCGGCTTGTCCGGCCTCATCACGCCCTCGCTCGAGGAAATGGCGCATGTCGCGTCCGAAATGCAGCGCGAGGGCTTCAGCGTACCGCTGCTGATCGGCGGCGCCACCACGTCGCGCGTGCATACCGCGGTCAAGATCGCGCCCAACTACGCGAATGCGCCGACGGTGTACGTGCCGGATGCGTCGCGGGCGGTGGGCGTCACGACGAGTCTGTTGTCACCGACGCAGCGTGATGACTTCGCCGCAGAAGTCGCGGACGATTACGCAAAGATCCGCACGCAGCACGCGCAGAAGCGCGGTCCGAAGCTGGTGTCGATCGCCGACGCACGCGCGAATAGGTTCAACGCGGACTGGAATGCTCATTCGCCGACCGTGCCGACATTTCTCGGGCGGCGGGAGCTTCGCAAGGTCGATCTCGGCGAGATCGCCCGCTACATCGACTGGGGACCGTTCTTCCAGACCTGGGAGCTTACGGGATCGTTCCCCGCAATCCTCGAGGATCCTGTGGTTGGCGAGGCTGCGCGCACCGTCTACGCCGAGGGGCAGGCGATGCTCTCGCGCATCATCGAGGGCCGCTGGGTCACCGCAAACGGCGCATTTGGTTTCTGGCCCGCGAACGCGCAGGGCGACGACATCGTGTTGTGGCGCGACGAAAAGCGCGCGGCACAGGCACTCGTCTGGCGCAACCTCCGCCAGCAAAACGAGCGGCCACCCGGGAAGCCGAATTACGATCTCGCGGACTTCGTCGGTCCGGTGGGTGTGCGCGACTATGTCGGCGCGTTTGCGGTCACCGCCGGACTGGGTGTCGACGAGAACGTGGCGCAATTCGCAGCGAAGCAGGACGATTACGGCGGCTTGATGGTGAAAGCGCTCGCCGACCGGCTGGCCGAAGCGCTCGCCGAATGGCTGCACGCGCGGGTGCGCCGCGAATTCTGGGGCTACGCGCGCGACGAGTCGCTCGACAACGCCGCGCTGATCCGCGAGGAGTACCGCGGCATTCGTCCAGCACCGGGTTATCCGGCGTGTCCGGATCATGCCGTCAAGGCGCCGCTGTTCGATTTGCTCGAGGCCGGCAAACTCGGCATGTCGGTGACGGAAAGCTTCGCGATGCTGCCGGCGGCCTCGGTGTCGGGCTTCTACATTGCGCATCCGGATGCGCGCTACTTTGCGGTCGGCAAAATCGGCGAGGACCAGCTCGTCGATTTCGCCGGCCGGGAGTCGATCGGCCTCGACGAGGCGCGCCGGCGTCTCGCGCCGAATCTGTAGCCATATCTCCATCGAGCCGTCGATCGTGGCCGTCGCAACCCTGACGCAAGAAGCGGTAGCCGATCTGGCGACGCGCTGGACCGCGCAATCGCCGCTCGTCGTCATCGCGCTGTGTGCCGCGTGGTGCACGACCTGCGGCGAATTCCGCCGGGCGTTCGAGCGCCTGGCGGCGGCGAACGGCGACGCAATGTTCGTCTGGCTCGACGTCGAGGACGATGCCGCTGTGTGCGGCGACATCGACATCGTGAATTTTCCGACGCTCGCGATCTTTCGCGGCGAGAGCCTCCTGCACTACGGCGTGAGCCTTCCGGCCGAAGGCAACGTCGCACGCCTGATCGCGGAAATGCGAACGCGAACGAGCGAGGACGCGGCGGCGCCCGAGCAAGTGCGCGAACTGCCGCGCTCGCTGCGGGAGTGGAAGGGTTAAAGCGCGGCGCTGCCGATTGCACGCCTGACGCCGACGCGACGTCGCGTCACGTCGTTCGCCCGCGCGCCGCGTCCAAGACGGCTAGTCGATCTTTCCGAGAAAATCCTGCTTGCCGATCTCGACGCCATTGTGGCGCAGGATGTCGTACGCGGTCGTCGTGTGGAAGTAGACGTTGGGCGCCGCGAAATGCAGGATGTAGTTGAGACCGGTGAACGTGTGCGGCTCGCCTCGAACCGGCCGCGTGATCTCACGAGTGTCGGTGCCTTCGAACTTCTTCGGATCGAGCGCCTTCAGGTCGCCGATGGCGCGGTCGATGCGCGACAGGAGCTCCGCAAAGGTCTTCTCGTCGTCCTGATACGTCGCCGGCTCGCCTCCGGTCAGGCGGGTGGCGGTACCGCGCGCGATGTCGGTGGCGATGCGCACCTGGTCTGCCAGCGGAAACATGTCCGGGTAAAGCCGCGCGTTCAGAAACACGGTCTCTTCGATCTTCTTCGCCTGCGCGTGGGCGACCGCTTTCTCGAGGACCGCCTTCATGTTGGTCAACGTCTTCACGAACGGCGGGACGGTGGCTTCGTACATCGACAGCGATGGCATGGAAAGTCTCCGGTTCGGGCGGACGCGCATTGTAGCGCGGGACGCGCGTGTGCGAGGCGACTCGCGCGGGAGAGTTCCGCGGGCGGCCCTTCCGCCAGGGTAAAGCGCGCTACCACCCGCGCCGGTGGCTTCTAACGCGCCTGCGTCAGAGCGTGAGCTCGAAGGTTTGCCCGACCAGGTCTTGGCCGAAGCTGTGGTGTTTCTCCTCCTTCGTCAGCACGAAGCCGCGCGACTCGTAGATCCCGCGCGCGGCGTCGAGCCCCTTGTTGGTCCACAACATCATCTTCCGGTAGCCGGCCTCGCGCGCGAAAGCGAGGCATGCATCGACCAGCCGCTTGCCGATGCCCAAGCCCCGAGCATCCGGCTCGAGGAGCAACAGGCGCAGCTGCGCGGTCGTCGGCGAGCGGCGCACGACGAACACTGCACCGACGCGCTCGCCGTCGCGCTCGGCGATGAAGCAGCGCTCGTAACGCGGATCGAAGCGTTCGAGAAAGCGCGCGGCGATCTGCGCCACCAAAGCTTCGAAGGTGATATCCCAGCCGAGCTCCTGCGCATAGAGTGCGCCGTGGCGCTCGATTACCCAGCCGATGTCACCGGGGCGATGCGTGCGCAGGGTGACTGTCACCGGCCGCGGGGCCGTTGGTTCGAGGATCGACTCGATCTGGCCCATCGCTTGCGCCAGCACCTTTCGATCGGATTCGCCAACCCCGGCGATGAGGGCACCGATCTCGTCGTGAGACGCGCGATCGAGCGGCGCGAAAGCCCGCTGGCCGGAGGCGGTAAGCGTGAGATGACTCTGGCGCGCGTCGTCGGTCGAGCGCCGCCGTCGAAGCCAGCCCTTCTGCTCGAAGCTCTGCAGGATCCGGCTCAGGTAACCAGCATCCAGATCCAGCGCCGCCGCAAGCTCGCTTGCGGTCGGTTGGTCGCGATGCGCAAGCTCGTAGAGGACGCGAACTTCGGCGAGCGAGAGCGGGCTCGCGTACACCTTCCGGCGCAGCATCCCGATCTTCTGAGTGTAGAAGCGGTTGAAGCGGCGCGTCGCGGCGACCGCGCGCTCGAGGGAAGCGTCCATAGCGGTTCCCGGCAAAGCGGGGCAGAACAGATAGTTGCTACTGTCAACCATATGCTTGCTTTTGTCAACTAAGTGCCTGGCAAAACGACAGGGGAAGCGTGCTCGAACCGCGAAACCCGGCACGGGCACCTGCCGGCCTTTTGAGTACCGTAAGTCTTCCGGCAGCGTGCGACGCCACAGAGTGCAACGTCGCGATTGGCGGCCCGCAACACCGCGGGCAGCAACGACAGCCGAATTACAAAGCAAGGCCGGCGGAAGCAGGAGATCGGAGCGGATGAAATAGCCGGGGGGGCCAGCCCATCCGGCGCTAGCTTACCGATCTGCAACTGGGGGCAGGTCAAGCACCCCGAGCCGCTAGCGGAAGATCAGATACAGCGCGCCGCCGATCAGGATCCACTTGAGCGTGTAGTGCGCCCACACGCTCTTGCTCTTGATCCACTTGCCGATCAGACGCAGGCGATAGACCGCGTTGAACAGGTGATTGAGGACGCCGACGCGATCGCCGGGTGCGTTCTCGGTCTCGGTGGCACGGATCACCGTGAACTTGATCGTGTGGTTGAGCCAGCGCATCAGCGGTGTGTTGAGCGGCCGCTCGATGTCGCAGAACAGGATGAGGCGCGTGACGTCGCTCTTGTTCTCGGCGGTATGAATGAACGTCTCGTCGAACATGACCGGTTCGCCGTCACGCCAGAAATAACGCTCGCCATCCACGACGATATAGCAGGTGTCGTTGTTGGGCGTGACCAGCCCGAGGTGATAGCGCAGCGAGCCCGCGAACGGATCGCGGTGCGCTCCGAGTCTGCTGCCCGGCGGCAGCAGCGCAAACATCGCAGCGTTGACTGTCGGTATCGATGTGACCAGCTCGACAGTCTTCGGGCAGAGCGCTTTCGCCGAAGGAGGCGCTTCGTTGTACCACTTCAGATAAAAGCGCTTCCAGCCGGTCTTGAAGAACGAGTTGAATCCCAGGTCGTTATACGTCGCCGCCGCGCGGATGTGCCCTTCGTCGAAGAGCTTGAGCGCTTCGTCGCGGATCGTCTGCCAGTTGTCCTTGAGCGGCGCGAGCTCGGGAAACTGCGACACGTCGACGTAGGGACGGTTCGGCACCGCCGAGAACATGTACATCAGCGTGTTGTACGGCGCCATCAGCGACGAGTGGTCCGTCAGTTGACGCATGAACCCGTGGCGCACGCGCCCGCGGTAGTGCACGTACACCGCCGAAGCGATGAAGAGGTACAGGACGATGAACTTCGGCGCGAGGAGCGTTTCGAGCGTCACGATCGGGCGATGCCGATGTTACGGATCAGCCGCAATTTTAGTCCTTTTGCGGAGGCGACGATCGCGCCGGGCTAACTTCCGCCCATGGCGAGGCAGCCCGGTGGGGCGTCGGCGTCGTTGCACCGCCCGGCCGCGGTGCTGGCGGAGCCTGCCGTTCTCTACGCACCCAGCACTTCGAACTCGACGTTCACGTTCCCGCGCGTCGCGTGCGAGTAGGGGCAGATCTTTTCGTGCGCTTCCCTGACCAGCGCTTCGAGGTCTGCCTGCGAGAGGCTCTTGTCCTCGACGCGCATCTTGACCGAGATCCCGAAGCCGCCGCCGTCGCGCGGCCCGATCGAAACGGCGCAGGTGACCGCCGCGCCCGCCGCCTGTTTCTTCTGCTGTTTGCCGACATAGTCCAGGGCACCGCCAAAGCACGCCGCATAGCCCGCCGCGAACAAGTGCTCGGGCGTCGTGGTGCCCGGCTTGCCTGGGCCGCCCATCGCTTTCGGGACGGACAGGTCGACACTGACGCTTCCGTCGCTCGCGGCGCTGTGTCCGTTGCGCCCGCCGATTGCTGTTGCGGTTGCCGTGAATAGCGGTTTGATCGTGTCCATGGTGTCGCTCCGGTGTTGGGGAAAGGCCAATTATTAAGACGCCGACCGCAGGATGCAATGCGGAAAAACGAGCGGGTTCAGCTCGCTACCGCTGCTTCCACCTGCGGTGCACCCACCACCACTGCTCGGGGTGCCGGAGGATCAGCTCTTCGAGCGCCGCGTTGTAAGCGCGCGTGTTGCGACGGATTGCTTCGTTCGTGTTTTCGTGCTCGATCGACGGCAACGGCTCCTCGAAGCGCAGGACATGGCTGCCATCCGCCTCGCGCCACGCTGCGCCAGGGATCACGGGCGCCCCCGTCGCGAGCGCAATGATCGCGAGGCTCTTGAACGTTCCCGCCGGGGCGCCGAAGAACTCGACATCGATGCCGTCGGGCTTCGCCGCGCTCTGGTCGAACGGAAACACGATGATGTCGCCCGCCTCGATCAGGCTGACGATGCGATCGAGCGACCCGCGCTTGCCGATGACGCCGAAGCCTTCGCGACGAAAGCGCCGAGTAACCCACGCGTCGAGCCACGCCGGCTTGATCGGCCGGCGCAGGAAATGAATCCGGCCGTGGATGTACCCGTGCGTGCGCAGCCCGGCGACAGTCGCGACTTCCCAGTTCCCGAAGTGACCCGTCAGCACGAGCGCGCCCCTGCCTTTCTCGAACTCACGATGGAGCGCCTCGACGTTCTCGACGCGGATCATCGCCCGCTTCCTGGCCTCCGACATCCAGCGGAAGCGGATCATCTCGAGCAAAAGCCGCCACAGATGCGCGTAATGCGCCTGCGCGAGCCGCACGATCTCGGCTTCGGGCGCGGTCGGGCCGAAAACACGCCTCAGGTTCTCGAGAATCACCTTGCGCCGGATCGGCAGGAATCGATAGATCAAACGCCCCGCAAGCGAGACCTCGGTCACGCCTGGAAGCGCGAGCGCAACGGCGGAGGCGGAGAGCCGATCGTGCGTCAGCGAGATGCTGATCCCCGATAACCGATGCCGGGCGAGCAACGCCTGCGCCCGCGGCGAGCAGACGACTTGCGGCGCACCGTGGCCGTCGCGCTCGACCGAAAAGTCCTCCGGCACGATCTGCCCGGTAGCGAGTTCACGCGGGAACAACTTCGCGCACGCCTCCTTTGCCGCGAAGCGCGCCGCCAGGCTCGCAGCTTGTCCGGGACCATCGCCGCTGTCGCCCAGCTCGCGCGCGCTGAAGATCCTCGTGAGGTCATCACGCGGCGTCGTCGCGAGCAGTCGCTCAATGCGCTCGATGGCGACCGTGTCGATGCCGCAGCGCGACGCCGATGGCCCGACGGCGGGCGCAATGGCCGTCACGTCACGCCGCGCGAATCAGAAGGGCGGCGTCGGTCCCCGCGAAGCCGCGGCAGAGGATGAGCGCGACGTCGCTGCGCGGAACCTGCGCGTCGCGCGAGATCGGCAACCCCGCGCACGCTGGATCCGGCGTCTGCAGATTGGCGATGCCCGGAACGGTTCGCGCGCGGAGCGCGGCGAGCGCGAGCGTCGCCTCGATGATGCCCGCGGCCGCGATCAGATGACCGATCGCCCACTTGAAGCCCGTGATCGGCGGTGCACGATTGCCGAACACGGTTTTCAACGCGGCGATCTCGGAGGCGTCGGACTGCTGCGTGCCGTTGGCATGTGCGACGATCATGCCGACATCGTCCGGCTCAAGCCGCGCGTCGTCGAGCGCCGCGCGAATCGCCCGCACCACGCCATCGCCGTCCTCGCGGATCGCGAGCAATCCGACGGCCTCCGCGGCATAACCACCGCCCAGGACTTCGCCGAGGATGGTCGCGCCGCGTGAGCGCGCGGCTCCTTCCGTCTCCAACGCGAATGCGGCTGCGCCCTCCCCGAAAATGCTGCCGTCACGTCCCGCGTCGAACGGCCGCAGACTATTCGCGGTCATCAGCCCGCACTGGTAGTAGTACAGAAAATTCTGCGGCTCGACTGGCGCGTCGTGGCCGATCGCGATTGCGCGCTCCGCTTCGCCTTGCCGCAGCGCTTCTGTCGCCTCGATCACCGCGAGCGTGCCGCCAACGCTGTGATTGGTGATGCAGGCGTTCGCGCCCTTGAAGTTGTACTTGATGCCGACATGGCACAGCACGTTGTTCGGCAGCGTGCGCAGAAGCCACATCGGATTGACGACGCCGCTCAGCTCCTCACCGAACTTGTGCAGATTCCCGTCCGACTGCGCGAGCAACGGAAAGTACTCGTACTGGTTCTGATACGCGCCGCCTCCCGAGCCGACGTAGATGCCGGTCGCATCGCTGAACGCGGCCGCGGCTTTCTCGTCGAGCGTGTCGCGTGCGGCCGCCATGCCGGAGGCGTCGATCGCCTGACTCCCGGCATGGATCCCCAGCATGTCGGTGCGGCGGATGAACTTGTGGACCTTGCGATCCTCGACGAACGTGCGCGGGTTGAAGTCACGGATCTCCGCGCCGTTGAAGGCGGTCCAGCCGGTCGTGTCCCAGCCGGTGACCGGCGCGATGGCCGAGCGGCCCGCACGAATCGCGTCGAGGATCGACGCGACGTCGTTGCCGGCAGCGGAGACGGCGCCGGCTCCCGTGATGACGATTTTCCTGGGCATCTGAAGCAGGTGCGCGTCAGCGCAGCGCTTTGGTCTCTTCCGGGTGACGCAGCACGACGCAGCTGTTCGTGCCGCCGAAGCCGAAGGAGTTGGAAAGTGCCATCCGCACGCGCGCCTTCCGCGACTGGCCGACCACCAGATTCAAGTCACACTCCGGATCGGGCTCGCGATAGTTGGCGTTGATCGGCATCTCGCCGTGATGGATCGCCAGCGCGCAGACGACGACTTCCACACCGCCGGCCGCGGCGATCAGGTGACCCATCGAGCTCTTGGTCGAGCTGACGCTCACGTCCTTCGCGCGATCTCCGAACACGGCGTGGATCGCGGCGCTCTCGCTTCGATCGTTCATCCCGGTCGACGTGCCGTGAGCGTTGATGTAATCGACGTCGGCGGTGCTCGCGCCCGCGTCGCGCAGGGCCGCCTGCATCGATTGGATCGGGCCATCGCCATCGGGCGGCGAGTCGGTGATGCGGTATGACGAGAGTGAGTTGCCGTCGCCCGCGAGCTCGGCATAGATCCTCGCGCCGCGCCTTACCGCCGCTTCCCACTCCTCGAGCACGAGGAATCCGGCACCTTCGCCCAGCACGAAGCCGTTGCGCGTCTTGTCGAACGGACGGCTCGCGCGTTCGGGCGTGTCGTTGTCGGCGGAGACCGCGGCGAGCAGACAGAAACCCGAAAGGCCGACCGGGCTGATCATCGAGTCGAAGCCGCCCGCGAGTGCGCGGTCGACGACGCCGCGGCGGATCAGCTTGAGCGCGGTGCCGATCGCTTGTCCGCCAGAAGCGCACGCGGTGTGCACCGAGGTCGCATAGCCGTAAATCCCATACTGGCGTGTGAGAAGCGCAAGCCCGGCCGTCGACTGGCTGCGGCAGAAGACGATCGGGTCGGCGGCCGACGGATCGGTGAGCAGCGCCTTCGGATGGAGCTCGCCGTCAGCAGCCGAGTGGCGCTGCACGGCAACGAGATCATCGAAATCCACGCCCATCATGCCGGTGCCGACGGAGCAGCCCCATCGATCACCGTCCTTCGCCGTGGGCCGGATGCCCGCGTCCTCGAACGCCTGCGCCGCCGCCGCGAGCGCGAAGCGGTGGGAGCGATTCGCGAACTTCAATTGCTTGCGCTCGCCCGGAATCACGTCGGGATCGAAATGCTTCACTTCGGCCGCGATCCGCGTCGTGAAGCCGCTCGCGTCGAACAGGCTGATCGGGGCGGCGCCGCTCCTGCCCGCGAGCAGCGCGGACCAGGCCGTCGCGACGTCATTGCCCACCGGAGTCACGAGGCCGACGCCGGTGATGGCGACGCGTCGCTTCGATGCTTTGCTTTTCATGGTCACTGAACTGCCAGTTCGAGGCGTGCGCTTGCGACCGTGCGCTCGCCGGCGCGCGCATTGAGCATCGCCTTGGCGATGCCGTCGGCCGGCGGGTTGAGCGTCACGCCGATGGTGATCGATTGTTCGGGCTCGATGAACGCGCGCATCTTCACGTGCGTCACCCGATGGAAGCGAAGGTCGCGCCCCTTTGCCCAGGACGCCTCGGCCGCGAGGTCATGGGCGAGGCGCGTCTGCATGTCGAGCAGCAGAGTCGCCGGAAACACGTGGCGTCGCGGGAAGTGATCGTTGAAATACGCGGATTGCGCGGGCACATCGAACTCGGCGTCGAGGGACGTCCCCGGGACGCGCGCCTTCTCGATCAGCGGCGGGAGCGATACACCGTGGAAGCGTCCCGCTTTCGCACCTTTCGTGCGCAGGAGATCGAGGCGCTCGCGGAGGACCTCGGGTGCATCGAACTCGGCGACCGGCAGCATCGGTCCCAAACAGTCCACGAGCTCGATCACTTTGCGGCCGTCAATCGACGCGGTGCCGCCGTAGGCGATCGCTTCGTCGTCGCATTGCTGGACGTCGACGGCAAGCGCGAGCGTATCGCCCGGGTGCGCCTCGCCGTGGAACCAGGTCTCCGTCGCGAGTGCCGCAACCGGCCGGCCACGGAAATCGATCTTGTCCATCGAGATCCACGCCGCGAGCTGTCCGACCGCTTCGGCGACGAGGCACGACGAGAACCGGTCGAGCGCCGCGGGAATCGCAAAATGCCCGCGCGCGCGCGTTCCCGGCACGAATTCGTCGATGCGATCGACGAACGAGTACGCAGCAAAATGATCCGGATCGGCGGCATGCGTGCTCATCGAAGGCGCCATCGCGGCTGCGGCCGCGGACGTTACGCCGGCGCTGGTGCGTCGCGTTGCGCTTGAATGACCAGCTTGCAAAACGTCTCCGGTGTGAAGAGGCGCGGGATGTCGGCGACCTTCATCGGGGTCTTGAAGCGCTCAGCGGGCACCTCGCTCAAGTACGCCTTGAGCTGCGCGAGGCCCTTTTCCGTGACGATGCCGTTCTGCTCGAACTCTGATTCCGGCAAATCGCCGCGCGCGTTCTCGACGATCTTGCCGCGCGGGATCTTCACCTTGAACGCGCGCTCGAGCCGGAACACCATGTCGAGAAAGTCGATCGACTCCGCGTCGAGTCCTTCGATCAGCGACACGTCGGGCTTGATGTCCTCGACGTCGCAGCCGAGCGCGTCCGCCATCGTCTCAGCGACCTTGGGAAAGACCGCCGCCATCTCTTCCTTGGTAATCGGTGCGTTTGCCATCGTTAACGATTCTCCCTTCCGTTCAACCCATCTTGAAGCCGCCGTCCACGTGCAGCACTTGGCCGGTGATGTAGTTGGCGTAAGCCGACGCCAGAAACCAGACCGCGTATGCAACGTCCTCGGGCTTGCCGAAGCGCTTGAGCAGGACGCGGGCTTTGGCCTCGTCGCCCGCCATCTCGCGGACGTCCTTCGACATCTCGGTCTCGATCACGCCCGGCGCGACCGCGTTGACGGTGATGTTGCGCGGTGCCAGCTCGACTGCGAGCGCGCGCGTCAATGCGTTGATCGCCCCCTTGCTCGCCGCATAGTTCGTCTGACCGCGTCCGCCCTTGTCGCCGGCGACCGAGGAGAGGTTGATGATCTTCCCGGCGCGCTTCGAGATCATGTGCGGAACCACCGCACGCGTCACGTTGAAGACGCCGCCAATGTTGGTGTCGAGCACGCTGCTCAGGTCGTCGTCACTCATACCCGAGAGCGGAACATCGCGGATGATCCCGGCGTTGTTGACCAGCACGTCGATGCGACCCGCCCGTTCCGCCACCTGCTCGACCGCATCCGCGCACGCTGCGCTGTCGCGGACGTCGACTTGTGCCGCCTGCACCGCCTGACCCGCAGCCTTCGCGCTGTCGACGACCTGATCGGCCGCCTCGCGATTGCCGCGAAAGAAGAACGTGACGTCGCACCCTTCACTCCCGAGCAGCTCGACGATCGCGCGCCCGATGCCTCGGCTGCCGCCGGTCACGATCACGGTCTTGCCCGAGAGCGCGGGATCGAGCTTCATCCCGAGATGCAGAAGCCGCCGTCGACCACCAGCGTGTGTCCGTTGATCATCGCCGCCTCGGGAAGGCAGAGGAGGTAGACCGCGCCGGCGACGTCCTCCGGCGTAAGCTTCGGGCCCGCCGGTGTGCGCCTGGCGAAGTTGTCCAGCAGCTCCTCGCGATTCGGAAAATGCGTGAGTGCGTCGGTGTCGACCACGCCGGCGCTCACCGTATTGACGCGAATGCCGCGGGGTCCCAGTTCCTGTGCGAGCGCGCGCACCAGCGCCTCGAGCGCCGCCTTCGACGCGCCGATGAAGCCGTAATCCGGCATCGCACGCTGCGAGCCCAGGCTCGACATCGCGATGATGCGGCCGCCGTCATTCATCATCGGCACCGCACGCTGCGCGAGCAGGTTGACCGCGAGGGCGTTGGTCTCGAGGCACCAGCGGAAATGCTTGAGTCCCATGTCCATGACCGGCTTCAGGACGCCAGAAGCCGCGTTGCTGACCACGATGTCGAGGCGGTCGAAATGCTTCTGCAGTTCCGCGAACATGTCGTCCACGCTGTCCGGAACGCCGACACTGCCCTGGACCGCCACCGCTTTGCGGCCCGAGGCTCGAAGCTCGGCGCAAAGCGCCTCCGCTTCGTCGTGGCTGTTGTAGTAGTTGATGGCAACGTCGCAGCCTGCAGACGCCAACTTGCGCGCGATCGCCCGCCCGATGCCGCGAGCGGCGCCGGTCACCAGCGCGACTTTGCCGTCGAGGGCGAGCGTCATGTCGTTTGCGCGTCTTGAGATGGGAGCGGTTCGCAGCGCATTTCAAGGGGGAGTCGTGCGAAGAACGCACGTTCGTCACCCGTTTGCGAACGGAAAAGCGGCTATTTTAACCGGGCCGGACCCGGGAGCGTCCGGGCCGGCTTAGTTCGACGCCGTCGTGCCGCGCCGGGCCCGGATGTAGCGCTGGGCCTCTCGGCACCACGTCTCCTTGATGCTGTACCAGACGTCGGCAGCCCATAGGACGTGGTCGCGCGCATCTTTCGGAAGCGTCGACGTGTCGACGTCTTGCCCCGGCACATAGGCGTTGATCCAGTCGCGGATCGCGCGATCGCGCGCGAGCGTGTCCGTGTCGGGCACCATCACGTGGTTGTAATTGAACGGCAACACGACGTTGCGCACTTTTGCCGTCCCGTTGTGCCTGTACTCGTCGCTGCCGAGCGGGTTGCTGAACGTCCAGGCAAACGTATCGCCCTCGATGAAGAACCCGGTGAAATCCTCGACCGCATCCGGCACCGTGCGCACCCTGCCGATCATGCTCCACTGATTGGGAAGCATGAGCGCCGCGCCGCCGGCGCCGACGACGGAGACGTAGCTCAGCTTGATGCCGCCGACGACCGCATCGTCCTTGCCCGTCAGCGGATCGACGACGCCGACGCGATCCTCGGCGCTACCCGTGAGCGGGTTCCAGACCGGCAGGGACGGCGTGAACTGACCGGAGAGCTCGCGCAGCACCTTCACGGCCTGGATGCCGCCCTGGCTGTGCCCGACGATCATCGGCCGCACGCCGTCGTGCTCGAAATACCAGGCAAGCATGCCGGCGAGATGCGAGCTGTCCTCGTAGGGGCTGAGCGACCAGTCCTGCGTGCCGGGGTCGCGCACGTGATCTTCCGGGTAGCCCATGCCGGCCAAGAACCGGCCGAACGAGATCATCACGAGGTGCACCGGGTAGATGCCGCCGTGAATCAGCAGCACGTGCGGCGTCGGGCCCTTCGACAGCGTGTCGCGCACGTCATGTTCGGAAAGATGCTTCGGATCGAGCGCGAGGATCCGCTCGGCGACCTTTGGATCGATGGGCGGCGCACGATACGCGATCGTCTTCGCCGCTTCCAGCTGCTCGGGCGTCGGGCGCGGCAGCGACGCGCAGCCCGAAAGCGCGAGCGCAACGGCGGCGAGCATCGCCGCGCCGTAGCCGAGCGGTCTCATGCCAGAGAGGCGATGCGCGAATGGATGTCAGCCCATAGTGTAGCGATTTTCGCGGCGTCGAACGCGGTCCGCCGATAGGAGATGCCGGCGTGCAGCGTATCGCCGCTCGTCGTCACCGCGACGACCAGCGGCGACAGCGGGCCGGTCGAAACGCCGCGGAAGTACTCCGGCGCGGGTGTGCCGGCCTCGCGCTCCCACAGCGCGTTGACGTTGACGGTCGTCACCCCCGCCCAGACCGGGTAGCTCTTCGCGTACAGCTTCTGCTGCTGCTCACGCGAATAGAGCTTCCACACCCACCCGTTCATGCGCATGACGAGGAGGATGTGCAGGTACAGCCGCCGCGACTTGATCCGCGTCGTGTCGCGATGCACATCCTGCGCGAGGGCCCGCAAGCTGATGCCGTCCGGCACCGGATGCGAAACGCGGAACGAGCCCAAAAATTGGCCGAATGTCGTCTGCGCGTCTCCCGCAAGATCGCGTCGCAGGTTCATGATCGATGCGACCCCGATCTCCTTTCGTCGCGGTTCCTTGCGGCGCTCACGCGTCATCGGGTCGAGCGCGAGCAGCAGCAGCGCGAGCAGCATGTCGTTCAGCGTGACCCCCCATCGCTTGCCCGTCGCGAGCAGCGTTTGGAACTCGTGCGGGGCAAGCCGAAACGACGCGTAGCCGTTGTAGCCGTCGGCCGGATTGGGTAGCCGCGGGCGCAACGTGGCGCGACAGCTCGCGATCATGGCCGGGATGCGGCCGGCGCCGCGCAGGATCGCGAGCGCGTTGCCCACGATCGTGCGCGTGGGCGTTCGCGGGTACAGAACCTGCGGAGGCGGCAGCGTGCTCTCGCCGGCATACCGATGCACGATGTCGCGGATCAGCAGCACGATCGAGTCGCCGCCCGCGATCACATGGTCGTAGCCGAGTCCGAAAATGAAGCTCTGGGTGTTGGACAACGCAAAGAAGCGCAGCGGCTCGAGATGACCATTGGGCTTGAACGGGCGATTGAGCTGCCGTTCAATTTCCGCGGCCACGACGCCCGAGTCGCCTGCGAGTGGACGGACGTCGAGCTCCGGGGTCACAAGCCCGCGAGAATACTCGAAGCGCATCTGCGCGTCGTCCAGCGTCAGATGCGTGAGTCCGGCGTGCTCGAGTGATTCCTTGATGGCCGCCCGCAGCCGTTCGGGATCGAGCGCGCCGGGGATGCGAACGGCGTGCACGGCGTTGTACGGATGGAGCGCCTTCCAGCGCACCATCGTCGCCTGAAAGACGTTGAGCTTGCCTCTCATTCGCCGAGGAGCGCCGCGCGCACGAGGCGTTGGGAGGCGAGGCACCATTGCCGCTTGACGCTGAACCAGATGTCGGCGGCGTGCAGCAGATTTCTCGCGTCGTCGCCTGCGGCTTCGGGCGGCAGCGGCGTTCCCGGCGTGTAGGCGTCGATCCACGAGCGAAGCTCGGGGCTCTCGACCAGCTGCACGGTCTGCGGCAGGCCGATGTGGCTGTACGACGCGGGCAACGTGACATTGCGGACGTGCGCTGAGCCGACGGCGAGATAGGGGTCGTCGCCGAACAGGTTGCCGGCAATCAGATCGCCGGGGATCGAAAAGCCGGTGAAGTCCTGGTCAGTGTCGGGAATCTTCCGGAGCTTGCCCAGCATCGACCACTGGCCGAGCAGCAGGCGCGGCAGTTTGCCGGTCGCAAGCGCGGTTGCGTAACCGACCGTGAGGCCGACGACGGGGCGTTCCTTCCCGGTGTAGGGATCGACGATGGTCGTGCGCCCCTCCGAGTGGTCGGTCACCGGGTTCCATACCTCGATCGCGTCCTGGAACTCGCCGGCGAGCTCGTGCAGCGTGCGCACGACGACCATTCCGCCCTGGCTGTGGCCGATCAGCATCGGCATCATCGCGTCGTGCTCGTAATACCACGCGAGCTTTCCCGCGAGCACTTCGCTCGGCACCCAGCTCGATTGTGCGAGCTCGCCGTCGTGGGGATCCGCGAGGCGGTCGCGCGGATAGCCCATCGCGATCAAGTATTCCGCGAACTCGCGCATCGTCACCACCGGCACGGACCCGTTCAGCAGGATGATGCGCGGGGCGGGCGCGCTCGCGAGCACGGTCTCCACCTCCCCGGAGGAAATGTGCTCGGGGTCAAGCGCGATCAGGCGAAGGTCCGAGCCGAGATCCCGATGCGCTTCCGCGAGCGCACGGATTGCGGGTGACTGTGTTGCCTCCGGGTTCGCCGGACGTAGCGAAATGGCCGGAGACCCGCTGCCGACGCACCCCGCGACGAGGGCGAGCGCGATGCGAAGAGCGACGTGATGCGCGCTAGGGCTCACGCGTGGCGAGCCGTGGGAAGAATCGGCCCGTCCGCGCGACGTAGCGCGCGTACGTATCGCCGTGAACGCGCGCGAGATGCGCCTCTTCGAAACGCGCTTTCACGTTGAACAGGGAAATGTGGACGACCGCCACGAGGAGCATCGGCCAGGTCGGGAGCACGACCGCGGAGCAGAGTACGAGCAGCATGCTGTAGGCGTAGATCGGATGACGAATGCGGGTGAACGGTCCGTCCGTGATGAGGGGTCCTTGATCGTTGCCGATGTCCATTCGCCATTGGTCGCCCATCCGCCGCCAGCACCTTGCCGTCGCGGCGAGGCACGCGACGCCCATCAATGCCGCGATCCAGCGCAACACGACTGCAACGACATCGCTCCGGGCGAAGTCGGGAAGCGCAAGCGGCGCATGCGCGTGCGTCACAGCAAGGTACGGCAACGCGCACCACGCCGCGATCGTCGGCACCATGAGGATCCACATTGCGCGCTCGGGTCGCCGTTCCGGCACGATCCCGGCGCGGTGGCGGGTGTGACGGCGAACGCGAACGATCATCCGACCCACGCCGAGCCAGTACGCCCAGACGGTCGCCGTCACTACGATCAGCGGGATGTCGGTCATTGACAACGCGTTGACCCGAATCGGCGCTGCATCAACGAGGGGATTATACGATCCGCGTTCTCCCGGGTGTTATACGCCGCGTGCAGTCGCGTGCGACGCAAGGTCACATGCGCTCGATGATCGCGGCGATGCCCTGACCGCCGCCGATGCACATCGTAATCAGTCCGTAACGCTTTCCGGTCCGATGCAGCTCGTACATGCACTTCACCGTGAGGATGCATCCGGTAGCCCCGATCGGATGGCCGAGCGCGACCGCGCCGCCGTTCGGGTTCACCTTGGCCGGATCGAGGCCCAGTTGCTGGTTAACCCCCAGCGCCTGCGCGGCGAACGCCTCGTTCGATTCGATGACGTCCATGTCGGAGATCTTGAGCCCGGCCTTGGACAGCGCATTCTTGACCGCGCTCACAGGCCCGAGCCCCATGATCTTGGGATCGATGCCGGCGTGTCCGTACGACACGAACCGCGCCATCGGTTTGAGGCCGCGCTTCTCGGCGGCGGTCTTCTCCATCAGGACCACCGCTGCCGCCGCGTCGTTGATTCCGGATGCGTTGCCGGCGGTAACGGTGCCGTTCTCCTTCAGGAACACCGCCTTCAGCTTGCCCATGCCCTCGGTCGACGCGTCGCCCCGCACGTGCTCGTCGGCGTCGAATTGGACCGGGCCCTTCTTGCTCTTGAGTTCGATCGGCAGGATCTGGCTCTGGAAGTGCCCGGCCGCAGTCGCGGCGGTGGCGCGCTTGTGGCTTTCCACCGCGAAGGCATCCTGCTGCTCGCGGGTGATGCTGCATTGCTTGGCGACGTTCTCCGCGGTGATGCCCATGTGCACCGTATCGAACGGGTCGGTCAGTGCGCCGACCATCATGTCGATCGATTTGGCATCGCCCATCCGCGCACCCCAGCGTTCGGTCAGATTGGCATACGCCGCGCGGCTCATGCTTTCGGCACCACCGCCGATCGCGGCGTCCGTGTCACCCAGGAGAACGTATTGGGAGGCGCTAACGATCGCCTGCAGGCCGCTGCCGCAAAGGCGATTCAACGTCAGTGCACCGCTGGAGGCCGGGAGGCCGCCCTTGAGCGCGGCGACGCGGGAAAAGTACATGTCCTTGGCCTCGGTGTGGATAACGTTGCCGAATACGCACTGACCGATGTCAGTCGGATCGACTTTCGCCCGGGCGATCGCTTCGCGTACGACTCGAGCGCCGAGCTCGGTGGGGGGAATGTCCTTCAGGCTGCCGCCGTAGTCGCCGATCGCCGTTCGTACACCGCTCAGGATGACAACTTCGCGTTGTCCGTTCATGATGAATCCTCCACAAAAAAAGCATTCTACTGCCGTCGGGATGACCCGAGTCTTGATCACGATCACAACGCGACCTTTGGCATCGAGGGGCTTGGAGTCGACATGAGCGAGTCCGGTGAGACGAAATGGAAGCACCACGGCGTGCGCGTGGTGCATGCGAACGAGCTCGACGTCAACACGCCGCAGACGCCAGGCATGAATCGCGCAGCCGCGATCACGTACGCGCGTGCCGGCGCGGAGAAGCTGTGGGCCGGAACGGTGGTGATTCACCCGAACGCCAAGACCGGCGCGCATCACCACGGACCCGTCGAAAGCGTGATCTACGTCGTGAGCGGGCGGGCGCGGATGCGCTGGGGCGATCGGCTGGAGTTCGTCGCCGAGGCGGGGCCCGGAGATTTCATTTACGTCCCACCCTACGTACCGCACCAGGAAATCAACGCCAGCGAAACGCAACCGCTATCGTGCGTGCTGTGCCGGAGTGGGCAGGAACCTGTGGTCGTGAATCTCGATTTGCCGAACGTCGAGGCCAATCCGGAAGAGGTGCGCTGGATCGACAATATCCATAGGGAGTAGGGTGTAAACGAGCTCCCGGGCTCGCGAGCGGACCGCCGCGAGCCCGGCGGTCAAAATCACAACGCAGAATGGCGTTCGAGATGCTTAGATAGATGAAGATCGCCGTGATGAACCCGTCGATTTTCTCTAGTTAGTAAGAGACGGACTTGGCGCAGACCGCATCCAACTTGCGCTTCTAGAATGACGGCAAGGCCCCGCCAGAGACGCTCGAATTTTTGAGAAGTTAGCGAAGAAAAATGCCGGGCTTGGCCCGGCATTTTTCATCTGATCAGTTTCTCGCGTGTCGTACTGCGTTGTGATTTTGTCCGCGGCGATCGCAGGTGTCACCTTGCGATCGCCGGGAGCCTATCTACGTCATAGAATTTCCACTGGTTCCGCATGAACGGATGCAGCTTGTAGGCCTTCACCCAGGGCTGCGTGAGAATATTGTCGTACGGATACACCCAGAGGATCCACGGTGTGTACGCGAGCACGAGGTCGGTCATCTTCCGATACAGCTTCGCGCGCTCGGGGCCGTCGGGCAACTTGCGCGACGCTTCGTAAAGCCGATCGAATTCCGGCAAACGCAGGCGCGCATCGTTCATCGTTCCGATGTTCTTGCTGTAGAACACGCCGAAGAAGCTGTCCGCGTCGGGAATCGTCGAGATCCACGACAGTCCCCACATCTGGAGCTGCCCCGCTTCCGACATCTTGTTGAGCTCGGGCCACTTCTGCTTCAGATTGACCATGCGGATGCCGATGTCGTCCATGCAGCGCTTCCACAGCTCGTCGCGCGCGCGCTCGGACGCTTCGGGAGTCGAGGCGCGCACAATGGTGAGCGTCTTGCCGTCTGGCGTTCTGCGATAGCCGTCCGGATCACGGGCGGTGTAGCCGAACTTGTCGAGAAGCGCGCGCGCGGTTGCGGGATCGTAGGTCTTTGTTGCGGCGAGCGCGGGATCGTAGCCCGGTACGGGAGGCGGCACCGGCTGCGTCGCCGGCAGCGCCTGTCCGTAGAGAAGCGACCGGATCGACGCTTCGCGGTCGTAAGCCATCGAGATCGCGCGCCGCAACGCGACCTTCTCGGGCGTGTAGCCACCGACGATCGGGTCGTCCAGATTGAAGAAGAAGAACGAGATCGCTGGCTCGACCTGCCGATGCAGGCCGATCCCTCGCTTCGCATACTCGGGCTTGAGCTCCGTTCCCTTGAGTACGCTCGGCGCGAATGATGACGGCAGCTCCAGGAAATCGAGCTGCCCGCGGTCGAACGAGAGCACCCGCGGCTGCGCCTCTTCCAGGATGCTGATGTCCACGTTGCCCACGAGCGGGAGCTTCCGGCCGACATAATCCCGCGCGATCGCGAGATCGGTGGGCGAGCTCCCCGCGCCGGGCGCCGGATACTTCTCGTCGCGGAAATCCGGGTTGGCTTCGAGGACGATCTTCTGCGCGCGTATCCATTTCTTGAGTCGATAAGGACCGGTGCCGACCGGGTTCTCGGCGACGCGGTTGCTCGCGTCCTTGTACGCATCGACGACCTCGCGTGCGACCGCGGCGAACTGTGCGGTCGTAAGCCAGTGCTGGAATGCGTAGTCGGGCTCGAGAAAATGCACGCGAAACGTGTAGCGGTCGACGAGCTCGAGCCCTTCGATCGGCGCGTCGTAATCGAAGGTGCCGCTCTTTCGCGCGTGCGTGAGGACCTTGTCCAGTCCGGCGAGGTGATTCTCGAAGAGGTAGAGCCAGTACGAGCGCACCTTCGGATCGAACATCCGCTTGATGCTGAAGACGTAATCGGCGGCGGTGAGCTCGCGCTTCTTCCCCTTGAATGCGGGATCATCCGCGAAGTAGATCCCCGGCCTGACTTTCAGCGTGTACGTCCGGCCGCCTTCCGTGATCAGCGGCATCCCGTCCGCCGCGCGCGGAATCAGGCGGGCAGGGCGCGCGAAGTAGTCGTACGTGTAGAGGCAATCGAAGATCGCGTCGGCGACTTCGAGCGAATAGCTATCGTTGGCGGCCTGCGGATCGAAGCTCGACTCGGCGACCCGGAATTCGATGTGCAATGCCTTCGTCATGTCGGCCGCGGCACTTGGCGATGCCACCGCGCATGACGTGAGCGCGAACGCGATCGCGCCCCACAGCCGCCGACTGGTCATGAACGTGCGCGGCCCGACTCGAGAAAGCGCGCGAACCGTTGGACGCCCTCGAGGAGGCGGGCGTCTTCGGCGGCAAAGCACCAGCGGACGAAGCCGTCGCCTTCGGGTCCAAACGCGCTGCCGGGCGCGAGTCCGAGCTTCGCCTGCGCCACGAGCCGCTTGCAGAAGTCGAGGCTGTCGCGAACGCCGTCAACGCGGAAGAACGCGTACATCGCGCCCGGCGGAGATGCGACCTCGACGCCGTCGATTTCGGCGAGGCGCGATACGAGAAGGTCGCGAGCGTGTCGCAGGCGTTCGCGGGTTCTGGCCACGGAGGCTTCGCCGTCGAGCATCGCGGTCACCCCGGCACGCTGGACGAAAACCGGGGAGCACGAGGTGTTGTACTCGATCAATTTGCCCAGGTCGTTCATCAGCGCCTCGGGGGCGATCATCCAGCCCAGACGCCAGCCGGTCATCAGCCATGCCTTGGAAAAGCTGTTCGTGCTGATCAAGCGCTCGGCCGGGTCCGCAATCGAAAGCAACGACGGCGCGACGGCCCGCTCGCCAGCGTAGTAGAGCCGCTCGTAGACGTCGTCCGCGATGATCCAGATGCCGTGCCGGCGGCAATGCGCCAGCACCGCCTGTTGAGTCGCGGCATCGATCGTCCAGCCCGTCGGATTGTTGGGCGAGTTGATCATCACTGCGCGCGTGGCGGGCGTGAGCGCGGCCAGCAGGCGGTCCGCATCGAGGGTCCATCCCGACCGACCGAACTCCAGCGGCACGCGCACGACCTCGCCGGAGAGGATCTTCGGAATTTCGGTCAGGTTGGGCCAAAGCGGCGTGACGGCCACGACCCGATCCTGCGGCCCGACAATGGCCTGGGCTGCCAGCATCAGCGCGGACATACCGGATGCCGTGACCGCAACGCGGTCGTCGCTCACCGGCGCGTGGAGACTCGACGCGTACCGGGCGATTGCGCCACGCAGCTCGGGAATCCCGAAGTTGTGCGTGTAGAACGTCTCGCCGTGCGCGAGCGATCGCACTGCAGCCTCGCGGATGAACGCCGGCGTCACCTGGTCCGGCTCGCCGAACCAGAACGCGAGAACGTCGCGGTCGCCCAGGCCGGCATTCGCCACCTCGCGAATTTGCGAACCGAAGAGCGCGGTCACCGCGGGCCGCGCAATCGCAGGTTCAGGAGAGCGGGCAGACACTGTCAGGATGCGTCGCTAGCAGTTAAACGGTTGCTTATACTGTGCGCTGGCCGTTTCGCGCAAGCGCCGCCGGAAGCTCGCCGTCATGCGTAAATATCTGCATATCGCCCTCAACGTCATCGCAATCATCATCTGCGGCGCACTCGGCGGTGGCGTCGGGTTTGCAATCGCGCGCGCGATATCGCTCGACGGCGTCCTCGCCGCGTTGGTCGCGGCGGTCATCGGCATGGTCATCGCGACTGCCGCGTGGGCAGGTGGGTCGTCGCTGCTCCGGGCGCTCGGGTGGGTGAAGTAGTAGACGAGTGTCCTGAGCTCGCGAGCCGACCGCGGCGAGCCCAACGGTAGGAGTAGACGAGCTTCCGGCGATCGCGAGCTGATCCAGGAGTCTCGGGAGTCGTGCGTCGTTGTTGTTTTGTTTCGCGGCCCACGACCGTCGTCCGGAGGGCCCGGAAAAGCTTGCCCGCCACGGCACTTTTTCCTGCTAATATGAACACATTGCCGAGCCAAGCTCGGCATATTTTTGTGGAAGTGCTTGAAAAACTTGGGGTCAGCCGATCAAAAGGCGCACGTGTTGTGCCCTTCGCGGCGCCTGGTAGTCGCATTTGCCAAAGAAACTCGACGTTTCCTCTGGCGATTTTCAAACTAACCTGGGTTCTTGAACATCGAAACTGCGTTTTTGATTTTCCAGCCGGACTCGCGGCCACGAGATCGTTGGCCCGGGAAACTCACAAAACAAAACCTTGCCACCACACACAACCTGAGGAGTTAGTCGATGTTGCGCAGCATTTTCGTGGGATCTTTCGCCCTCCTTTTCGTTACGTCGCTGTCCGGGTGCGCGACGCCTTCCGGTCAGAGCGCAGAGGTAAAGGAGGCACGCGACCAGCCGGTCTATCGCACGGGGAGCAGTCTTCCGGTCAAGGATCCGGGCGCCAAGAGCGAAGTTGGTTCGATGTCGGGGGAGGCCTACAAGGACCAGGCACAGCCGGCGTTAATCCGGCCGACGCTGCCGCCGACGAGCGGACGGTAGCGAAATCGATCCCACGCTCCAAAAAACTGGGAACCTGATGCACCAAGCCTGACGTAAGTGTCGAGAGCCAGTCCGTCGAAATCAGGGTCGCTCGCACCGAGCGGCCCTTTTTTGCGCCCCGCAATCGTCGCGTACCATGTCGCCTCTTCCCTGATCCTCCGCTTCGACTCCCGATCCCCGACTTCGGAGGCCTCGCATGAGCAGAACCAGCCGCCCGGTGACGTTCCCTGGGTCCAGTGGAGCGAAGCTCGCGGCACGTCTCGATCTTCCCGGCGCCGAATCGCCCCGAGCCTACGCGTTGTTCGCGCATTGCTTCACCTGTTCGAAGGACACGAAGGCGACTTCGGTCATCAGCGGCGCGCTTGCCGACGCCGGCATCGCCACGCTGCGCTTCGACTTCACCGGCCTCGGCGGCTCCGAGGGTGAGTTCGCAAACACTGGTTTTTCCTCCAACGTTGCCGACCTCGTCGCCGCGGCGAAATGGCTCGAGACCGAGCACGGCGCGCCAGCGCTCCTGGTCGGGCACAGCCTGGGGGGGGCCGCCGTGCTTGCTGCCGCGCACGAGATTGCTTCGGCGACCGCGGTGGCGACCATCGCGGCGCCGGCGGATCCCGCGCATGTACTGAAGCAGCTCGGTAATCGCGAGGTGGAAATCCGCGCACGAGGGGAAGCCGAAGTCGAGCTCGCCGGCCGGACGTTTCGCATCCGCCGCGAATTCTTGGACGACGTGAGCGAGCGACCCCTCGAACGCGCGATCGCCGGACTTAGACGTGCGCTGATCGTGTTTCACTCGCCCCTCGACGCGACCGTGTCGATCGACAACGCTTCGAAAATCTTCCTCGCGGCGAAGCACCCGAAGAGCTTCGTCTCGCTGGCCGATGCGGATCATCTGCTCACGCGCCGCGCCGATGCGGAGTATGTGGGGGCGGTGCTGGCTGCATGGGCGACGCGCTACCTGCCGGCTGCGAAATCCATGGCGCCGCAGACGGCGTCACCCCGCGATACGGTCATCGTCAGAGAGACGCTGCTCGGGAAGTTCCAGGAGCAGGTGGCGATCGGACCGCACCGGCTACTGGTAGACGAGCCGGCCGAGGCCGGCGGCGGCGACGCGGGCCCCACGCCCTACGATCTCCTCCTTGCCGGGTTGGGCGCGTGCACCGCAATGACCCTGCGTCTTTATGCCGACAACAAGAAGCTGCCGCTCGAACGCGTCGCCGTGTCGCTCAAGCACGAGAAGATTTACGCTCAGGACTGCGCCGACTGCGAAACGCGCGAGGGACGCATCGACCGGATCGAGCGCGTGATCACGCTGGAAGGCGATCTCGACGACGCGCAGCGCACCAAGCTGCTCGAGATCGCCAACAAATGCCCGGTGCATCGGACGCTGCACGCGGAGGTGTTCGTGCCGACGCGGCTCGCCTAGCGCGTGCTCGGTCGGTGCCTCCCGGCGCCGCGGGGGGGCGGGAGGCGCTGCTGTCGCGTCTAGCAGCCGTCGTCCCCGCTTTCCTCGTCGTCCTCGGTCGCGGCCCACTCCTGCTCGACCCTTGTGCGCTCGACCGAGAGGATCGCGGCCTGCCACCAGCGTCCGTCGTCGTCGACGCCGGTCTCGACGTCGCCGATCACCAGCGTCGCGGAGCCCTCGATGGCGGCCAGCTCGCCTTCGAGCAAGCGGGCGCCATTTTCGCGGCCCAGGAGTCTCATGACCGCCGCGTCCCGATTCGTGACCGCGATCGCGAGACCCGGCTCGTCGCGCTCGCGCGGGAGCCGCTTCATCGATGACGCATCGGGCAGGAAGAGGATCTCGAGCAGATGCTCATCGCCGTCGTTGCGCCAGGCGATAGCGAAGCGACCGCTGATCCGCTCGGTGCCGCGGAACGATGCGTCGTGCGAATCGCCATCGTAGCTCGCCAGTGCGAGCCGGCTTGATTCGGGAACGATGACCACCGACTCGGCCGCTGCGTACGGTGCGAAGAACGCGAGACCGAGAGCCAGCGTCAGACTGCGAAGGATGGAACACGGTTCGGTGCGCATGGCGTCTCTTGGAAAGGATGAAAGAGGAGGGGTGGACGACTGGCGGCGCTGGACCGTGTTTCGGGCGCGCCGCGTTGTCGACCGGGGAAGACTCGACCGCGAGGGCATCCGCTTCGCTTCGCGCGATCCTGGCGAAGCGAACGATGGCGGTCGACAGGTCCTCCCCGCTCGGCAGCGCTTGCGCGGGAGCGAAGTCCATGGCTGCGCATCAGCACACGAGGCGCGAGGCCCGTGCCGCGCGCTCGAGCCGTCCGAGTACGTCGACGGGCATCGGGTGTGAAACAACGGCATGTCGCCGGTAACGGGCGACGATCAGCGCTGCGGCACCGATCAGCACCATGGCACCCACCATCGGTGCTGCCGAGGCTTTCGCGAGCGTCAGGATCGCGGGTGCCGAGATCGCCAGATGATGGTCCGCGACGCCAATCGTGCCCGAGTGCGCGACCGACGGCTCGTGGTCGCAGGTCAGACGCGCGTCGAGGCCCGCCGCCTCCGCTTTGGTGGACGCGACGAACACGGCGAGCGCGAGCACCAGGCTCACGAAAATGCCGGCGGCGCAGCCTTCGAGCACCAGACGCAAGAGCGCGCGCCATTCGCGCCGCAGAACTTCGCTTCCCGTCGCAACCGTGCTCATCTGTTTCTCCCATTCGCCCGGCGAGGTCTCGACGAGCGCTTGATTCAAGCCGGCGGCGGGTTCGGATCCTGCGGGCGGCGGCCGCCGGCTTCGCACCGCCTCGTTTCGCATTTACCGCCCGCAGTGAGGCGAGAGCGAGCGCGAAAGCAGGCGCCGCGCGGATCAAAAATGGCAAACCGCGGGCAGCGACGTCGATCGGCGATGAGAGCGAAAGCCCCGGCGCCGGACTACGCTATAGTCGACGCATGAGGTTGACCGCCCGCTGGACGCGCGCATGAGCCGACGCATCGCGATCGTCGAAGATGAGCCGGCACTCCGCGAGAACGTCGCGGATGCGCTGCGCCGTCACGGATACGAGGTCGTGACGTTTGCTTCGCGCCCGGAAGCACTGGCAGCGTTGCGCACGCGTCTCCCCGACCTCGCGCTGATCGACATCGGTCTTGGCGACGACGTCGACGGCGGGTTCGCGCTGTGCCGTGAGCTTCGCGCCATGTCCGCGCGGCTGCCGATCATCTTCCTCTCGGCGCGCGATTCCGACTTCGATATCGTGGCGGGGCTACGGCTTGGCGCGGACGACTACCTCACCAAGGATACGAGTCTGCCGCACCTCGCGGCGCGCATCTCCGCGCTTTTCCGCCGCAGCGACCTGATCGACTCTCCGCCGGCCTCCGAGGACGTGATGACCCGCGGTCCGCTGACTCTCGACGGGAAACGCCTGACGGCGGAGTGGAACGGCAAGCGCGTCGATCTGACCCTGACTGAATTCTGGATGGTGCATGCGCTCGCGCGCTTTCCCGGGCACGTCAAGGATCGCGACAGCCTGATGCGCGACGCACGGATCGTGGTCGACGACAGCACGATCACGTCGCACATCAAGCGAATCCGCCGCAAGTTCCAGGCGATCGACCCGGCGTTCGATCGCATCGCGAGTGTCTACGGCATGGGTTATCGCTGGAGCGCCGAAGACCCGGCGTGACGCAACCAACGCAGCCAGCGCTTCCTATCGCCCGACTGATCGCCCATGCGCATCGCGCTCGGCATCCGCGCCCAGCTGCTTCTCGTTCTCACGGTGTTCCTGGTGCTGCCGTGGCTCGGCTACGAGTACGTGCGCGAGCTCGAGCGTTTCCTTCGCGACGCGCAGGAGAGGACGCTTGCCGGAACCGCCCAGGCGATTGCAACGGCGCTGCACGACCGGCCGCGCCTGTTCGCGACGCCGCCCGATCCGATCGCCACGTTCGCGCGCGATCGCGCCGACGAGAAGGGCGACGGGTCGGCACTGCCGCCCTCGGCGTCGCCGGAGATCGCGCAGATCGTGCAGGGACTCTCCCGCACGTCGGCGCGCATCTGGGTGATCGACCGCGACGGGGTCGTGCTGGCACGCGCCGGATCGTTGAAGCCCCCGATCGAGGCCGAAAGTCCGCCGCGCTCGGCGCTGGCGCGCGCATGGGATTCGGTTCAGCGCGCGACCCTGCGTCCGATCTACTCGATGATCCTCGACCAGCCCACGGAGGAGTTCTCCGACGAAGCCGCGGCGCAAGGCCCGCCGCGCGGCCGCGACGTCGAGGGAGCGCTCGCGGGCATCCTGACGACGGATCGGCGCACGACCTCGGACGGGAAAGCGGTGATCGTCTCGGCTGCGCATCCGATCTGGCTCGGCGACGACGTAAAAGGTGCCGTCGTCGTCGAGGAGACGACTAACCGCGTGCTGGCCGAGCGCAATCGCGCGTTCGAGCGGCTGTTCAACATCGTGGTCGCGGTGCTGCTCGTCGGGTCAGTGGCGCTGACGTTGTTCGCGTCGCGCCTCTCGGGCCGCATCCGGCGCCTCCGCGACGATGCCGAGGCCGCGATCGACGCGCAGGGCCGCATCCGCGGCGCGCTGGCGAGCTCGAACGCCGGCGACGAGATCGGCGATCTGTCGCGGAGCTTCGCGAACGTGCTCGCGCGTCTCACCGAATACGCTCGCTACCAGGAGCAGATGGCGGGGCGGCTGTCGCACGAGTTGCGCACGCCGGTCGCGGTGGTGCGGAGCTCGCTCGACAATCTTCGCGCGCAGCCGATGCCCGAGGACGCGCGTGTGTACATCGAGCGGGCACAGGGAGGGCTCGACCGCCTGAATGCGATCCTGACACGGATGGCGGAAGCGGCGCGACTCGAGCACGCGCTCACCGACACCGAGCGCGAGCGCTTCGATCTGGGCGCGGTCGTGAGCGCATGCGTCGACGGGTACCGTGTCGCGTATCCGCAGGCGCCGATAACACTGGTGCTGCCCGACACCCCGGTCCACGTCTCGGGAGCGCCGGATCTCGTCGCGCAAATGCTCGACAAGCTCGTCGCCAACGCGGTCGAGTTCCGTACCGACGGTGAGATCACGATCACGCTCGGCCACGACGACGGGACCGCCGTGCTGTCGGTCGCGAACGAAGGACCGTTGCTGCCCACCGCGATGACCGGCCGCCTGTTCGAATCGATGGTGTCGGTACGCGAGCGGACCGGTGGCGAGACGCCGCACTTGGGCCTCGGCCTTTACATCGTCCGGCAAATCGTTGCGTTTCACGGCGGCAGCGTCGCGGCTCACAATCGCGACGACAACAAGGGCGTGACGGTGATCGTGCGCGTTCCAGTGGCGCCATGAAGGCTCGCCAGCATCGGCGATAATGAAAGACTTATCCGTAACGAAAACGCACGACGTGAACGCGCTTTTTTCCCCCCGCCCTTGCCTGCGCGACGCTGCTGACCGGCTCCAATGTCTTCATGACCTTCGCCTGGTACGGTCACCTCAAGAATCTTCACGAACGGCCGTAGTGGATCGCGGTTTTCGTGTCGTGGAGCATCGCGCTTTTCGAGTACGTGCTGCAGGTCCCGGCGAACCGTGTCGGACTTATGGCGCTGTCGCTCGGCGAGCTCAAGATCATGCAGGAGGTCATCACGCTCGTCGTCTTCGTGCCGTTCGCGGTGCTGTTCATGGGGCAGCCCCTCAAGTGGGATTACCTCTGGGCGGGGTTGTGCGTGCTGGGCGCCGCGTACTTCATCTTCCGTGGCGCGTGAAACGGATGCGGGCGCGGGAGTAAAGGTGATGCGGCTTCACATCCTCGGCATCTGCGGCACGTTCATGGGTGGGGTTGCGGCTGTTGCCCGCGCGGCGGGGCACAAGGTCACCGGTTGCGATGCGAAGGTCTATCCGCCGATGTCGACGCAACTCGAGGCGCTGGGCATTCCGCTGACCGAGGGTTACGACGCGAGCCAGCTCGAGGGCGTCGCAAAAGATGCGGACGCCTACGCGATCGGCAATGCCATGACGCGCGGCAACCCGCTTGTCGAAGCGCTGCTGGAAACCAATCGACTGTGTATCTCCGGCCCGCAATGGCTCTACGAGAACGTGCTGCGCGACAAGTGGGTGCTCGCGGTCTGCGGCACGCACGGGAAGACCACGACCGCGGCGATGCTGGCATGGATCCTCGAGCGCGCGGGACTTGATCCCGGGTTCCTCATCGGCGGCGTGCCGATCGACTTCGGCATCTCGGCCCGGCTCACCTCGAGCCGGTATTTCGTCATCGAGGGCGACGAGTACGACACGGCGTTCTTCGACAAGCGCTCGAAATTCGTTCACTACCATCCGCGCACGGCGATTCTCAACAACCTCGAATACGATCACGCGGATATCTTTCCGGACCTCGCGGCGATCGAGACGCAGTTCCATCACCTCGTGCGCACGATTCCGCGGAACGGACGCATCATCGCGAACGGGATGGAAGCGAGTCTCGCGCGCGTGCTCGCGCGTGGCGTGTGGAGCGAGCTCGAGCGCTTCGGCACGGAAGGCGCCGAGACCGCTTGCGAGTGGACGATCGCCGACGATGGAGACGTTCGTCTCCGGGGCGCGTCGTGCGGGACGCTGCGCTTCTCGCAGGCGGGGCGCCACAATCGCCTCAATGCACTCGCGGCGATCGCGGCGGCCCATCACGCGGGCGTCGATCCGCGCGCCGCGCTCGAGGCGCTCGCGGCATTTCGCGGCGTGAAGCGGCGGCTCGAAAGGCGCGGTCGCGTGAAGGGTGTCACGATCTACGACGACTTCGCCCATCACCCGACGGCCATCGCCGCGACGCTCGAAGGCCTGCGGCGCGAAGTCGGCGATGCGCGCATCGTTGCCGTGCTCGAACCGCGCTCGAACACGATGAAGCAGGGCACGATGAAGGCGGCGCTGCCCGAAAGCCTGGCCGCTGCCGATCGCGTGCATTGCTACGCCGATCACCTGGGTTGGGATGTGGGCGAAGCGCTCAAGCCGCTCGGCGACAAAGCGCGCATCTACGACGACTTGGGCGGACTCGTCGAAGCGCTCGCGCGCGAGGCAGTTATCGGGGACCACATCCTCATCATGAGCAACGGCGGCTTCGGTGGCATTCACGACAAGTTGATCGCGCGGCTTTCCGCGTGACGACGATCGTCTATCTGCATGGCTTTCGCTCGTCGTCGCAGGGCGTCAAGGCGAATCTTCTGCGCGCCGCGGTTGCGGCGCTTCCAGCATCGGAGCGGCCACAGCTTTACATACCCGACTTGCCCCACCGGCCTCTGGCCGCGATGACGCTGGTGTCGGAGTGGATCGCGCAACAGCGGAATACGGACGCGCCGACGTTTGTGGGAAGCTCGCTCGGCGGTTACTACGCGACTTATCTCGCGGAGCGCTTCGACGCGCGGGCCGTGCTCGTCAATCCGACAGTGCGTCCGTTCGACGACCTGAAGCCGTATATCGGGATGCAGATCAACATGTACAGCGGCGAGACGTTCGAGGTCACGGACACGCACTTCGAGGAATTGCGTGCGTTGCGCGTTGCCCACATCACGAGGCCGGGCCGCTATTGGCTCCTTGTGCAAACCGGCGATGAAGTCCTCGACTATCGCCTGGCGGTGGCCTTTTACAGCGGGTCATATCAGTACGTGCAGGGGGGCGGCGACCACGCGTTTGCGGGTTTCGAGGCGCAGATTCCGGCGATCCTGCGCTTCGCTGGCCCTTCCTCTGCGGCATGACTATTGCAGCTTCATGACCAGGTTGCTGCGGTGCAACTGGCCAGCAGGGCGCTGAACCGGTATCATAGGTGCATGATTTCTCGAAGTTCCGACGAACCGCCCCCGGCATCCCCTGCGCCGCGGCCACAAGCCAAGGCGGCGCAGCCGCCGACCGCGTTGAATCCGGCCTGATCAAGCCGACGTCATCGCGGACGGCTCGCTTTCAAAAGGAGCACGCGATGACGACCGAAAAGCGCGACACCCGCGCGAGCCAAGTCCTCCCGACAAAACTGTCGGACGCCGCGACCGACCTGATCGGCCGCGAACGCACGTTTTCCGCGCGTAACTACGACCCGTTACCGGTCGTGCTGTCGCACGGCGAGGGCAGCTGGCTTTGCGATGTCGACGGTCGTCGCTACCTCGACTTGATGAGCGCGTACTCGGCGGTGAGCTTCGGGCACGCGCATCCGCGTATCCTCGCGGCCCTCGTCGCGCAGGCGCAGCGTCTCGGCGTGACCTCGCGGGCCTACTTCAACAACCAGCTCCCGCACCTGCTCGAGCGGCTCACCAGGCTCACGGGGCTCGATCGCGCGCTGCCGGCGAACGGCGGCGCGGAGGCGGTCGAGACCGCGATCAAGGCGGTGCGCAAATGGGCGCATAAGGTGAAGGGCGTGAAGGACGGCCACGCGGAGGTCATCGCGTGTGCGAACAATTTCCACGGCCGCACGATCACGATCACGGGGCTCTCGACCGAGCCGCAATACCGCGACGGCTTTGGTCCGTTTCCTCCCGGTTTGCTGACGGTTCCGTTCGGGGATGCCGATGCGCTCGAGCGCGCGATCACGCCGCGCACCGCTGCGTTCCTCGTGGAGCCGATCCAGGGCGAAGGCGGCATCCTCGTGCCGCCGGCCGGTTATCTTGCGCGCTGCCTCGAGATCTGCCGGCGCCATCGCGTGCTGATGATTTGCGACGAAGTGCAGACTGGCCTGGGCCGCACCGGGCGCTTCCTCGCCTGTGAGCACGAGGGCATCAAGCCGGACGGCGTGATCCTCGGCAAGGCTTTAGGCGGCGGGCTGCTTCCCGTGTCGGCATTCATCGCGACGCACGACGTAATGCAGGTCTTCCATCCGGGCGATCACGGCAGCACGTTCGGCGGCAATCCGCTGGCTGCCGCCGTCGCGATGGCCGCGCTCGACGTTTTGCACGACGAAAACCTGTGCGAGCGCTCGGCCACCGAGGGCGCCTGGCTCCTAGCCGAGCTGCAGAGCCTGCGTGGACCGATCGTGACCGATGTGCGCGGGCGCGGTCTTTTCATCGGCATCGAGGTGGACACTCGCCGCGTCACGGCGCGCGCGGTCGTCGACCAACTGCTCGCACGGGGCATTCTGTCGAAGGACACGCATGGGACGGTCGTGCGGATCGCGCCGCCGCTCAACATTGCGCGCGAGGACCTCGCGTGGGCGGTCGGCGAGATTCGCACGGTGATCCGGAAGATCGAGCGGGATACGGAGCGCGCGGCATAGGCGTAGACGAGTTTCCTGGACTCGCGAGCCAACAGCCGCGAGCCCAGCGGAAAATCACCAAGCAGAGCGGTGTTCGAGACGCCTAGATGGATGAAAAATGCCGGGCCAAGCCCGGCATTTTTCTTGAGCAAAGGCACGTGGACATGAACGCCGTGCGAGCTTTGGTGCCGCTCGCAAAGCGGCAGCCGTCTAGCCAGCTTTTCCATCGCGCGCGCTTCGCGTTTGGCAGAGAACATCAACGAAAGCGGGAGAGGTGTGCAATCCGTTTCCTCGTGCTTCTGTTCGCGACGCTCGTAACTGGCGCCGCCTTGGCGCAGCCACGCATCTGCATCAGCGACGATGTGCTGACCTTCGGCGAGCGGCCGGTGGGCACGAGCACGACGATGACCTCGATCGTGACGAACTGTGGTGACGCGCCGTTCACGTTCACCGGCGTGAATGTGCATCCTGCCACCGCGCCGGCGTTCTACGTCAGCAGAACGTGCGCGACCGGCATGATGCTGTCGCCGGGCGCCTCCTGCTCGGTCGACGTCACTTTTTCACCGCAGCAGGCGGGCGAGGTGTCGGGCGGGCTGTGGCTGCACAACTCGACCTCGACGCCGGACCAGATCGTCACGTTCTACGGTCGCGGCGTCGACGCGCGCGCGGGCAGCGCCTCGCTGGTTTTCGCGCCGGCGCCGCTCGGCTTTGCGCCGACTCCGGTCGGCGCCACCGCCGGCCCGGTCGAGCTCATCCTCCGCAACACCGGGGCCGCGACATTGGTCCCTTCGGCGCTGGTGCTGAATGGCCCCGCGCCGTATGACTACGGCGGACAACCCTACGGCGACGGCCACGATTGCGCCGTGGGCATCGGCATCGATCCCGGCGCAAGCTGCCATCTCAAGCTCTATTTCAAGCCGCAGCAGGCAGGCACGCGCGATGCGAACCTGGTCGTGGACGCGCCGCAGCTCGCGACGCTGGCGATCTTGCAGATCACCGGCGTCGGAACGTCGCCGGATATCAACAACGCCATCGACGTCGTCGAATTCCATCACGTGCCGAGCGGGCAGTACTTCATCACGGCGGATCAAGCAGAAGCAGCGTTCCTGGACGCCGGCGGTCTCGGTCCCGATTGGCTCCGCACGGGACAAGCGTTCCGCGCCTGGTCGCGCGATGCATCGACTGTGGTCGCAACGGTTGATGTGTGCCGCTTCTTCGGCCTGCCCGGTATCGGTCCCAACTCGCACTTCTTTACCGGGAACGAAGTGGAGTGCCGCGCACTCGAGAACGATCCACGCTGGACCTACGAAGGCATCGCGTTTCGCGCCGTGCTTCCGACGGATGGGCAATGTCCACCCGGATATTCTTCCGTCGTTCGGTTGTGGCTTCCCGGTGCGAATCCAACGCTCACCCGCCATCGCTACGTCATCGACTCGGCGATGATCGCGACGATGGCCGTAACCGGATGGACCGTCGAGGGTCCGGTGTTCTGTGCCCCATAGGGGATAAACGAGTTTCCGCAAGGTGCGGACGTCAAGTCGCGATCCATCCGAAACTCGTATACTTCCGCAGTGCCTGCGCCGCCCTCCACCGCCGAGCTCGTCGTCGCCATCAGCTCGCGCGCGCTGTTCGATTTCGAGGAAGAGAATCTGGTCTTCGAGACCGAGGACGACCGCGCCTACATGCAGCTCCAGCTTGCGCGGCTCGAGCAGCCCGCAAAGCCCGGCGTCGCATACCGCCTCGTGAAGAAGCTCCTCGGCTTCAACGCTGACGGCGTCAAGCGTGTCGACATCGTCATCCTGTCCCGCAACGATCCGGTATCCGGCCTGCGCGTGTTTCGCTCGGTCAAGGGCGCCGAGCTCGGCATCGAGCGCGGCGTATTCACACGCGGGCGTCCGCCTTACAAGTACCTGAATCCGCTGCGTGCGAACCTCTTTCTCTCGGCCAACGCCGACGACGTGCGCGCGGCGCTTGCCGCGGACTTTCCGGCGGCGCTCGTCTATACGCAGTCGGCGCTTGCCGATTCGCATCCCGACGAAGTGCGCATCGCCTTCGACGGCGACGCCGTGCTGTTTGCCGACGAGGCGGAGCGTCTCTATCGCGACAAGGGACTCGAAGCCTTTCAGACGCACGAAGCCGATCACGCGACGCGTCCATTGCCACCGGGTCCTTTCAAGCCGCTGCTCGCCGCCCTCCATCGGTTGCAACAGGCGGAAGACGCCGGCAAGGTGCCGATGCGTCTTCGTACCGCGCTCGTGACTGCCCGCTCGAACCCTGCTCACGAGCGCGCGATCCGCACGCTGATGGATTGGAACATCGAGGTCGACGAGGCGTTCTTCCTGGGGGGCCTCGAGAAAAGCGAGTTCCTCCGCGCGTTCGAACCCGATTTTTTCTTCGACGACCAGCCCGGGAACATCGCGTCGGCCGCGCGACACGTTCCGGCGGGCCACGTTCCGCACGGTGTCGCGAACGAGTGAAACGGGCGACCTGCGACAATAGCGTTCGGAATCTGGACCGGAGACCATCACGCATGAAGGCCAGGCTCGCGACCCTCGGCGCGGCATTCGCATTCGCATCGGCGACCGCGATTGCCGCGCACGCGGACGACATCAAGATCGGCGTGCTCCGGATCGATCGCGTGTTGCAGCAGTCGTCGGTCGCGAAAGCGGCGCAGGCGCGCATCGAGCAGGAGTTCAAGTCGCGCGACGCCGAGATCACGCAGCAGGAAAAGGACGTGCAGGCGCGACAGGCCGCCCTGGAGAAGGACAAGCCGACGCTCGCCACGGACGTTCGCTCGGCACGCGAGCGCGAGCTCGAGTCGACGACGCGCGACGCACAGCGCGCGCGCGAGAAGTTCGCCGAAGACCTGCGCGCGCGGCAGTTCGAGGAGCTCGACCGGATGAAGGAGCGCCTCGACCAGGTGCTGACCAAGTACGCGCACGAGCAGAACTTCGATCTCATCCTGCAGGATGCGCCGTACTGGAGCAAGTCGCTTGACATCACCGACGAGGTGATCAAGCTTCTCGACGCGACGCTTCCGCCGCCAACACCGGCGCGTTAGACGACCGCATCCCCTCCGGGCCGCGCTACAGCCGGCGTCCGTAGAACGGGTAGGCGGGATCGTTGAAGCCGGGCGTCGACGCGTGCCCGGGCGTCACGAGCGAGTCGACGAGCTTCTCGTCCTCATCGCTCCACGGCGTACCCATCGCGGCGACATAGTCCTTCCATTGCTCGAGCGTGCGTGGCCCGGCGATGACCGATGTCACGATCCGGTTCGCCCACAGCCACGCAAGCGCGAACTGGATCGACGTACGACCGCTCGCCCTGGCGTGCGCCTCCAGACGCTCCGCGATCGCGAACGATTCGGCCCGGAACTCGGTCTCCATCATCCGCCGATCCTTGCGCGCGGCGCGCGTCCCGTCGGGGACGGTCCCGCCGCGATACTTGCCCGTCAGGACGCCGCGCGCAATCGGCGAGTACGACGCGACGCCGATGCCGTAGTGATCGCAAGCGGGCAGGATTTCCACTTCGGGCATGCGATTCAGCAGGTTGTAATACGGCTGGCAGACCACCGGAGGCGGGACACTCAGCGCCGAGCACCAGTGCATGAGCTCCGCGATCCGCCAGCCGCGATAGTTCGAGATCCCGAAATAGCGGACCTTCCCCGCCCGGATGAGGTCGCCGATCGTGGCGATGGTTTCCGCGAGCGGCGTGCGCAGGTCGTCCTTGTGCAAATAGTAGATGTCGATCCAGTCGGTGTTGAGCCGCTTCAAGCTGCCCTCGCATGCGGCGACGATCCAGCGGCGCGAAAGACCGCCCTCGTGTGGCGCATCCTGCACCGGGTTACCGACCTTGGTGGCGAGGATCCAACGGTCGCGCCCGCGCGCGATCGCCGGCCCGACGATCGATTCCGACGCCCCCTTCGCGTACGCGTCGGCGGTGTCGATGAAATTGACCCCCGCGTCGAGGGCGTGGGCGATGATCTCGCCCGCGGCGGCGGCATCGGTGCGATCGCCGAACATCATCGTGCCGAGACACAAACGAGAGACTTCGAGACCGCTGTTGCCGAGGCGCTGGAAATTCATGGAAGGATTAGAAAAATCAGGGTTGGGAGGCAGTCGGGCCGATCAATCATAATGGGAGCGCAAGACGGTGGCGCGTCGATCCTTCGTGTTTGAACGTCACCGGCAACCTCCCTCAACCCCTGATCCCGACGGCTTCGGATTCATGCACCTCCTCTTCGAGGACGACGGGCAGCTCAAGGCCGGGTCGATTCTCGCGGACCAAGAGACCTCGCTCGCGGTCGAGACGGTGTCGGGGAAGCGGCTCAAGGTGAAGGCCGCAAACGTGCTCCTACGCTTTGCCACGCCGGGGCCGCAGGACGTGGTGAGCCAGGCGCAGCGCCTCGCGGCCGAGCTCGATCCGCAGTTCCTGTGGGAGGCGAGCGACGATGGCGACTTCGGTTTTGCGGAGCTTGCGCAGGAGTACTACGGCAGGTCGCCGACACCCGCCCAGTCCGCGGCGATCGCGTTGGCCCTTGCCGCGGCACCGATGTACTTCTACAAGCGCGGCAAGGGGCGCTACCGCCGCGCACCGCCCGACGCGCTCAAGGCGGCGCTCGCCTCGGTCGAGCGCAAAGCGCGCGATGCGAAGCAAGTGGAAGCGTGGGTCGCCGAGCTCGAAGCCCACCGCTTGCCGCAGCCCCTGCGCGACGACCTCGATATGCTCCTGTACCGGCCGGAGAAGAACGCGCTGACCTGGAAGGCGCTCATGGCTGCGTGCTCGGCGCTCAACGTAAGCCCGCTCGAGCTCCTCGCGGCGTGCGAGGCGCTTCCTTCCTCGTACGAGTTCCACTTCAAGCGCTTCATCGCGACCGCGTTGCCCGGCGGCGTGGAATTTCCGGCGACTCCCGCGTTGCCCGTGTTGCCTGTGCTGGACATCGCGAAGGTCCAGGCGTTCTCGATCGATGATGCGACGACGACCGAGATCGACGACGCATTCTCGGTCCGCGAGCTCGACGGCGGCAATCTCGAGATCGGGATCCATATCGCGTGCCCGGCGCTCGCGATCCCGCGCGCGTCGGAGCTCGACGCGATCGCGCGGGCGAGGTTGTCGACGGTTTACATGCCCGGACGCAAGCTCACGATGCTGCCCGAGCATGTCGTCGACGCGTTTAGCTTGAGGGAAGGCGCGAGGCACCCGGCGCTCTCGCTCTATGTCGAGACCACGCGCGAAGGTCGGCCGCTGCGCCAGACGTCGCGTCTTGACAGCGTTCCCATCACCGCCAATCTTCGCCACGACGCGGTGAGCGAGACGTTTGCATTGCCCGCAGCACCCGACGAGCCACGATGGACGCCCGAGCTGCGCGCGCTCTGGCAGCTTGCGCAGCATCTGTCGGGCGAACGCGGCGCGAAGGAGACCGAGCGCGAGGAATTCAGCTTCTACGTCGACTGGGACGCCGAGGGCGCGAACGGCGAGCACGGTCGGGTCACCATCGTCCCGCGCAAGCGCGGCAGCCCGCTCGATCGGCTGATCGCGGAGCTGATGATCTACGTCAACAACACCTGGGGCAGGGCGCTTGCCGACGCCGGCATTGCCGGGATTTACCGTGTCCAGGCGGCGGGCAAGGTCAAGATGAGTACCCGCGCGGGCGAGCACCAGGGGCTGGGACTGTCGCATTATCTGTGGGCAAGCTCGCCACTGCGCCGCTACAGCGATCTCGTGAACCAGCGGCAGCTGTTGGCATGGCTTGGCGGCGAGGGCGCTCCGTACGCGGAAAACGACGCAGAGCTTTTTGCCGCACTCGCGGATTTCGAGGCGACCTACGCGCAGTACGCCGACTTCCAGGACCGCATGGAACGCTACTGGTGCCTGCGCTGGCTGGTCCAGGAGCATGTGCAGGAGGTCACGGGAGCGGTCATCCGGGACGATCTTGTGCGCTGCGACCGCTTGCCGCTCATCGTCAAGGTCCCCGGGGTGCCCGCGCTCGCGGCGGACACGCGCGTACGCGTGGCGATTCTCCGCGTCGACCTGCTGGAGGCGGCGGTCGAGTGCCGATTCGCGGGGCTCGCAGAGAACCTGCCCACGCCTGTGTGATTGGCGCAACGAAATGCCGTTCGTCCGGCCCGGCGAGGCGCCGGACGGCTTTCATGACGCTGGCATGAGCGCGCTACAATGCCCGGGGCAGGGAACCCTTTTAGACGCGCCGACGTGCCGCGCCGCACCACCGAACCGAAAACGCCGCTGACCGCCGTGGAGGGCACGGGCGGCGACGCGAACGCGCCCCCTAGAACGCCACGTAAGCCCGCGAAGGCGCCGACCGCGGCCGACACGCAGTCGCGCGCGACGCCACCGCGCCCGCGGGCGCGCGTTGCGACGGTGCCGAAGCCGAGGGGCAGCGCGCCGCTCGAGTCCCCGTCCAACCTTGGCTCGATCTCGACTCGTCCGGACGCGCTTTCCGTCAAGCCGGCACCGGCAGGCAGCTCGCGAGCGACGCTGAAGACGGCTGCATCGACCCCGCGCGTGCCCAAATCCGCGACCAAGGCCAACGTCGAGCCGGCCACTGCCACGCTGCCGTTCGTCGATTCGCGCACGCGCGCCCGCAAGAGCGCGCACATTGCGCCTGCCGGCGCACTGCCGCCGGCGCGCATTCCACCCGAATCCCTGGTTATCCCGTCGCATCGCAAGATGCTGACGTACACGTTTGCGATCTCGGTCTTCGTCCACGCGCTTGCGCTCGCGATTCACTTCAGCCCGATCGATCTCAAGCCTTACTTCGACAAAGGGCCGCCGCTGGAGGTGGCGCTGGTCAACGCCAAGACGGCGTCGAAGCCGACCAAGGCCGACGTCCTCGCGCAGGCCAATCTCGACGGCGGCGGCAATACCGATCAGAACCGGCGCGCGAAGACCCCGCTGCCGGTGTTGCCGGCCGAAAGCCCGACGACCGACGTCTCCCTGGCAGCGCAGAAGGTCGAGGCGCTCGAGAAGCAGACCAAGGAGCTGATGACGCAGTTGAAGTCGATGCCCGTCGCAGTGCCTGCGACCCCGCCCGTCGACGCGCCCGACCGCACCGAATCGCCCACTGCCAACGAAATGATGCAGAAGACGCTCGAGGCGATCCGTCTCGAGGCGCAAATCGCGAAGGACATGGACGCGTACCAGAAGCGGCCGAAGCGGAAGTTCATCGGCGCGCGCGCCGAGGAATATCGCTTCGCGCGCTACGTCGAGGACTGGCGCCTCAAGGTCGAGCGCATCGGCAACCTGAACTACCCGGAAGCCGCGCGGCAGCAGAAGCTCTACGGCAGCCTGCTCGTCACGGTCGCGATCAAGGCCGACGGCACGATCGAGAACGTCGAGGTGAATCGCAGCTCCGGCAAGCGCATCCTCGATGCCGCGGCGGTGAAAATTGTCGAGATGGCGGCACCGTACGCGCCGTTCCCGCCGGACATCAAACGCGATACCGACATCATCCACATCACGCGCACCTGGACCTTCGCGCGGGGCGACGAGCTGCATACCGAATAGCGTCGCAGCGCAATCGCGTTCGTGGTCTTGACGTCCCAGCGCAGGGACGGACCTGAAGCTTCGCCTCGAGATCCTTCGACCCGCACGCGCTCGCTTCAGGATCACGCGCGATAGGGAGTGTCGCGGCGCAGGGATGGCGTGTGCCCGCATGCCGCGGCGCTCTACAATCGCGGATCCGTTTCCGCAGTCCAGCGTCGCAAACCCTCCATCGCATGCACCGGGTTCTCTCGCTCGTGCGGCGCATCGTCGGCTACGCGCTCCTCGCATTGGTCGCCGTGGTCGTGCTGTGGCACGCGTACGTCGCGGTGAAGATTCTGTGGTGGCGTGATCACGCGCCGCGCGAGACGGCGTTCATGTCGCAGCGTCTGTCCGAGTTGCGGACGAAGGATCCCAATGCGCGGCTGCGCTACGAGTTCGTCCCCTATGCGCGGATCTCCCCGTCGCTCAAGCGCGCGATGATCGCCGCCGAGGACGCGAAGTTCGTCGATCACGAGGGATTCGACTGGGACGGCATTGCCGAAGCTTTGGAAAAGAACCAGCGCAAGGGACGCGTAGTCGCGGGTGGATCGACGATCACGCAGCAGCTCGCGAAGAACCTCTTTCTCTCACCGGTCCGAAGCTGGCTGCGCAAGGGCGAGGAGGCGGTCATCACCGTGATGCTCGAGGCGCTGCTCGACAAACGCCGCATCTTCGAGCTGTACCTGAACGTGATCGAATGGGGGAACGGCGTGTTCGGTGCCGAGGCCGCGGCGCGCCGCTATTTCAACGAGGGCGCGGCACAGCTCTCGCCCGAGCAGGCGGCGCGACTCGCCGCGATGGCGCCCAATCCGCGCTTCTATGAGAACCGCCAGGGCGCACCGGGCTTGAACAAAAAGATCGGGATCATCCTGGCGAGAATGCCCGGCGCCGAAGTGCCGTAGAGACGCCGATGGAGGTCGGTGGCGCGAGCCTGGACTGGGTTGAGGCGTCACCCAATAAAAGCGCCGGGTGACGCTTCATCCGCGACGCCGGCGATAAGCGATCCGTCCGGCGGGCAGTTCATGCATTGAGCTTTTCCATGCGCGGTATCATCGCCGCAACCGTTTGCGGCGCACGCCATGCCCGACACCCTCGATTCTTCGACCGAAGACCGCATTCGACCGCGCGAGCGCGTCGAGGATGCGCTCGCCGAGGTGATCGCGCTCCTGCGCAGGCATCGTCTCGTCGAAGGCCTTGTGCACGAGCAGCTCGAGCATCCGCCCGATGCCGAGCCGGCGCCGATCCCGATCGACAGCGCGGTGACGCGTGCCAACCGACAGGTGCTCGAGCGCAAGCTCGCCTCGCTGCATCCCGCCGACATCGCCTACATCCTCGAAGCGCTGCCGCTCGACGAGCGGCTCTACATCTGGGATCTCGTCAAGGCCGATCGCGATGGCGAGATTCTGGTCGAGGTCTCCGACGCGGTCCGCGAGTCGCTGATCTCGTCGATGGACACGGCGGAGCTCGTCGCCGCAACCGAGACGCTGCCGGCCGAAGACATCGCCGATCTCGCGCCGGATCTGCCGCGGGAGGTGATGGACGATGTGTTCCAGCGCTTGCCCGTCGAGGAGCGCGAACAACTCCGCGCGGCGATGTCCTTCGAAGACGACATGATCGGCGCGCTGATGGATTTCGACGACGTCCAGGTGCGCTCCGACGTGTCACTCGAAGCCGTGCTGCGGTACTTGCGGCGCTTCGACGAGTTGCCAGCCCAGACCGACCAGGTCTTCGTCGTTGACCGCCAGGAAAGGCTCCTGGGGGTGCTGCCGCTCAACAAACTGATCGTGAACGAGCCGGACGCGATCGTCGAGAAGATGATGGAGCCGGCGGCGATCAAGCTCCTGCAGCACGAAAAGGCGGAGGTCGCGGCGAGCGTCTTCGAGCGCTACAACCTCGTGTCCGCGCCGGTCGTCGATACCAACGATCGGCTCGTCGGTCGCGTGACCGTCGACGAGGTGCTGCATTTCGTGAAGACGCGCGGCGAAGAGGAAGTGCTCGCGCAGGCGGGCCTGCGCGAGGAGGAGGACGTCTTCGCCTCGGTGTGGAAATCGTTCCAGAACCGCTGGGCCTGGCTAGCGATCAACCTGGTGACGGCGTTCGTCGCGTCGCGCGTGATTGGCATTTTCGAGGGCTCGATCGAGAAGCTCGTCGCACTTGCGACCCTGATGCCGATCGTCGCCGGCATCGGCGGCAACTCGGGCAACCAGACGATCACGATGATCGTGCGCGCGGTCGCGCTCGGCCAGGTATCGCGCGAGCACGCGCGCGCGCTGATCCGCAAGGAGCTCACCGTCGCCCTCTTGAACGGATTGATATGGGGCGGGGTGATGGGCTTCGTCGCGACGTGGCTCTACAAGCAGGTGTCGCTCGGCCTCGTGATGGTGCTCGCGATGACCGGGAACCTGATGCTCGCCGCGCTCATGGGCGTGCTCATCCCGATGACGATGATAAAGCTCGGCCGCGATCCTGCGCTCGGCTCGTCGGTGATGATCACGGCGGTCACCGACTCCGGCGGATTCTTCATCTTCCTCGGGCTGGCGACGCTGCTGCTGGTGTAGTAGGGGTAGACGAGCTTCCTGGGCTCGCGGCTATCAGCTCGCGAGCCCTTGGAAACTCGTTTACCCCTACCCCCACGCTACGGCTGCCACTTCGCGATGGTCTCCAGGCTTTCGGAGAGCTTTCCCTTGTTGCCGAAGTCCCAGTTGCCGCCGTATGCGATGTCGTCGACGACCCAGCGCTTGTTCTCGCGCACGAGCAGCACCTGGTCCTTCCAGTTTTGCTCGTCCGCGGCGCGCGGCCCACGGTAGCTTAGCTCGACCAGGCATTCGGCGCGCTCGGCCGCCGTTTTGCACGTGAGGACGCGATAGCGTTGGGCTCCCTCGAACAGCGAAGTAAAGATATCGCCCTCGGCGAGAGGGGGCTCCTGGTTCTTGGTGAGCTTGTAGTGCTGTGCTTCGGCGGCGGCGGCGCGCGCGATCAGGCCGGCGAGGCGTGCGCTGATCACGGGGGCGAACGTCTTCTGCTGGCGCGAGGGCGGTACGCCCGTCACGTGCGTCCGCAGATAGGTATCGTAAAACGCACGCGTCGCGGCAACCGGATCCTGCTTGTCCGATGCCGCGTACACCGCGCTCGGCATGGCGAAGAGCAAGAGGGCACACAGGTGGATCAATCGCATTGAGATCTCCCGGAACCTCGATCGTAGCGCGGGAAGCGCCTTCCGTTCGCGATAAGACGACGAGCGGAGGGTGGCCGGCTTGTCCCCGCCGCAGGGATTCACGTATCTTCGGCGCCGATGCGCGTGACGTTTACCATGGCTCTCACCCTTTACGAGCTCAAACCGCGTTTCCAGGCCCTGTTGCGACCGCTCACCCGCGCGCTCGCGGGAGCCCGGGTGTCGGCCAATCAGATTACCATTCTCGCGCTCGTCCTCTCGCTCGCCGTCGGCGCTTTCATCTTCGCCTATGCTGATCGCACGTGGCCTTTCCTTCTGCTTCCAGCGTGGCTCTTCCTGCGTATGGCGCTCAACGCGATCGACGGCATGCTGGCACGCGAGTTCGATCAGCGCTCGGCGCTGGGCGCGTACCTGAACGAACTCTCCGACGTGATTGCCGACGCCACGCTCTACCTGCCCTTCGCCCGCGTGCCGCCGTTCGACCCGTTCTGGGTCGGTGCGGTGATCTTCGCGGCGGCTGTGTCCGAAATGGCGGGCGCGCTCGCGCCGATGGTGGGCGCGGCGCGACGCTACGACGGACCGCTCGGAAAGAGCGACCGCGCCTTCGTGTTCGGCGCGCTCGCACTGTGGATCGGAGCGGGTGGCGCACTGCCCGGTTTCCTGCGCTGGCTGATGCCACTCGTCTTCGCTCTCATCGTGTGGAACGTCGTCAATCGGGTGCGTCGCGGTGTCGCCGACGCGCACGACAATCGCTGATGCCGAAGCCGTCCTCGCACGCAGCAGAATCGCCGCCATGCCGTTCGAAAAGCTAGCTGGCGCGGCGATCTGCGCTTTCGCGCGTGGGGTCACCGGCGCGCGTGCGCTGTGGACGGGCTGCGCTCCGATCGTCGCCACGCGCATCTACTTCGGCAATCACACGAGCCACGGGGATTTCGTGCTGATCTGGGCGTCGCTGCCGGCGACGCTGCGCATTCGCACACGGCCGGTCGCCGGTGCCGACTACTGGGATACGACGCCGCTCAAGCGCTGGCTCATCCACGATGTCTTTCGCGCGGTGTCGATCAACCGCGTGCCGGTGGAGGGCGCGCCCAACGCCGTCGACCAGATGCTGGGCGCGCTGGATTCCGACGACTCACTGATTCTGTTTCCTGAAGGCACGCGCAACACCACCGACGCGCTGCTCCTGCCCCTCAAGTCGGGTCTCTTTCATCTGGCCGAAGCGCGGCCCGACGTCGAGCTGATCCCGGTGTGGATCGAGAATCTGAACCGCGTGATGCCGAAGGGCGAATTCATTCCGGTGCCGCTGCTGTGCACGGTAACGTTCGGCGCACCGGTCGCGCGCGTCGCGGGCGATTCCAAGGAGCAATTCCTCGAACGCGCGCGCGACGCGTTGATCGAGCTCTGCCCGCCGCGCGAATAGGCCTTGATTCCACGATGTTCCCGCACGAGCCCGCCGCGCTGACCACGCTCTTCATCGGCGTGTTGGGCGTGCTCGTGATTGCGAGCAGCGTCGGCGCGTTCTTGCGATGGAAGCTTGCGGCCAACGGACCGAACGCGACGATCGACAACCTGAACGCGCGGGTCAAGGCGTGGTGGGTGATGGTGATCGTGCTCGGCATCGCCTTCGCCATCGGCAAGATCGGGGTCATCGTGCTGTTCGCGATCGTGTCGTTCCTGTCGCTGCGCGAATTCGCGACGCTCGTCTATACGCGACGTGGCGATCATCGTGCGCTCGCGATCGCCTTCTTCGTCGTGCTGCCGCTGCAGTACGTGCTCGTGGGAATGGACTGGTACGGACTCTATGCGATCCTGATTCCAGTCTACGTCTTCCTGTTCCTGCCCATCTTTGCCGCGCTCTCGCGTGATACCACGCGCTTCCTGGAGCGCGCGGCAAAGCTCATGTACGCGCTGATGCTGTGTGTCTATTGCGTCTCGTATGTGCCGGCGCTCCTCACGCTGCACATTCCCGGTTACGCTGGTCGCAACGTGCTGCTGATCGCCTGGCTCATCGTCGTCGTGCAGGCATCGGACGTGCTGCAGTACGTGTTCGGCAAGCTCTTCGGCCGGCACCGGATCGCTCCCGCGCTGTCGCCGTCGAAGACCATCGAAGGCTTCGCGGGCGGCGTCGTGTCGAGCTCGGCGATCGGCTGCGCACTCTACCCGCTGACCCCGTTCACTCCCGCCCAAGCCGCCCTCATCGCGGTGATCGTCAACCTCATGGGCTTTTGCGGCGGCCTCGTCATGTCCGCGATCAAGCGCGATCGCGGCGTCAAGGACTGGGGAACGTTGATCGAAGGACACGGCGGCATGCTCGACCGCCTCGATTCGATCGTGTTCGCCGCCCCGGTCTACTTCCACATGATCCGCTACGGCTGGGAGCCATGAAGGCGCGCGAATCCCGGCCCTGCGGCGCCTCAACGGCGCATCTCCCTTAGGACGCGCTACATTTGAAACACGCGCCTCGGGATGCGCCCGGAATAGACCCGGCGCAGCCCCGGTTTACGTAGGCGTGGTCCGGATTACGGGGAGGCACTCTCATGCAGCCGGCGCTTCACCAAGCAATGCGTCGCGCGACTCAGGTTTGCGAGCGGGCGTAACATCGCCCGTGCCGGCGGGCCCTCTCCCCCGCCCGCCGGCCTATTCTTCGATCGACTGCAATGGCCGTTGACCCGCCACTCCCGCAACCCGAGCTTGTCGCCGCAATTCCCCGGCTGCGGCGCTACGCGCGGGTGCTGACGGGAGAGCCGACCCGCGCCGACGACCTGGTCCAGGAAACGCTGGCCCGCGCCTGGGAGAAGCGGCGGCTGTGGGCGGCGGGCAGCGATCTTCGGGCCTGGCTGTTCACGATCATGCACAACGTCTTCGTGAACCAGCGCGCGATGGCTCGGCGCGATGCGCAGAACGTCTCGATCGACGCCGATGAGGACGGCGGCGTGGCGTGGCAGATTCCGGTCCGGCCGACGCAGCAGACGCGCGTCGAGTTGACCGAGATCATGCGCGAGGTACAGCGCCTGCCCAACGAGCAGCGCGAAGTGCTGATGCTCGCCGCCTTGGAGGAAATGCGCTACGAGGAGATCGCGGCGGTGCTCGCGATCCCCGTGGGAACGGTGATGTCGCGTCTTTCGCGCGCACGGGAGAAGCTGCGCCGCGCCGTGGCCGAGCCTGCCTCCGGCGAGACCGTTCCATTCAAGATCGTGAAGTGAAGCATCGTGACGCAGGTGAGCGCACTGGCGATCACGCTGCACGATCTCCACGCTAACGCGGATCGCCAGCTCGACCGCGACCGCAGGGCGGCGGTTGAGCGGGTGCTCGCGAAGGATCCGGCCGCAGCCGCCACCGTCACGGTCATACGCCGTCAGAACGCGCATCTCCACGATGCGTTCGACGCATGCCTCACCGAAGCGGTCCCGGCACGCCTTCTCGCGGCGGTGATGCGCGCCCCGGAACGCCGGTGGCATCGTCGCGTTCTGCCGTTCTTCGCCGCGACCGCTACGCTGATGCTCGGCATCAGCGTCGGATGGCTGGCGCGCGATGTGGTGCTCGAGCGTGACGGGACACCGACTTCGTTCGCGCGCCAGGCAGCGCTCACCCACGCGCTGTACTCGATGGACGCGAATCGTCCGGTCGAGGTCTGGGCTTCCGAGGAGAAGCGCCTCGTGGCATGGCTTTCGCGCCGTCTGGGATTCACCGTTCACGCCCCCGATTTGAACGCCGTCGGCTATGCGCTTGTGGGCGGCCGGCTGGTGGCCGGTAACCAGCAGCCGACGGCACTCTTCATGTACGAAAGCCCCGACAAGCAGCGGCTCACGCTACAAGTGCGCAAGCAGCTCGGCGTAGGCGAGACCGCCTTTCGTTATGCGATCGAGGACGGCGTAGGCGTGTACTACTGGATCGACGACAAGTCCAGCTATGCGCTGTCAGGGAACGTCGACTGTACTCAGCTCCTGGCCATCGGGCGGCTCGTCTACGGGCAGCTCGCGGCGGCCGACTCGTCGTTGCATTAGCCCCTCACGACGCGCCTGCCACCGCAGTACCCGACATTCGCGAAGCGGATCGTCCGTTGACGAACGCCCGCGTCCGTTTGTCGCTTTGTCGGCGCAACCGTACGCCCGTCCTGAAACAATCCATGCCGTCATTTCACCTAAGGATGGGACTTACTATGCACGGGGTACCGCTCGTCGTGTACGTCCACATGACCGCCGCACTTACCGCGCTGGTGTTGGGCACGGTCCAGCTCGCGCGCCCCAAGGGAACGTATTCGCATAAGACGCTCGGCTGGGTCTGGGTCACGCTGATGCTCACGGTGGCAGTGAGCTCGCTGTGGATTCCCAGTTTCCTGCACTTCACGTGGATTCACCTATTCACTGCGCTGACGCTTTTCAGCCTGCCGTTTGCGATCTGGAAGATTCGTCACGGCAACGTTCGCGGCCACGCCGGGGCGATGAAAGGACTTTACATCGGTGGACTCGTGATCGCGGGCATCTTCACGCTCGTACCCGGGCGGCTGATCGGCAATCTGTTGTGGAAAGGGGTGTGGGGGTCAATGTCGTGAGCAGCGCCTGGCCGCAGAAACCCGCCTGGGGCGCGGGACGCCGAAGCGCCGACCACGTGTTTCGAAGTGACGATTTCAGCGATGCCGGTGGCGACCGCCCGATCGAAATGCCGCCGGCGCAGGGCGTTCCTGCGTTAAAGAGGCGTCAAGTAAGCTTCGCGACAGCAAACCTGCCAACGTAGGGGACCGCCCGGTGTCGGCGCCGTCGCCCGTTCGGGGCGGTGGCAATGGTCTAACGGGCCCGGAGTAAAATGACGGCCCGACGTCTGCGCTCTCGACGCACGACGCGGGATTCCGTTGGAAAACGCGCTTTCCACTCTGCTCGCGCCGAAGTTCATCATCGTCTACGTGTTCGTGGCGGCGGCGCTGTTCGTCCATTTTCGCGGGCGCGACCGGCACACGCTGGTGAAGCAGTTGTCCGATCACTCGACGGTGATGGCGCCGCTCAACTCCCTCATGTACCTGTTCTCTGCGGTGCCGTCGACGCCGATTCTCGATCCGCGCACGCTGCCCGAGCTCAAGGTGCTGCGCGACAACTGGCAGACGATACGCGACGAGGCGCTGGGGCTGATGGACGCCGGCCATATCCGCGCGGCCACCGGGCACAACGACCTGGGCTTCAATTCGTTCTTCAAGAACGGATGGAAGCGCTTCTATGTGAAGTGGTACGGCGAGCCGCTGCCGTCCGCGCAGGCCGCATGCCCGAAGACGGTCGCGCTCGTCGAGTCGCTGCCGACGGTGAACGCGGCGATGTTCGCGCTGCTGCCGCCGGGCGGCAAGCTCAATCGTCACCGCGATCCGTTTGCCGGATCGCTCCGCTATCACCTCGGGCTGGTCACGCCGAATTCGGATGATTGCCGGATCTTCATCGACGGGCAGGCGTACTCGTGGCGCGACGGCGAGGATCTCCTGTTCGACGAGACGTTCATTCACTCCGCCGAGAACAAGACCGACGTCACGCGGATCATTCTGTTCTGCGACGTCGCGCGTCCGCTCAAGACCCGGGTGATGAACGCATTCAACCGCTTGGTGAGCCGCACGATGATCCGTGCAGCGTCGACGCAGAACGTCGAGACCGAGCCGATCGGCGCCGCGAATCGCATCTACGCGTTGTTCGGGGCATCGTCGAGCTTCCTGACGCGGCTGAAGCGCAAGAATCGCACCGTCTTCCGGACCGTCAAGTACGCGCTGATCGCGCTGTTTGCGTACTGGGTGCTGGTCGGCTTCTAGTCGCCACCTCTCCGCCGATGCCCCAACGCCCTCCCGCGCGGGCCGGTGATGCGGTGGCGCACATCGAGACGCCGGCGCTCGTCGTCGAGCTCGATGCTTTCGAGCGCAACCTCGAGCGCATGGCCGAGGCGACACGCAGCATCCGGCTGCGTCCGCACGCAAAGTCCCACAAGTGCGCCGAGATCGCACGGGCGCAGATCGCGCGCGGTGCGGTCGGTGTGTGCTGCCAGAAGACGGACGAAGCAGTCGCATTCGTCGGCGCGGGCGTCCGCGACGTGCTGGTCACGAACGAAGTGGTCACGCCCGCGAAGATCGTGCGGCTGGCCGAGATGGCGCGGGAAGCCACGATCGGCGTGCTCGTCGATTCCGCCGTCAACGTGCTGGCGCTGTCGACCGCGGCCACGACGGCGGGCGTTTCGTTCGACGTCTATATCGAGATCGACGTCGGCGCGCATCGCTGCGGCGTAGCGCCGGCCGCGCCGGCACTCGCGCTTGCGCAGTCCATCGCAACGACGCCGGGACTGCGCTTTCGCGGCCTGCACGCCTATCAAGGGGCTGCACAGCATCTTCGGACGCCCGAGGAGCGACGCGTTGCAATCGAACGTGCCGTCGAGCACGCGCGCACGACGCGCGACATGATCGAGGAGGCGGGGATCGTGTGCGCGGTGGTCACGGGCGCCGGCACGGGCACGTGGCAACACGAGCGCGATTCGGGCGTCTACACCGAATTGCAGCCGGGCTCCTACATCTTCATGGACGCGGATTACCAGCGGAATACCCTGGCGCAGGACGAGCTCCGCTTCGAGCAGAGCCTGTTCGTGATCGCGGGCGTCATGAGCGTGCCGGCGCCGGAGCGCGCGATCGTCGATGCCGGCCTCAAGGCGTTCTCGTTCGACTCCGGCCTGCCGCTCGTGCACGCGCGTGGCGGTGTCGATTACGTCAAGGCCTCCGACGAGCACGGCGTGCTCGAGCTGCGCAACGGCGCCGCGCCGCTTGCGCTCGACGATCGGGTCTGGCTCGTGCCCGGCCACTGCGATCCGACGGTCAATCTCTACGACTGGATCGTCGCGGTGCGCGGTGGTCGCGTGGAGGCGCTCTGGAGAATCGATGCGCGCGGCGCCTTGGGATAGCGTCCGCTCCGGGAAATCGCCTCACTCGTCACGGTGCGGCGCGGGATCGGTCGTGGAGCCCGTAGCGGTGTGACGCGCACTCGGCGCGACCCCGATCGCCGCTTTCTTCTCGATCGGCGCGAGGACCGCGACGATGTCCCTGCCGACCGACATCTGCGGGTCCGACGGATCGTAGCCTTCCTTGCGCTCGCGCGCGGCGATTTCCGGCGCTGCGAGCTCGAACGCCTCCGTGAACGACGACGTTTTCCGTAGCGCCTCGTCGAAGTACGCCTTGCCGAAGTAGGTGAAATCGGCCTCATTGCTGCACCCGAACGAGTTGCGATCCGCCGACGCCGCGGTGATCACGAGCGTGTGGTCGTCCTTCAGCGACTCGACAAAGCCGCCGGCGTAGCACGCCGATACGACAACGACGCGGTTCACGACGCCGGCGTCGTCGAGCATTTTCCTCAGCGTCTGCGCATCCAGCTCGTGCAGATCGAGCGGCCACATCGACATCGAAAAGAGATGGTCGCGCGACCCATGCGACGTCAGATACAGAAACAGCACGTCCCGGTCGCGATGCATGACCGAGGCCACGCGCGCGATCGCCGCCCGCAGCGACGTGGTCGTCGCGATCGGCGTGTCGAACACGCGCTTGCGATTGTTGATGAGCAGGATCGAATGCCCGCGCGTCCCGAAGCGCTCGTCGAACAGCGTGGCGACGGATTCCAGTTCACGCATGAAGACATCCTGCTCGCCGTAGCCCGCAACGCCGATGAAGAACAGCGTCGGCTCGCCGGGCACCGCGGGCTCGATCGCCGCGAGCGCATGCTCGAGAACGCTCGGCTGGGCGTAGATGGCGTCCTCGCTGACGGCGATGCGGTACGCGTGACGGTCGGTGACCGGCGTCTCGGCTTCGACCTTCGCCCAGAGCTGGCGATCGGGCCACGCGGCGAGCACAGGCACCGCGATCAGGAGCCCGCCGATCGCGAGCGCAGCCGCCCTGCGATAGGAAGCGATCGGCAGCAGCCGGATGCCGGCCACTGCGGTTGCAAGCGCAAGCCATACCGCGGGCCCGTAGTAAAGCCCGATCTCGACGTAGCGCATCGGCGCGCTTCTCGGGAGGAGCTGCGCGATCCACAGCATCAGCCACGCGATCACACCGATCCAGAGATCGGCGGCGAGCGCAAGCACCGTGAGCATCAGCGTGCGTTCCGGTCGCTGCGCGAGCCACGCGAGCGCCCAGCACGCGATGATGAGGATCGGAACGTCGAACAGTGCGTCGGGAAGCGCGCCGGCGTAGAACCGGCCCGCAAACCCGGACTGAACGATCTCGACGACGACGGGCCAGGCGATCCCGACGAAAGCGAGGGCAACGACTTGCGAAAACGTGCCGTGCACCTGCGATTCCCGCATCGGCAGGAGGAACGTCGCTCGAAGCCCACCGACCAGATTGATCGCGAGCCCGCGAAGCCCCGCCGCCAAACGCCGACCGGAAGTGTTCTCGAGCATCATGGATACACTCTATCGCGCACCCGCCATTGCTGCATCGACGCTGGCGTGCGCAGAGAGTTCAAAGGGCAGTCACCGGCACCTCATAGCGTGACGACGCCGCGCGGTGTGCGCAGCATCGCGGCAAGCCGTGGTGAGCGACCGTAGCTCACTTTGAGGACATCGGAGAGCCCGAGCGCCTCGATGGCCTTGCGGATCTGCCCGGGCTCGGGATGCTCCCCCGCGAGCGCGACGAGGCGCACTCCCGAATCCGCCATCTTGTCGGCGGGATGCACGTCGATCGGCCACTGGATCAGCGTCGGCACGAGGCCGCGTCCGGGCAGGTGACCGTCGGCCGGAATCGTCATCTGCCAGCGCAAATCCCCTCGCGACATTGGACTTACGTCGCCGAGCGGAACGGGGGAGCGTCGCGCAAGCGCCTCGATATCGGTCGTGCGCGCGACGAAGTGAATCAGTTTCGGCGATTCCGCAAGCGCCGCGCGCATGCGCGGCTCGTCCAGATCGAACCAGCGCCGGCGCTTCGGCGCCACCCCGTCCGGGTCGATCGCGATCACTTCGAGGTAGAGCCGCGGTCCCAGGGAGGCGAGCGCATTGTGCGTCCCCATCGCGCCGTGCTTGCCCCCCGGCTGCGGGCGGATGCCGAGCGCGGCTTCCACGTGATCGCAACCTTGCGCAAGCGTTGCCGCCGCGACGACGAGATGATCGGGTACCGCGGAAATCAAGCGTGTTGCGGCTCGTCCGCGGCGAAGTCGAGCTCGACGCGCGCGCCATTGGGATCGAAGAAGAAGACTTGCCACACGCCGGAGCCCACCTGCCGCCGGCACGAGTGCGCCACGTTGTGCGCGGTCAGCCGCGCGAGCGTGTCGGAGAGATCGACCGCCGAGAACGCCATGTGATCGATGACGCCGGGGCGAAGCTCCTCCTTCGTGCGGCCACCCACGATGTGCAGGATCGGCTGACCGCCCTGATACAGCCATGCGCCGGGGAAGTCGAAAGCGGGGCGCGGGCCTTCGGTGAGCCCGAGGAGGTCGTGGTAGAAACGCACGGTCCCTTCGACGTTGTCCGTGAGGATCGTGAAGTGATTCATCGCGGTGGCGCTCATCCTGAATCTCCTCCGTGGACAAGAAGCTTCGCGACCGGGGTGAACGTCGGCGCGGTTGCAACAAGGAATTCGCGGGTTCTCGGGGGCTTCGTCGAATTGTAATTGTTCCGGCGAACCGCTGATGACCGCTCACTTCACCCCCTTCGCGCCGTCGGAGGGCGGGACGCTAAAGGCATTGTCCTTCAGGCCGCGATATCGCTGGCGAATTTTTCGATCAGCTCCATCGCGTTGGGTGGGCGCGGATCGTTGAAGTCGAACTCGCCGCGGCCCCCGGTCCAGGCGTGACCGAGATCGCTGATGTCGACGTAGCGCACGACGAGGCGCCCATTCACCGACCAATCGCGGATCGTGGCGCGGCGCCCGTCGACGAGGATCTTGATCTCGGTCCAGTCGGCGTCGGGCAACGCAGGGGAGGCCAGCGTGTCGCCGCGGGTCGCCGGATGGTCGTTGAAGCGCAGGAACTGCCGGACCAGCGCGACCGTGTTGGCGGGTGCGACGATGTCGTCGGCCTCGCCGTGAATCGCGAGCAGCGCCACGCTCGGGGAGCGGACGCGCGAGCGCAGACGCGCGACATCGGCGATGCCTTCGACATCGGTCTCGGGACCGCGCTTCATCACGGTCAGCGCGGTCAGCGGTGTCGCAGCGGCGCCGACAGCCAGGCCGGAATGCACGACGGCGCCCCGTACTCGCTCCGGATGATTCAACGCGACCGCCGCCGCCAGCGCGCCGCCGGCGGACATGCCCGCGACCAGAATGCGGCGCTGATCGGTGCGGTACGTGCCTTGAACGGCCTCGATTTGCGCCGCGACGATCGCAGCTTCGCCGTGACCCTCGACGGTCGCGCGGTCGAACCAGTTCCAGCAGCGCCATGGGTTCGCGGAATCCTTCTGGCGCGGCAGAAGGACGAGCCAGCCGGTGCGATCGGCGAACTCCGCGATCCGCGACGAGACGGCAAAATCTTCCGGTGTCTGCTTGCATCCGTGGCACAGCGCGAGCAGCGGTGACGATCGCCACCGCGAGAACCCGCGAGGAAGATAGAGCAGATACTCGCGGCGCGGCCAGACGAGCGGGCGCGTGTGCAGGAAGCCGCGCCATGCCATGCGTGAATCGGACTCGTAGCGGCCGGGCGTCGGCCGGAGGCGGAAGAGACGCCGGAACCAGTCCTTCGCCCGTTCCCACCGCGACGGCGGGGGCTCGGGGTGGGGGGTCGGCAGCTGCGGGTCGGAGGAATCCATCGCGTGTGGCTTTGATCAGGCGGGCTTGGCGCCGTTCGAAGACGGTCGCGTTCCGCGCCAAGGATATGACAAGCCTGCCGTTTTGCGCACGCTTCTCGGGCCGCCGATGCGACGGCGCGGAAGGGTCAGATCAGGACGACGTCGTACTGCTCCTGCGTGTACAGCGTCTCGACCTGCAGCGAGATCGGTTTGCCGATGAAATCCCCAAGCTGAGCGAGACTCTGCGACTCCTCGTCGAGAAACAGGTCGATGACCGACTGGGACGCGAGGATGCGAAACTCGCGCGCATTGAACTGCTTGGCTTCGCGCAGGATCTCCCGCAGGATCTCGTAGCACACCGTCTGCGCGGTCTTGAGCTCGCCGCGGCCGCCGCAGGTCGGGCACGCCTCGCACAGGACGTGCGCGAGCGATTCGCGCGTGCGCTTGCGCGTCATCTCGACCAGGCCGAGCTGCGTGAAGCCGTTCACGGTCAGGCGCGTGCGATCCTTCTCCAGCGCCTTGTCGAGCTCGGCGAGCACCGCCGTACGGTGATCGGCGTTCTCCATGTCGATGAAGTCGATGATGATGATGCCGCCCAAGTTGCGCATTCGAAGCTGGCGCGCGATCACCTGCGCCGCCTCGAGGTTCGTCTTGAAGATCGTGTCGTCGAAGCTGCGGCCACCAACGAAGCCGCCGGTGTTGACGTCGATGGTCGTCATCGCCTCGGTCTGGTCGATGATCAGATAGCCACCCGACTTGAGATCGACCCGCCGCGCGAGCGCCTTCTCGATCTCGTCCTCGACACCGTGCAGGTCGAAGAGCGGCCGCTCCCCGCCGTAGTGCTCGACGCGTTCGACGAGCGCCGGCGTGTACTGCCGCGCGAAGTCGAGCATCTTCGCGCAGGTCTCGCGCGAGTCGACGAGGATGCGCTCGGTCTCGTCGGTCACCATATCGCGGAGCACGCGCTGCGCGAGGCTCAAGTCCTGGTAGAGCAGCACCGGCGCGGGCAGCTGCTTCGCGCGCTCGGTCAGATCGTTCCACAGCTTGGTCAGGTACTCGATGTCGGTCTGCATCTCGCGCTCGGTCGCCGTTTCCGCCATCGTGCGGATGATGAAGCCGCCGTTCTGACCCTCGGGCAGGAGCGTGGTGAGGCGGCCGCGGAGGCTCTCGCGCTCCGCTTCGTCCTCGATGCGCTGCGAGATGCCGATATGCGAGTCCTGCGGCAGATAGACCAGGAGCCGCCCCGCGAGGCTCACCTGCGTCGACAGTCGCGCGCCCTTGGTGCCGATCGGATCCTTGATCACCTGCACGAGGAGCGACTGGCCTTCGTGCAGGATCTTCTCGATCGGCCGGTGCTCACCGTGCCCGTTCTGGCGGTGCTCCCAGATGTCGGCGATGTGCAGGAATGCCGCGCGCTCGAGGCCGATCTCGACGAACGCGCTCTGCATCCCGGGCAACACGCGCGCGACGCGCCCGAGGCAGATGTTGCCGACAAGACCGCGCGCGCTCGCGCGCTCGACGTGCAGCTCCTGCACGACGCCTTGCTCGAGCATCGCGACGCGCGTTTCCTGGGGCGTCACGTTGATCAGTATTTCGTGGCTCATGGGGGAAGGGAAGATCGGAAGAGGGATCAGAAAAGCGGAACGGAGCGCGATGCTCGTGTGCCCGCCAGCCGTTCGCGACCGATTCGGTCGCGGCCGGGCAAGGCACCGATGACGGCGCGTTCACGGATCGTTCCGCCTTTCTCATCACCCTTCTCGAGTCAAATCACCGGAAACCCGAGGCGCCGCAACAGCGTCGCGGTCTCCGCGAGCGGCAGGCCCATCACGCCCGAGTAGCTGCCGTCGACGCGCGTAATGAACGCTGCCGCGCGGCCCTGGATCGCGTAGGCGCCGGCCTTGTCGGCGCATTCCCCGAGCGCGACGTAGCGCTTGATCTCGGCTGCGGAAATCTTCGTGAAGGTCACGTCGGAAGCCGAGACCTCGACTTCGGTGCGATCGCCGAAGCGCAGCGCGACCGCGGTCAGCACCTGATGGGTCCGGCCGGAGAGCGCCGAAAGCATGCGGATTGCGTCGTCGTCGTCCTCCGGCTTGCCGAAGACGACGCCGTCGCGAACCACTTCGGTGTCCGCTCCGAGCACGGGGCGCTCGGGGAGCCGCCGGCTCTTCATGCGCTGCCAGCCGACCTGCGCCTTGGTGCGGGCGATGCGCTCGACGTAGTGCGATGCGGGCTCGCCGTCGCGGGCGACCTCGTCGACATCACGGTCTCGACCCGATGCCTCGCGCAGCCGCAAGACCTCGAACTCGACCCCGAGCTGGTGCAAGAGCTCCTGCCGGCGCGGGCTCGTCGAGGCAAGATAGATCGATGGCCGCTTCATGGCGTCCGACGCATCAGGCTATTCGCGATGATAAGGGTGACCGGTCAACACGCTCACGGCGCGGTACAGCTGCTCGAAAAGCACAACTCGGGCCAGCGCATGGGGCAGCGTGAGCGCCGAAAGCGAGAATACGGCGGTGGCGCGCTTCTTGACCGAATCGGCAAGGCCATCTGCGCTGCCGATGACGAACGCGAGCGGTTCGCCGGCGTCGCGATCGCGACCAAGCCTCGCCGCGAGTTCGCCCGTTGTCCAGCGCGATCCGCGCTCGTCGAGCGCGATGACCGAAAAGCCAGTGGTTGCGCGCGCGATGAGCTCGGCCTCGGCGGCAAGCGTCGCGGCGATCGGCTGGTTTGCGCGGCGCAACCGGGGCTTCAACTCGATCACGTCGAGCGCATAGTCGCGCGGCATCCGTTGCGCGTAATCGGCGCACGCTGCGGCGGCCCACGCCGGGATCCGGTGCGACAGCGCGACGATGCGGAGCTTCATCGAATCGGTTCACCGTCGCTGTGTCCGGTTTCGTTACGCGGCGCGCGCAGGAGATTTCACGCGTCGGACCGGCTTCGGGGGCGACCACAGCTCTTCGAGGTTGTAGTACGCCCGCACCGCCGGCTGCATGACGTGCACGACGACGTCACCGGCGTCGACCAGGATCCAGTCGCCCGATTGTTCCCCTTCGACGCCGACGATGGTCGCGCCCGCAAGCTTCAGTTTGTCGCGGACGTGCTGCGCGAGCGCTCTTACCTGCCGGTTTGAATCAGCAGACGCGACGATCAGCGTGTCGTAGAGGCTCGTGAGCTTCCGTACGTCGAGCACCGTGATGTCGCGCGCCTTGATGTCCTCGAGCGCTGCGACGGCGACCTTCGTCAGCTTGTTGTGCCGCATCCTTCAGGCATACCCGTAGAGTTTATGGGCTTCGATATAGGCTAACACGGCCGGCGGCAGCCATCCTTCCACGTCAAGAAGCCCTGCGCGGCCCCGTGCAAGCGCCGCGCGGATTTCGCTCGCCGAGATGGGTTGCGGCGTGACGACCTGCTCGTAGATCGCGCCGGCGGTGCTGGAGCGCAACGATTGCGGGTCGGGCGTCCATCGCGCCTTCCACTCCGCTGCGAGCACCGCAGGCAGCGTGGGAGTTGCATCGACGCCCGGTCGCGGGATCACGATCAGATGGGCAAGCGCGAAGAGATCGCGCCAACGATGCCAGGTCGTCAAGCCGGCAAGCGCGTCCGCGCCGACGATCAGCGCCAACGGACGGCCGGGCGCTTCCTTCCTCAGGGCTTCGAGTGTGCGCACCGTGTAGCTCTTGCCCGACTGCTCGACTTCGCGCGCGTCCGCGACGAGCCCGGGGAATTCGACGACGCCGAGCGCGGTCATCGCCAAGCGGTCGGCGGCCGATGCCTGCGGCGGGGTGCGGTGCGGCGGGTTGCCGGCGGGAATCAATCGGACTTCCGCGAGCATTAACGCGCGACGCACGTCATCGGCGAGCCGAAGATGGCCGTAGTGGATCGGGTCGAAAGTCCCGCCGAGGATCGCAAGCAGCTCTCGCGCTGTGCCGCGATCAGCCATGGCCCGTGCGCGGAACGCCGGTGACCAACGTTTCCGCATGATCGATCTCGGCTTCGATCGCGCGCAGCGTCTGCTCGTTGATCACCTGTTCGTCGCGCAATGAATGGAGCTCGACCCGCTCGGCGCGGAGCGCGGCCAGCTTGATTCGCCGCTCGCTCGCGGCGAGTGCTTCGAGATCGCGGCGCCGCTCGGCATTCGCCGCGTGGCGATGCATCCGCGATTCGTAGTCTGCGATCAGGCGCTCCGCGTAGGCGACTTCCTCCGCGCGCTGGAGCCCCGGAATCGCCGCGCGCACCGCGCCGGCGGCCGCCTGCGATACCGCGAGCCGCGCCGCACGCTCCTCGCCGAGATGACCGTCATCGCCGTGCAGATGCAGCACGCGAATGAAAAACGGCAGCGTCAACCCGTTGATGCAGAGCGTCAGCACGATCGTCGAGCCGGCAAGAAACAAGATCAGATCCCGCCCGGGGAAAGACGCGCCGGAGGCAATGACGAACGGAATCGACAGCGCGGCGGCCAGCGTGACGGATCCGCGGATGCCGGCCCAGCCGACGAGGAAGACCGCGCGCGGACTCGGACTGGCTTCCGTCTCGCGAATGCGTCGCGAAAGCACGCGCGGCAGGTAGGTCCCGGGGTATACCCACGCGATGCGCACGACGGTGATGATCGCGTAGAGAGCAGCCGCGTAGGTCACGAGCTCGAGCGACGTGTACCCGGGCAGGCGTTGCAGCACGGTCTTCAACTGCAGCCCCAGCAGCAGGAACGCGAGCCCGTTGAAGACGTAGAGGAGCATTCCCCACACTTCCCAGGAATGCCGTCGCGTGGCGACACTGAGATGCTTCGTGTCATGCAAGCCCGCGTACAGGCCGGCCGCGACGACGGCGAGAATGCCAGATACGTTGATGTACTCCGCGGCGAGGTACGCCGCGTAGGGCGTGAGCAATGAAAGCATCGTCTGGATCGTCGGATCGTCGAGGCAGAAGCGCATCAGACGAATGCGCAGCTCGCCGATCGCCGCCGCGACGATCAACCCGAGGATCGTACCGCCGCCGGCGAGCAGGACGAACTGTTCACCCGCGTTGATCCACGAGAACGCGCCGGTCGCGACTGCTGCGACGGCAAACTTGAACGCGACAAGTCCCGACGCATCGTTGATGAGGCTCTCGCCGTTGACAATGTGCGTGACTCGCGACGGGAGCGGCAGCTTTTCGGTGACCGCGGCGGTTGCGACGGCGTCGGTCGGTGAAACGATGGCGCCGAGCGCAAACGCGGCGGCCAGCGGCAGCGACGGGATCAGCCAGTGCATCAAATACCCGACCACGACGACCGTCGCCGCGACGAGGCCGAACGCGAGCAGGAGAATGGGCCGAAGATACCCCACGAACTCGCGCTTGGGAAAAATCCAGCCGTCTGCGAACAGCAGCGGGGGCACGAACAGCAGGAAGAACACGTCCGGATCGAGCTGGACGTGCGGGAAATGCGGGACGAAGGAAAGCGCGGCGCCACCCGCCACGAACACGATGGTCGCGGGGATCGGACCCGATTTGCCGACTGCACCCAGCGCAGCGACGGCGAGGAACAGCAGCAGGGCGAGTTCGGTCGTTTCCATCGTGCGCAGGAATCCTCTAGAACCGCGACCCGTGCTTCGCGAGAAACGCTTCTTCTTCGGGCGTCGGCGTGCGGCCGAGCGCCCGATTGCGATGCGGAAAGCGGCCAAAGCGCTGAATCACGCCGGCGTGCCGCTCGGCCCAGGGAAGGGGCTCGACAAGACCGGTCTCCTCGGCGAGCGCCCTGAACAGCCGCACGGATTCCTGCTGGCACGCGAGGTCCTCGCAGTGCACGAACGGCATGTACAGGAACCAGCGCTCGAGCGGCTGCAATTGACGATCGAAGCCGCGCGCAATCGCATCCTGCGCCGTTGCCAACGCGCGTGCGTCGCCCGCAAATGCCGCCGCGGTATCGCGGGCGACGTTGCGCGTGAACTGATCGAGGACGATCACGCGGGCGAGCGCGCCGCGCGGCATCGTGCACCATTCGCCCAGCCCGCCCGCGACCGCGATGTCGATCGTGTCGCGGAAGCGGCTGCGGATCAGCGCGTCGAAGGCGGGATCCTTGCGAAACCACTCCGCGCGCCCGCAAATGGACACTTCGGCGTCCGCAACCGCCGGACCGAACCAGAATTCGAGCACCGCCTCGGGTGACACCACCGCCATCGCCTTATGATAAGGGCTTTCTCCATTGCCTCCGGCGGCGGCGCGTTTGACCACCTCGTACCGCAACATCTTTCTCCTCGCGTGCTGTCAGGCGCTGCTCCTCGTCAACGCAGCCGGTCTCATCACGATGAACGGCCTCGTCGGTTACGCCCTCGCGGGGACGAAAGCGCTGTCGACGCTCGGGGTCACGACCTACGTCATCGGTTCGGCCGTCGCCGCGTTGCCGATGGCGCTCTGGATGGCGCAGGTGGGTCGGCGCCGCGGATTCATGGCCGGCGCATTGATCAATGTCGTGGGATGCATGATCGGGGTCCTCGCCCTGGCCCAGCGAAGTTTCTGGCTGTTCTGCGTGGCAACGGCGATCATCGGCGTCTACAACGCGGTCGGCCTGCAATACCGCTTCGCTGCCGCCGAGGTTGCGGCACCGGGCGACAAGGCGCGCGCGATCTCGCTCGTGCTCGCGGGCGGAATCGTCGGCGGGTTCCTCGGGCCGGAATCGGTGAAGCTCACGCGCGATCTCACGTCGACGCCGTTCTTCGGATCGTTCGTCGCACTTGCCGCCTATGCGCTCGTCGCACTGCTGATTCAATCGCGCCTCGACGTTCCTCCCCCTGTACGCGATCAACAGACCGAGCGCGGACGACCCGTATCGGTGATCGTCCGTCAACCGATATTCGTTGCCGCGGCAATGGCCGGCGCCCTGGGCTACGGCCTCATGAACTTGCTGATGACGGCCACGCCGATCGCTATGGACATCTGCGGACACCCGTTCAGCGCCGCAGCGTTCGTGATCGAGTGGCACGTCGTGGGTATGTACGCTCCCGGATTTTTCACCGGGGGGCTCATCAAGCGCTTCGGAGTGATCAGCGTCATCGGCGCCGGCCTGGTGCTCTTCGCGGCCTGTGCAACCACGGCGCTCCAGGGCGTCGCCGTACCGAACTTCCTGTTCGCGCTGGTGTTGCTCGGTGTTGGGTGGAATTTTCTCTATACCGGCGGCACGACGCTTCTCACCGAGGCGTATCGACCGGCCGAAAAGGCGAAGACGCAGGGGATCAATGACCTGATCGTCTTCACGACGATGGCCGTATCGTCGCTCGCCTCCGGCGCGATGGTGTCGACTGCGGGATGGGAAGCGATGAACCGCGCCGTCTATCCGCTGCTCGTACTGATTGCAGCATCGATGGCGTGGCTCGCCTGGAGCCGCCGGACCCGGGCGACGTCTGCATCCGACTAGGCGAGGGTGCGGGTCGACACCGCTCGCGACTAGCCGGGGAATTCCGCCGCGCCGCGAAATTTCCAGTACACCGCGTCGATTTTGACGCCGAGCTTCTCGCCGGCGTACGCCTTGAGCGCCGTGCCGACGGCGTAAGAGTCCTGGATCTCGTGCGCGGCGCGGATGAAGACGACGGCGCGCGCATCGTCCAGCACGAGCGACGTGGCGTGCGCCCGGATGCGTCGCTCGGAGAGCCAGCGCTCGACGCCGCGATCCAGGTCCCGATCCGAGGCATCGATCAGGAGGCGTCGATTGATCGCGGCGAGGAAGATCGCCATTACGCCGAGCATGATCCCGACGACGATCGCGACCGCCGCGTCGAATGCCGGATGGGGCTCGAAGAAGAACGAGACTGCCGCGACCAGCAGTGTCAGCAGAATTCCCAGTACCGCCACGCCATCTTCGAGTAGCACCGCCAGCACGGTCACGTTCGCGCGACTTCCGCGCACACCTCTGATCCCGCCAATCTCGCGCCATGCGGTCACGAAGGTCCAGAGCTCGAGCACCAGCGCGAACAGGATGAGGCCGACCACGAAGAGCGAGAACGGTTGTACGCCCGCCGGGCGGACGAGCGCGTGGATGCCGTGATAAAGATTGATCCCGCAGCCGACAAAGAACACGCTGACCGCCGAGACGAGCGACCAGAAATACTTCTCCTGACCGCGCCCGAAGGGATGCTCCTCCGTGGGTCCGGCGCGACCGCGAACCTCGCCGACCTTGAGCAGGATCTGGTTGCCGACGTCCGCAAGCGAGTGAACGGTCTCGGCGAAAAGCGTCGGCGAGCTCGTGATGAACCAACCGACGCCCTTCGCTACGGCGATGGCGGTGTTCGTGGCGATGGAAAGGGTGACCGAAGCGGACATGGACGAGAACCGGTGGAAGCGGGGACCAAAACCATGTTTTCGGGTGCCGCGATCTATGACGGCGCCGGCCGACCCTGGCCGAAAACGTGGTCGGTCCCGACTTTACTATCCGTTACTCGCGCAGCTGCCCGGTGCCGAGCACGATCCACTTGCGCGACGTGAGCCCTTCGAGACCCACGGGTCCGCGCGCATGCAGCTTGTTGGTCGAGATGCCGATCTCCGCGCCGAGGCCGTATTCGAAGCCATCGGCAAGGCGCGTCGACGCATTAACCATCACCGACGACGAATCGACGTCGCGCAGGAAGCGCATCGCGTTCTTGTGATCGTTGGTGACGATGGCGTCGGTGTGTTGCGAGCCATACGTGGCGATGTGCTCGATCGCGGCATCGAGTGTGTCGACGACACGCACGGCGAGAATCGGCGCCAGGTATTCCGTGCGCCAATCCTCCTCGCTCGCCGCCTTCATCTGCGGCACGATCGCGCGCGAGCGCGCGCAGCCGCGCAGCTCGACACTTTTCGCGCCATAGATCTGAGCCAGCCGAGGCAGCACGCGCTCCGCGATATTGGCGTGCACTAGCAGCGTCTCCATGGTGTTGCAGGGCGAATAGCGCTGCGTCTTGGCGTTGTCCGCGATGCTGACCGCCATCTCGAGATCGGCGGACGCATCGATGAACACGTGGCAGACGCCGTCGAGATGCTTGATGACGGGAACCCGCGCTTCCCGTGCAACCCGCTCGATCAGGCTCTTGCCGCCGCGGGGCACGACGACGTCGACGTTGACGTCGTCGGTGATCAGATAGCCGACCGCCGCACGATCGGAGGTTGCGACGACCTGCACGACGGCTTCGGGCAGTCCGGCGCTGCGCAAGCCCTCGTGCACGCGCGCCGCAATCGCATGATTGCTCGCGAACGACTCGGAGCCGCCGCGAAGGACCGACGCGTTGCCAGACTTGAGGCACAGCGCCGCCGCATCCGCGGTGACGTTGGGGCGGGATTCGTAAACGATGCCGATGACGCCGAGCGGCACGCGCATCATGCCGACCCGCATGCCGTTCGGCCGGTAGCGAAGGTCCTGGATCTCGCCGATCGGGTCGGGCAGCGCGGCTATGGCCTCGAGGCCTTCCGCCATCGCGGCGACCGACTTCGACGTGAGCGTCAGGCGATCGACGAACGCCGCATCGTGCCCTGCGGCCCTCGCCTTCGAAACATCCTCCGCGTTGGCGGTGATCAGCGCGCGCTCGTCGCGCCGAATGGCGGCCGCGATCGCAATCAGGGCGTCGTTACGCGTCTGGGTACCGCTGCCTGCAAGTACCCGTGCCGCGGCGCGCGCACGCTCGCCGACGCCGCGCATGTACGCCGCGACGTCGTCGATCCGACCGAGATGCGGGACCGCGAGGTTTGTCATGGCGCTATTGTAGCCGTGGCGACGACGCGGCTGAGGTCGCAGGTCGAGCAGTGCGTGCCAATGAAAAAATCATCGCCTGCGGTTGAAACGGTGTCGGCGGCCATCGCGGTCAGGATAACGATTGGCGGCGAAGACTCGATCCGTTTTCGGTCTATGGAACCGTCAGCGTCTTCACCTCGGATTCGGTCCCAAGCAGCACGACATCGGCGCCGCGTCTCGCGAACAGCCCGACAGTAACGACGCCTGCGATCTCCCCGATCGTCGCTTCGAGTGAAACCGGATCGACGATCACGAGTCCCGACACGTCGAGGATCACATTGCCATTGTCGGTGGTGAATCCCATGCGCCACGCCGGGTGTCCGCCGAGCTTCACGATCTCGCGCGCGACGAAGCTCCGTGCCATCGGGATCACTTCGATCGGCAGCGGAAATTTCCCGAGCACGGGCACGAGCTTCGTCTGATCGACGATGCACACGAACTTGCGCGCCACCGCGGCGACGATCTTCTCCCGCGTGAGCGCGCCGCCGCCGCCCTTGATCATCGCGCCGTGCTCGGTCACTTCGTCGGCGCCGTCGATGTAGACCGGGATGTCGGAAACGTTGTTCAGGTCTTCGACCTCGATACCGTGCGATTTGAGGCGCTCGCTGGACTTGATCGAGCTCGAGACCGCGCCCTTGATCCGATGCTTGCGTGAGGCCAGCTCGTCGATGAAGAAGTTCGCGGTCGACCCGGAGCCGACGCCGATCCAGGCGTCGTCCTCGACGTATTTCATCGCCGCGCGAGCGACGGCCCGCTTGAGCTCGTCCTGGGTCATTGGATTCCATCCGCCTCGCCGCGCAAAGGCTGCGCGGCCGGGATCGCGATTCTACGCCGGATGCGCAACAGGTTCGCGGGCGCGCCGGATGGGAGGCTCGCACTTGAGCCACTCAATCGCCTCTTGGCAGTAGGCACAGCTCGCCGATGGTGCGAGTGACCCCGCCTCCCTTCGGTTTGACTCCGCTCACGGGGTGGTTCACACCGCGAACTGCCGGATACGTCGCATTCTCGGTTAACGGATTGCTAATCCGCCCCCAGACTGGTGATCGAGCGATACATGGATATCACGAACTTTCGTTGGCCCGCAGGGAAAACCAGAATTGAACGGCTCGCGATGCGCGCCATCGGAGCGCATCGCATCGAAGGGATCGCGACACGTCGGTCGGTCGAGCGGTCGTCCTTCACCGGCGATGCGTTACACTCGGGCGCCTAACCGAGGGGGAGACAAAGCTTGCGGGACGGACGATGGACCGCCATCGGCGGGAGAGTTTGGCCTTTTTTCGTCGCGCTCGCCGCAGCGTTTGCGCCCAGCGCGGACGCGGGCCCCGCGGTGGATGTCAGCCGGACGTTGATCGGGTACAACAACGTCGGTCATTTCGTCAACATCATCCAGCCGGTGTTCGTCACCAACGTCGGCGATGCACCGCTCAATATTTCCAGCATCTCGCTCGGCGGGACGAACCCTACCGATTTCAGACTCGGAGGAACTTGTGCGGCGCCAATCGTGCTTGCTGCGTCCGGCGGTCGTTGCAGGATCGATATCACGAGCGACGCGGATCTTTCGGGAGGCAACCTGCGAATCGCCACGCTCACTATAGTGTCGGACGCGTCTCCATCGGCGCCGATCGTTTCCATCTCGGCGTCGATCGACGACGGCATCACTGGGCCGTTCGTGAAACCTGCTTATATCGACTTTCCCGCCCAGACCGTCGGGACATCGGCTGCGACACAGATCCTCACCTTCACCAACATCCTGAGCGCGACATTCTCGTTCCCCGAACCGGTATTCGTCCGCGGTGACTCGACGGATTTCACGGCATCCACCAATTGCGGGTTGCTGACGCCCGACGCGAGCTGCACGTTCACCATCGGTTTCGTCCCCACGGCAGCCGGGCCGCGCTCGACCGAGCTCGAAATCGACTTTTACCCCGCTGATTCGCCGATGACGAAGCGCTTCCGCCGCTACTCGATCACCGGTGTCGGCGGTGTCGCCGGACCCATTCAGCCCACGCAGGTCGTCGAGTACTACAACGCGACGCTCGACCATTACTTCATCAGCTGGGTGAAGGCGGAGCAAGACAACTTGGACGCCGGCAAGACGCCGACCAAGTGGAATCGGACCGGCAAAGTCTTCAACACCTACACGATGCCGCAATCGAGTACATCGCCGGTGTGCCGCTATTACATTCCGCCGGGCAAAGGCGATTCGCACTTCTTCGGTCGCGGGACTGACGAATGCAACGCGACGGGGCAGAAGAACCCGACGTTCGTGCTCGAGGATCCCGCGTTCATGAACATGATTCTGCCGATGGCCGGCGTGTGTCCCGCACGAACGACGAACATCTACCGCGTGTTCAGCAACCGACCGGATGCGAATCACCGCTACATGACGGACAAAACGGTGCGCGACCAGATGGTGGCGAAAGGCTGGGTGGCGGAAGGTGATGGGCCCGATCTCGTCGTGATGTGCGCGCCTTGAGCGTGCGCAGCCATCGGCGTAGAGCGTCAAATGCCGGGGTCGCGTTCCCGTTGCGCGATTCGACGAGGCGAGCGCGAAGTTGCCGCGCGACCGCTCTAACGCCAGCAAGTCCCGGCGGCGCTGCTGCGCAAAGCCAGAACAGCGCTACTTCTTCCTCACTGGCGGCAAATCCGTGCACACGCCCTCGAACGCCTCGGCACCGAGCCCGATCGATTCGGAGAGCGTCGGATGCGGATGGATGGTGCGGCCGATGTCGATCGCATCCGCCCCCATTTCGATTGCGAGTGCAATCTCGCTGATCAGGTCGCCGGCATGCGTGCCAACGATCCCGCCGCCGACGATCCGGTGCGTCGCGGCGTCGAACAGCAGCTTGGTGAAGCCCTCGTCACGGCCGTTGGCGATCGCGCGTCCTGACGCGGCCCACGGGAAGAGGCCCTTTTCCACCTTGATGCCCTCGGCTTTCGCTTCGTCTTCGGTGACGCCGACCCACGCGACTTCGGGATCGGTGTAGGCCACGTTCGGAATCACGCGCGCGTCGAAGAAAGACTTCTCGCCTTTCGCGGCTTCGGCAGCGACGTGTCCCTCGTGCGTCGCCTTGTGCGCGAGCATCGGCTGACCCACGATGTCGCCGATGGCGTAGATGTGCGCGACGTTGGTGCGCATCTGCCCATCGACGTTGATAAACCCCCGATCGGTGACCGCGACGCCCGCCTTCTCCGCGCCGATCTTCCTGCCGTTGGGACTGCGGCCGACCGATTGCAGCACGAGATCATAGACCTGCGGGCCCGATGGCGCGGCTTCGCCTTCGAACGCGACGTGGATGCCATCCTTCTTCGCTTCTGCTCCAACGGTCTTGGTCTTCAGCATCACGCGGTCGAAGCGGGGCTTGTTCATCTTCTCCCACACGCGCACGAGATCGCGGTCGGCGCCGAGCATCAGTCCATCGAGCATCTCGACGACGTCGAGGCGCGCGCCGAGCGCCGAATAGACCGTTCCCATCTCGAGGCCGATGATGCCGCCGCCCACGACCAGCATCTTCTTCGGTATCGCTCCGATCTCGAGCGCGCCGGTCGAGTCGACGATGCGCGGATCGTTCGGCATGAACGGCAGCCGCACGGCCTGCGATCCGGCGGCGATGATCGCCTTCTCGAAACGCACGACCTTCTTCGCGCCGGTCTTCTTCTGCCTCGTACCCTCGGTGAGCTCGACTTCAATGTGATGCGGATCCAGGAATGCGCCGTAACCGCGAACGACCTCGACCTTGCGTGCCTTGGCCATGCCGTTCAAGCCGCCGGTCAATTTGCCCACAACCTTGTTCTTCCACGCAACGAGCTTCGCGGGATCGATCGTCGGCGGCGCGAACGCGATGCCGTGCTCCGCGAGCGTCTTCGTCTCGTCCATCACGGCGGCGATGTGCAGCAGCGCCTTCGACGGAATACAGCCGACGTTGAGACACACGCCGCCCAGCGTCGCGTAGCGCTCGACGAGGACCGTTTTCATGCCGAGGTCGGCAGAACGAAATGCGGCGCTGTAGCCGCCGGGACCCGAGCCGAGCACGAGCATCTCGCATTCGACGTCGGCTTTGCCGGAAAAGGTCGCGGCGCCGGCGACCGGCGCCGATTGTGGAGCCGCGGACGCCGCCTTCGGTGCAGGCGGCACTGAAGGCGGTGCCGGCGCGGCAGCTGCTGTCGGAATGGGCTTTGCCGCTGCGCCCGCCGCCTCGACGACCGCGATGACGGTGCCTTCGCTCACCTTGTCCCCGAGCTTCACCTTCACTTCCTTGATCACGCCTGCGCTCGTCGACGGGACGTCCATCGTCGCCTTGTCGGATTCGAGCGTGACGAGCGGATCCTCGACCTTCACTTGATCGCCGGGCTTGACGAACACCTCGATGATCGGGACGTCCTTGAAGTCGCCGATGTCCGGAACCTTGACGTCGATGGCGCTCATCGAGCGGCCTCCGTGTGCGATGCGGTGGGGCGGATCTCCATGATCGCTTCGATTTCCACCGTGATGTTCTCGGGCAGCCCACCCATCCCGACCGCCGACCGCGCGTGCCGTCCGGCGTCGCCGAAGACCTGCACGAGCAGATCGGAACAGCCGTTGATCACTTGTGGATGTTTGCGAAATCCCTGCACCGCGTTGACCATGCCGAGGAGCTTCACCACGCGTACGACGCGATCGAGATCGCCGAGCGCGGCCTTCGCGGCGGCGAGAAGCTGCAACCCGACCAACCGCGCGTGCTTGTACGCGTCCTCCTCGGAGACATCGGCCCCGACAACGCCGCGATGGAATTCGCCGCGGCCAATGCGTGGACCCTGGCCCGCGAGGAACAGCAGATCGCCGGTGATCACCGCCGGCACGTAGTTGCCCATTGGCTTGGGCGGCGGCGGCAGTTCGATACCGAGCTCGGTTAAACGCGCCTCGATCACAGCAACGATCTCCGCATGTCGACGAGCAGCTGCGCGAGATACGCGGTGAAGCGCGCAGCTGCCGCGCCGTCGATCACGCGATGGTCGTAGGACAGCGACAGCGGAACCATGAGACGCGGCGCGAATTGCTTCCCATCCCACACGGGCTTCTGGAGGCTCTTGGAGACGCCGAGGATCGCGACCTCGGGCGCGTTGATGATCGGCGTAAAGGCCGTTCCGCCGATGCCGCCCAATGAGCTGATGGAGAAGCATCCTCCCTGCATGTCCGCGGGGCCGAGCTTCCCTTCGCGCGCTTTCGCCGAGAGCTCGGTCATCTCTTTCGCGATCTGCAGCACGCCCTTCTGATCCGCGCCTTTCAGCACCGGCACGACGAGTCCGTTCGGCGTATCGGCCGCGAAGCCGATGTTGAAGTACTGCTTGTAGATGAGATTGTCGCCGTCGAGCGAGGCGTTGAAATCGGGGAATCGTCTGAGCGCCGCGACCGACGCCTTGATGAGAAACGCGAGCATCGTCACCTTGATCCCGGCCTTCTCGTTCTCCTTGTTGAGCTGGACGCGGAACGCCTCGAGCTCGGTGATATCCGCCTCGTCGAACTGCGTGACGTGCGGGATCATCACCCAGTTCCGCGCGAGATTCGCGCCGGAGATCTTCTTGATGCGTGACAGCGGCTTCGCTTCGATCGCGCCGAACTTCGCGAAATCGACTTTGGGCCACGGAAGCAGATTGAGCTCGCCGCCGCCGGTGACGCCACCCGCGGCCGCGGTTGGCACGGCCTGCCCGCTCATCACGGATTTCACGAACTGCTGGACGTCTTCCTGCAGGATCCGGTCCTTCGGGCCGCTGCCCTTCACTTTCGACAAGTCGACACCAAGCTCGCGCGCGAATTTGCGGACCGAGGGCGAGGCGTGCGCGGCCTTGAAGGCTTCCTGATCAACGGGCGCAGCAGTAGTCGGCGCGGGAGCGGGCGCAGCCGGTGCCGCAGGTCGTGTCGCCGGCTCCGCTTGTGCCTGAGCCGGTGCCGGCGTGGGTGCACCGGTTTGCATGGCGGCCGGAGCCTTTCCGCCCACGACGCCGGCCGCGTCGAGGATCGCGATCGACGAGCCTTCACTTACCTTGTCGCCGACCTTGACCTTGAGTGCGCGGATCGTGCCGGCGGAGGGCGACGGCACATCCATCGTCGCCTTGTCGGACTCGAGCGTGACCAGCGGATCCTCCGCTTTCACCGCGTCGCCGACTTTGACGAACACTTCGATCACCGGCACATCCTTGAAGTCGCCGATGTCGGGAACCTTGACTTCGATCGATCCGCCGGCGCTCGACGGTGCTGCCGACTGCGGTGCGGGCGGAGCCGGTTTTGCCGCCGGGGTCGCCGCGGGCGCCGGCGAAGACGCCGGTGCACTTGGAGCGCGCGCGGACGATGCTTGCGCCGCCGCGCCGTTCGCCGTGTCGAGCACGAGCACGAGCGCGCCTTCGCTCACTTTGTCGCCGAGCTTGACCTTCACGTCCTTCACCGTGCCCGCGGTCGGTGCGGGCACATCCATCGTCGCCTTGTCCGATTCGAGCGTGACCAGCGGATCCTCGGCCTTCACCTGATCGCCGGCCTTCACGAACAATTCGATCACCGGCACATCCTTGAAATCGCCGATGTCGGGGACTCTGACTTCGAGTGTGCTCATGAGCGCATCCTAGCAACGGTCACGCGGTCCACGGTGCGGGCTTCGCGGGATCGAGCCCGTACTTCTTCATCGCCTCGGCGACCTTCGCCGCCGGGATCGTGCCTTCGTCGGCGAGCGCCTTCAGCGCCGTAATCGCGATCCAGTTCCGGTCGACCTCGAAGAAATGCCGAAGCTTCTCGCGCGTGTCCGAGCGGCCGAACCCGTCGGTGCCGAGCACCACGTAACGGCGCGGGACGAACGGGCGAATCTGTTCGGCAAAGGTGCGGATGTAATCGGTTGCCGCGATGACCGGGCCCTGCGTGTCGGCGAGGCACTTCTCGACGAATGAGGGCTCCGGCTTCGCCGTCGGATGCAGGAAGTTCCCGCGCGCCACGGCGTTGCCATCACGCGCGAGCTCGGTGAACGACGGGCAGCTCCACAGATCGGCGTCGACGCCCCAGTCCTTCTTCAGGAGATCGGCGGCGGCGATCGCTTCGCGGAAGATCGTGCCCGAGCCCAGGAGCTGCACGCGAGGCCCCTTCGCCTTCTTCTCGCCGGCACGGAAGAGATACATCCCTTTGAGGATCGACGGCGCCGCGTTCTCGGGCATCGCCGGGTGCTGATAGTTCTCGTTCATCACCGTCAGGTAGTAATAGACGTCTTCCTGCTCCGCGCACATCCGGCGCAGGCCGTCCTGGATGATGACCGCGACCTCGTAGCCGAACGTGGGGTCGTACGAGATGCAGTTCGGAATAACCGACGACAGCACGTGCGAATGGCCATCCTCATGCTGCAGCCCTTCGCCGTTGAGCGTCGTCCGGCCCGCGGTGCCGCCGAGCAGGAAGCCGCGGCAGCGCATGTCGCCCGCCGCCCACGCGAGGTCGCCCACGCGCTGGAAGCCGAACATCGAATAGAAGATATAGAAGGGGATCATCTGCACGCCGTGCGTCGAATAGCTCGTCGCCGCGGCCATCCAGTCGCACATCGCGCCCGCTTCGTTGATGCCTTCCTGCAGGATCTGCCCGCTCTTGTCCTCGCGATAGAACATGAGCTGGTCCTTGTCCTCGGGCGTGTAGAGCTGACCCAGCTGATTCCAGATGCCGAGCTGCCGGAACATCCCTTCCATGCCGAAGGTGCGCGATTCGTCCGGCACGATCGGGACGATGCGCTTGCCCAGGTTCTTGTCACGGACCAGCATCTGCAGGATCTGCACGAACGCCATCGTCGTCGAGATCTCGCGATCCTCGGTGCTCTTGAGGAAACGCTCGTAGGCTGAGAGCGGCGGCACGACGAGCGCATCCGCCTTGCGGCGCCGCGACGGCAGGTAGCCGCCGAGCTCGACCCGGCGCGCGCGCATGTATTCGAGCTCTTTCGAGCCTTCGGGAAAGGTCAAGAACGGCACTTCTTCGAGCTTGTCGTCGGGAACCGGAATGTTGAAGCGATCGCGAAAATGCCGGATGTCCGCGGTGTGGAGCTTCTTCTGCTGGTGCGTGATGTTCTGCGCCTCGCCGGCCTCGCCCATCCCGTAGCCCTTGATCGTCTTCGCGAGGATGACCGTCGGCTGTCCTTTGTGGTGCACGGCGGCGTGATAGCCGGCATAGACCTTGTGCGGATCGTGGCCACCGCGGTTCAGGTTCCAGATCTCCTCGTCCGACCAGTCGGCGACGAGCTCCTTCAGCTCCGGTGTGTTGAAGAAGTGCTCGCGCACGTACGCGCCGTCCTTGGACTTGAACGTCTGGTATTCGCCGTCGACGCATTCCATCATCCGGCGCATCAGAATGCCCTTCTTGTCGCGCGCGAACAGCGCGTCCCAACGCGTGCCCCAGATCACCTTGATCACGTTCCAGCCCGCACCGCGGAAATCGCTCTCGAGTTCCTGAATGATCTTGCCGTTGCCGCGCACCGGCCCGTCGAGCCGTTGCAGGTTGCAGTTGACGACGAAGATCAGGTTGTCGAGCATCTCGCGCGATGCCATGCTGATCGCGCCCATCGATTCGGGCTCGTCCATCTCGCCGTCGCCGCAGAAGCACCAAACGTGACGACCCTCGGTGTTCGCGAGCCCGCGGTTCTGCAGATACTTCATGAAGCGCGCCTGGTAGATCGCCATCAGCGGTCCGAGGCCCATCGATACCGTCGGAAACTGCCAGAACTCCGGCATCAGCCACGGATGCGGATACGACGAGATCCCCCGCCCGTCGACTTCCTGACGAAAGCCGTCCATCTGTTCCTCGGTCAGGCGGCCGAGCAGGAACGCCCGCGAGTAGACGCCGGTCGCCGAATGACCCTGGATGAATACGAGGTCGCCGACCTGGCTTTCGGTGGCGCCGTGCCAGAAGTGATTGAAGCCCACGTCGTAGAGCATCGCCGCCGAGGCGAAGCTCGCGATGTGGCCGCCCACATTCGTGTGCTTGTTCGCGCGCACGACCATCGCCATGGCGTTCCAGCGCACATACGAGCGGATCTTGTTTTCGAGATTCTGGTCGCCGGGCATCCGGACTTGCTTGTCGACCGGAATCGTGTTGATGTAGGCCGTGTTGGCCGAGAACGGCAGGTAGGCGCCCGAGCGGCGCGCCCGGTCGATCAGCTGCTCGATCAGAAAATGCGCACGGTCGGGGCCTTCGGCGGCGAGGACGCCGTCCAGCGCGTCGAGCCATTCCCGCGTTTCCTGCGGGTCGAGGTCGGGGATGCGGTCCATGGGATCCTCACTAGGCGGGCGATCTTGCGAAGGGAAGGGCATTCTATGCGCCGCTCGTGCCCGCGTGTTGTCTTGCAGTTCGGAGGAACGATTCTAGAGCGAATTCCTCGGGACGGCGACCGGTCGAAACGGGGCGAGTCCGCTTTGCAGCGACCGGTTTCATTGCGGGACGGGAGCGAAAACGTCCTCCGCTCCTCGGTTCATCAATCGGGCGGTGTTGCGACCCGGCGTTGATTCCTCGCAAAAAGGACTGCGCTCGCGAGACTTACCAGCGCAAATACCACGAAGCCAATACGGTAGCCGCCGGTCAGACCTGCGAGGAGCGCAAACGCTGGCGGTCCAACGACGACGCCAGCGAAGGTGATAAAGCCGGCGGCGCCGGTCACCGACCCCGCGGACCCGGCAGGCGCATGGCGCGCGACTTGAGCAAGTTGCACGCCGTTCCAACCCATTGCCGTCATGCCGAACAGTGCCCATAGCGCGAAGAGTGACGCGCGCGGCCAGCCCGATTGTGCGGCGGCCGCAGTCATGCCGCACGCTGCTGCAATAGCGCCGATGGTCACCAGCACCCGGGTCGGACCGAAGGCCCGGTCGGCGATCGCACCCCAGCCGATGCGGCCGACGACGCCGCCGACGGTCGCGGCCGTCAGCGCCGCGCCTGCCGTCACGAGCGACCAGCCGAGGGTATCGGTCAGGAACACGACGAGGAAGCTCGTCAGGCACACCTGCGTCGCCGCGTAGGCAAACGAAAGCAGCGCAAGCGTGCGCAGCCGCGCCGAATCGAATACCGTTCGCAGTGGCCCGGCGACGGCTCGCATCGAGAGCGCCGCGCGAGGGTTTCGATCGTTGTCGAGGCTTGCGCGAATCGGTTGCGCGACGAGCGCGACGCCGACACCCAGGAGCGCAGTTGCGATCAGCACACCGCGCCATCCGAACGCGATCGACGGTCCGGGGAGGCTTGCACCCGCGAGCGCGACACCGACCGGGACGCCCGTCTGCTTGATCGAGAACACGAGCGCCATGCGCTCGGGTCGCGACGTCCGCACGAGCAGCTGCGACGATGCAGGCGTGATCGGTCCGTAGCCGACGCCGATCAGGATCGGTGCCAGCACGAGCAGCGCATACGCGCCCGCCGGCGCGACCGCGATCAGCGCCACGCCGGTCGCGCAGAGGAGCACGCACGCCTGCGATACGCGAATCGCGCCGTAGCGGTCGATGAAGCCGCCGGACGCGAGGCTCGCGGTCATCGCGCCTGCGTAGACGAGGCCGACGAAAACGCCGATCCACTTCGGCGCTAGATCGAACGTCGGGGCGATCGCGGGCGCGAGCACCGCCGCCGCGGTCGCGGCCAGCGACGTGAAGATCTGGATCGCCAGCGTTGCCGCCAGCGTGACGGTCGCCGACGGGATTCCGCCCGTTCGCCCGGGCGAGGTCATGACCGCCGCTCGACCGACACGATTTCGGACGGCGTGACGATGCAATCGACGAGAAGATCGTGCGGCGCCGCGGGAACGCGCGGGACGAGCTGCAGATCGTAAGCGCCTGCCACACGCGCGGCGGACGCGGGAATCAGCGGCAACAGGCGATCGTAGTAGCCGCCGCCGTAACCCAGGCGCCGCCCCGAGCGATCGAAGGCGAGCCCAGGCACGAGAATCCAGTCGATCGCCTCGGGGTCGATCCGTTCGCGGTAATCGCGCGGCTCGGGGATGCCGCCCCATCCCGGTGCCACGTCGACGCCGAGATCGGCGATCGAATGCAGGTTGAGCACACGCGCGGAAGCATCGACACGCGGGACCGCCACGGTCTTCCCTTGTTCCAAAGCGAGGCGGGCGAGGCGTGTCGTGTCCCACTCGCTGCGAAACGGCAGGGTGACGAGCAGCGTTCGCGCCGTGGCGAACGATGGCAGCACGACGATCCGTTCCGCAATCGCGCGCGAGCCTGCTTCGCGAGCTGCCTCATCGAGTGCATCGCGTGCCGCCGCAACTTCGCTGCGCAAGCGGCGTTTCGCGGCATGGAGCGCCGACCCGCCCGGCGCGTCGTCGGTCGTGGGCGACATCGCTTGATAGTAGCAAGGCGCCGCATCACCGGCGGTCGACTTCGCCGCCCGGCGGCGCCGGCGAGCGCATTCAAAGGGGGGCCAACGCTCTATAATGAAAAGCTGTCTCGTTGAAACGCGAAACGACCATGAATCACGCCCACCACTTCTATCGAGCGCGCCGGGATGCGGTGCTCTCCGCCATGCGCGAGCACGCGGGCGGCGGCCTCGCGCTGGTGCCGACGGCGCCCGAGGTGCCTCGCAATCGCGATTCGCTATATCCCTACCGCCACGACAGCTATTTCTACTACCTGTCGGGATTTCCGGAGCCGGAGGCGGTCGTCGCGCTGGTCGCGGGCCCCGACGGCCCTGGGAGCGATCGACACGTCCTGTTCTGCCGCGAGAAGAACGAGGAGCGCGAGATCTGGGACGGATTCCGCTACGGGCCCGAAGCGGCGCGCGAGATCTTCGGCTTCGACGAAGCGCATCCGATCTCCGAGCTCAAGACCAAGCTGCCTGATCTCGCCGCCGATCGTCCGGCGCTGTTCACGCCGCTTGGCTTGTTCGCCGACTGGGATCGGCAGATCACCGACGTCCTGAACGAAGTTCGCTCGCGGGCCCGCACGGGCGTCGCGGCGCCCGAGGAAGTCGTTGATGTGCGCGTGCCGCTCGATGCGATGCGGCTCAAGAAGGACTCGCACGAGCTCGGGCTCATGCGTCGCGCCGCAGCCATCACCGCGGAGGCGCATCGCCGCGCGATGGAGCGCGCGCGTCCGGGCTGGTTCGAATATCAGGTCGAAGCCGAGCTGATGCACCAGTTCCTCGTTTCCGGTGCGCAATCGGTCGCGTACTCGTCGATCGTTGCGTCCGGACCGAACGCCTGCGTGCTGCACTATCGCGACAACAATCGGCAGATGCAGGATGGCGATCTGCTTCTGATCGATGCGGGCTGCGAGTACCAGGGCTACGCGTCGGATGTGACACGCACGTTCCCGGTCAATGGCAAGTTCACGGGCCCGCAGCGCGAAATCTACGAGCTCGTGCTCGCAGCCCAGCTTGCGTGCCTCGACGCGGTGCGCCCCGGCGTCGACTTCCATGATTACCACAAAGTTGCGGAGCGCGTGCTCGCGCAGGGTTTCATCGACCTCGGCCTGTGCAGCGGCACGCTTGATGCCGTCCTCGAAAGCGGCGCGTACAAGCAGTTTTACATGCATCGCGCAGGTCACTGGCTGGGCATGGATGTGCACGACGCCGGCCTGTATCAGATCAAGGGTGCGTCGCAGAAGCTGACCGAGGGCGCGGTGCTGACGGTCGAGCCCGGCGCTTACATCCGGCCGGCGGAGAACGTTCCCGAGCGGTACTGGAACATCGGCGTGCGCATCGAGGATGATGTGCTCGTGACCGCCGACGGGATCGACATCCTGACATCTGCCGCCCCGAAGTCTGTTAGCGACGTGGAAGACGCCTGCAAGGCTCGATCGTGAGCATTGAGCATGGCGAAACGCTTGCGAACGGTCCGCCGGTCGCGTTGAACGTGCGCCTCTCCGCCCGGCCCTTGGCGGTAAACGAGTTTTCTGGGCTCGCGAGCGAACCGCCGCGAGCTCGGCGGGAAAATCACAACGCAGACGGGCACGCGAGAAGCCTAGTGGGATGAAAATCGCCGGGGTGAAGTCGTCGATTTCGTAGGCAAACGCTGATGTTCGATATCGTCGTCATCGGTGCCGGCCCCGTGGGTGCGACGCTCGCGCTCGCGCTTGCCGATGCGGATCTGAACCTCGTCCTCGTCGACAGTCGCGCACACGACGAGGCCGGACGTAGCGAGCGCACGCTTGCGTTGTCCCACGGCGCACGGCTCATCTTCGAGCGCGTGGGCATATGGGGCCCGCTCGCTGCGACACGGAATGCGGTGACCCCGATCGTCGAGGTGGACGTGTCGCAAGCGCAGGCCTTCGGCGCGACGCGTCTCACAGCAGCGGATGCCGGCGTGCCTGCGCTCGGCTACGTCGTGTCATACCGCGCGCTGCAGGCCGCGCTCGATGCGGCGCTTGCTCGTCGCGCAATCCCGGTTCGTTTCGGCGCCACGGCGGAGCGCGTTGGCGGAACACCGGCCTACGCGGCGGTGACCTTGAAGGACTATGCCGATGCGATCACGGCGCGTCTGGCCGTGGTCGCCGATGGTGTTGCGGCCAATGTCGAAGGTATCGAACGCGACCGGCGCCCGTACGATCAGACAGCAATCGTTGCGCCCGTGTGGCCGCGCGCTCCGCACGGCGGCGTCGCGTTCGAGCGATTCACGCCGCATGGCCCGATCGCCCTCCTGCCGCAAGGTGACCGCTACGGGCTCGTTTGGACGCGGCCGCCGGCCGACGTCCCCGCAACTCTCGCGCTGTCCGACGAAGCGTTCATGACTGCGCTTGCGACACACTTCGGTGCACGGGTGAGCTTCGCCCGCGTCGGCGAGCGGCGCGCGTTTCCGCTTGCGCTCGAGTTCGCCCGTCCGGTCGCGACGACGCGAGTGGCGACTATCGGCAACGCGGCACAGTCGTTGCATCCGATCGCGGGGCAGGGCTTCAATCTGGGGCTGCGCGATGCCTTCGAGCTTTCCCGTGTGGTCATCGACACGCCCAAAGATGCGATCGGCGATCGTGCGATGCTCGATCGCTACGTCCGCGAGCGGCGAACCGATCGCTGGGCCGGCATCGCGTTCACGCACGGGCTCGTGCACTTCTTTGCGGGCGATCTCGAACTCGTCCGCTGGCCGCGCGGCCTCGCCCTCTCGGCACTCGACGCATTTCCCCAGGCCCGGCGTGCATTTACGCGCGCGATGCTCTTCGGCCTTCGCTGATTGCTCTCGCCGCGGAACGCTCGTTCGGCGGTGTGAAATCGCACGGCCCGACGTTACGAATTTGCGCGACGAACAGCGCGCTCGCAATGGCGCAAAGCCGGTATAATTGCGCCCCTTCGCAAGACGTGTAACACAGCCTCAATCGTCAAGCCTCGATCGTGCGCATCGGCGATTACGTCCTCTCGAACAATCTGATCGTGGCGCCGATGGCGGGCGTCACCGATCGGCCGTTTCGTCAGCTGTGCAAGCGCCTGGGTGCGGGATACGCAGTTTCCGAGATGGTGGCGGCGAACCCGCGCCTGTGGGGGACCGACAAATCGCGGCGGCGCACCGATCACGCCGGCGAAGTCGCGCCTATTGGCGTGCAGATCGCCGGCGCCGACCCGGCACTGGTCGCGGAAGCTGCACGCTACAACGTCGATCGCGGCGCGCAGATCATCGACATCAACATGGGCTGCCCCGCGAAGAAGGTCTGCAACGCCGCCGCGGGATCGGCGCTCCTGTCAAACGAGGCGCTCGTCGCATCGATCCTCGACGCGACAGTGCGTGCGGTCGATGTGCCGATGACGCTCAAGATCCGCACGGGGCCGACGCCCGATCGTCGCAACGCAGTAGCCATTGCGCGCATAGCCGAGGACCTCGGCGTGGCCGCGCTCGCCGTGCACGGCCGCACGCGCGCCTGCGCTTTTATCGGCCCTGTCGAGTACGGAACCATTGCCGCGGTCAAGGCGGCGGTTCGCATCCCCGTGATCGCGAACGGGGACATCGCGACGCCCGAGCACGCCCGGGAGGTACTGCGCGCGACGGGTGCCGACGGCATCATGATCGGCCGCGCCGCGCAGGGCCGGCCATGGATCTTTCGCGAGATCGCGCACTTCCTCGCGAGCGACGAGCATTTGCCGCCGCCTGAGGTCGCCGAGGTTCGCCGCCTGATCGTCGAGCATCTCGACGACCACTATGCTTTCTACGGTGAGGAGCTTGGCGTGCGCATCGCGCGCAAGCACCTCGGCTGGTACACCGAGCGACTCGAGGGTGGGGACGCGTTTCGTCGCGAGGTGAATGCGCTCGAAACGGTGAGCGAGCAGCTTGCCGCGGTCGAGCGTTTCTTCGACAGGCTCGCGAGCCGAAGCGCGCGGCTCGTCGAGGTCGGCGCCACGGCCGTGACGCTGCACGCCGTCGACGCGCGCCGCGCACCGGTTCCGTCGGTGCTCGCACGCCAAGCGACCTGGGGTGGGGAGGCCCTCGCTGCGTGAAAAAAAATACACGCCTCAACGGCACGAATGAGATCTGCCGCAGCGTCCAGCACTCGCTGGACGAGTATTTCCGCAGGCTGGACGGAGAGCCGCCGCACGGGCTCTACGAAATGGTGATCGGCCACGTCGAACGCACGTTGTTCGCCTCGATCCTCGAGCGCGCGCATGGTAATCAGTCACAAGCGGCAGAGATGCTCGGCCTGAATCGCGGAACGCTCCGCGCGAAGCTCGCCCGCTACAAGCTCCTCTGATGCCGGTAACGCAGGCCCTGCTGTCGGTCTCCGACAAGACCGGCATCGTCGAGTTTGCGCGAGGCCTCGCTCGGCGTGGTGTGCGCCTTCTCTCGACCGGCGGCACGGCAAAGGCGCTGGCCGATGCCGGCATCGACGTCACCGACGTCGGCAGCTACACCGGCTTCCCCGAGATGCTCGACGGTCGCGTCAAGACGCTGCACCCGAAAATTCACGCCGGCATTCTTGCGCGCCGGGAGCGCGGCGACGATCGCGCGGCGCTCGCGCGTCACGAGATCCCGACCATCGATCTCGTCGTCGTCAATCTGTACCCGTTCCGGCAAACGGTCGCGCGCGCGGGCTGCACGCTCGCGGAAGCGATCGAGAACATCGACATCGGTGGTCCGTCGATGGTGCGCGCCGCGGCGAAGAACTGGCCCCATGTCGGTGTCGTCGTCGATCCCGCCGATTACGCGGGCGTACTCGACGAGCTCAGCGAACGCAGCGGCTCGCTCAGTGACGCGACACGATTCCGGCTGATGCAGAAGGCGTTCGCCCACACCGCAGCCTACGACGGTGCCGTCGCGAACTGGCTCTCCGCTCGCGACGTCGATGGCAGCGCGCACGTCTATCCGCAGTCCTTTCATTTCGGCGGGGAAAAGATCCAGGACATGCGCTATGGAGAGAATCCCCATCAGAGCGCAGCGTTCTATCGCGACAGCGAACCGGCCGCCGGCACGATCGCCACGTTTCGCCAGCTGCAGGGGAAGGAGCTTTCGTACAACAACATCGCCGATGCCGACGCGGCGTGGGAGTGCGTGCGCACGTTCGACGATACCGCGTGCGTGATCGTCAAGCATGCGAATCCATGCGGTGTCGCGCTGGGCGCCTCGACGCTCGAGGCCTATCGCGCCGCGTTCGCGACGGATCCGACATCGGCGTTTGGCGGGATCATCGCATTCAACCGTCCGGTCGATGCTGCCACCGTGGACGCGGTCGCCGCGCAGTTTCTCGAGGTGCTGATCGCGCCTGCATATACCGCCGATGCGCTCGCGGTGATCGCGCAGAAAAAAAACGTGCGGGTACTGGAGATTCCGCTCCCCCGTGACGGCGGCGGCGTCAATGCGTTCGACCTGAAGCGCGTCGGAGGCGGATTTCTCGTGCAGTCGACCGACGCGCGGAATGTTGCGCCAGCCGAGCTTAAGGTCGCGACGAGGCTCGCGCCCACGCCCGCGCAGCTTAAGGATCTGATGTTTGCCTGGCGAGTGGCGAAGTTCGTCAAGTCCAACGCCATCGTGCATGCGAAGGATGGACGGACGCTCGGCATCGGCGCGGGACAGATGAGCCGCGTCGATTCCACGCGCATTGCGGCCGCCAAGGCGGCGCACGCGGGCCTCGAGCTCAAGGGCTCGGTCGTGGCCTCCGATGCGTTCTTCCCGTTCCGCGACGGACTCGACGTCGTCGCGGACAACGGTGCGGTCGCGGTGATTCAGCCCGGCGGCAGCGTGCGCGATGCCGAAGTCATCGCCGCTGCCGACGAGCGTGGCATGGCGATGGTGCTGACCGGTACCCGACATTTCCGTCACTAAGGAAGGCAGTGTTCTAGATGGTGCGCCTCACCCGGTGGACGATTCTGATGGCAACGCTCCTCCTCTCCTCTCCGGTGTACGCTGATTGCGAGGACTACTGGGATTGGGTCGCCAAGAGCTGCCGACGCCTGGTCGACACGTACCAGAACGGCTACACGGAGGTTCTGGTCTCCGGCTACGCGTGGCATATTCCCGCAACCTGGACGCCCGAGAAGCGGGCCGAGCTCAACGCGAATCAGTGGGGCGGCGGCCTCGCGAAGACCACCGAGGACGACGACGGCAACAACCACACCGTATTCTTCCTCGCGTTCGAGGATTCGCACAAGCACGTCGAGTCGCAGATCGGCTACGGTTACACGAAGTTCTTCGGTGCGCGCGAAGGCGTGCAGGTCGGCCTCGGTTACACGGTGATGCTCGTGCAGCGCGTCGACATCGCGGACGGCGTACCCTTTCCTGCCCTCCTGCCGCTGCTCGAGTTCCGCTATGCGAAGGCAACGGTGATGACGACGTACATCCCGCGACTCGGCGGCGGCATCAACCACGGCGACACGCTTTATATCTTCGGCCGTTACGCGTTGAACTGATCGTCGAGGATCCGGCGCCAATGAACATCCTGGTGATCGGCGGCGGCGGACGCGAGCACGCGCTGGCGTGGCGACTGGCGCAGTCGCCGCGCGTTGCGCGGGTCTTCGTCGCGCCGGGCAACGCCGGAACGGCGCGCGATTCGGCGCTCGCGAACGTCCCCATCACAGCGCACCAGGCGCTTATCGAATTCGCGAGGCGCGAGGGCGTTGCATTCACCGTCGTCGGCCCCGAAGCGCCGCTGGCCGCGGGAATCGTTGACGACTTTCGCGCCGCGGGGCTGCGTATTTTCGGGCCGACGCGCGCTGCTGCGCAGCTCGAGGCGTCGAAGGACTTCGCCAAGAGCTTCATGACCCGGCACGGCATCCCGACCGCCCACTACCGCACCTTTAGCGACGCTGCCGCCGCGCACGCGTACGTCAACGCGCGCGGCGCGCCGATCGTCGTCAAGGCCGATGGGCTCGCGGCGGGGAAGGGAGTCGTGGTGGCGGAGCGTGCCGAAGACGCGCACGCGGCCATCGACGCGATGCTCGGCGGTCACGCGCTCGGCGACGCCGGTGCGCGTGTCGTGATCGAGGACTTCCTTTCCGGCGAGGAGGCGAGCTTCATCGTGATGGTCGACGGCGCGCAGGTGCTGCCGCTCGCGTCGAGCCAGGATCACAAACGCCTGAAGGATGGCGATCAGGGTCCGAACACCGGCGGCATGGGCGCGTATTCGCCCGCACCGGTCGTCACGCCCGCCGTGCATGCGCGCATCATGCGCGACGTGATCTCGCCCGCGGTCTCCGGCATGATGGCGGATGGCATCCCGTACACGGGGTTCCTGTACGCGGGTGTCATGATCGACAACGCCGGACAAGCGAAGGTGCTGGAGTTCAATTGTCGACTGGGCGACCCGGAAACGCAGCCGATCATGGCGCGGTTGAAGACCGACTTCGCCGATTTGATCGAGCATGGCATCGCCGGCACGCTGGACCGCATCGAAGCGGAATGGGACCGGCGCGTCGCGCTCGCTGTTGTGCTTGCGGCCGCGGATTATCCCGAGTCGCCTCGGAAGGGCGCGGTGATCCAGGGGCTCGATCGGATCACGGACGAAGCGCATCCCGACGTGAAGGTGTTTCACGCTGGGACGTCGTTCGCCGGCGATAACGTTGTCGTGTCGGGCGGACGCGTGCTGACCGTGACCGCGCTCGGCGATTCCGTGCGCCAGGCACAACGTCAGGCGTACGCTGCGATCCACGCGATCCACTTCGACGGCATGCAGTACCGCACCGACATCGGCCATCGCGCGCTCGCCCGCCGCTAGGGCTTTTCTCCGGACGACGGCATGAATCTCGATCCCGTCCGCGCGTATCTCGTCGAGCTGCAGGCACGGATCGTGCGCGAGCTGTCGCGCATCGACGGCGGCGACTTTCTCCGCGATGACTGGACGCGCAGCGAAGGCGGCGGCGGAATCACGCGCGCGATCGAGAACGGCGCCGTGCTCGAGCGCGGCGGCGTGCTGTTCTCGCACGTAACCGGCGATCGCCTGCCACCCTCCGCGACCGCGCATCGTCCCGAGCTCGCCGGGCGCCCTTGGGAAGCGATGGGCGTTTCACTCGTCCTGCATCCGCGCAACCCTTATGCGCCCACCGTGCATCTCAACGTGCGGTGTTTTGCCGCGCACGCGTCCCGAGTCGATGCCGAAGCGGACGCGCCCGCAGCGTGGTGGTTCGGTGGCGGCATGGACCTGACGCCGTATTACGGGTTCGAGGAGGACGCCATCCATTTTCATCGCGCGTGCCGCAACGCGCTCGCGCCGTTCGGCGACGATTGCTATCCGCGTTACAAGCGTTGGTGCGACGAATACTTCTTTCTCCGGCACCGGAAGGAGCCGCGCGGCATCGGCGGTATCTTCTTCGACGATTTGAACGAAGGCGGCTTCGAGCGCTGCTTCGCGCTGATGCGGAGCGTCGGCGATCATTTCCTTCCCGCCTACCTGCCGATCCTCGAACGCCGCCAAGACGCCGAATACGGCGAGCGGGAACGCGACTTCCAGGCTTATCGGCGCGGGCGCTACGTCGAATTCAACCTCGTGTGGGATCGCGGTACGCTGTTCGGGTTGCAGTCCGGCGGCAGGACCGAGGCGATCCTGCTGTCGCTGCCGCCGACCGTGAACTGGCGCTACGACTGGCATCCGCCGGCAGGATCGCCGGAGGCCGCGCTGTACGAAAGATTCCTGACGCCGCGCGAGTGGCTCGCATGACCCGCGATATCGACGATCCGCGCCCCGCGCCGGAGTGGACCGACGCCGACCGCCATCTGGTGGAGACGCGGATTTCCGGTGAGCGTGTGTTCGAGGGCGCGTTGCTCGATGTGCGCCGCGACCGGATCCGACTGCCTGACGGCAACGAGGCGGTGCGCGAATACATCGTGCACCCAGGCGCCGTGCTGATCGTGCCGGTGCTCGATGACGGATTGCTGGTGGTCGAGCGGCAGTTCCGCTATCCCCCGAATCGCGTGTTCCTCGAGTTCCCCGCCGGCAAGCTGGATCCCGGGGAAGCGCCGCTCGCTACCGCGCAGCGCGAATTGATCGAGGAGGCCGGTTACGCGGCTGCGCGCTTCACGCGCCTCGGCGAGATCCATTCGGTCGTTTCGTATACGACCGAGGTGATCACGATCTATCTTGCCGAAGGTCTTGCCGAGGTCGGGCGCAAGCTCGATCACGGCGAGCACCTCGACATCGTGACGATGCCCGTGGACGCGATGTTCGCGGCGCTCGACCGTGGCGAGATCACCGACGCGAAGACGGTCGCTGCACTATGTCTGTTCGACCGCAGCCGCAGGGGAATCACCGGATGATCGCGCGTCGCGTGATCGTGCGAGGTGTCGTGCAGGGTGTCGGTTATCGTTACGCGATGATCGAGGCCGCCGAAGCGCTGCAATTGGCCGGCTGGGTCCGGAATCGTCACGATGGTACGGTCGAGGCATTCGCACAGGGAACCACGGAGGCGGTAACGCGGCTCATCGACTGGGCGCGCCGTGGACCGCCTGCCGCACGCGTGTCGCATGTGGAGATAGTCGAAGCGGAAGTGGATGAGGCCCTTAGTCGCTTCGATCTGTACCGCAGCGAGTAGGGGGTTGACGAGTTTCCAGCGCTCGCGAGTCCGCGGCCCGCGAGCGCAGCGCAAATCACCACGCAGGCGGGCGATCGAGAATCCTAGAGAGATGAAAATCGCCGAGATGAACCCGCCGATTTCTATAGGGAGAGCTGGAAAAGACCAAACGTGATCGGGCTATCCGATTGGTTCTTGTTTAGGCTGTCCGATTGGTTGGTGTTTATCTTGTCGTTATCGAACAAAAATGCCGGGCTTGGCCCGGCATTTTTGTTCTGATCAGCTTCTCGTGCCCATGCTGCGTTGTGATTTTTCGGCAGAGGTCGCGGGCGTTGCCTCGCGACCCCTGGAAACACGTCTACTGCCTAGCCTCCGATCGCGCGAAGCCCGCCTGCCAGAAAAACAATCAATCCGTGCACGCTATCTTCCTGTGCGTGCTCATCCAGGTTGCAGGCGTCGCAATGCGCGAGGATCAGGCGCTCGAAGAGCACGCGGCAGTGCATGAATCCGCGCCGAAGCGCCTCTTCGCTGCAGGCGGGGAGCGCCTTGCGGAGCGCATACAGGCACTCGCGCTCCGCGCTGCCAAAATGACGGCGAAACAATTCGTCGTTGGGGTCGCCGCTCACCAGGCGGGCGACGAGGCACAGGTAATTGCGCCATGCCGCCGCGGTGACGCCGTTCATGTCGCCGGCCGCCGGGTCGCCATTCCCGATGGCCTTGGCGAACGGTTTGAAAAAGGCGAAGAGCGCCTCCTCGACGGACCACACTCCCCGGTTGCGCAAGGCGGCGAAGGCATCGAGTTGCATCTGCAGGAGCTTCGGCGCGCGACGCGCCAGCGCCTCCTCGATCAGCTGCTCCTTGCTGCCGAAGTGATAGTTGAGGAGGGCAACGTGGGCATTCGCCCTGCCTGCGATCGAGCGATGCGTGAGCGTTTGATAACCCTGCGTCGACAGCAGTTCTTCGACCGCATCGAGCAGTCGCTCGCGGGTGTAGTCCCCGCGGCGCGTGAAAGTGGCCGTCCCGGGAGCGGCCGCCGCGATGGCGTTGGACATGGCCTTGCCCTCCGTGCGAAAAGCCCGTCGCGGTGCAAAGAGAACCACCATGCGCCTGGCCGCGCGGGCGCTTCAATACGCGGATCATCGCGTGCGGAGCCGCGTGGAGATAGCGGATGCACGCCGTGACAATTTGTAGGACGGGACCGACAGGGGTAAACCAGCATCCAGGGTCGCGGGCGTTGCCTCGCGACCTCTGGAAAATCGTCTACTACCCTACCGCGAACACGTCCTTCCAGGCGGCATAGGAAGCCGCCGTTACCCAGGGCAAGACCAGCAGCAACCCGATGCCGAAAGTTGCGAATCCGAGAAAGACCAGCACGAGCGACAGCGCGCCGAAGAGCAACAGCGCGCCGGGATTGCGAACGAACCCCGCCGCGCTCTCCCGGAATGCAGTGCGCATGTCCGCGAGATCGAACAGGGCGGCGAACGGCACGAACATCACCGGCAGCGACGCCAGGACGCCCACGACATAGAGGACGAACCGCGCCCCGACGGAGAGATCTTCCAGGGCGGGTGCTCCGGGCTGCAGCAGATCCGCCCCCGTCGTGAGTCGCGCGACGACCGCCTGCACGGCAAAGACCGCGGCGTCCGCCAGGATGACGCTCAGCATCGCGCGTGGCGGCGCGGAAAACACCGCGATCGCGTGCATCCATCGGGGCCGATCCCCCCGATCCGCTGCCAGGCTTGCATATTGGAGTGCGCAGCCGGCGAGCGGGACGACAATCTGGGTGAGGACCGTGCCTGCATACGGAACCATGCCCAGCGTCATGGTGAGCGCGAACACGACGAAGGCCAGCAGCGTGAACATCACCGGCCCGCGTTTCCACAGGCGCAAAGCCTCGGAGTACCAATCTAGCGCGTGGGAGACAGGCACCGATCGCGGTTGGCGCATCGGCCTTGGTGGCTGCTCGATCGGTTCCAACACGCGTTCGCTAAGGTTCGATGGCTGCCGACCGGTCCGCGCGCGCGTGCGGACACGCGGGCGCGGGCGATCGCTAGAGCGCCTCCCCGAGGTAGGCCGCGCGGACCTTCGGGTCCGTGAGCAGCGTCTTCGCGTTGCCCGCGAGCGTGATCTGCCCCGATTCCATCACATAGCCGCGATGGCTCACCTCGAGCGCAAGCTTCGCGTTCTGCTCGATCAGGAGGATGGTCACCCCCTCCGCGGAAATCGCGAGCACGGTCTCGAACACCTTCTGCACCATGAGCGGCGCGAGGCCCATCGACGGCTCGTCCAGGAGCAGTAATCTCGGCTTCGACATGAGCGCCCGGCCCATCGCCAGCATCTGCTGCTCGCCGCCGGACAGCGTACCAGCGGTCTGCCGGCGCCGTTCCTTGAGACGCGGGAACAGTTGGAACACACGCTCGACATCAGCCTTCACGCCGGCACGGTCGGTTCGCGCGTACGCGCCCATCGCGAGATTTTCCTCGATGGTGAGCGCGCCGAAGACGCCGCGACCCTCCGGCACCATGGCCAGACCACGACGCACGAGCTCGAACGCCGGCCAACCGGTGATGTCGTCCCCGGCATAGCGGATCTTGCCCTGCTTGATCGGAAGCAGTCCGCAGATGCCCTTGAGCGTCGTCGTCTTGCCGGCGCCGTTCGCGCCGATCAGGCACACGAGCTCGCCGTTCGCGACCTCGAGGTCGATGCCTTTCACCGCCTGAATGCCGCCGTAGGCGACTTGCAGCTTCTTGAGCTCGAGAAGCTTCGCCTCGTCCGCCACGTCAGGTTCCCTTGAGATTCAGCGCGACGTCGCCGCCCAGGTACGCAGAAATCACTTTCTCGTCCTTCTGCACGTCCGTGGCGACGCCTTCGGCGATCTTCTTGCCGTAGTCGAGCACGAGCACGCGATCGCACACGCTCATGACGAGCTTCATGTCGTGCTCGATCAGCAGAATCGTCGTCCCGTCGCGCCGGATGTCCTCGAGCAGTTTCTTGAGCGATACGGTCTCGGTCGCGTTCATGCCGGCCGCGGGCTCGTCGAGCGCAAGGAGCTTCGGCTCCGTCGCGAGCGCCCGCGCGATCTCGAGGCGGCGCTGGTCGCCGTACGCCAGGTGCTTCGCGAGATCGTTGGCGCGCTTGCGCACGCCGACATAGTCGAGGAGCTCGTAGGCACGCTTGGCGATCGCGGCTTCTTCCGCGCGCGTTTTCTTGCCGCGCAACATGGCGCCGAACACGTTCGCGTCGGTGCGCACGTGGCGGCCGATCATGACGTTCTCGAGCGCCGACAGGTTCGCGAACAGCCGGATGTTCTGGAACGTGCGGGCGATGCCGCGCGCCGCAACCTCGTTCGGCTTCAGGCCGTCGAGCGGTGCGCCATCGAACGTGAAAGTGCCCGCGTCGAGGTTGTAGATGCCGGTGAGCACGTTGAAAAGCGACGTCTTGCCGGCGCCGTTCGGGCCGATCAGGCCGTAGATCTCGCCGTGGCGAATCTGGAAGTCGACTTCCGACAGCGCCTGTACGCCGCCGAAGCGCTTGGTGACGCCTTTTGCGACGAGCAGCGTGAGGTCGGACATGCCGTCAAACCTTTGCGACACCAGTCGCCGCCTCGAGCTCGCGCTTCCGCAGCGCCGAGGGCAGGATCCCGGCCGGCCGGAACAGCATCATGAGGACCAGCGTGAGGCCGAACAGCAGCATGCGGATGACTTCCGGGTCGATCAGCATCCGACCGAAGAGCTCCTGCTGCACCGGCCCGACGGTGTAACGCAGCACTTCGGGTACAAACGACAGGAGGATGGCGCCGAGCACGACGCCGAAAATGTTCCCCATCCCGCCGAGCACGACCATCGCCAGCACGTTGATCGATTCGACGAGCACGAAGGATTCGGGACTGATGAAGCCCTGGATCGCAGAGAACATGCCGCCGGCAATGCCGCCGAACGATGCACCCATCGCAAACGCGAGCAGCTTCATGTTGCGCGTGTTGATACCCATCGCGCGCGCGGCGATCTCGTCCTCGCGGATTGCCTCCCACGCCCGTCCGATGCGCGAGTCCTGGAGGCGCAGGTTGATGATGATCACCAGGACGAGCACCACCAGCAGGAAGTAGTAGTACTTGATCGGCCCGCTGAAAGTGATGCCGAAGAGCGTCTGCGGCTGCGCGAAGCTGAAGCTCCCGATGCGGAACGGGTCGATCAGCGTGACGCCCTGCGGGCCGTTGGTGATGTTGATCGGCTGCGACAGGTTGTTCAGGAAGATGCGGATGATCTCCCCGAACCCGAGGGTGACGATCGCGAGGTAGTCGCCGCGAAGCTTCAGCGTCGGCGTGCCGAGCAATACGCCGAAGAAGCAGGCCACGAGTGCGCCGAGCGGCAGAATGAGCCAGAACGGCAGGTGCAGGTTGAAATGCGGGCTTGCGAGCAGCGCGTAGATGTACGCGCCGACGGCATAGAACGCGATGTAGCCGAGATCAAGGAGGCCGGCGAAGCCGACGACGATGTTGAGGCCGAGTGCAAGCAAGGTGAAGAGGATTGCGAGGTTGGTGATGCGCACCCACGCGGTGCCGATGCCGGCGAGCACGAGCGGCAGGGCGACGAGCGCAATCGCGATCGCCGCCAGTCCCGCCATCGCGGCCGCCGGATTCTTTTTGGTATCGAGGAGGCCGTGCATGAGCAGGATCCGGGAAACGGGTCGAATCGCCGGACAGGCTAGGCGCGATCGCCGACGCGCTCACCCAAGAGACCCGATGGCCTGAAGATGAGCACCGCGATTAGCACGAAGAACGCGAACACGTCCTGGTAGTTGCTGCCGAAGAGCGCGAGATACGGCTCGTCGACGCAGCGCTGGGCGATCGCATCCGACCAGCCGGAGAGCTGGCACAGGTTGGTGAGCTCGCCCACGTAGCCTGCGCCGAGCGCCTCGATGAGGCCGAGGAGCAGTCCGCCGAGCATCGCGCCCGCGAGGTTGCCGATGCCGCCGAGAACGGCGGCGGAGAACGCCTTGAGGCCGAGCAGAAAGCCCATCTGGTATTGCGCGATGCCGTAGTACGTTCCGACCATTACGCCGGCGACGGCGCCGAGCGCCGCGCCGATCACGAAGGTGATCGAGATGACGCGGTTGATGTCGATGCCCATCAACCCTGCGATCTGCTGGTTTTGCGAGGTCGCGCGCATCGCAATGCCGAGCTTGGTCCGGTAAACGAGCCCGAGCAGCCCCGCCATCATCAGCAGCGAGGTGACGATGATCGCTATCTGGACGTTGGTGATGGTCGCGCCGTTGGGGTTGTCGGTCATGTGATACGAGACCACATTCACGATCTGCGGGAATGCCAGCGGGTTGCGGCTCCAGATGATCATCGCGAGGTGCTGCAGCACGATCGACAGCCCGATCGCGGTGATCAGCGGCGCAAGGCGAGGCGCGCGGCGCAGCGGACGATACGCGACCCGCTCGAGCGTGAACCCGACCGCCATGCAGACGGGAATCGCGCAGAGCGTGCCCAGAATCACGATGACGACAGCCGGCAGGGCGACGTGCGCGCCGAGCAGCGTCGTGATCACCGTCAGCGCGACCATCGCGCCGATCATCACGACTTCGCCGTGCGCGAAATTGATGAGCTGGATGATCCCGTACACCATCGTGTAACCCAGCGCGACGATCGCGTAGACGCTGCCGAGCGTCAGGCCGTTCACGATCTGCTGGAGGAAGATGTCCATTCAGGGACCAGGAGTCGCGGGACTCCTGATTGTGCTGGGCTTGTTACTGCCCGGCAAGCGTCTGCCCGCAAACGGCCGCGCTTTTCAGGATTCCCGATGCACAAAAAGGAAACGGCGCCCTTCGCGGAAGGACGCCGTTTTCGGACTTGCGCGCGCCTTGCGCTTAGTTGCCGGCCTTGTCCTTGGCGGGCGCTGCCGCAGGTGGAGCCGCGGGCGCAGCCGCCGGTGCCATCGCCGGAGCCGCTGCCGGGGCGGCAGCCGCAGCCGGGGCGGCGGCGGTCGTCGCCGCCGCGGGCGCTTCGCCGAGCTTGGTCGTCTTGCCGTCCTTGACGATCGCGACCGGAACGACCTTGCCGTCCTTCATCTGGAAGATCGTCATCTCGGCGCTCTTGCGGTCGCCCTTGTCGTCGAACTCGATGTGGCCGGTCGCGCCGTCATAGCTGATCTTGGCCATCACCGGCATGTACTTCGCCGGATCGACCGAGTCCGCCTTCTGCATCGACGCGATGATGACGTTCGCCCCATCGTAGAAGAATGGTGCGTACTGCTTCACTTCGCCGTACTTCTTGTTGAACGCTTCGGTGAAGGACTTCGACGCCATCTCGGTCGGGATCCCGGCTTGCGAGCAGTACATGCCCTCTGCGGCCGGGCCTCCGGCGAGCTTGTTCATTTCGGCCGTGCACGCGCCGTCGCCGAAGGCGAACTTCGCCTTGATCCCGAGCTCGCGCGCCTGCTTGAGCAGCGGGCCGCCGGTCGCGTCCATGCCGCCATAGAAGATCGCGTCCGGATTCTTGCCCTTCATCTTGGTCAGGATCGCCTTGAAATCGGTCGCCTTGTCGTTGGTCTTTTCGCGCGTCACCACTTGCACGCCGGCGGCCTTGAGCGTCTTCTCGACTTCGTTCGCAAGACCCTCGCCATACGCGGTAGCGTCGTCGGCGATCGCGACCTTCTTGACCTTGAGCTCGTTCGCAATGTACGCCGCGATCGCGGGACCCTGCTGATCGTCGCGGCCGACGGTGCGGAACACATCCTTGAAGCCCTGCTCGGTCAGTTTCGGATTCGTCGCCGAGCCGGAGATCATCGGGACGCCGGCCTGGTTATAGACGGCGGACGCGGGGATCGAAACGCCCGAATTCAGGTGGCCGACGACGCCGGCGACCTTCGCGTCGATCATCTTCTGCGCGACCGTCGGACCCATCTTGGGATCCGCCTGGTCGTCCTCGCTCATCATCTCGAATTTGACGAGCTTGCCGCCGATCTTGATCTTCTTGTCGTTGGCTTCGTCGATCGCGAGATGGACGCCGTTTTCGTCGTCCTTGCCGAGGTGGGCGATGCCGCCGGTCAGCGGGCCCGCGTGGCCGATCTTGACGGTGATGGTCTCTTCAGCGGGCGCGGCCTTCGGCGCTTCGGCCGCCTTCTTCGGTTCTTCTTTCTGGCCGCAGCCGTAAGCGGCGAGAAGCGCGGCCGCGATGAGCGTGAGGCCGAGCTGCTTGGTCACTTGCATGTGGAATCTCCCGGGGGATTTATTGGGGGTGAAACGCGAAACGGAGTATTATTTATCCCCCTCGGAAGCGTGTCAATTCGTTCTGCGGGCTCGCTTAAGGCCCGTGCAAGCGAGTACCGCAGGAAGCATTCCATCGCCGCCCATGGCGCTTTGTCGCGCGGCGATTGCCGCCTGCCGCCGCCGCTCTTAAGGTGCGAGGGTCAAAGCGGCAGGCGAATCCGACTCGCCGGTCGCGCGCATCCAACCGGATGTGTGTTCTGGGGGTTCGCGGCCAGACCGCCGCGGGACCGAAAGCGGGCAGCACGTCCCACCCGGACGTGAGGGAGAACGTATGGCGTTCGGAATAACGCGGCGTCGCGTGATCATGGCGGTCGTCGCCCTCGTCGTCGTCGGCGTGGCCGCGACGGTCGGGATGCGCGTGACCAAGAAGCCCGGAGACGGCGGCGCGCTGGCCAAGGACGCGCCGGTCGCACTCGCCTTCGCGCCCGGCGACGTCACCTACGTCGAAGCCCAGCCGCTGGCGCGCTGGCTTCCCGTGTCAGGAACCCTGCAGCCGGTGCGGCAGGCGATCGTGAAGGCGAAGGTCGCGGGCGACGTGCTGCAGGTGACCGTTCGCGAGGGTGAGACGGTGAAGACCGGGCAGCTCCTCGCGCGAATCGACACCAACGACCTGGAGGCGAAGTACGTCGACCGCGTCGGCGCGCTCGAAAGCGCGAAGGCCCAGCTCGCGCTCGCCGAAAAGACGCGCGCGATGAACGTGCGCCTGCTGAACGACAAGTTCATCTCGCAGAACGCCTTCGACAATACCGAATCGAGCTTCAACGTCGCCAAGGGCAGCGTGAAGTCCGCCGAGGCGCAGCTGCAGCTTGCCCAGAACGCGCTCAAGGATGCTTCCGCGTACTCGCCGCTTGCCGGGATCGTCGCCAAGAAGCACGTGCAGCCGGGCGAAAAGGTTGCCATCGAGGCCCCGCTGATCACGGTCGTCGACCTGAAGGATCTCGAGGTCCAGGCGATGGTGCCGGCGATCGACGTGCCCGAACTCAGGATCGGGATGCCGGTCGAGTTCGCGGTCGACGGCTTCGGCGAGCCCCGCTTCACCGGGCGCGTCGAGCGCATCAACCCGTCGACGGAGCCGGGCACGCGCGCGATCCTCGTGTACGTGGGGCTCCCCAATCTGGATCTCGCGCTCCGGAGCGGGATGTTCGCGACCGGCCGTATCGCGCTTGCCGCCAGCGCACCGACGCCCACGCTGCCCGTCACCGCGGTCCGCACCGAGGCCGGCCAGAACTTCGTTTGGACGATCGACAAGGGCAAGCTGGCGCGGCGCATGGTCGCGCTCGGTCGACGCGACGAAGTCAGCGGCCGCGTCGAGGTCAAAACGAAGCTGCCCGCGGGCGTGCCCATCATCGCCGCGAAGCTCGACAACCTGAAGGACGGGTTGCCGGCCATCGTGAAGGCGCCGTCGTCGTCGCAGAACGCCGAGTCGGGGAAAGCGCGGAGCGCGAGCTAGGTACAGATAGGATCGATCCCGGATATGCCATCGTCGGTGGTCCGACGCACGATCACGATGAACACCTCGTCTGACGACGCCGGTTCACGTGCATGCGGCGTTGTGGACGGTGGCGCAGTTCCTGTGAAACCTCGCCAACTATCCGAGCCGAAGTGATGCCGGCAAGACTCAAGAACGTGCAACGATGCGTGGCCGCCATGACCGGCGCCCGGCGGTCGCGATCGCGGGCGCCGTGTCCGTTGCGATCGCGCATCGGACCCGCGACGTTCGCATAACCCGGGCTGCGAACAAAAATGTGGATTACCCGAGTCAGCATCAATAACCCCGTCTTCGCCACGATGGTCATGGTCGGCCTCGTGGTGCTGGGGATCTTTTCGTACGCACGCCTCCGCGTCGAGCAGATGCCCGACGTCACGCTGCCGTACGTGCTGATCCTGACGGCGTATCCGGGCGCCTCCCCCGAAGTCGTCGAGTCGGACGTCACCAAGCCGATCGAATACGCGACGAACACGGTCTCCGGCGTGAAACGCATCATCTCGAACTCGCGCGATGGACAAAGCCAGGTGTTCGCCGAGTTCCGCCTCGGCACCGACACGCCGCGCGCGATCCAGGACGTGCGCGACAAGGTCGCGACGGTGCGTTCGAGCTTCCCGCGCGACGTGAAGGATCCGCAAGTCGTGCGCCTCGACATCGAGGACAACCAGCCGACGATGTCGCTCGCCGTCCTGTCGCCGACGATGGACCTGCGGGAGCTCACTTCGCTCACGGACCAGACCATCGTCAAGGCGCTCGAGAACATTCCCGGCGTGGCGCAGGTGGTCGTCAACGGCCGCGTCACCCGCCAGATCCTGATCCAGATCAAGCCGCAGGCGCTGACCGCGCTCGGGATCACGGTCAACGATGTGATGACGGCGATCCAGAACGCGAACCAGGACGTCCCCGCCGGTCGCATCACGCGCGGCCAGAACGATGCGATCGTGCGCGTCGAAGGGAAGATCAAGGATCCGGCGCAATTCGGACGCATCATCGTCGCGCAGCAGGGCGGCGGCGCGGTCTACCTGTCGCAGGTCGCCGAGGTGATCGACGGCGAGAAGGAGCTCGACTCGATCTCGCGGATCAACGGCCGCCCGTCGATCACGCTCGACATCCGCAAGGCGCAGGACGCGAACATCATCGAGACCGGTCGTGGCGTGCGCGATGCCGTCGAGACACTGAAGTCGCGACTCCCGCCCGACGTCGAGGTCCGGATCGTCTATTCGCAGGCAGACCAGGTGCAGAGGAGCATCGACCGCGTGAAGAGCACGGTCCTGGAGGGCGCGTTCCTGACCGTGCTGATCGTGTTCCTGTTCCTGCATTCGTGGCGCAGCACCGTGATTACCGGCCTTACGCTGCCGATCTCCGTGATCGCGACGTTCATCGCGCTCTACGCGTTCGGCTTCACGCTGAACATGATGACGCTGATGGCGCTGTCGCTCTGCATCGGGCTTCTGATCGACGACGCGATCGTGGTGCGCGAGAACATCGTGCGCCATCTCGGCATGGGCAAGACGCATCCCGTCGCGGCGCGCGAGGGGACTGACGAGATCGGGCTCGCCGTGATGGCGACGACGTTCGCGATTGTCGCGGTGTTCGTGCCGATCGCGTTCATGAAAGGCATCATCGGCCAGTTCTTCTTCCAGTTCGGACTGACGGTCGCAGTCGCGGTGCTGACGAGCCTGTTCGTGAGCTTCACGCTCGACCCGATGATGTCGTCGGTGTGGCACGATCCACCCGGCTCACGCTTCCGCAAGGTGCCGTGGCTCGGGCGCTTCATGGACCGCGTCGAAAGCGTCGTCGAATGGGTGCACGGCGTGTACGGGCGGATGCTCGAATGGGCGATCACGCACCGCGGCGTCGTGCTCATTCTGGCGGTCGCGATTTTTTTCGGCAGCTTCGGCATCCTCCCGTTCATCGAGAAGGAATTCCAGCCGCAGGTCGATCAGAGCTTCATCTCGCTCAGGCTCAACACACCGGTCGGCACGAGTCTCGAATACACGAACAGCAAGATCCGCGAGGTCGAGGAAGCGCTCAAGGTGTTCCCGGAGGTGGCGTTCACGCTCACCACCGTCGGAACGGACGATGGCCGCAACTACGCGCGCGTCAACCTGCGCCTGGTCGACCGCGACAAGCGGGAGCGCTCGCAGAAGGAGATCGAAAGCGCGATCCGCAAGGTGCTGAAGCCGATCCCCGGCATCGAGCTCGCGCTCGGCTACGACCGTCCGATCTGGGTGAACCTGCTCGGACCCGATCCCGATACGCTCAAGCTCCTGATCAGCGAGTTTGCGGAGAAGGTGGGCAAGATCCCCGGCATCGCGGACATGGAGACGTCGGAGAAAGCCGCCAATCCGGCGCTCTCGATCCGGCTCAACAACGACGCCGCGGCCGATCTCGGCATCTCGGTGCAGGAGGTCGGCCAGACGATCCGGACGTTGGTGGCCGGCGAGACGGTGAGTTACTGGCTCGCTCCCGATGGCCAGAACTACGAAGTCAACGTGCAGCTGCCCAAGGAAGGGCGCCAACTCGCCTCTGACATGGGCAATCTTTACCTGTCGACCAACAAGCGGGGTCCGAACGGCGAGCTCCGCATGGTGCCGCTGCGGCAAGTGGCGGAGATCGTCGAAAGTACGAGCCCGCAGATCATCAAGCGCCAGGAATTGCAGCGTCGCGTGGCCCTGTACGCGAACGTCGAGGGGCGCGGTTCCGGGAACGTCGGCGACGACGTGAAGAAGGTCATCAACGAAACGACACTGCCGCCCGGTTACCGATTCGTCATCGCCGGACAGCAGGAGGACACTGCGGAGTCCTTCGCCGCCCTCGTGTCGGCGCTGGGGCTCGCGGTGATCTTCATCTATCTCGTGCTCGCGTCGCAGTTCGCGAGCTTCACACAGCCGGTCGCGATCATGATGTCGCTGCCGTTCACCTTGATCGGCGTGCTGCTAGCACTCCTGCTAACCGGAACGTCGCTCAACATCCTGTCGATGATCGGCTTCGTGATGCTGATGGGGCTCGTCACGAAGAACGCGATTCTCCTCGTCGACTTCGCCAACCGCTCGCGCCGCGCCGGTGCGACGTTGCACGATGCGCTGCTGACCGCGGGCCAGGTTCGCCTGCGGCCGATCCTGATGACCACCGCGGCGATGATCTTCGGCATGCTGCCCTTGGCGCTGGGCCTCGGCGAGAGCGGCGAGACGCAGGCCCCGATGGGCCGCGCGATCATCGGTGGCGTCATTACGTCGACACTCCTGACGCTGATCGTCGTGCCGGTCATCTACACCTATCTCGACGCGTGGACCGAGCGTCGCAAGGCGCGCAGGGCGGTCCGCAAGGCCGAGGCGGCGGCCCGAGAAGCACACGCCGCCGACGACTAGGGGCAGGAGTAAACGAGCTTCGGGCGATCGCCGCGATCGCCGCGGAAGAATCACAAAGCAGACGGGCGTTCGAGAAGCCTGATTAGATGAAAAATGCCGGGCCAAGCCCGGCATTTTTCTTCGGCAAGTACCGGAAAGATCGAGCGCGTCGTCCATGCGGGCCGCCGTACCCGGGCGCGTGAACCGAGCTGATTCTTCCATCGCGCGCGTTCTTTGCTTCCTACAGAAAATCGACGGGTACATTCCGGCCGATTTCCACCTGCTGACGCCCCCTGGTTGTAATTTTGACCGCCGGGTTCACGGCGGTCCGGTCGCGCGCAGGGAAGTCTTCTGCGCGCATTATTAGTTGACTGTATAATTAAACGATCGTATAGTAAACGGATGCCGCGTCCTTCCCGGAACGTCGACGCTCTGCTGCTCAAGGCGGGCCGCGAGCTTTTTCCGGCCGCGGGCGTCGCCGGGCTTTCGGTTCGCAAGGTGACCGAGCGCGCGGGCGTCAATCTGGGGATGTTTCACTACCATTTCCGCACCAAGGACGCGTTCGTGCGGGCGCTGCTCCAAAGACTCTACGACGAGATGTTCGCCGACCTCGAAGTCGCTTCCGGTGCCACGGATCCGGTCGCCGCGCTGCGCGCGGCACTGAACGTTCTGGCGCGCTTCGCACGCGATCAGCGGCACTTGCTGAAGCGGCTGATCGGGGATGCGATGAACGAGGAGCCGCTGGCGCTGGAATTCGTGCGCAGGAACCTGCCGCGGCACGCGGGCGTCGTCGCCAGCCTGATCAGCGCCGGCCAGAAGGCGCGTGCGCTCAAGCCGTTACCGCTCCCGCAGGCGGTTGCCTTCGTCGCCGGTGCCGTCGGAGCACCGATTCTGCTTGGCAGCGCGATCGTCGAGCACCGCAAGGCGCCGCGGAAGCTGCGCCACGCATTCGCGCAGACGGTGCTCTCCGACGCGGCGCTTGCCGAGCGCATCGATCTGGCATTGGCGGCACTGTTGATCGAGTCGCGCAGCCGGAAAGGCCGCGCATGATCGCCGCGACGCCGTGCTTTCGCTGTGTGCTGCCGCTCGCACTGTCGATGCTTGCACTGACCGCCTGCAAGGATGTCCCGCCGCCCGGATATCCGGGATACATCGAGGGCGAGTACGTGCGCGTTGCCGCCCCGCTGGCCGGAAGTCTGGCGCGTCTCACCGTGCAGCGCGGCGACCAGATCGCGCAGGGCGCCCCGCTGTTCGTGCTCGAAAGCGAGCAGGAGCGGGCCGCGCGCGCCCAGGCGGAAGCGCGTGTTCGACAGTCGCAGGCGACACTCGCCGATCTCGAGAAGGCAAAGCGGCCGCCGGAAATTGCCGCCGTGCAAGCGCAGCTTACGCAGGCGCAGGCGACGCTCAAGCAGGCCGAATCGGACCTCGCGCGGGTCAGGCCGCTGGTCGCGGAGCACTTCCTGCCGCCGCAGAGACTCGACGAGGCGATCGCGACGCGCGACGCAGCAAAAGGCAAGGTCGCCGAGCTCACCGCGCAGGTGAACGTCATGAATCTGCCGGCGCGCGTCGACGCGATCAGCGCCGCACAGGCCGACGTCAAGGCCGCGTCCGATGCGCTCGCGCAGGCGCAGTGGCGTCTTGACCAGAAGGCGCAGGCCGCGCCGGTCGCTGCGCTGGTCGCCGATACACTCTATCGCGAAGGCGAATGGGTCGCCGCCGGCGCCCCGGTCGTGTCCTTGTTGCCACCGGCCAACGTGAAGGTGCGCTTCTACGTGCCCGAGACGACGCTCGCGGCGATCCGCAGGGGGCAAAAGGTGAGCGTCCGCTGTGACGGCTGTCCGGCGCCCATCGCCGCGACGATCTCGTTCATAGCACCGCAGGCCGAATACACGCCACCCGTGATCTACAGTCGCGAGAATCGCGAAAAGTTGGTCTACCTGATCGAAGCGCGTCCCGAGCCGCCGAATCCGGCGCTGCATCCCGGATTGCCGGTCGAGGTGACGCTCGCCGGATCATGACCACCGCGATCGACGTTCGGCACCTCACGAAGCGCTTCGGCGGGCGCGCCGTCGTCGACGACTTCTCGATTCAGGTCGAGCGCGGGCAGATCTTCGGGTTTCTGGGCCCCAACGGCAGCGGCAAGACGACGACGATTCGCATGCTGTGCGGGTTGCTCACGCCCGACGGCGGCGAAGGCACGTGCCTCGGTCACGACCTGATCCGCGACGCGGATGCGATCAAGCGCGAGGTCGGCTACATGACGCAGCGCTTCAGCCTCTACGAGGATCTTTCGATCGAGGAGAACCTCGACTTCGTGGCGCGGGTGTACGCCGTCCCGAACCGGCGCGCGTCGGTCGCCGAAGCCATCGACCGGCTCGGCCTCAAGTCACGAAGCGCGCAGCTCGCCGGGACGCTGTCGGGCGGCTGGAAGCAGCGGCTCGCGCTCGCCGCGTGCCTGCTGCATTCCCCGCAACTCCTTCTGCTCGACGAGCCGACCGCCGGCGTCGACCCCAAGGCGCGGCGCGATTTCTGGGAGCACATCCACGATCTGGCAGCCACGGGCATGACCGTGCTCGTCAGCACGCACTACATGGACGAGGCGGAGCGCTGCCACCGGCTCGCGTACATCTCGTACGGCAAGCTTCTCGTCGAAGGGACCGGCGCCGAAGTCATCGCGCGTTCCGGGCTCACGACGTGGCTCGTCGCGGTGCACGAAGGCGGCGAGCACGCGCTCGCCGTCCTGGCGCAGGAGCTGCGCGGCCGGCCGGGCGTCGACACGATCGTGCCCTTCGGCACGACGCTGCACGTCGCCGGACATGACGCGGATGCGCTCGCGACGACGCTCGACGGCGTGCGCGCCCGCCGGGACTTCACCGTCACGCCGATCGAGACGTCGCTCGAGGACGTGTTCATCGACTTGATGCAGAAGGCGCCGGAGACCGTGCAATGAAGGCGAGCGCATTCTCGATGTCCCGCTTTGTCGCCATCATGATGAAGGAGCTGGTGCAGATGCGCCGCGACCGGCTCACGTTCGCGATGATCGTCGGCATCCCGATCCTGCAGCTCGTGCTGTTCGGCTACGCGATCAACACCGATCCGAAGTCGCTGCCGACCGCCGTCGTGGACTACGATCGCAGCGACATCACGCGCAGCATCGTGCGTGGCCTCGAGAACACCGGCTACTACGCGGTCGTCGCGAAGCCCGCCGGCGAGGCGGATGCCGATCGGCTCATCGCGCGCGGCGAGGTGCAGTTCGCGCTGGTGTTCCCGCCGGATTTCACGCGAAAGCTGCTGCGGGGAGAGCAGCCGACGCTGCTGGTCGCAGCGGATGCCTCGGATCCCGCGGCCACCGGAAATGCGCTGGCGGCGCTTCCGATTCTGGGGCAGACCGTGCTCGCCCACGATCTCACCGGCGCGCTCGCGCCGCTGGCGGCGGGTCCGACGCCGTACCTGCTCAACATCCAGCGCCGCTACAACGCGGAGGGCATCACGCAGTACAACATCGTGCCCGGGCTGCTCGGTGTCATCCTGCAGATGACGATGGTCATGATGACCGCGTTCGCGATCACCCGCGAGCGCGAGCGCGGCACCTTCGAGAACCTGCTCGCGACGCCGGCCACACCGCTCGAGGTCATGGCCGGCAAGATCGTGCCCTTCGTGGGCGTGGGCTTCCTACAGGCTTCGATCATCCTCGGCGCCGCGTACTTGCTGTTCGATGTTCCGATGCTGGGCAGCATGCTCGTGCTCTTCGGCGCGATGATCCTGTACATCGCGGCACTGCTCGCGCTCGGGTTCACGATCTCCACCGTCGCGCGCAATCAGCTGCAGGCCATGCAGATGACCTTTTTCTTCTTCCTGCCGTCGATCCTGCTGTCGGGCTTCATGTTCCCGTTTCGCGGGATGCCGGTGTGGGCGCAGTGGGTCGGCGAGGTCTTTCCGATCACCCACTTCCTGCGCGTCGTGCGAGGCATCCTGCTCAAGGGCAACGGCACCACGGAGATCCTCCCGCACCTGTGGCCGATCGCAGCGTTCCTGCTCGCGGCAGCGACGGTTGCGCTTTTGCGCTACAGGAAGACGCTCGATTGAAACGGACCTGGCGGCTCGCAGCATCTGATTTCGCATGCAAAGTTGGTATAATGACCGCCGGTCAGTTATGAAATTGTCAGGTGGCGACCCGTGTCGCTGCGCCCTGTCGCAGGCGTACCGAAGTTGTGTCGTCCAAGCGGTACCATCCGAAGCTTGCGTTGGCGCGCGAGGGCCCTCGCGTCAAGGATTGAGAAATGACTGCCGCACTCGATTTCGAAAGCGCTCGATACAACATGATCGAGCAGCAGATCCGAACCTGGGACGTCCTCGACCAGGACGTGCTCGACCTTCTGTTCACGGTGAAGCGCGAGGATTACGTTCCACCGGCGCTCCGCGCGCTCGCGTTCGCCGACCTCGAGCTGCCGCTTGGCAACGGCGAAAAAATGTGGACGCCGAAGATGGAAGCGCGCGTGCTGCAGGAGCTCGAGCTCAAGCGCGGCGAGCGGGTCCTCGAGATCGGCACCGGAAGCGGGTATCTCACCGCGCTCCTCGCGAGCCTCGCGGGCGAGGTGCTCTCGGTGGAGATCGAGGCGGGCTTCGCGCGCGACGCGCTCGCAAAACTCCGGCGTCACGCCTTCTCGAACGTACGCGTCGAGGTCGGAGACGGCGCGCGTGGCTACGGTCACGGCGCGTTCGACGCGATCGTGCTGACCGGATCGACGCCGGTCCTGCCCGAGCGGTTCTTCGAGCAGTTGAAGCCGGGCGGACGGATCTTCGCCGTGATCGGCGACCCGCCGGCGATGACGGCGCATATGGCGCGCTGGACCGCCCCGCAGGCGCGCGTGTCCACCGACCTCTTCGAGACGGTGATCGCGCCGCTCAAGCATGCGGCCGCTCCCGCGCGGTTCACGTTTTGATCGCGCAGCTGGCCGCCCGGGATCTCGCCGCATGGCGCGCGGATGCGTCGCGCGAGCCGCCGCTCGTCGTCGACGTGCGCGAGCCGTGGGAATACGCGACCTGCCACCTCGACGATTCGCTCCTGATCCCGCTGCAGACGCTCCCCACGCGCCTTTCCGACCTGCCCGACGACCGGGAACTCGTGCTGGTCTGCCATCACGGCAACCGGAGCCAGGTCGCGGCGCAATGGCTTGAGCGGAACGGCTACACCCGGCTTCACAATCTGCGCGGCGGCGTTGCCGCCTGGGCCGATGACGTCGATCCGCGGATGCCGCGCTATTAGCGTCCCGCTGCGCTAAGAACTCTCAAGAGGAGAAGCATGCCCGTATCAAGACCGTGGACCGTCGTGTCGCCGCTTTTGGTCGTGGCCCTCGTCGGCTCCGCGTCCGCGCGCGGCGAGGATCTGATGCAGATCTACCGCGAAGCGCAGCAGAACGACCCGACGCTCGCCGCAGCACAGTCGACGTGGGTCGCGACGCAGGAGAAGGTGCCGCAGGCGCGTGCGGGATTGCTCCCGAACGTCAGCGTAACGGGTGCGGCGAACTACAACGCCTACGACCTGCACGTGAACGGCGGCGAGCTTGCGGGCTCGTTCTCGCGCGATTTTCGGTTCGGCCAGCTGACGGTCAGCGCGTCGCAGCCGCTCTTCCGCTACGCCAACCGTATCCAGTACGATCAGGCGAAACAGCAGGTCGAGCAATCCGACTTTTCGCTGGTCGCCGCGCAGCAGGACCTGATCCTGCGCGTCGCGAACGCGTATTTCGCCGTCCTCCTCGCGGAATTCAGCGTCGATCTGGTCGTGAGCCAGAAGGCGGCCGTTGCCGAGAACCTCGCGCAGGCCAAGCGCAACTTCGAGGTGGGCGTGGCGACGATCACCGATACCAACGACGCGCAGGCGAAGTACGACGCGATCATCGCGCAGGAGATCCAGGCGCGGAACGACCTCGACAACAAGCGCGTAGCGCTCCGCGCGATCATCGGGCGGATGCCGCGCGAGTTGAAGAAGCTCGGTCCCGGTTTCGAGCCGATTCTGCCGTCGCCGAACAACCTCGACTTCTGGATCGACAAGTCGCAGATCGAGAACGTGAACGTGCGCATCGCGCAGTACAACTACGAGATCGCGGCATTAAATGTCGAGACGCAGAAGGCCGGGCATTATCCGACGCTGGATCTCGTCGGCAGCTACAACACGCAGGCGTCGAACCAGTCGATCAATTACGGCGTTCCGAGCAACTCGCAGCTCGGCGTCGTCGGCGTCCAGCTCACGATTCCGATCTACACGGGCGGCTTCGTGAGTTCGAAGGTACGCGAAGCGATCGCGCTCCAGGACCAGGCGCGCAGCAATCTCGAAGCCACGAAGCGCACCGCGCTGTTCAACGCGCAGACGGGGTTCACCGGTGTCAACAGCGCGGCGGCATCGGTCAAGGCCAACGAACAGGCGGTGAAGTCGGCCCAGGTCGCGTACGACTCGACGAAGACCGGGCTCGAGGTCGGCGTGCGCACGAATCTCGACGTGCTGAACACGCAGCAGAACGTCTACCAGGCGCGGCAAACGCTCGCGCAGTCGTACTTCAACTACCTGATCGGCATCCTGCAGCTCAAGGCCGCGGTTGGCACGCTCACGGACGAGGATCTGGAGGATATCAACCGGAGGCTTAGAGGGTAACGAGTTTCCGGGGCTCGCGAGCGGACCGCCGCGAACCTGCGGAAGAATCACAAAGCGGACGGGCGCGCGGCGCTCGATCTTTCGTGCCTACCGTAAAGAAAAATGCCGGGCTTGGCCCGGCATTTTTCATCTAACTAGGTTTCTCGAGTGTCGGACTGATTGGTGATTTTGTCCCCGGCGATCGCGGCGGTTCGCTCGCGATCGCCGGAAGCTCGTCTACTCCTACAGGTCGAGCCAGTTCCACAGCCGCTCCGTCGTGCCGCGATGTGCGGCGGTAAACGCGAGCGCTCGCGCGCGCATCGTTGCGCGCTGGTCCGGGTGCGCAAGCAGCTCGCCCGCCACGCGGACCAACTCGTTCGCGTCGGCGACACGCGCCGCGGCGCCGGCGGCGATCGCGTTGTTCGTCGCCTCGGCGAAGTTGAAGGTATGCGGACCGACGAGCGTCGGCACGCCGAGCGAGATCGGCTCGATCAGATTCTGTCCTCCGAGCGGAAGGAGCGAGCCCCCGACGAACGCGACGTCCGACGCGGCGTAGTAGGCGAACATCTCGCCCATCGAGTCGCCGAGCACGACCCGTACATCGGCGGGCACCGCCGCGTTCGTGCTGCGCCGGACGAAGGGAATGCCCCGGTCGGTTAGCAGCGCAGCGACCGCTTCAAAGCGCTGCGGGTGCCGCGGAACGATCACGATCAGCGTCGGCGAGGGCAGCGCGGACGGCTGGTGATTGAGCGCATCGAGCAGCAGCGCTTCCTCGCCTTCGCGCGTCGAACCCGCGACCCAGACCGGCCGCGACTCGCCGAAGCGTAGCCGGAGCTCCCGCCCGAGCTCGAGCGCAGCTTGCGGAACCGCGACGTCGAACTTGAGATTGCCGACGACCTCGACGCGCGTCGCGCCGAGCGCCTGCAGCCTCGCGGCATCGTCCGGCGTCTGTGCGGCGCAACCGGCGAGCGCTTCGAGCATTTGCCGCGCCAACGCCGCGACGTACGCATAGCCCGCGGCGGACTTTTCCGACAGCCGCGCGTTGACGAGATAGAGCCGCGTGCCGGTACGTGCGCATTCGAAGATCAGGTTTGGCCACAGCTCGGTCTCCATGAGGAGCCCCGCGCGCGGGCGAAAACGGCGGAGGAACGAGCGGACGGCGAAAGGAACGTCGTACGGCAGCCAGACCTGGGCGACGCGATCACCGAAGAGCGCGCGCCCCATCTCGCGCCCGGCGGCGGTCATGTGCGTGAGCAGAATGCGCGCGGCGGGACGCTCGCGCTGGATGCGCTCGACGAGCGGCAGCGTCGCCCGCGTTTCCCCCACGGAGACGGCGTGGATCCAGATCACTTCGCCGTCGATCCTCGGGGTCGAAGGACCGTAGCGGCCATAGCGCTCGCCGATGCGCTCAGCGTATCCCGGCTCGCGCCGGGCGCGCCAGAGGAGCCTCAACGGCAGGAGCGGCAGCGCCAGCCACCACAGGAGCGTGTAGAGCGCGCGCATCAATCGTTCGGGATCGAGCGGCCCAGTTGGCCGCACGCCGCGATCACCTGCTCGACGCTGGGTGGCGACCCGGCGTCGCCGAGATCGCGTGCGCGCACGCCTGTGGCGGCCACGCCATGTCGTGCGCGGTCAGTGGAAACGAAGATTGCGACGGTCGGTGTCCCCAGCGCGCCCGAAAGATGCGTGAATCCGGTATCGAGGCCGACCGCGAGCTCTGCGTGTTTCACCATCGCGGCGACGTCGGGAAGCGAAAGAAAACGCGGGACCACTGCGCTCGCGAACCCCTCGGCGATCCGGCGGCTGCGCGCCTCCTCCGCGGCGTTGCCCCACGGCAATACGCTCGTGAATCCCGCGCGCTCGAAGTTCGCGACCAGTTCGCGCCAGTGGGCGTCGGGCCAGAGCTTGTCGTCGCGACTCGCGGAATGAATCGCGACGACGTACGGACGATCCGGTATATCGGGCGCGGTCGCCGGCGGCTCGAGGCACCACGCGGGCGGAGCGTCGAGCGAATAATCCAGCGCGGCGGCGGCGAGACTGCGGACACGATCGATGAAATGACGGCGGCGGTCGACCCGGTGATGGACGTCGTCGAGCCATGCCGCGAGTGGCTCGCGCGCGCTGGCGCGGTGGAAGCCGTGCGTCGTTCCGTGCGCAACGCGGGCGATCAGCGCTCCCTTCATCTGCTCCTGGAGATTGAGGATTGCGACATAGCGCTCGGCACGAAGCTCGCTGCGAAACACCCGCACGTTGCGCCATGTCTCTCGCGCAAAAGGCGCGCGGCGCCAGCGACGAAGCGCAAACGGAATGACGTTGCGAACCTCGGGGCACATGCGCACGAGCGGCACGAATCCCGGCTCGGCGATCCAGTCGATCGCGAGCTCGGGTCGATGGCGGCGCACGTCGGCGACGATCGCGAGCGCGTAGACGACGTCGCCCATCGACGAGGGCCGCACGATCAGCACCGCGCTCATCTCGAGCTAGCTTCGAAGGGAGTGGTCAGCGCAAACCACGTACAATGGGCCGGATGCGCGAGGACCGCGTGGGTTCTGCTTCCGTTGGCTAAACGATCGCGGCGAGAGCGTTACGCGACATGTCCGATCCGCTTCCCCTGTCTCTGGTGATCATTGCGCACGACGCGGGCGCGGAAGTTGCCGCATGCATTGCGTCGGCGCAGTTCGCAGCGGAAGCTCTCGTCGTGGATTCGGGCAGCGCGGATGATACCGTAGATGTCGCGCGCCGCGCCGGCGCACGCGTGATCGAGCACCCGTGGCTCGGATTCGGCCCGCAAAAGCGCTTCGCCGTCGGCGAGGCGCGTCACGACTGGGTGCTCTGCATCGATGTCGACGAGCGCATCTCGCCCGCGCTGGCGACGGCGATTCGCGACGTCTTTTCCGCGGGTGAGCCGAAGCCGGCGGCTTATGCGATGGCGCGCCGCAATCGCTTCCTCGGCCGCTGGCTAACGCACGGCGAGGGCTATCCCGACTGGACCGTGCGGCTCTTCGACCGTCGGCGCGCGCAGTGGAGCGAGGATCCGGTGCATGAGCGCGTCGTCGTAAACGGCATGGTCGTGCGGCTCGACGGCGACCTGATGCATCATTCCGCCGAATCGCTCGAAGCGTACATCGCGAAGCAGAACCGCTACACGACGCTGCAGGCCGAGGCGATGCACGCCAACGGACGCCACGCAAGCGCCGCTCGTGTCGCATTGGCCCCGCTCGCGCGCTTCGTTCGCTTTTATGTCGTGAAGCTGGGTTTCCTCGACGGCGTCCCGGGATTTGCGCACATCGCGATCGGCGCGTTCGCGAGCTTTCTCAAGTACGCGAAGCTGCGCGCGCTCGACGCAACGGTGCGCGAGCGATGAGCATGGCGACGCTCGCCGGCGCGCGCGTGCTGGTGACGGGCGCGGCCGGCTTCATCGGCATGCACGTTGCACGCGCGTTGCTCGATGCCCGCGCGCAAGTGACCGGCGTCGACAACTTCGATCCGTATTACGACGTCACGCTTAAAGAAGCGCGCGTCACCGCGTTGCGCAGGCGTGATGGCTTTTCATTCGAACGCCTCGACATCGCCGAGGCCGGCACCCTCGCCGCCGCACTCGACCGGGCACGCGCTTCGCACGTCGTTCATCTCGCCGCGCAGCCGGGCGTTCGCCACTCGATCGACCACCCGGAAGCTTATGTGCGCAATAACCTGGTCGCGTTCGGCCACCTGCTCGAAGCGTGCCGGCATGCGGGGCTTGCGCATCTCGTCTACGCTTCATCGTCGTCGGTGTACGGTGCGGCGCACGCGCTTCCGTTCTCCGAGGACGCTTGCGTCGACCGGCCGGTCTCGTTCTACGCGGCAACGAAAGTGGCGAACGAAGCGATGGCGCACAGCTACAGCCATCTCTACTCGATACCGGCCACCGGCCTGCGCTTCTTCACGGTCTACGGGCCCTGGGGACGCCCCGACCAGGCGCCGATGCTCTTCACGCGCGCGATCCTCGCGGGCGAGCCGATTCGGCTCTTCAATCACGGGCGCATGCAGCGCGATTTCACGTACGTCGACGACATCGCGGAAGGAGTAGCGCGCGTGCTTGCCAAGCCGCCCATGGCGGAAGATGGCAACGCACCGCACGCGATCTACAACATAGGCAATCATCGCGCTGTCGAGCTCACCGAGTTCGTCGATACGCTCGAGCGGCTGCTCGGACGCCGCGCGATTCGTGAGATGCGGGAGATGCAGCCGGGGGATGTCCCGGCCACGTACGCATCGATCGATCGGCTGCATGCCGCGGTCGAATTCGCGCCCCATACGGCGCTGACCGACGGACTCGCACGATTCGTGGCGTGGTACCGCGACTATTACGGGATCGCGGCTTCACCCGGGTGATAAAATCGCGCCCCAGCGCAAAGCGTCTCCTGCAAGCTCCCTCCCATGATCCTGGTCACTGGCGGCGCCGGATTCATCGGCGCGAACTTCGTGCTCGACTGGCTGCTGGCAGACGGCGAGCCCGTGGTGAATCTCGACAAGCTGACCTACGCGGGAAACCTCGGCAACTTGACCGCCTTGCGCGGCGACGCGCGGCACATCTTCGTGCGCGGTGACATCGGCGATCGCGGCCTGGTCACGTCGCTCCTGATCCAGCACCGTCCGCGCGCCATCGTCAACTTCGCCGCGGAGTCGCACGTCGACCGGTCGATCCACGGCCCCGCCGCATTCGTGGAGACGAATGTCGTCGGCACGTTCGCGCTCATCGACGCGGTGCGCGCATGGTGGCTGACCCAGCCCCCGTCGGATCGGCTGTCGTTCCGCTTCCTGCACGTGTCGACCGACGAGGTGTACGGTTCGCTCGGACCGCACGATCGTGCATTCACCGAGACGACGCCGTACGCCCCCAACAGCCCGTACTCGGCGTCGAAAGCGGCGTCGGATCATTTCGTGCGCGCGTATCACCACACCTACGGACTGCCGGTGCTGACGACGAACTGCTCGAACAACTACGGTCCGCGCCAGTTCCCGGAGAAGCTGATCCCGTTGATGCTCGTCAATGCGCTCGCAGGCAAGGCGCTTCCGGTCTACGGCGATGGGCAGAACGTGCGGGACTGGCTCTACGTCGGCGACCACTGCGATGCGATCCGCGCGGTCCTGGCGCGCGGGCGGATCGGGGAGACGTACAACATCGGCGGCAACGCCGAAACGACGAATCTCGACGTTGTGCAGACGTTGTGCCGGCTGCTTTCGGAATTACGGCCGGGCCGCGATTATCTGCAGCAGATCCAGTTCGTCGCCGATCGACCGGGACACGATCGCCGCTATGCGATCGACGCCAAGAAGATCCGGACCGAGCTCGGATGGGGACCGCGCGAGACCTTCGAGACCGGACTCGCGCGCACGATCGCCTGGTACCTCGACAACCCGGAGTGGCTTGCGAGCGTGCAGAACAAGGAATATCAGAAATGGATCGATCTGCAGTACGCAGCGTGAGGGACCAAACATGATCGTCTTCGCCACGCGCTTCGTCTTTCACGACTTCGTTCGCCGCAGCGCGAGCCGATGACGCGCAAAGGCATCATTCTCGCGGGCGGTTCCGGGACGCGGCTTTATCCCGTTACGCATGTCGTCTCCAAGCAACTGTTGCCGGTGTACGACAAGCCGATGATCTACTATCCGCTGTCGACGCTGATGCTAGCCGGCATTCGCGACATTCTCCTCATCTCGACCCCCGAGGACACGCCGCGCTTCCGGCAGCTTCTGGGCGACGGGCGCCGCTGGGGACTCAACCTGAGCTACGCCGTTCAACCCTCCCCCGACGGCCTCGCGCAGGCGTTCGTGATCGGCCGCGACTTCGTGGGTCGCGACCCGGCCGCGCTCGTGCTCGGGGACAACATTTTCTACGGCCACGATCTCTTCGAGCAGCTGCAGAGCGCGAACCGTCGCGAGGAAGGTGCGACGATCTTCGCGTATCCGGTGGCCGACCCCGAGCGTTACGGTGTCGCCGAGTTCGACGCCGCAGGACGGGTCACGAGCCTGGAGGAAAAACCGCGCGTTCCGAAATCGCGCTACGCGGTCACGGGGCTGTATTTCTACGACAACCGCGTGCTGGACATTGCGCGCGAGCTCAAGCCCTCGGCACGAGGCGAATACGAGATCACCGACGTGAACCGTCACTATCTCGAGCGCGGCACGCTCTCGTGCGAGGTGATGGGTCGCGGCATGGCCTGGCTCGACACGGGGACGCACGGCTCGCTGCTCGAGGCGTCGCAGTACATCGAGACGATCGAGCGTCGCCAGGGATTGAAGATCGCGTGCCCCGAGGAGATCGCGTTTCGCCTGGGGTACATCGATGCCGCCGAGCTCGAGGCGCTCGGCCGCGCGCTCGCGAAGAACCACTACGGTCAGTACCTGCTGAGCCTGCTTCGGGATGCGTCGATCCGCTAGCCCAAGGACCGCGATGCGTGTTACGGCAGCGGCAATCCCGGACGTCAAACTGATCGAGCCCAGGGTGTTCGGCGATGCCCGCGGATTCTTCTTCGAGAGCTGGAATCGACGCGCACTCGCGGCCGCGGGTATCGACGTCGACTTCGTGCAGGACAATCATTCGCGCTCGCGGCGCGGCGTGCTCCGCGGTCTCCACTATCAGATACAGCATCCGCAGGGGAAGCTCGTGCGGGTGGTCGCGGGCGAGGTCTTCGACGTCGCCGTCGATCTGCGCCGAACCTCGCCCACCTTCGGCCAGCACGTGACCGCCACGCTTTCGGCCGAAAATCAGCGCATCTTCTGGGTGCCGCCGGGTTTCGCGCACGGCTTTCTCGTGGTCTCGGAGAGCGCGGACTTCCTGTACAAGACGACCGACTATTGGTTCGCCGAGCACGAGCGCACCCTCAAGTGGGACGATCCGGCGCTTGGCATTGCGTGGCCGCTCGACGGGCCGCCGACGCTGGCCACCAAGGACGCAGCCGGGCTGCCGCTCGCCACCGCAGAAGCTTTCCGCTGATGTCGTCGACGATTGCGCCACCGACGATACTCGTCACGGGAGTGCACGGACAGATCGGCAGCGAATTAGTGGCCGCAGTCGCGCCGCACGGGACTGTCATCGCCCTCGATCGCGGCGGGCTCGACTTGACGGATGTTGGTGCGATCGCGCGCGTCGTACGCGACACGGCGCCGACGATCATCGTCAACGCTGCGGCCTATACGGCTGTCGATCGCGCGGAGTCCGACGCGGCGAACGCATTCGCCATCAATGCGACCGCGGTCGGGGTGATGGCGGAGGAGGCGCGGCGTGCGAACGCCGTGCTCATCCATTTCTCGACCGATTACGTATTCGACGGCAGACGCGACACGCCGTACGACGAGGCTGCGTCGACCGGTCCGCTCAACGTGTACGGGCAGAGCAAGCTCGCGGGCGAACGGGCGATTGCCGCCTCCGGTGCGACCGCAGTGATTCTTCGCACCGGCTGGGTTTATGGATTGCGCGGCACGAATTTTCTGTTGACCATACGACGCCTTGCCGCCGAACGTGACGAACTTCGCATCGTTGCCGATCAGACGGGAACGCCCAATTGGGCACGGAGCATCGCCGAGACGACGGCCACCTTGGTCGGACGCGGCGCGACGTACCTGGCCGAGCGCAAAGGGCTCTACCACGTGAGCGCCGGCGGGTCGGCCACCTGGTTCGAATTCGCCCGCGTGATCGTAGGCGACGCGAAATCGCCGCGGGTGATTCCGATCCGTTCGTCGGAATATCCGAGCCCGGCCCGACGACCGGCCTACGGGGTGCTGTCAACGGAGCTTTTCGCACGCACGTTCGACCTCACACTCCCGGACTGGCGGACGCTGCATGCGCGCTGTATCTCGAGTCCCGCGGAACCCCCGCCCGCTCAAGCGGTCGGATAACGTTCCAATGCATGTCCGCGGTTTGAGAGACCGGTGCGTTAGTATCGTCCGGGCGGGATGGGGAGAGCTGTCTCCTGCCGGCGACAACCAAGAGGAGTAACGCATGTTCCATTTTCGCTCGCGCGCCATCGCGTGCGCCTGGTTCCTGGTAGCGGGTTATGCCTTTGCCGGGACTCCGATCACGGCCGTAGGTCCCGCCACGTACCGGCCGCCGGAGGTCGAGAAATCGACATCGACGCTGCGTGCGCCCAATGTTGCGCCCGCCGTGCGGATCGTGTTGCCCATCGTCTCGGACGCCGAACTCAATCAATTCAGGGCGAAGAACGCGCTTCCCGCGAACGCCGGCACGCCCAGTGTCAGCGCGAAGTCGAGCAGGCTCGCCGTCGCTTTCGGTCGCGAGGTGCCTTCGGGATCGCGCACAGTCCTGCTCAATCAGTTGACGTGGCAGACGCTCTCCGACGGTACGCGCGTGGCACGAATCGAAGTCACGTCGCCGGGCGCCGCTGCAACGCGCCTCGCGCTCCAGTTGCCGGGCGCGGACCCCGATCTCACCGTGGCATTCGCGGGGACCGGGGCCAACGCGCAAGTTTTCGGCCCGTATCCCGCGAACCGCATCGCGTCCGATACCGTGGACTTCGGGCAGTACTGGACGCCGGTGCTTGTCGGGCAAACCGCGATCATCGAGTTCACGGCGCCTAAGTCCGCCAGGCTCGCCGGCACCGTGCTGACTCTTGCCCTGATTTCGCACCAGGTCGTCGCGCCGGGAGAGCTCAATCACTTGAGCGCGAAGACGCTCTCCGACATCGGCCGCGCCCTGCCGTGTGAAATCGACATCAAGTGCGTGACGCCGCAGTCGACGGCGTTCGTGAATCAGACGAAGGCGGTGGCGTCGCTGCTGTTCGCCGAAGACGACGGCAGCCAGTTTCTCTGCACGGGCCAGCTCCTGAACGACTCGGCGACCGATTTCGTGCCGTACTTCTTCACGGCGAACCACTGCATCGATGGCCCGACGCCTGCTCGCACGCTGAACACGTTCTGGTTCTTCTGGGCAACGGCATGCGATGGCATGAATACGCTCAACCCGGGCTACGTGCAGCAGACTGCGGGCTCGGCGCTCTTGGCGCGCAGCCCCGACTGGGACTGGGCGCTGGTGCGCCTCAACGTTGCGCCGCCGCCGGGTAGCTTCTTCTCGGCATGGCGCGCCGAGGCGGTCGCCAATGGAACCAACCTGGCCGTCCTCCATCATCCCGCCGGTGATCTTCAGAAGTTCAGCCAGGGCAACGCCGCGGGTTATTTCCCCGATATCGGCTATGCGGGTACGACGCCGGCGACATTTCTGCGCATGACGTACACCGACGGGCAAACCGAAGGCGGCTCGAGCGGATCGGCCATCCTCACGATATCGTCCGACGGCACGTTCTACGAAGTGCGCGGCGGCCTGTACAACGGCGCCAATCCGGCGTGTCCGCGGCCGAACGGTTACACCGACAATTATTCGCGCCTCGACAACATGCTGCCGCTCGTGCGCGACTACCTGACGCCGGGCTCGTCGACCTCGACCGATCCGGTCGTCGTCGTCGAGTTCTACAACGCGAACCTCAATCACTACTTCATGTCGGCTGCGCCAGGCGAGATCAACGATCTGGATACCGGCGTGCATCCAGGCTGGGTGCGTACGGGAATCAGGTTCCTCGCGTACAACTACGCCGCGGCCGGTACGAACCCGGTGTGCCGCTTCTACCGCACGCCCGCGTTCGGTGATTCGCACTTCTACTCGGCGAGTCCGCAGGAGTGTGCGGCGACCCATGCGCAGCATCCGATCGACTGGACTTACGAGAGCCCGAACGTCTTCTACATCTTCCTGCCCGACCCCAACACGGGCGCGTGCCCCGTGAATACGCGTCCGTTGTGGCGCTTCTTCAATCAGATCACGACCAATCATCGCTATACGCCGGAAGTGAAGATCCGCGACGACCTGCGCTCGGATCCCGCGCAATGGATTCCGGAAGGTTATGGCCCGGATGCAGTGATCATGTGTTCGCCGCTCGGGTCGTAGGGGTAGGGGTAAACAAGCTTCATGGGCTCGCGAGCGGATCGCCGCGAGCCCAGCGGACAAATCACAACGCAGTCCGACACTCGAGAAACTTAGCTAGATGAAAAATGCCGGGCCAAGCCCGGCATTTTTCTTTGCAAGAACTGGAAGAGCCAAATGCGGGAGCGGACGACACGTTCGTTCACGAAACCACGCCGTGTGGCGATCGCTCCCGTCTCTTACACACGATAGAAAATCGACGGGTTCATCCCGGCGATTTTCACCCACCTAGCTTCTCGAGCGTCGGACTGCGTTGTGATTCTTCCGCAGCGATCGCGGCTGTCAGCTCGCAATCGCTGGAAGCTCGTCTACCCCTACCATCTAAATTCTGCGTGAAATGTCTCCCCGCGTCGCAACGTCCCAGGGCGAAGCACGATTGCGTTCATGCCGAAAATCACGCCGGCCAGTCGATCGTCCCGACGATAGCTCGCGAGTGTCGTCAACGGCTCGCGCCCGACGCGCGCGGTGGCCTGGTCGGTCGTCGTCACTTGGCAGCGCGTGCAGGGCTTGACGAGCTTCAGCGCCACGTTCTCGGTCGTGATGGTGTCGATGTGGTCCTCGGCATACGCTTCGAGCCCGCTCACGACGACACTCGGGCGGAAGCGGTTCATCGGCAGCGCGGGCGACCCGCGTGTCGCGAGTCGCACGTTCAAGTCGGCGAGCGACTCCTCGCCGATGACGAGCAGGGGATAGCCGTCCGCAAACATGGTGTGCGCCCCCGAGTCCCCGACGTAATCAGGATTGCAGCGGCGAGGGTGCGAACGATCGAATCGGACGAGGCGCACATTGCGCTCGAGAAATGATGTGAGCCACGTCGCGACCTGATCGCCCATGTCGAAGCCCCTGACCTCGGCGCTCCACACCCGGACCTGTTGCGCGGGTTGCGCCGGCATCGCGAGCGGGAGCCTGAATTGCGGCGCGCCCGGCGCGTCGAGGACAAGCGCATCGTCGTTCACGCTCGGTTTTACGAGCGCAAGCCGCGGGACCTCGCGCTGGCTCACGAACACTCGATTCCGGTCGACGAGCATCCACTCGCGATCGGCGACGCTCTCGATCGCGAGACCGGTCGTGTTCACACGCGCGGTCTCGATGGCGATACCGCGAGCACCCTTGACGGGATAAAAATTAAGCGCCGTGACCTGGCCTTCGATCACGGATGTTCTCCTGCGCGGAAGCGCCGATCGATTGACGGATCGGCGCCGACACCTTAAGGATCAGTGCAGCGCGACGTCCGCGGCGCGAAGGCCGGCCGCGTAATCCGCGACTGCTTTCATCTGCGCATCCGTCATGCGCTTCGCGATCGTGCCCATGATGCGGCCGCTTAGATCCTTGCCCTCCTTGTCGGCGCCTCGCGTGCCCGACGCGAACGCCTGGAGTTGCGCATAGGTGTAGTCGGCGTACTGACCCGCGAGTCGCGGATAGTTCTTCGGAATACCGACGCCGGTGGGCGAGTGACACGCCCCGCATGCCGGGACGCCTGTCGCCGCGTCCCCGCCGCGGTACACCTGCTGGCCGAGCTTGACCAGCGTCGGATCCTTCGCCATGTTGCCCTTCGGCTTCTGCTGGCCGAAGTAGACCCCGAGCGCCCGCATGTCCCCCGGCGTGAGCGTCGCCACCATGCCTTGCATGACGGCATTGGTGCGAATTCCGGCTTTGAAGTGCTCGAGCTGCAGGGTGATATAGTCGGCGCCCTGTCCGGCGAGGTTCGGATTGGCGGCAGCGGCGCTGTTGCCGTCGGCGCCGTGACACGCAGCGCAAACCTGCGAGACGATCGACTGCGCCTTCGCGAGATCGGGCTTGGCAGCGGCTGCGGGAGCGGCTTCCTGCGCGGCGACAACCGCGGGCAACGCGCCGGCGACGATCGCGAATAGCAGCCCGAGGCATTTCATTTGAAGTGGACTCCCCAATCGATGCGCGCGGCTTCGCGGTCAGCCGCGGCCGGAACGCCGTGAAAAAGCGCGCTATTGTAACGGACTCGGAACGGGCGGCCAAAGCGGGCGGCGTGCATGAGAAGCCGCGCGCACCCCTGGTGGGCGCAACCTTCGAGACTGCGGCGTCGGCGCTTGACCAGTTGCCGCCGATGGGCCCACCGGAGATCGCCGTTGCGGGGCGATCGAACGCCGGCAAGTCGAGCGCGATCAACGCACTTGCCCGTCACAAGGGCCTCGCGTTCGCGAGTCGCACGCCCGGACGAACGCGCCAGATCAACTTCTTCCAGTTGCGCGGCGGCGCGCGCCTCGCGGACCTGCCAGGGTACGGCTACGCCGCGGTCCCTGACGCTGTGAAGGAGCAATGGCAGGCATTGCTGTGGCAGTACCTGACGAATCGCGCGACGATCGTGGGACTCGTGCTCGTAAGCGACGCGCGGCATGGCCTGAAAGATCTCGATTTCCAGGTGCTCGACGCGTTCGTGCCCTCCGCGCGGCCGGTGCTCCTGCTAGCGACCAAGTCCGACAAGCTGAACATCGCAAATGGCACGCGCGCCGTGTCGCAAATGAGGCTGCAAATCGCCGAGCGCTACGGCGACGCCAGGCGAAACATCGTCGCGCTCGGGTTTGCGGTGCCGACGGGCATGGGCGTCGACGATGCCGATCGCGTGATCGAGCAGTGGATTGCCTGAAGGGCGGCGCGAGCTTAACGCGAACTTAAGGTTCCCTATAGAAAAAGGCCCCGCGATCAAGGGGAGTGATGCGGGGCCTTAAAACGCTCGGTGTCGGATCACCGACACCAAGCACCCGCTCAGGGAGGAAAGCGGGAGACGTTCACCGTCTGGCCGTAGGACCGTGCCTCGCGCAGACGAGTTCCACAAAATCGTTGAGGAGCGCGTGGGATAACCCTATCGGGAGCGCTGATTACAAATGATTACAATGCCTGCACGCGCGCCGATTCGGATCGAATCGCTCGAGGGCGGGCGAGGACAGGTGTCTCGATGACGTTTGCATTCGACGGGCAATTTCCGCTCAGGCGGCCGCGCCGCATGCGTCGCGATGAGTTCTCACGCCGCCTTGCGCGAGAGACCCGCCTGCTCGCCGAGGATTTCATCTATCCGGTCTTCGTGCTTGACGGCGCCCGGCGGGAGGAGCCCGTGGAGTCGCTGCCGGGCGTTTCCCGGAAGAGCATCGATCTGTTGCTCGCCGACGCCCAAGCCTGCCTCGACCTCGGCATTCCGGCGCTCGCGTTATTCCCCGTGATCCCAAAGGAGCAGAAGAGCGACGACGCGCGCGAAGCATGGCGCGGGGAAGGCTTGGTCCCCAGGGCAGTGCGCGAGTTGAAGAAGCGTTTCCCCGAGCTTGGCGTCATCACCGACGTTGCGCTCGATCCGTACACGAGCCATGGGCAGGACGGTTTGATCGATGCAACCGGCTACGTGGTCAACGACGCAACGGTGGAAGCGCTTTCGAAGCAGGCGCTTTGCCACGCGGAGGCGGGCGCGGATTTCGTCGCGCCGTCGGACATGATGGACGGCCGCATCGGCGCGCTCCGTATCGCACTCGACGACGCGGGCCGCACGCACACGCGCATCCTCGCGTATTCGGCGAAGTATGCGTCGTCCTTCTACGGGCCGTTTCGCGATGCCGTCGGCAGCGCGAGCAATTTGAAGGGTGGAGACAAGTACACCTACCAGATGGACCCCGCAAACAGCGACGAGGCGCTCTGGGAGACGTATCTCGATATCCGCGAGGGCGCGGACATGGTGATGGTCAAGCCCGGGATGCCTTACCTCGACGTCGTGCGGCGCGTCAAGGACACCTTCGGCATGCCGACCGCGGTGTACCAGGTCTCGGGCGAGTACGCGATGCTCAAAGCCGCGGCGCAGGCCGGCTGGCTCGACGAGCGCGCATGCGTGCTCGAAGCACTCCTCGGCATGAAGCGCGCAGGCGCCGACGCGATCCTCACGTATTTCGCTCTGGCCGCGGCGAGGTGGATGAAGGAGCGGGGATAGCGCCGTTACTCTGCCGCGTTCAATAGCGCGGTCAGCGCATCGATTCCCAGGCGCGCCGGCTCGCGTCCGTGGCGATCGCGGCGCGGGCGCTGGCGAACGTCGTTCGGCGTGCGCAGGATGAGCCGCACGTTGCCGCGCGGCGTCTCGATCGCGAGTTCGGCGCGCCCGTCGGCGCCGTTGTCCGATACGACTCGATAGCGCACGCCGTTGTCGACGAGAAGGATTTCAACGGCCTTCGATTCGTCGGCGGTCAATTCGATGCGTATGTCGTTGTGTTCGCCTGCCCAACCCGCCGCAACGCCGCCGACGAGCACCGGAGCGAATCGATCCAGCCGGCGCATCCACGTGAGCGCCAGCTCGCGCTTGTCGCGCAGCATCTCGGCGTGCACCGGCCCGCCGAAGAGTGACTGGTGCTCGATGAGTGCCGCCTCGACCTCGTCGTCGCCGGGCAGCGTCACGCGGTCGGACAGCGCGAGCTGCCGTGCAGCCTTGCGCTTGGCGAGGCTCCAATCGGCCAACCCGTGCTCGAGGATCAGCCGAGCCGCGATCTGCGCGATGTGCGCACGGTCATTGCGCTCGCCGAGTGCGTCGGCGTCCCGCGCAGCACGCTTTGTCGAGCCTTCGCGCTCGCGCATCACGTTTTAGACGCTAGAAGAGCTGGTCGCGCACGTCCTTGCCGGCCTTCGTTGGCAACGAGGCGGGCGCAAGCGCGTCCTCGCGCCCGCGCGGCGTGAACTCGGCGAAGAACCAGTCCGCCATCGGACTCGAATCGTCGCGCAGCCCGCTGTCGGCGTTGATGCGCAGCGAGACTACCCCGTCAGGTGTCGGCGCAAAGTCCTCGGGGACGCCCTTGAGCGAGCGTTGCATGTACGCGATCCACATCGGCAGGGCCGCGACCGCGCCGGTCTCGTTTGTCCCCAGCGACTTCGGCTGGTCGAAGCCGATCCACGCGATGCCGACCTCGGAGAGGTTGTAGCCGCAGAACCACGCGTCGACGTTCTCGTTGGTGGTGCCGGTCTTGCCCGCGAGGTCCTTTCGCTTGAGTTCCTGGGCGCGCACCGCCGTCCCGTAAGCGATCACATCGCGGAGCAGCGTCGTCATGATGAAGGCGTTGCGCGGGTCGATGACGCGCTCCGCATCTTCGCCCGCGTTGGCGGGCTTCGCCTGGGACAGGATGTTCCCCTTGGCGTCGGTGATCTTCGAGATGAGCCAGGGACTCACGCGGTAGCCGCCGTTCGCGAACACCGCGTACGCGACCGCCATCTGCAAGGGCGTCGCGGCGCCAGCGCCGAGCCCCATCGTCAGATATGCGGGGTGGAGCTTGGGATCGAAGCCGAAGCGAGTGATGTAGTCCTGTGCGTACTGGGGGCCGATCGCCTGGAGCACGCGGACGGTCACGAGGTTCTTCGATTTCGCAAGCGCGGTTCGAAGCCGCATCGGCCCTTCGAACTTGCCGTCGTAGTTCTTGGGCTCCCAGTCCTCGCCCCCCGCCTTGTCCGCAGGCACGAAGAACGGCGCGTCGTTGATGACCGTCGCGGGCGTGAAGCCCTTTTCCAGCGCGGCCGAGTAGATGAAGGGCTTGAACGCGGAGCCGGGCTGGCGGAACGCCTGCGTCACGTGATTGAACTTGTTGCGCTCGTAGTCGACCCCGCCGACCAGGGCGTAGATCGCCCCGTCGAGCGGCTTGATCGCGATGAACGCGGCCTCGGCCTGCGGCAGCTCCGTGATCGAATACCGGCCCTTGTCGTCGCGGGTCAGGCGGACGATGGCGCCCCGCCGGATGCGCTGCGCCGCCGGCGCCTTGTCCGAGAGCGATCGCGCGGCGAACTTGAGTCCGTCACCGGAAATCTGTACCTGCTCGCCGCTAGCGATGACGGCGCGCACCTCGCTCGATGTCGCCTGCAGGACCACCGCTGCGATCAGGTTGTCGGCGTCGGGATAGTCCTGGAAAGCACGGTCGAGGGCCTGCTCCTGGTCGCCCGGGTCGTCGGGGATGTCGATGAAATCCTCGGGCCCGCGATAACCGTGGCGACGATCGTAATCCAGCACTCCTCGACGTACCGCGGCATATGCGGCTTCCTGATCGGCGCGGCGCAGCGTCGTCCACACGGTGATTCCGCGCGTGTAAGCGTCGTCGCCGTAAGCCTCGAAAACCACTTGCCGCGCCATTTCCGCGGCATATTCGGCGTGCAGCGAGAACGCCTCCTTCACCCCCTGGCGCACGGTGAGTGGTGCGCTTTGTGCTTCCCGGTACGGGTCATCGGCGATGAACTTCAAGTCATGCATCCGCTTCAACACATAGAGCTGCCGTGCCTTCGCGCGCTGGGGATTGGTGACCGGGTTGTAGGCGGACGGGGCCTTCGGGAGCCCCGCGAGCATCGCGGCTTCGGGGAGCGCGATGTTCTTGAGCGGCTTCCCGAAGTAGATCTGCGAGGCGGCCGCGAAGCCGTACGCCCGTTGGCCGAGGTAGATCTGATTGACGTAGAGCTCGAGGATCTCGTCCTTGGAGAGGCTCGCTTCGATCTTCCAGGCAAGGAGCGCCTCCCGAAGCTTGCGTGTCAGGGTCTTTTCCCGGGTCAGAAAGAAGTTCCGGGCGACTTGCATCGTGATCGTGCCCGCACCCTGCTGGGTCCCGGTGGTCAGGTTTGCGAGGGCCGCCCTGAGCACGCTCAAATAGTCGACACCACCATGTTGATAGAAACGTTCGTCTTCGGCGGCCAAAATGGCCTGTTTCATGACATCTGGAACATCGCGTATGGCCACGACCGCTCGCCGTTCCTCTCCGAATTCCCCTATGAGATCCCCCTCGGCCGAGACGACTCGCAGTGGGATTTTGGGTTGATAGTCGGTCAGAACTTCCAGCGACGGCAGTGTCGGCCACAACAAAGCCACCACAAATGCGCCGAGCAGGCCGCCGACGGCCAGCAATCCAAGGATTACCGATCCGAGGTAGAGTAGGGAGCGTCTTAGCACGAAGGAATAAAACTAGGGGTTTTCACGGCCGAAAGACCGAAATTATAGGCGGGAACGCAACACTGCACCGCCGCAAAAGGCAAACAAATTGACACGAGTTGCACTTGCTGCCAGAGTTTAATGTAGATTGTAAGCATTCGCGCTGACGAAGCCATGCTTGCCGAAAAATTTTCCACCGCGCTAGAACTCTTCAAGACGAAGGCGCCGTCGCTCATCGGAATCGACATTGCGTCGACGTCCCTGAAGCTCGTCGAGCTCGCCGATGCCGGGAAGGGAACCTTCCGTCTCGAACGATACGCGATCGAGCCGCTCCCGAAGGACGTGGTCACCGACGGGAACATCGCCAATCTCGATCAGGTCAGCGATTCGCTCAAGCGGGCTTGGAAGCGCTTGGGCAGCCGCAATCGCCACGTCGCGCTCGCGCTGCCGGCCGCCATGGTCATCACCAAGAAGATCATCGTGCCCTCGGGTCAGAAGGAGGAAGAGCTCGAGCTTGCCGTCGAAGCCGAGGCGAACCAGTACATTCCGTTCGCCTTGGACGAGGTCAACCTCGACTTCCAGATCCTCGGACCCGCACCGAACAACCCTGACGAAGTCGAGATTCTGATCGCGGCCTCGCGCAAGGAAAAAGTCGAGGATCGGGTGGCCATCGCCGAGGCGGCGGGCCTCAAGCCGCGCGTGATGGATATCGAATCCTACGCGACCCAGGAGGCGTTCCGCCTGATCGCGCCGTCGCTGCCGGCGAACGGCCGCGACCAGAACATCGCGCTGGTCGATATCGGGGCCCATGTCACGCATTTTTATGTGCTGAGGAACAACCAGTTCCTGTTCTCCCGCGACCAGGCGTTCGGCGGCAATCAGCTGACGCTCGACATCCAGCGCGCATTCAATCTGTCGGTCGAGGAGGCCGAATCGGCGAAGAAGAACCAGGGGTTGCCGGAGAACTACGACAACGATGTCCTGCAACCGTTCATGGAGACGCTCGCGCTCGAGATCACCCGGGCGCTGCAGTTCTTCTTCACCTCGACCTCCTACAACCAGGTCGACCAGATCGTGCTGTCCGGCGGCTGTGCGCTTTTGCCCGGGCTCGACGAGCTGGTCGCCAAGCGCGCCGGCGTAGCGACCGTCGTGGGCAATCCGTTCGCGAACATGCAGACGTCCGATCGCATCCGCCCGCGCCAGCTCGCGCAGGATGCGCCGCTGCTGCTGATCGCGACCGGCCTCGCGCTTCGAAGCTTCGAGTGATCGGGGAGCTCGTCCGATGAGCGCGCCGCGCGTCAATCTACTTCCGCACCGCGAACAGAAGCGCCAGGCGCGCCAGCGGCAGTTCGTGTCGCTCGCCGTGTCGCTGGCGGTGCTCGGTCTCGCGATCGTCGGCCTGGTGCACGGCGTCCTCGCCGGGCAGATCGACAACCAGAAGAGCCGCAACACGCTGCTCAAGGGCGAGATCGCGAAGCTCGACGAGCAGATCAAGGAGATCGACAAGCTGCGCGACCAGATCCAGCAGGTGCTGTCGCGCAAGCAGATCGTGGAGACGCTGCAGGCGAACCGCAGCGAGGCGGTTCACTTGTTCGATCAGATGGTGCGGCAGCTGCCGGACGGCATCTATCTCAAGTCGATCAAGCAGACCGGAACCAAGGTGACCGTCGTCGGGTACGCGCAGTCCAACGCGAGAGTGTCGACCCTGATGCGCAACATCGAGGCGTCGCCGTGGCTCACGAACCCGGAACTCGTGGAGATCAAGCTGGTATCTGCGCCGGGTGCGAAGGATCCGAATACGCCGAAGGTGAGTGAATTCACGCTGACCTTGCAGGTCAAGCGCACACCGGCGCCGAGCGCCTCGATTCCGGGGGCGCCAGCGCCGGGCGCGCCCGCGGCGCCTGCGAAGTCGGCCGGGGGGGCCAAGGCATGACCCTTGACGATTTCCGGCGCCTTTCCATCCGCGACGTCGGGAACTGGCCGCTGCTTCCCAAGCTGCTCGTTCTCGGCGGCATCGTCATCGTCATCGTGGCGCTGGGCGCGGTCCTCGACTGGAAGGACCAGTGGGATTCGCTGGGCAACGCCCAGGCCGAGGAGCTCAAGCTGCGCGACCAGTACGCGACCAAGAAGGCCAAGGCGATCAACTACGACCTTTATGTGCAGCAGTTGAAGGAGGTCGAGCTTTCGTTCGGTGCGCTCGTCAAGCAGCTGCCGAATCGATCGGAAATCGACGCGCTGCTGACCGATGTCAACCAGGCGGGTCTCGGCCGCGGACTGCAGTTCGAGCTCTTCAAGCCGGCATCGCAGGAGAGAATGGCCGAGTTCTACGCCGAGCTCCCCATCGGCATCCGACTGACCGGCAACTACCATGACATGGGCGCATTCGCGAGCGACGTTGCCCAGCTGCCGCGGATCGTGACGCTCAACGATGTGTCCATCAACAACGACAAGGGCACGCTGCAGATGGACGCGACCGCCAAGACGTTCCGCTATCTCGACGAAGACGAGATTCAGAAGAATCGCGCGGCACAGAAGGCGGCCAAGGACAAGGCGGCAAGGAAATGAAGCACAGCTGGTGGACTCTGCTGGCGTTGGCCTGCGTGCTCGCGGCGTGCGGCGGGGAATCGCACAAGGATCTGCGTGCGTGGATGTCGGACCAGGGCAAGGGCGTCAAGGGGCGTCTCGATCCACTGCCGCAGATCAAGGCGTACGAGCCGTTTACGTACAACGCGTTCGATCTGCCCGATCCATTCAAGCCGCGCAAGATCGAGGCGAGCAAGGGAAGCAAGTTCGCGCCCGATCTGACGCGTCGCCGCGAGCCGCTCGAGGCCTATCCGCTCGAATCGCTGGCGATGGTGGGCACGCTGGAAAAGGGCAAGACGCTGTACGCATTGGTGCGCACGCCGGAGCGCGACATCTACCAGGTCCGGCAGGGGAACTATCTCGGACAGAACTACGGCGTAGTGATCGGCATCAGCGAAGCGGATATGAAGCTCAAGGAGCTCGTTCAGGATGGGAGCGGCGACTGGGCCGAACGGTCGAGCACGCTCAACCTGCAGCAGGCCCCAGAACAAAGAGCACAAGGGAGCAGACGATGAGCGCGACAAGCGAATGCCGGCCCCAGGTGGTGGCCGCGTCCCTGAAATGGTGGCGCGGCTTGACCGCGCTCGCCTTCCTGATGTTCGTCGGGACGGCCGTTGCGCAGACGCCGAATTCGATCGAACAAGTCACCGTCACGCGCGGTGCCGCGGGGCGCACCGTGGTCAAGTTCTCGTTGAAAGCGCCGCCGGCGAATCCACCTGCCGGCTTCGCCGTCGCGAGTCCGCCGCGTATCGCGCTCGATTTTCTCGACACCGAAAACGCGGTCGGCTCGAATCAACGGCAGGTCGACGATCCGGCGCTGCGCAGCCTGAACTTCGTGCAGGCCGGCAATCGCACGCGCGTCGTCTTCAACCTGAACAAGGCGCAGACGTTCGAGACGCGGGTCGAGGGCAACGACGTGCTCGTGACATTGACCGAGACCGGAACGCTGGCTGCCGATCAAGGGCAGGTACAGCGCTTCGCGGAGGCGCGGCCGGGTGAAGTCCAGCATTCGCTGCGCGATGTCGACTTCCGGCGCGGCAAGACGGGCGAAGGCCGCATCATCGTCGATCTGTCGGACAACTCGACCGGCATCGACATCCGCCAGCAGGGCCGGGCGCTCATCGTCGACTTTCTGAAGACCGCGGTTCCGCGCAACCTCGAACGCCGGATGGACGTCGCCGATTTCAATACGCCCGTGGTGACGGTCGACACGTTCGCGCAGGGCGCGAACACGCGCATGGTGATCGAGCCGAAGGGGCTCTGGGAGCACTCCGCGTACCAGGCGGACAACCGCTTCATCGTCGAGATCAAGCCGATCCAGGAAGACCCGAACCGGCTGACGCAGGGCACGCGCGGCGGCTACAAGGGTGAGAAGCTGTCGCTCAACTTCCAGAACATCGAAGTGCGCGCCGTGCTGCAGGTGATCGCGGACTTCACCGGGCTCAACATCATCACGAGCGACACTGTGCAGGGAAGCCTTACGCTGCGACTCAAGGATGTGCCCTGGGACCAGGCGCTCGACATCATCCTGCAGACCAAGGGCCTCGACATGCGCAAGAACGGCAACATCGTTCTGATCGCGCCGCGCGAAGAGCTCGCGCTCAAGGAGAAGCAACAGCTCGAGAACCAGATCCAGATCGGGGCGCTCGAGCCGCTGATACTCGAGTCGTTCCAGCTCAATTACATGAAGGCGAGCGATTTCGAGAAGATCCTCACCAGCAATCGCCAGCAGCAGTTCGGCCTCGGCGCGGGACAGACGCCGACCACGGGCGGGCAGGGTTCGATCCTGTCCCAGCGCGGCGTCGCGTTCGTCGATCCGCGGACCAACATCCTGTTCGTGCAGGACACCGCGGCACGGCTTGAAGAGGTGCGACGGATCATCCGTCAGCTCGACACACCGGTTCGGCAGGTGTTGATCGAGGCGCGCATCGTGATCGCCGACGACAAGTTCAGCCGCGAGCTCGGCGTTCGCTTCGGACAGCAAACCGGGGCGACGCTGCTTAGCCGCCGCTATGCGCTCGGTCTCGGCGGCAGCCTGACAACCGACCCGGTCGTGCACCTGCAGGGTGATCGTCTGGTCCGCGACACGCGCACGCAGACGCCGTTCGAGCTGGCGTCCGGTATCGCCAGCGCCGGCTACTCCGATGCTCCGCAGCTCAACGTCAATCTGCCGGTGATCAATCCTGCGGGTCAGTTGGCGCTGACGCTCATCAACCTTGGGAGCGGCAACCTGATCAACCTCGAGCTCTCCGCACTCGAAGCAGACAACCGCGGCAAGGTGGTGTCGAGCCCGCGCGTGATCACCGGCGACAACCAAAAGGCTGCGATCGAGCAGGGTAGCGAGATCCCGTACGTGACGCCGGGAACCGCCAACAACCCGGCGACGGTGACGTTCAAGAAGGCGGTGTTGCGCCTCGACGTGACGCCGCAGATCACGCCGGACAACCGTGTCATCATGACGGTCGAGATCCGCAAGGATGCAGTGGGCCAGCTGGTCCCGACCGGGACCGGCGGATTCGTGCCGGCGATCGACACGCGTAACGTCGTCACGCAGATCTCCGTCAACAACGGCGACACTGCGGTGATCGGCGGGATCTACGAAGAGACGATCAACAGCACCGTCAACAAGGTCCCGTTCCTCGGCGATATTCCTTTTGTCGGCTGGCTCTTCAAGCAGACGTCGCGCTCTTCCGAAAAGACGGAGCTCCTGATCTTCCTGACGCCTCGCGTCGTCAAGGACACGGTGACCGCAGTAAGGTAGTCATCGCACGGCACACCCGGCCCCGCGCGTCGCATGGCGTGCGGGGCCGGCGCGCATTCGGCACCCTCGTTCGCTCCAGTACAATCGCCGAGTGGCGCTGCATCGGGGCAATCTGTTTCTTGTCGGCTTGATGGGCGCGGGCAAGTCCACGCTCGGCCGGCAGCTTGCGCGCCGTCTCGGCAAGCGCTTCATCGATGCGGATGCCGAGCTCGAGCGCCGCCTCGGTGTCACCATTGCCACGATATTCGAGGTGGAAGGCGAAGCGTCCTTTCGCGATCGGGAACAGGCGATGATCGAGGAGCTCACGGGCCTGGAGGACATCGTGCTCGCGACCGGCGGGGGCGCCGTGATGCGCGCCGCCAATCGAACGCGACTCAAGGAAAACGGTACCGTGATCTATCTCTACGCCGAGCCGGAGACCCTCTGGCAGCGCATCCACGGCGGCCGCAATCGGCCGATGCTGCAGGCGCCCGATCCGCGCAGTCGCCTGGTGGAGCTGTTCGCGTTGCGCGATCCGCTCTATCGCGAGATCGCAGACCACGTGATTGAATCAGACCGCGAGGCGGTGCTCCGCTTCGTACGCCAGCTCGACGGGAATGCGCATGCCGGATGATCGCGCCGACTCGCTGACGGTCGGGCTTGGCGAGCGCAGCTATCCGATCCACATCGGATCGAACGTGCTCGCGCGGGCCGGAAGCCTGCTCGCGGCACTCGCGGCGCGGCGCGCGGTCATCGTGACGAACCCGGTCGTTGCGCGTCATCATCTCGCGAGGCTGCGCGCCGCGCTCGACGCCGCAGGCATCGCATCCGACGTCGTCGTCGTCCCCGAGGGCGAAGCGCAGAAGAACTGGAGCACGCTGCAAGACATCGTTACCCGCCTGGTCGAGCTCAATGCCGAGCGCTCGACGCCGCTCATCGCGCTCGGAGGTGGTGTCGTCGGCGATCTTGCCGGATTCGCCGCCGCGATCTATCGGCGCGGCATGCCTTTCGTGCAGATCCCGACCACGCTGCTCGCGCAGGTCGATTCGTCGGTCGGCGGCAAAACCGGCATCAATCATCCGCTCGGCAAGAACATGATCGGCGCGTTCTATCAGCCGCGCGCAGTCCTGATCGATACCGATTGCCTCGCGACACTGCCTGACCGGGAGCTTTCCGCGGGCCTCGCCGAAGTCGTGAAGTACGGCGCGATTCGCGACCGCGCGTTCTTCGATTGGCTCGAGGCCAATGTCGACGCGCTTCTGGCGCGCGACCCGGTCGCGTTGAAGCATGCGATACGCGTGAGCTGCGCGATCAAGGCTGCAGTCGTCGCCGTGGACGAGCGTGAGACCGGTGAGCGCGCGTTACTGAACTTCGGGCATACCTTTGGGCACGCGATCGAAACGGCCACCGGATATGGAACGTGGCTGCACGGTGAAGCGATAGCAGCGGGCATGGTGCTCGCAGCGCGACTGTCGCAGCGCACCCTAGATTTTCCCGCCGGCGACGTCGCGCGGCTGTCGGCGCTCCTTGCTTATGCTCGGCTTCCGATCGCGCCGCCGGAGATGGCTTATCCGCGCTGGCGCGAATTGCTCGCACGCGACAAGAAGGTGACCACCGGAGCGCTGCGCTTCGTGTTGCTGACCGCGCTTGGCGCAGCGGTGATCTCGAGCGAGATCGAAGAGCGCGAGCTCTCGGCGCTTCTCTCTTAGAGCCTCCCAAAAAGAACGGCGCCGCTTTGCGGCGCCGTCCATTTCGATCCGTCTGTGCCGGATCGCGCTACTTGCAGGTAATGCTGACCGTTTGGACCGACGACCCCGAATCGGTAACCGTGATATTCACGGGGTTGCTCGGCGGATTCAGCAGATTGGCGACGGTGAAGGTCGAGCCAGAGGTCCCGAGCGACACGGTCGCCGGATAGGCCATACCGTTGATCGTGGCACCTGCGTTTGGCACCGTTGCCCAGAACACCGTATAGGGCGGCGTGCCGCCGGTCACTACGAACACCGCCGTTTGCGCGGAGCCGAGGCAGCCAAGCGTCGCGCTCGAAGGCGTGATGACGATTGCCGACGGCGGCGGCGGTGCCGGCGTCGAGCACGTGATCGTACCGGTGACGCTCTGTTGTGGGACGCTCGTGTCGAGCACCACGACACTGCCGACCGTTGACGGCGCGCCGCCCGAGAACGTGACCGACACCGTCCCGCCGTTGCTGGACACAATCTGCGGGCTGACCGTCGTTGGCGTGGCCGGATTGGTCACCACATTGACGTTGTACGGTGCGCTTCCGCCGGTGATCACGAATTGATACGTCTTGCCGCTGCACCCGTTGGCATCCGTCACGGACGATGGGGTGATCACGAGCGCTGGGGGCGGCGTCGGTTGACTGTTGCCAGCCGTATTGTGCAGCGTCGAAGTGGCCTGTTTGTTGGCGGCATCCGAAACGGTGAAGGTCAGCGGATTGACGCAGGACCCGTTGGTGACGGCTTCAAAGAACCCCCCGCTCTGGGCCACCGAGGTGTTGACCATCGTGACGCCGGTCGGGAAAGACGGCGCGACGGTGTACGGCGGTGTGCCACCGTAGACGTAGTAGTCGACGCGGAAGCCCGTCGAGCAGACGCCGACAAATGCGGTCTGGATGGTGGCATCAGAAGGCACGATGATAATTTGATCGGCGCCGGCCGAGTTGAGCGAGCTCTTGACCACGATGAAGTTGACGATCTGCTGCTGACCGGAGGTTACGTCGGTGACGCGCAGCTGCGCGGGCTGCGTCGTGGCACCGGCTTGCGCCTGAACCGCCACCGAGGCAACACCGACGTTGTCAGTGACCCGCGTGATCGTCTGAACGAGAGGCTGGGCGGGATTCGTGCTTTCGAACGCGACCGGGCCGAAGATCACATCGAAGCGCATCTGGCGGTTGACCAGGGGACCGCCGATGGGCGTCGTCGCGGTGACGGAGGCAAAACCGGTCTCACCCGTGCACAAGTTACTCCCGCAGTTGCTCGTGCTGGCCGTGAAGCTGAATGCATTCACGAGTGTCGACGGGTTCACGGTCACGGGCACCTTGAACGACTGACCGGCCGAATCCTGCACCGTGATGGTCACGAGCGTGGTGGCGGTCACGCTGTTCGCGATCAGCGGAATCGTCGAACCGGCGACGGCCTGGGTGACTGGGAGGACGCCGGGATTGTCCGAGAACGCGAAGAATGGAGCCGCACCGCTGGTGATCGTGATGCTCGTCGGCTGGCCGGCATAGATCGTAATCGATGCGGGCGCAACAGTCAGCGGCGGTGGCGCCGCCGGGGTCGGCGCATGGGGGTTATTCGGGGCGCCGTTGCCGCCACCGCAAGCGGCGAGGGTCAGGACCCCGAGCAGCGCCAACCACGACAAAATGAGGCGCAACCAGGCGCTCGGACGGAAGTCGACCATGATGATTTCCCTGATGATGTTGTCCTAAATGTGGACCAGGCCTGCTAGCGAATTAAACGCCTTAACAAGCATCTAGCCCACTTTGTTGAGATTAAAGCCCAAGAGGTAGCCCGGCGCAAGTCTTTCGCCCCTTCTCAGCGTCCCGTCCAGCGGTACGTGTTGCACGCGTGTCCGCCGGCTTTCCCAGTGGCGAGCCGCCTTGCCGCATTGCAACATCGCGGGTACTATGAAACGCTTTGGCCGAAATTCGGCAAAATACCCGTCCGGGACACAGTTTTCCCGCATGCGGGGTTCCTCCCACCGTGAGGGTCGTGCGATGAAGCGACCGTATGCATCCCAGCTTCCCGGGCCTTGGCCACCCAAGGCTCAGGGACTGTACGCGCCTGCCCACGAGCACGACGCCTGCGGCCTGGGCTTCATTGCCCACATCAAGGGACGCAAGAGTCACGCCATCATCGAGCAGGGTCTGCAGATCCTGGTCAATCTCACCCATCGCGGCGCGACCGGCGCCGATCCACTGCAGGGCGACGGCGCCGGGATTCTCATTCAGCTTCCCGACGCATTCCTCAGGCGTGCGTGCGGGAAACTGGGCATCACGCTCCCGGCCGCGGGACAGTACGGCGTGGGCATGGTTTTCCTGCCGCGCGAGCCCGCATCGCGTATGGCCTGCGAGCAGGAGATCGAGCGTGCGATTGCCGCGGAGCGTCAGGTTTTGCTCGGCTGGCGCGACGTGCCGACGCGCAACGACGGACTTTCGAATCGCACGAAGGAGGTCGAGCCGGTCATCCGGCAGGTATTCGTCGCGCGCGGCTCACGCGACATGGATGCAGATGCCCTCGAGCGGAAGCTCTACGTGATCCGCAAGCGCGCGGGTCACGCGATCCAGGCGCTGCAGCTCAAGCACGGCCGTCAGTTCTACGTGCCGTCGTTCTCGACGCGCACGATCGTCTACAAGGGAATGCTGCTCGCGCATCAGGTCGGCGAGTACTACCTCGACCTCCACGACGAGACGATGGTCTCGGCGCTTGCGATGGTGCACCAGCGGTTCTCGACGAACACGTTCCCGACCTGGGACCTGGCGCACCCGTTTCGCTTCGTGTGCCACAACGGCGAGATCAACACGCTGCGCGGGAACTTCAACTGGATTCGCGCGCGCGAGGGCGCGATCGCCTCACAGGTACTGGGCGACGACCTGACGAAGCTCTGGCCGCTGATCTACGAAGGGCAGTCGGATTCGGCGTCGTTCGACAACGCGCTCGAGTTGCTGACGATGGGCGGGTACTCGCTCGCGCACGCGATGATGCTGATGATCCCCGAGGCGTGGGCAGGCAACCCGCTGATGGACGAGGATCGGCGCGCGTTCTACGAGTACCACGCCGCGCTGATGGAGCCGTGGGACGGCCCGGCCGCGATGGCCTTCACCAACGGCCGCCAGATCGGCGCGACCCTCGATCGCAACGGCCTGCGCCCGGCGCGCTACATCGTCACCAGCGACGACTACGTGATCATGGCGTCCGAGGTCGGGGTGCTCGACGTTCCCGAGTCGAAGATCGTCAGGAAATGGCGCTTGCAGCCCGGCAAAATGCTGCTGGTCGACCTCGACGCGGGGCGCATCGTCGATGACGACGAACTGAAACGCACGCTCGCGACCGCAAAGCCGTATCGCGAGTGGATCGCGGCCTGCCGCCTGCGGCTTGAGGACATGCCGGAGCCCGCGCCGCCGACGCCGTCGGAAGTCCCGCTTATCGATCGTCAGCAGGCCTTCGGCTACTCGCAGGAAGACCTGAAGATCGTGTTGACGCCGATGGCGCGTGATGGCGAGGAAGCCGTCGGGTCGATGGGCAACGACGCGGCGCTCCCGGTGCTCTCCGACCGGCCGAAGGTCTTCTTCAACTACTTCAAGCAGCTCTTCGCCCAGGTCACGAACCCGCCGATCGACCCGATCCGCGAAGAGCTGGTGATGAGTCTCGTCTCGTTCATCGGACCGCGACCGAACCTGCTCGGCATCGAGACGACGACGCCCGCGATGCGCCTCGAGGCGCAGCAGCCGGTGCTGACCGCGGAGAACATGGAAAAGCTGCGTCACGTCGAGCTCTTCTCCGGCGGCGCGTTCCGCTCGATCGAGCTCGACATCTGCTATCCCGCCGCGTGGGGTGCGAATGGAATGGAGGCTGCGCTCGCGAGCCTCGCCGCGCACGCCGAGGACGCGATCCACCAGGGCTACAACATCCTGATCCTGTCAGACCGGAGCGTGGCGGCAGACATGCTTCCGATTCCCGCGCTGCTTGCGACGGGCGCAGTGCATGAGCATCTGGTGAAGAAGGGCTTGCGCACGTCGACGGGCCTCGTCGTCGAGACGGGCTCGGCGCGCGAAGTACACCAGTTCGCACTGCTCGCAGGCTACGGCGCCGAGGCGATCCACCCGTATCTCGCGCTCGAGACGCTCGCCGAGCTCGCCAAGGTCGTCGCCGAGATCGATCCGAAAGAAGCCCAGAAGCGCTACATCAAGGCGATTTGCAAGGGCCTCTACAAAGTGATGTCCAAGATGGGCATCTCGACCTATCAGTCCTATTGTGGCGCGCAGATCTTCGAGGCGGTCGGCCTGCAGAAGGCGTTCGTCGACAAGTATTTCACCGGCACCGCGAGCACGGTCGAAGGCGTCGGCCTGTTCGAGGTTGCGGAAGAGGCCGCGCGTCTGCACGCGCTCGCGTTCGGCGACGACCCGCTGCTCCGCGAAGGTCTCGACGCCGGCGGCGAGTATGCGTATCGCGTGCGCGGCGAAGAGCATATGTGGACGCCGGATTCGATCGCGAAGCTGCAGCACGCGGCGCGCTCGAACTCGCATGCGACGTATCGGGAGTACGCGGCGCTGATCAACGACCAGAGCCGCAAGCTGAAGACGCTGCGCGGACTGTTCGAGTTCAAGGTGCTGGAGCGCGCACCGGTGCCGATCGAAGAGGTCGAGTCGGCGAGCGAGATCGTCAAGCGCTTCGCGACCGGCGCGATGAGCCTGGGCTCGATCTCGACCGAGGCGCATACGACGCTCGCCGTGGCGATGAACCGCATCGGCGGCAAGTCGAACACCGGCGAGGGCGGCGAGGACGCGCGGCGCTATCCGCTCGTGAAGAAGGGCGAGACGCTCGCCTCGCGCATCGACGGCATCGTCGCGGACGTGAAGCTCAAGGAGGGCGACTCGCTGCGCTCGCGGATCAAGCAGGTCGCCTCGGCGCGCTTCGGCGTCACTGCGGAATACCTGGTCAACGCCGACCAGCTCCAGATCAAGATGGCGCAGGGCGCGAAGCCCGGCGAAGGCGGGCAGCTCCCCGGCCACAAGGTTTCCGAATACATCGCGAGGCTGCGCTACTCGGTACCCGGCGTCGGCCTCATCTCGCCGCCGCCGCACCACGACATCTATTCGATCGAGGATTTGGCCCAGCTGATCCACGATCTCAAGAACGCGAATCCGCTGGCATCAATCTCCGTCAAGCTCGTCTCCGAGATCGGCGTCGGCACCGTCGCTGCGGGCGTGTCGAAGGCGAAGGCCGATCATGTCACGATCGCCGGCCATGACGGCGGCACCGGCGCATCGCCCGAGTCGTCGATCAAGCACGCCGGCACGCCGTGGGAGCTCGGGCTTGCGGAAACGCAGCAGACGCTGGTCCTCAATCGCCTGCGGGGCCGTATCGCCGTTCAGGTCGACGGGCAGATGAAGACCGGCCGCGACGTCGCGATTGGTGCGATGCTCGGTGCCGATGAATTCGGCTTCGCGACGGCGCCGCTCGTGGTCGAGGGCTGCATCATGATGCGCAAGTGCCATCTCAATACCTGCCCGGTCGGCATCGCTACCCAGGATCCGGCGCTGCGCAGGAAGTTCGACGGCCAGCCCGAGCACGTCGTCAACTACTTCTTCTTCGTCGCCGAGGAGGTGCGCGAGATCATGGCCTCGCTCGGCTTCCGCAAGTTCGATGACATGATCGGACGCGCGGATCTCCTCGACATGCGGCAGGGAATCGAGCACTGGAAGGCGAAGGGACTCGACTTCTCGCGCGTCTTCTACCAGCCGAAGATGCCGCCCGAGGTGGCACGCTACCACTGCGAGGAGCAGAACCATCGGTTGAAACGCGCGCTCGACCACGAGTTGATTGCGGCCTCGGCGAGCGCCATCGAGCGCAGGCAGCCGGTGCGGTTGAATTTCAAGATCCGCAACGCGCATCGCTCGGTCGGCGCGATGCTCTCCGGCACGATTGCGCGGAGCTACGGCCACGAAGGATTGCCCGAAGACACGATCCACGTCGCCTTCGAAGGCGTCGCCGGACAGAGCTTCGGTGCATTCCTCGCGCGCGGCATTACCTTCGAGCTTCAGGGCGCAACCAACGATTACGTCGGCAAGGGATTGTCGGGCGGGCGCATCGTCGTGTATCCCGACCCGAAGTGTCCGGCGAAGCCCGAAGAGAACATCGTCATCGGCAACACGGTGATGTACGGCGCGATCGACGGCGAAGCGTATTACCGCGGTGTTGCCGGCGAGCGGTTCTGCGTCCGCAACTCCGGCGCGACCGCAGTCATCGAAGGCACCGGCGACCACGGCTGCGAATACATGACTGGCGGCACCGTTGCGGTTCTCGGCCGTACGGGCCGGAATTTTGCCGCGGGCATGAGCGGTGGGATCGCATACGTCTACGACGCGGACGGAACGTTCGCGACCCGCTGCAACACGTCGATGGTGGCGCTCGAGCCGGTGCTCGCCGAAGCGGACCAGCTCCGCACCGAAGCCGACCTCGCGCGCGACGGCAAGGGACGTCTCCTGCATCGCGGTCGTACGGACGAAACGATCCTGCGCGAATTGATCGAGCGGCACCTCCGCTTCACCGGGTCGACCCGGGCACTGTCGCTGCTCGACGATTGGACCGCTGCGCGTGCGAAATTCGTGAAGGTATTCCCGCACGAATACCGGCGCGCCCTTACCGAGATGCACGCCAAGGCCTCGAGCGAGCAATCGAAAGCGTCGCAAAAAGAGCGCGCCGCGGCTTGAAGCATGGGGAAGATCACCGGGTTCCTCGAGCTTGCCCGCATCCAGGAGGTCGCGGAAGCCCCGAGCGCGCGCGTTCGTCACTACCGCGAGTTCATCCTCACGCTCTCCGACGACGACGCCGTCAAGCAGGGCGCGCGCTGCATGGACTGCGGCATCCCGTTCTGCCAGAGCGGCTGCCCGATCAACAACATCATCCCGGACTGGAACGACCTCGTGTACCGCCATCAGTGGCGGGCCGCGCTCGACGTTCTGCATTCAACCAACAACTTCCCCGAATTCACCGGCCGCATCTGCCCGGCGCCATGCGAGGCCGCGTGCACGCTCAACATCAACAACGATCCGGTCGGGATCAAGTCGATCGAGCACTTCATCATCGACAAGGGATTCGAGGAGGGTTGGGTCGAGGCCAAGCCGCCGCAGACGAAGACCGGACGCCGGGTTGCGGTCGTCGGTTCCGGACCCGCGGGTCTCGCAAGCGCGCAGCAGCTTGCGCGTGCGGGGCACTCGGTGGTCGTGTTCGAGAAAGCGGATCGTATCGGCGGGCTGCTGCGCTACGGGATTCCCGACTTCAAGATGGAGAAGTACCTGATCGACCGGCGCATGGCGCAGATGTCGATCGAAGGCGTCGAATTCCGCGCCAACGCACACGTCGGCGGCAACATCGAGGCGAAGTCGCTCCTCGACGAGTTCGAGGCGATCGTGCTTACCGGCGGGGCGGAGCAGCCGCGCGATCTGCCGGTCCCGGGACGCGATCTCGATGGCATCCATTTCGCGATGGATTTTCTCCCGCAGCAGAACAAAGTCGTTGCCGGCGACGCGGTCCGCGACCAGGTCAAGGGTACGGACAAGCATGTCGTGATCATCGGCGGCGGCGACACGGGATCCGACTGCGTCGGCACGTCGAACCGGCATGCGGCCGCATCGGTGACGCAATTCGAGCTTCTGCCACAGCCGCCTGACGTCGAGAACAAGCCGCTCGTGTGGCCGTACTGGCCGATCAAGCTCCGCACTTCCTCATCGCAGGAGGAGGGTTGCCAGCGCGATTGGGCGGTTGCCACGAAGCGCTTCGAAGGTCGCGACGGCAAGGTCGAGCGGCTCATCGCCGCGCGCGTCGAGTGGAAGAAGGATGCGACCGGCGCGATGAAGATGGTCGAAGTGCCGGACACCGAGTTCAAAATTCCGGCGGAGCTGGTGCTCCTCGCGATGGGGTTCACGGGTCCGGTGAAAGCCGGGCTGCTCGAGCAATTCGGCGTCGAGCTCGATCAGCGCTCGAACGTGAGAGCGAATACCGAGGATTACCGCACGTCGGTGCCGAAGGTCTTCGCTGCCGGCGACATGCGCCGCGGGCAGTCGCTCGTGGTCTGGGCGATCCGCGAAGGCCGGCAGTGTGCGCGCGCGGTCGATGAGTTTCTGATGGGAGCGTCCGCGCTTCCGCGATAACATCGGGGCTCGCGTCCGGCATGCGCGGGCCCGCTTAACCGCCGAGCGGACTCGCGGCGCGCCTGTCGCCGTTGCGTGAGCATGCATACACGGCGTGCGCGACGTGCCGAAGGGCATGCTTGAGTTTCGGCCATGGTTCCGATCACCACTCTTCCCTACACCAGCCCGCGACCGCAGGTCACCTCGCAGGAGACCCAGGATTTCGCGCGCGATCTCGAGTCGGGCGGCGTGCTCGTGCTGCCACGCCTCGAATTCGCGATTGCCGACGACGAGCGTCGCTTCCTCGACGTGCGCTGGTCGGACGGCCGCGCCAAGAACATCAGCCTCGAGGGAACGTCGATCAAGGGCGCGAAGGGAAGCCCGCCGGACCTCGCGGCGCTCGCCCGCTTGGTCGAGCGTTACGCGCGCGATGCATCCTCGCTGATCGCAGCGCTGTTTCCGCGCTACGCCCCCTATCTCAAGCGCGCACGAACGAGCTACCGGCCGCATCCCGCCACCGGACGCGACGTTTCGTGGCGCAAGGACGACGCACGTCTCCATGTCGACGCGTTCCCGTCGCGACCGAATCACGGCGAACGGATCCTGCGCGTGTTCCGCAACGTGAACCCGAACGGCGTCGATCGCGTGTGGCGGGTCGGCGAGGAGTTCGACGCGATGGCGCGCCGCCTGCTCCCGCGCGTGCGGAGGATGCGTCCGGGCGAGGCGTCGATCCTGTCCGCGCTCTTCGTGACGAAGGGACGACGCAGCGAGTACGACCACTTGATGCTGGGACTCCACGACTGTGCGAAGGCCGACCTCGAATACCAGCGGACGTCCGAACAGCGCGAGGTCCGCTTCGCCCCTGGCACGACCTGGATCTGCTTCTCGGATCAGGTGATGCACGCTGCGATTGCCGGTCAGTTCATGCTCGAGCAAACGATCCACCTCCCGGTCGCGGCGCTCTACAACCGCGAGCGCTCGCCGCTCGCGACGCTCGAGCGCATCACCGGCCGGTCGCTGGTCTCCGCATGAGGGCGTCCGAAGGGGCTATGCGCGCGACCAGAGGGGTGCCGACCAACGACACGCTGCTCCGCGCATTGCGGCGCGAGCCGACGCCGTACACGCCCGTCTGGCTGATGCGGCAGGCGGGGCGCTATTTGCCCGAGTACAACGCGACGCGGGCCAGGGCGGGGAGCTTTCTGGCGCTGGCCAAGACACCGTCGCTCGCGGCGGAGGTTACGCTGCAACCGCTCGAGCGTTTTCCGCTCGACGCCGCGATTGTCTTTTCCGACATCCTGACCATCCCGGATGCGATGGGCCTCGGGCTTTCGTTCAGCGATGGCGAGGGACCACGTTTGGCGCATACAACCGCCGACGACGCCGCGATCGCCCGGCTCAAAGTCCCCGACCTCGCAAACCTCGCGTACGTGTTCGACGCCATTGCGGAAGTGAAGCACGCGCTGGCGAATCGCGTCCCGCTGATCGGGTTCGCGGGCAGTCCGTTCACGCTTGCGTGCTACATGATCGAAGGCGTCGGCGGTGGCGAGTTCGAGATCGCGCGTCGCATGGCTTATGAGCGTCCCGATCTCCTCGCGCAGCTCTGCGAGATCAATGCGCGGGCGGTGACCGGGTATTTGACTGCGCAGATCGAGGCGGGCGCCGACGTCGTGATGCTGTTCGACACCTGGGGCGGGCTTCTTCCGGCCGCGGCGTGGCGCCGTTTCTCGCTCGCTTCGATGCGAGCGGTGCTCGGAGGGCTTCCGAAAGCGACTCCCGCGATCGTCTTCACCAAAGGCGGTGGCGCGTGGCTCGACGATCTCGCGGCGTCGGGTGCGGCGTGCGTAGGCATCGACTGGACGGTCGATCTCGCGTCTGCGCGCAATGGGATCGGCAAGCGCGTCGCGATCCAGGGCAATCTCGATCCGCTCGTCCTGCTCACCGATCCCGACACGGTCGCGCGCCAGACAACGGATCTCATTCGCGCTGCCGGACCGGCGCCCGGCCACGTGTTCAACCTGGGGCACGGGATTCGTCCCGGCACGCCGACGGAGAACGTCGCTGCGCTCATCGAAACCGTGCATCGCATATCTGCACGAAGTCAGGCGCTTGCGTGAGGAACGCAGCGCACGCGGCGATGTTGCGAAAATGCAAGCTCCAAGATCCGCATCCGGCGCGGCTTTTCAATGGGGCTTGACAAACGCAAAACCGAAGCTGAAGGACGCGACTTATGCACATGCATGGGTATGACCACCGTTCTCGTCCGGTTTCCCCCGCACGGATTGGGGGTTTCCGGGCAACTCGTTGAATTTGAAAGCACGGCGAATATGCCATTGGTGTAGCCGACAATCGTTCCAATGGGTCGGGATTGCACGCCTATTGCTTGCCTGGCAGTTACGCACAAACATATCCACAGCCCCGCAGGCAGCCGGCGTTGCATGAAAATGAAAGACTTGCGCGGGCTTTCTCCCCTCGATCGTAAACTCCGACGGCGATGCGCCGCGGTGCGGCGCGCTGTCATCGTCGAGCGTGTCCGCGACGCGAGCGAAGCATTCGCAACGGCGCGGATGCGATGACGATTGCGCAAGTCGCGCTCCCGGTCGCGGTCGCGCAAACCTTCGACTACTGGGTTCCGTCGGGTCTCGCCGTCGAACGCGGCAGCATCGTGCGCGTCCGTCTCGCGAAGCGGCGCCTGATCGGCGTCGTGACGCGCGTCGACGCTCGCATAGAAAACCGTGCGCCGCGGTCGATTCCCATCGAGGAGCGCGTCGCCCTCCCGGCGTTGCCAGCCGACGTGATCGCACAAGCCGAATTCGTCGCCGAGTATTACCAGACGCCCCTCGGCGCGGCGCTCGCGCTCGCGGTGCCGCCGCTGGGTGAGCGTGCGTGGCGCCCGCGACAGTGTCCGCCGCTCGAGCTCACGCCCGAGGGCACGCGCGACCTGCCGGCGAGAGTTGCCCGCGCGCCCGCGGCGAAACACCTGTACGAGCGTCTGGTCGCATTGCACCGTTTCGAAGCCGAGCACTGGTCGACATTGTCGCCGCATGCCCGGCGCATCCTGCGCGGCTGGCAGGACGAGCGGCTCGTCGCCCCTGCCGATGAGACGCCGATGTCGGCCGCACGACTGCTGAACGATGCGCAACGAAGCGCGGCCGACGCGATCATCGGCGAGCTCGGTTCGTTCACCACGTTCCTCCTGCAGGGGGTCACGGGAAGCGGCAAGACCGATGTCTATCTCGAGGCGGCAAGAGCGGCGCTGGCCGCGGGCGGGCAGGTCCTGGTGCTGGTGCCGGAGATCAATCTCACGCCGCAATTCGAGGCGCGCGTTCGCGGCCAGCTCGCCGGCGTGCCGATGGTGACGCTGCACAGCGGGCTCGCCGACGGGGAGCGCCGCGCGCATTGGCTGGCCGCGTCGCGCGGACAGGCGAAGCTCGTCCTGGGCACACGTCTCGCGGTGTTTGCGCCGCTTCCCGCACTCGCGCTGATCGTGGTCGACGAAGAGCACGATGGATCGTTCAAGCAGCAGGATGGCGTTCGCTACCATGCGCGTGACGTCGCGGTGTGGCGTGCCCGCGAGCGCGGCGTGCCTATCGTCCTCGGCAGCGCCACGCCGTCGCTCGAGTCCTTCGTGCACGCGGAGGCGGGACGCTATCGTCTGCTCACGCTTCCGCGCCGTGCGGATCCGCGGGCGGCGTTTCCCCGGCTTCGACTCGTCGCCGATCGTACCGCGCGAGCGCGCAATGCTTTGTCCGAGGAACTGGTCGCAGCGCTCGGCGAGTGTCTCGGTCGCCATGAACAGGCGCTCGTCTTCGTCAACCGGCGGGGCTTCGCGCCTTCGCTCTTGTGCGCGGCGTGCCGCTGGGAAGCGCAGTGCCCGCGTTGCACGTCGCGGTTGACGCTGCATCGAGACCCGACCCGCCTGCGCTGCCATCACTGCGGCCATGCCGAGGCTGTGCCGCGCGCCTGTCCGAATTGCGGCAACGTCGATCTCCTGCCGATCGGCATGGGGACGCAGCGCCTCGAGCGTATCCTGCGCGAGACGTTTCCCACAGCGCGCATCGCGCGCATCGACCGTGACACGACGCGCACGCGCGACGCATTCTCGATCGTGCGCAGGCGCGTCGAGGAGCATGCGCTCGACATCCTGATCGGGACGCAGATGCTCGCGAAGGGCCACGACTTCACGCGGCTCACGCTGGTCGGCGTGCTGGGATCGGACAACGCGCTCTACAGTGCGGACTTCCGCGCTACCGAGCGGCTCGCGGCGCTGCTTACCCAGGTGTCCGGCCGAGCGGGACGCGCCGATCTGCCCGGCGAGGTGATCGTGCAGACCGATTTTCCGGAGCATCCGGTGTACGCGATGCTCGCGAGCCACGACTACGCGCGATTTGCGCGGGTGCTCGTCGCGGAGCGGCGCGAGGCGAAGCTGCCTCCGATCACGCACGCGGCCCTGCTCCTCGCGGAAGCGCACGCGCGTGCCGATGCAGATGCATTTCTGGGGCATGCGCAGGCGCTCGCCCACGCGACGCTCAAGGACAGCGGCGATGCGGTCGAGGTCTTCGCACCCGTGCCGGCGCTTCTTGCCCGCCGGGCGGGCCTGGAGCGCGGGCAGCTCGTCGTGCAGAGCGAGCGACGCGCGGATCTGCAGCGGTTTCTCCCGCGGTGGCGCGAGGCCTTGGCCGCCGGGAAAGGAGCGCGCGTCCGCCACGCGATCGACGTCGATCCCGGGAGCTTCAGCTGACCCGGAGCGGATGAGCGATCCCGCTATAATTCAACGCTTTGTAAGCTGCGACGGCGCTAAGGTTTCGCCTCGATGCTTCAACCCGCCTTGAGCAGGAGCCGATGGCCGAGAACGCCCGTCACGTCGCCGATCCCAAAACCGAGCTCGCGGTGCAGCTCGCCGACGCCGTCAGAAAGGTGTTTCCGGCCGCCGATGTGCCTGCAATCGCACTCGAGCGGCCGAAGCAGGCCGCGCATGGCGACTACGCGTCGAACATCGCGTTGTCGCTTGCGAAGACGCTCGCGCGCAAGCCGCGCGACGTCGCGAGCCTGATCACGGCAGCTCCTGCTCTTGCCCATTCGCCGCTCGTCGAGAAGATCGAGGTTGCCGGGCCGGGATTCGTCAATTTCTTCCTCGCCGCGCCCGCGCGTCAGGCCGTCGTCCATCGGACCCTTGCGGAGCGCGACGCGTACGGGCGCAGCAGTCAGCGTGCCGGCGAACGGGTGATGGTCGAGTTCGTGTCCGCCAATCCGACGGGCCCGCTGCATGTCGGTCACGGCCGGCAGGCGGCGCTTGGCGATGCGATCGCAGCGCTCCTCGAATCGCAGGGATGCGAGGTGACGCGCGAGTTCTATTACAACGATTCGGGACAGCAGATCGAGAATCTCGCGGTCTCCGTGCGTGCGCGGGCGAAGGAGATTCTCGGCGAATCCGGCGACTTTCCGGAGGACGGCTACCGCGGCGAATACATCGTCGAGCTGGCGCAGCGCTATCTCGACGAAGTCGGACACGACCTCTCGGACATCGAGTCCATTCGGCGCTTTGCCGTCGCCGAGCTTCGCAAGGAACAGGATCGCGATCTCGCCGCGTTCGGCGTTGGTTTCGACCACTTCTATCTCGAGAGCTCGCTCTACACCGACGGTCGCGTCGACGCGACCGTCGCGAAGCTCAACGCCTCGGGCAAGACCTACGAGCATGAGGGCGCGCTGTGGCTCAAGACGACCGACTTCGGCGACGACAAGGATCGGGTCGTGCGCAAGTCCGATGGCGGGTACACGTACTTCGTGCCCGACGTCGCTTATCACGTGACCAAGTTCGAACGCGGCTACTCGAAGGTCATCAACGTGCAGGGCTCCGATCACCATGGCACCGTCGCGCGCGTGCGGGCCGGGTTGCAGGCGATCGGCATCGGTGTTCCGCCGGGCTATCCCGATTACGTCCTGCACAAGATGGTGACGGTGATGCGCGGTGGTGAGGAAGTGAAGATCAGCAAGCGCGCGGGAAGCTACGTGACGCTGCGCGATCTGATCGACGAAGCGGGACGCGATGCGGTGCGCTTCTTCCTGGTCTCGCGCAAGGCCGATTCCGAGTTCGTCTTCGACCTCGACCTCGCGCGCGCGCAGTCGGAAGAGAATCCGGTTTATTACGTTCAGTACGCGCACGCGCGTGTCTGCTCGGTGCTGAAGCAGGCGGGCATCGCGTTCGACGCCGCCGCCGCGGATCTCGCGGACGCCGACCTGTCGCCGCTCGTCAGCCCCTACGAGGAGACGCTGCTACGCGAGCTTGCCGATTTTCCCGAGGAGCTCGCGGAAGCCGCGCGCGAATTCGGTCCGCACCAGATCACGATTTATCTCCGGAATTTGGCGCGCGATTTTCACGCTTACTATAATGCCGAGCGGTTCCTGGTCGATGACCACCAGGTGAGGCGCGCGCGGCTCGCGCTGGTGGTCGCGGTCGGGCAGGTTTTGCGCAACGGCTTGACGGTGCTCGGCATTGGCGCCCCCGAAGCGATGTGAAGCGAAGCGACGCGAGAAGAACACGAGATGACCCGATCCTCGACGACCAAAGCACCCCGCGCCGCACGCGGCCGCAGTTCGCGTCGACGCGGCGCTGGCGGAACGCTGATCGGCATCTTCATCGGCATCGTGATCGGCATCGGCCTCGCCACCGCCGTCGCGTACTGGCTGATGCGGAACAATCCGGCCCTGCAAGTCGGTGGCTCAGGAAAGGATTCACGCGAGGCGTCGGTGAAGGAGCCATCGCGGCCGGGCAAGAGCGATGCTCAACCCGACAAACCACGCTTCGATTTCTACAAGATCCTGCCCGGCGGCGAGGAGCCGAAGACACAGGCCGAGCGCAGGCCGTTGCCGGGCCCCGATCGCGCGGTCGCGGAGCAGGCGAAGGAGCGCACCGAGCGACCCGCTGACAAGAGCGCGCCCTCCCGCGACAAGGCGCCGCCGGAACCTGTGGCAACCGCCGCGGCGGCCGGCGACCGTTTCTGGCTGCAGGCCGGATCGTTCGCGAGCGCGGCGGAAGCCGAGAATCTCAAGGCGCGGCTTGCGTTCGCCGGCTGGGAAGCGGCGATCCAGGAGGCGAATCTGCCCGACAAGAGCGTCCGCTACCGCGTTCGCCTCGGTCCGTACGACAACACCGACGAGTTGAACCGGATGAAAAACGAGCTCGGGAAACGCGGCTTCGAGGTGGCGGTGATCAAGAACCAATGAGCGAAGCGCGCGGAACGGTTAAGCGCGCCGAAGCGTCCGTTCGTCGCTCGACGCGGAACTTAACCCGCTTTCCGTGAGCCCAAACGCGCTTCGAGCTTTGAACGATCCCGCTTTGAACGATCCCTTTACCGCGCGGGCCTTCGCTTTGCCCGCTTCAGAGGAGTTTTGCATGACGTTGACCATAATGCTTCCGCGATTCAGTCGCCCACGCGGGCTCGCGTTCGTCGCAGCGCTCGCAGCGGTGCTGTGGCTTGTACTGTTCGCGGGCCTCGCCTCGGCACAGCTGGTCGAAGGCAAGAACTATTACCGGCTGAAGTCCCCGCAGCCGATCGAGTCCGGAAAGAAGATCGAGGTCGTCGAATTCTTTTCCTACGGCTGCCCGCACTGCGCGGAGCTCGAGCCGTATCTCGACGCTTGGCTCGCGAAGCTGCCGCCCGACGTGCAGTTCCGCCGCGTCCCGGTGATGTTCCAGGACCGCTGGATCCCGCTCGGCAAGGTCTATTACACGCTCGACGCACTCGGCGAAGAGCAGAAGCTTTCGCCCGACGTGTTCAAGGCGATCCATGGCGGCGGCACGGCGCTGTGGAACGAGAAGACGTTCTTCGACTGGGCGGCGACCAAGGGTCTCGATCGCAAGAAGGTGGAGGACGTCTGGGGCTCGTTCACGATCGCGGGCAAGATGAATCGGGCGCGGCAACTCGCGCAGGCGTACAACGTGCAGTCGGTGCCCACGGTGATCGTCGACGGCAAGTTCCTGACGGCGTCCGATCTCGTCGGCACCCACGCCAACCTTCCGGGCGCGATCGACGAGCTCATCGCCAAGGCGCGCGCCGAGCGTCCGAAGAGCTGATCCTTCCGGCGCGAGCGACCGCCGCCCCGGCACGCCCCGCACCGATCGTGTGAACGTCTTTCTGACCGGGGCATCTTCGGGAATCGGCGAGGCGCTCGCGCGCCACTACGCCAGCGAAGGCGCGACGCTGGGTCTCTTCGCGCGGCGTGACAGCGAGCTTGCAAGACTGGCCGCGGCGCTGGCGCCGTCGCGCGTGCTCACCTACGCGGGCGACGTGCGGGACGTCGACGCGCTGCGGCGCGCGGGTGCCGACTTCCTCTTGCGGGTTGGAGTCCCGGACATCGTCATCGGCAATGCCGGAGTGTCGCATGGCACGATGACGGCCGAGGTCGACGACATGCCGGCGTTCCGCGAGGTCTTCGACATCAACATCCTCGGCCTCGTGCATACATTCCATCCTTTCGTCGCCACGATGCGCGACGCGCACCGCGGCGCGCTGGTGGGCATTGCGAGCATCGCGGGGTATCGCGGATTGCCGGGGGCGAGCGGGTACTCCGCATCGAAGGCGGCGGCGATCAGTTATCTCGAAAGCCTGCGCGTGGAGCTGCACGGAACCGGTGTGTCGGTCGTGACGATCTGCCCCGGGTACATCGCCACGCCGATGACGCACGACAATCCTTATCGGATGCCGTTTCTCATGCCCGCGCCGATCGCGGCGCGCAAGATGGCCCAGGCCATCGCGGCGAAGCGACGCTTCTACGCGGTGCCCTGGCAAATGGCCTGGATCGGACGGCTTCTGCGCGTGCTGCCGCGGCCGCTGTACGACGCGATCTTCGCGCACGCACCGCACAAGCCGCGCAAGCTGAGTTGATCGCGCGCGGAACCGCCGACGAAGCGTCGACCATCGACTGGGCGGGTGTCGCGCATCCTCGTGCATCGGGCGCACCACGCATCGCGTCGCTCGTCCCGAGCCTCACCGACCTCATGTTCGCGCTGCGCGTCGGCGATCACGTCGTCGCGCGCACCGGTTTTTGTGTTCGACCGCATGACGAGGTGCGGCGAGTGCCGAAGATCGGCGGCACCAAGACGCCCGATCTCAAGCGCTTGCGCGAGCTCGAGCCGACGCATCTCGTCGTCAACGTCGACGAGAATCGCCTCGACGACGTCGAAGCGGCGCGTGTGTTCGTCCCGCACGTGATCGTGACCGATCCACGCGCTCCGGACGACAACCTTCGGCTCTACCGCTTGTTCGGCGCGCTGTTCGATCGCGAAGCGGAGGCCGAAGCGCTTGCGAAGTGCTACACCGAAGCGGCCGCGGCGCTCGACGCCGAATCCGTGCGCCACGCGCGCGAGCGCGTGCTTTATCTGATCTGGCGCCGTCCCTGGATGACGGTGTCACGCGAGACCTACATTGCCGCGACCCTCGCCCGCGCAGGATGCGACACGCTGCCCTCTGAAGTGACCAAACGTTACCCGGTGGTCGCCGACGACGGCGCGTGTTGGCACGATGCGGAGCGCATCCTGCTGTCGTCCGAACCGTACGCGTTTCGCGCACGCGATGCGACCGAGCTCGCAAATCGGTGGCGGAAACCTGTCGAGCTCATCGACGGCGAGTGGACGTCGTGGTACGGCGCGCGCGCGATCGACGGGCTGCGCGCGCTCGCGGAGTGGCGCCACGGACGTTCGCTTCTCGGCGACCGCACCTGAAAAGAATCGGGCCGCGCCTGCGACCCGAGACAGCTTCTAGTGCCGCATTGCGCGGCCCGCTTACACCGATGTTCCCCGGCGGCCCGCTTACACCGGTGTTCCCCGGCGGCCCGCTTACACCGGTTCTTACAACGGAATCCTGACCCCCACGGTCACCGAATACACGTTCCCGTCACTCTTCCCTGCTGTCGCGGTGCCGTTCAGATAGCCGATGACCGACCCGAAGTTCGCCGTCGTGCCCACGAGGAAGTTCGCCCAGCTGTTGTCGGGTTTGATGGTGGGCATCGAATACGACGTCCCGAGCGTGACCGGTTGCGCCGTCACCAGGCGCTCGTTGTCCTTCGACTCGATTTCCCAGGTGATGCGCGCGTACGGCCGGAAGGTGTTGAAATCGCCCACACCCTGCCAGCCCAAGCTCGTGATTGCCGACTTGCGCCGTTGCTCGCCGAATTGCAGCGCCGTCGAGTCGCTGCCGTTCTCGGCGTAAGCGTTCACACGGATTTCCTGGTACGTGAAGCGCACCCACGGGCCGTGCGTCAACTTGTCCCACTGGAACCAGTAACCGCCCAGCACGCTGCCGTAGCCGGTCCAGCCGCGCGGGCTCCCCGTTTCGTCGCGCGCGAGCGCGCCGAGCTGAATCGACCGCGTGACGTTCGTGTAGTCGAGCGAGCCACCGCCGATCGTGCCGCCGATGTACCACGGCCCGTCGCCCCAGCCGGCATAGAAGGTGCCGAGGGATTCATGCAGCGTGTAGTTGCCGGTGTCGCCGCCGAAGTCGCCCTTGTTCTGGCTGTAACCCAGCGCGACGCCGATCAGCAGGTGGTCGTTCACCCTGGTGTCGATGCCGCCCGTGATCGTGTTCTGATTCGCCGTGCCGCTCAGAAACGGTCCGTCGATGTCGTTGTGCGCGTAGTCGTAGGCGACCCACGCATTGACCTTGTTCGGCGTCTTCGTGCCGCCGAGACCCGTGAACATGCGCCCGTCGATCGAGCGGAAGTTGGCCTGCTCGACCTGGATCGGCGCTTCGGCAAGCGCTCCGATCTTCGCTGGCGCTTCGACCATCGATTCCGCGGCCGAGGCGGCGAGCAAGGCGGTGCCGGTCGTCGGGTGCACGCCGTCCGCGAACACCCACGTCAGGTTGCCGGTCGGATCGCGCAGCGTTTGCGGCGTGCAAGTGAGCGAGCTCGCCGTCGTGCACACCGGGAGCGTGTTGTTGACGAAGCCGAACGCCGCGGGATTCGCGGCGATCTCCTGCGTGAGCAGGAACGCATTGACCTGAATTACCTGGAGGCCCGCGCCCTGGAGCGCGCTGTTGAGCGTCGTGTTGAACAAACTCGAGAGTTGTGTCCCGGCGGCTTCCTGGTGGATCGCGCGATACGCGGGCGTCGTGCCGATGTCCGGCACGTTGTAAACGACGATGTAGCGCGCGCCGGCGGCCTGCAGACGTCCGACTTGCGTCGCGAGATCGACCGCCGCCTGCGCGACACCACCCTGCAGCTGCGCCGCGGTGATTTGTCCGGCGGCGTACTTGGCGGACAGCGTAAAGATGTCGTTCGCGCCCCCCTGGATCTGATAGAGCGCACCCTGATTGAGCGGCCCCTTCGCCAATTGCGCCGTGACCTGAGCGGCCACCGACAGATCCGGAATGCCTGGCGGCAGATTGCCCTGCGGCTGATTCACGAGTGCGCCGCCGATCGCCCAGTCGGTGCCGCCCTGGTCAGACGGCGTGACGCTGATGCCGTAGCGCTGCGTCACGTACATCGGGAACGTCAGCCCCGGATTCGTCGTGAAGCGCGCTCCGAACTGTCCGGCATCGCTCAAGCTGTCGCCGAAGACGAAGGCGCCGCTGAACTGCGCGGACGCGACAGCGGGCGAGAGCGCGAGCGCGGTAGCCAGTGCGGTGAGGGTTGGACGAAAGCGTGGCATGACCGTTACTCCTCGTGGTGTTATCGACGTTATCGGTTCGCGGCGAGATTGTTCTCTCTTTGTAACGAATTCTAATGCATCGGAACTGAACGCCGCCTCTAACTGGCCAACGTCAACGCGCGTTTTGCAGTGACCGTTGTAGTTCTGCGAGGAGAGGTCACCATGAACCGCATTGCCGCCAATTTGTTGCACCGCACCAAACGCCTCGCCCGCGCGCGGTGTGTGAAAGTCCGGGCGTTCGCAGTCATCATGCTGACCGCATTCGCGGGTCATTCCGCGTTGGCGCAGGACGATACGCCGACGCGCGTCGGCCGCGTGGCCGATGTCGGCGGCCAGCTCTTCTATTCGACTGAAGACGAGCCGAGTCAATGGCAGGCGGTCGGCCTGAACTATCCGATCGCAAGCGGCGCGAACCTGTGGGTGTCGCAGGACGGTCGCGCAGAGATCGATTTTGGCGGTACGCAGTTGAGGCTCGCGGGCGACGCGAACGTTCACGTGTCGCGGCTCGACGGCGAGCAATTCGCGCTGTTCGTCGGACAAGGCGCCGCGATCGTGCGACTGCGCGCACTGGAGCCCGGTGACAGCGTGCACATCGACACGCCCAACGCACAGGTCGTATTGACGCGCACCGGCCTCTACCGAATCGACGTGTCGCCGGATCGCGAGGGCACGACATTGATCGTGCGCGAGGGCGAAGCCGAGATCGCGATCGCGAGCGGATCGCAGCAAGTGCTGCCGGGGCAAAAAGCGGAAGTCCGTGGTGCGCAACCCGCGGTGGTCGAAGTGCGCAATGGCGTCGGCGTCGACGGCTTCGATGCGTGGAACGTCGCGCGCGATCGGTACTATGAACAATCACGGACGCCGCAGTACGTTTCTTCGCAGATGGTGGGGGCCGCCGACCTTGCGCGCTATGGCCGCTGGGAAGACGCGCCCGAGTACGGACCCGTCTGGATGCCGGAGAACGTGGGGGCCGACTGGGCGCCGTATAGCGACGGCTACTGGACTTCGCTGCCTTCCTTCGGCTGGACCTGGGTCGATGTTGCGCCGTGGGGCTACGCGCCGTTTCACTACGGCCGCTGGGTGTCGTGGCGCGGACGATGGGCATGGTGTCCCGGGAATTACGTCGCGCGTCCGGCGTGGGCGCCGGCGCTCGTCGCATGGTACGGCGGCGGAAACTGGCGCTTCGCCGGCTCCGGCGGCCCGATCTATGGTTGGGTTCCGCTTTCGTGGCGCGAAGCGTACGTCCCGGCGTGGCGGCATTGCGACGCGCGCTGCTACGCACGCTATAACCGTCCCTTTCACGTCGATCCGATCGAGCGCAATCACGTGCCGCCGGCGACGTACGCCAATGCGAGCGTTCCGGGCGCAGTCACGGCGGTTGCCGGGTCCACGCTTGTCTCGACGAAACCCATCGCGGCGAATCGCTTGAGCGTGCCGCCCACGGCACTCGTCGGCGCCCCTGTGCTGGCGACGGCCCCGCAATTGAAGCCTGCGCCTGCCGCGAGTCCCCAGCGTGTCGTCATCGCGCCGGCGGCCACCGCGACGAGCAACCCGCGCCCGCCGCTCGCCACGAACCCCGCCGAGCCATGGCGAGCGCCGGCGCGCAACGTCGATCCGCCAAGCGGCCAAACGCCCGCTCGACCAAGCGCCGTCCCGCCGGCCTCACCCGCCGCTGCCGTCGTCGGACGCGCGCCCGTAAGCGTGCCGCCAGTACCATCGGTCGCGGTCCCGACACCGCCATCGGCGACGTACAGCGCTCCGACTGCAGTTCCTTCCGCGGCACCGGTACGCGCCGCCATGCCGCCTGTCCCAGCCAATCCGGTCCCGGTAACCGCGGGCGTCACCCGAGCGCCGGTTGCAGCGCAAAGCGCGCCGGCAGGCAGCGTCGCAGTCCCGGTCGCACCTCGCGTCGTGTCGGCGGCCCAGCCCTACGCGCCCCTGGTTCGTGCGCCGCCGCCCCAGTTCGACCCAGCGCCCCGTGCCGTCATGCCGCCGCCACAACCGGTGCCGCAGCAACTTCGTCCGGTGGCACCGGTCGCTCCGGTGGCGATCGCGCCGCCGGTACAACCCGTTCCAGGCGTTGCGTACGTGGCGCCTGCACCGGCGCCGTCGCGTGGCGAAGCGGAAGGCGTGCACGCCGCGAAACCCGCACCCAAGCCGCTCGCGAACTGACGCTGGCTTCGTTGAGCGAGCGATCGGGACGAGGCGGAGTCGTCGCGGTCGCGATCCGGACTACGCCAGAGCGACGTCGATGAAAAACGCCGGCAGGCGCCGGCGTTTTTCATCGCGCGTTGAGCGGTTTGCGCGAAGCTTCGGATCAGTTTGCGACCAGCGCGAGACGCCGACCGCCGTCAACCAGCTTCACCCGATCGCCTTCGCGCACGGCGGGTTGCGCACTGTAGTTGAAGGAGCGCGTCGCGCCGGTGTCCATCATGATCACGACGTTCCACGACGTGGTCTTCTTTGTCTGCTTCTCGACCTCGTTGCCGGCGAGCGCACCGACTCCCACGCCGGCGATGGTCGCCACGGTGTTGCCACGACCACTGCCGATCTGATGGCCTAGCACGCCGCCCGCTACGCCGCCGATCACCGCGCCAGCGCCCGACGATTGCCCCTTCTGCTCGACTGCACGAATCGACTGCACGACGCCGCAATCGGTGCATCCTTGCGCGGCCGGCTGCGGTGACGCTCCCGGCTGGGCGAGCGCCGCCCAAGGCAGCGCGATCGAAGCAGCGAAGGCAATTACCGCGGAAGTGCGAAGCACGCGAGTCAACATGAACCTCTCCTATGGCAGTCGATGATTCAATCTAGCACGGCGTTTGCGCGCTTACCGCGGATCGGCGCGGATGCGCGCGTAGGTTCCTGGCGCCGCTTCGATCGCCTTGAGCTTGCCCTTGCCGGGAACGCGCGGCGTGACTTCGCGCCCGAGGTGAGTCGCGACCCACGCAAGCCAGTCCGTCCACCACGATCCCTCGTGCTGCTTTGCGCCGGCGAACCAGGCGTCGGGCGAATCCGGAAGCGACGTTGCCGTCCAGTAGCCGTACTTGTTCGCTGCGGGCGGATTGATCATGCCGGCAATATGGCCCGAGCCCGAGAGCACGAAACGCGGCTTGCCGCCGAGGATCTTCGGGCCCGCGTAGGTCGTTTTCCACGGCGCGATATGGTCCTCGATCGCGCTCACGAAGTACGCAGGCGTCGTCACCTTGGACAAGTCGATCTTGACGCCGTTCAACGTGAGCCCGCCGGGCTTGCGCAGCAGATTCTTCATGTACATGTTGCGCAGGTAGTAGCTGTGCATCTTCGCCGGCATCCGCGTCGAGTCGCAGTTCCAGTGCAGGAGATCGAACGGGAACGGGTCGCGGCCCATCAGGTAGTTGTTGATGACGAACGACCAGATGAGATCATTGGCGCGCAGCATGTTGAACGTGTTCGCCATCTCGCTACCTTCGAGATAGCCGCGCTCGCTCATCTTCCGCTCGAGCGACGCCACCTGGTCCTCGTCGATGAACACCTCGAGCTCGCCCGCACAGGTGAAGTCGATGAGCGACGTCATGAAGGTGGCACTTGCAATCCGCTTTTCCTTCTTCGCCGCGAGATAGCCGAGCGTCGCCGCAAGCAGCGTACCGCCCAGGCAGTAGCCGATGACGTTCGCGTCCTTCTCGCCGGTCGCGCGCTCGATCGCGTCGAGCGCGGCGAGCGTCCCTTCGGCCAGGTAGTCCTCGAAATCCTTGTGCGCGAGCCTCTGGTCCGGATTGACCCACGAGATCACGAACACCGTCATGCCTTCGTTCGCCGCCCAGCGGATGAAGGAATTCTTCTCGCGCAGATCGAGGATGTAGTACTTGTTGATCCACGGCGGGATGATGAGCAGCGGTCGCCGCCACTGCTTCTTCGTCGCGGGTTCGTACTGGATGAGCTGCATGAGCTCGTTCTGGAACACCACCTTGCCCGGTGTCGTCGCGATATTCACGCCGAGCTCGAATGCCTTCGAGTCGGTCATCGAGATCTTGAGCTGGCCGTTGCCGCGCTCGATGTCGTCGAGCAGGTTGTTCAGGCCCTTGACCAGATTCTGGCCGCCCGAAGCGATCGTCTCGCGGAACACCTCGGGATTGGTGAGCGCGAAATTCGAGGGCGAGAGCGCGTCGATGTATTGGCGCGTGAAGAAGCCGATCTTGCGCTTGGTGTGCTCAGGCAGGCCCTCGACGCTTGCGACCTGGTCATGCAGCCAGCGCGCGGCGATCAGGTACGACTGTTTGATGTAATCGAACAGGAAGTGCTCCTGCCAGTCCTCGTGCTTGAAGCGCTTGTCGCCGAGGGCCGGCTCGGCCACCGGCTGCGTCGGCGCCCCGATCGCCTTCAAGAGCGACGACTGCCACAGACTCATGTAGTCCCACCACAGGCTCATGTTGGCTTCGGCGAGCTTGGCGGGATTCGCGAGCATCTGCGCGGCGAATTCCATGAACGCCTTCCCGACGCCGAGCTCGTCGGTCACGAACGATTGATGGCGCTCCGCGTTGCGCGCGGCAAAGTCGCCGATCAGCTTCGCGCCCTTTTCGGCGGCGGAGCCCACGCTCTCCGCGAGCGCGACAGGATCGTAGTTGACTGCCGGGACCGGCGGTTCACCGGCAGCGGGCGGCAGGGCGGCGGCGGTCATCGGCTCTCCTGGGTTGTTTTCACGAGGCGCCCTCCGCGGCGTCTCATATGACCGTTATTTTACGCGGCAAAGCGCACCGCGCCGCCGCCCGCGTGCAACCTCGAGATCCGGCCCGCGTGCCACAGGCGATTGAGGTGAGCGATCGCCTCGCCCATCGCGAAGAAACGCTGCTGCAGATCGAGCTCGCGCCGAAACAGCACGGGAATCACATCCGCGGCGGAGACCGATGCTCCGGCGGTCCTCACAGCGGCTTGTAGCTCGGCGAGTCGCTCGTCGTGATGGAGTCTCAGGAAGTCGATCCGCGAGTGAATGCCGCGAAAAGGCAGGCCGTGTGACGGCAGCACGAGCGTCGTAGCGGGAAGCGCGGCAAACGCCTCCTGCGACGCGAGGAACCGGGCGAGCGAGTCGCTGTCAGGATCGGAGGGCGGCACCGACACGTTGGTCGTGATCTTGGGCAGCAGCATGTCGCCGGAAACGAGCACGCCCGCGGCCTCCGAGTAGAGCGCTGCGTGCTCGGGCGAGTGGCCGCGGCCGACGATCACCCGCCACTCGTACCCGCCGGCCGGAATCCGGTCGTTGTCGACGATCCGCGAATAACGCGCGGGAACCCGCGCGACGCCCCGGCGGTAGAGATTGCCGCGAGCCGCGAGCGCGGCCACCTGCTCCGGCGCCATCCCGTGCTGGGCGAACAGTGTGCCGAAATCGGACGGGGCAAAGCCGGCGCGCTCGTCGTGAACGGCGTGGGCGGTCATGAACTCGCTGTGCGTCATGAAGACGCTGCACGAAAAACGCTCGGCGAGCCAGGCGGCGTTGCCCAGATGATCGGGATGGTAGTGCGTGGCAACGATCCGCCGGATCGGAAGTGCCGCGAGCGTCGACGCGAAATGCGTCTCCCACAATGCCCGGGTCGGCGCATCGCCGTAGCCCGTGTCGATCAGGCAAAAGCCATCCGCCTCGCGGATGAGCCATAGATTGATGTGGTTGAGCGAGAACGGCAGCGGCATGCGCAGCCAGTGCAGGCCGCGCGCGACCTCGATCGTCGCTCCGGGCGGCGGCGGCTCGGCGTGCGGGTACTCGAGCGGTGGAAGGTCGGGTGCGTTCATCGCCGGCTTTGCCGCGTTCCTTCACAAGAGTTCGCGTCGGCGCGTACGCACGCACGCACGACGCGCTCGTCGCTTCGAGACGACCCCGGTTCCTATGGTATCGTGCCACGCCGATTCGCCTCCAAGCGCCGGCGCGGATTCTTCCCGCGTTCTGCCATCCCGATCGCCATGCCCCGACGCATTGCAGCCGCCAACGCTCTTGCACGCGCCGCGACGTACTCGATTTCCGATCTCGCGCGCGAGTTCGCGCTCACGACGCGCGCCATCCGGTTCTACGAGGATTGCAAGCTTCTCGCGCCGGAGCGGCGGGGCAGCCAGCGCGTCTACGGCGAGCGCGAGCGGGTGCGGCTCAAACTGATCCTGCGGGGAAAACGCCTCGGCCTGTCGCTGGCGGACATCGGGGAGCTTCTCGATCTCTACGAAGTCGCGGGCAACGAGCGCGCGCAGCTGTCCAAGTTCCTGCTGATTCTGGCCGAGCGCCGCGCGCTGCTGCTGCAGCAGAAGGAGGACATCGACGCCGTCCTGGCGGAGATCGAGGGCATCGAGCGCGAGTGCCGGCGGCGCCTGAAGGAGGGTGGGGTGGCGGGTAACGGCGTCCGGCAGGGGCGCGCGAAGACGGGTTGACGGCACAGGCGGCCTGGGAGTTGACGTTTACGTAAACGTAACACAGAATACGATCCTCCCAAGCCGAAATTTCCGCCTACCCGCGGTGCACCGTTCCTCCGCCATGCCGGCTCCAGCCTTCGAGCCTGCCTTTGCCGGCTACGCCGACCGCGTGCGGTCAAGCTTCGCGCGGCAAGGTGCGATGACGCTGATCGGCGCCCGTTTGCGCGAAGTCGCCCCGGGTTTCTGCGCGATCGAGATCACGCCGCGCGCGGAGATTTCGCAGCAGCACGGCTACGTGCATGCCGGCGTCGTCGCCGCAATCGTGGACGCCGCGGGCGGGTACGCCGGGTATACGCTGTTTCCGGAGGACAGCTCGGTCCTCACCGTCGAATTCAAGCTCAACCTGCTCGCCCCCGCGCAGGGCGATCGGATCGTGGCCGAGGGCCACGTGGTGAAGCCGGGACGAACACTCGCGATCACGCGCGGCGAGGTGTACGCGGAGCGGGACGGCGCGCGGTCGCTGATCGCACTCATGCAGCAGACGCTGATCGTGATGACCGGCAAGCCCGATGCCTAGCGCGTCATCCCGTTTCGAAGGAGCGAACATGCCCTCGATGCTGGTCGACACCTACCGCGGCGCGGTATACCCGTGGCATTGCGATCACATGGGACACATGAACGTCATGTGGTATGTCGGGAAATTCGACGAGGCGACCTGGACGTTCTTCACGCTCGTCGGGCTCACGCCGACGTTTCTGCGTGAAAGCGAGCGCGGCATGGCGGCAGTGGACCAGCGGATCGCCTACCAGCGCGAGCTGCACGCCGGTGACGTGGTGATCGTGCGCACGGGTGTTCTTGACGTGCGGGACAAGTCGATCACCTTCGTCCATGAGATGCGCAATGCCGAAACCGACGAGGTGGCGGCAGTGACACGCCTCGTCGCGGTGCACCTCGATACGGTGCACCGCAGGTCGGCCGCGCTGCCCGATGCCATCAAGACGCGCGCCCGCGAGCTCGCTGTCGACTTCACGCTCCCTTGGGCAGCCTGAAGCCAATCGAGGGGGGACACTTAGATGGCGCTCGAGATGAAAGCCGAATGCGAGCGGTGCCACGAAAGGCTGGCAGCCGATTCTCCGCTGGCGCTGATCTGCAGCTTCGAATGCACGTTTTGCGCGGCCTGCGCCGGCGCGCTGAAGGGACGCTGTCCGAATTGCGGCGGCGAGCTGCTGCCGCGTCCGCGGCGGAAGCAGAAGCCGCAGGGGCAGGCGGATGAGACTGAGGCGTTGTGAACGTCCCAGGCCGCCACAATTTTGGAGTGATCGTTCGCGCTCGACTCCATTGTCGGTGCCGCGCGTACTCCCATGGACGGTTTGAGCGTCCGCCGCGCACTGAACGCGCGTTACATCTCGCTCCGCTCGCGTTAGCGGACGCTGAGGTCTTCCATGGGCCGCCTTCGATCAAGAGGAGTGCCGTATGCAAGATGATCCAATCGTTATCGTCGGAGTCGCCCGGACCCCCATGGGCGGATTTCAAGGCGACTTTGCTTCCTTGAGCGCTTCCGACCTCGGCTCGGTCGCGATCAAGGCCGCAGTCGAACGCGCGGGCATTCAGCCGGGCGACGTCGACAAGACTTACTTCGGCTGCGTCCTCCCCGCCGGTCAGGGACAGGCTCCGGCGCGGCAGGCGGCGCTCAAGGCCGGCCTTCCGAATTCCGTCGGCTGCACGACCGTCAACAAAATGTGCGGTTCCGCGATGGAGGCGACGATCCTCGCCCACGATGCGCTCGCCGCGGGAACGAGCGACATCATCGTGGCCGGCGGCATGGAGAGCATGACCAACGCCCCGTATCTGATGCCGAAGGCGCGCGGCGGCTATCGCATGGGCCATCAGAGCGTCCAGGACCACATGTTCCTGGACGGGCTCGAGGACGCCTACGACAAGGGCCGGCTGATGGGCACCTTCGCCGAGGATTGCGCCGCGAAGTACAGCTTCACGCGCGAAGCGCAGGACGAGTTCGCGCTTGCTTCACTCAGCCGCGCGCTCAATGCCAACAACGATGGCACTTTCGCGTGGGAGATCGCGCCGGTGACGGTCACCGGCAAAGCGGGGGAGGTCGTCGTCGACAAGGACGAGCAGCCGGCCAAGGCGTCGCCCGACAAGATCCCGAAGCTCAAGCCTGCGTTCCGGAAGGACGGCTCGGTCACGGCCGCGAACTCGAGCTCGATTTCCGACGGCGCGGCGGCGCTCGTGTTGATGCGGCGCTCAACCGCCGAGAAGCGCGGATTGAAGCCGCTCGCCGTGATCGTCGGCCACGCGACCCACGCGCAGGAACCGGCGTGGTTCTCGACGGCGCCCGTCGGGGCGATCGAGAAGCTCTACAAGCGCGTCGGCTGGACGACGAAGGACGTCGATCTGTTCGAGGTCAATGAAGCCTTCGCCGTCGTGACGATGGCCGCGATGCGGGATCACGGCATCCCGCACGACAAGATCAACGTGCACGGCGGCGCATGCGCACTCGGCCACCCGATCGGCGCCTCGGGCGCGCGCATCGTCGTCACGCTGCTCGGCGCGCTCCGGAAGCTCGGCAAGAAGCGCGGCGTCGCGGCGCTGTGCATCGGCGGCGGCGAGGCTACGGCGCTCGCCATCGAGCGCCTGTAATATTCGGCCGTTGGCGGTCGGAGCCTGCGCGAACGGCGCGGGCCGCCGAATCGTGTAATCGGTGCGGCACTCTCCGTAAGCGAGGTGAAGCGTGGTTCCGTTGAACACCTGGCTCCTGTTCTGCGCAGCCGCGATCGCGCTCGCCGCAACGCCCGGTCCGAACCTGTTGTACTTGCTCTCGCGGACGCTGGTGCAGGGACGACGCGCGGGGTTTGTGTCGCTCGCCGGGACGACGAGCGGACTCGCGGTTCACGTGCTTGCAGCCGCCTTCGGGCTTTCGGCGCTGATTGCGGCAGTTCCGATGGCCTACGATGTGGTTCGGTGGGCGGGTGCGATCTACCTGGCCTTCCTCGCGTGGCAGACGCTGCGGGCGCCCGAGCCGGTGCCGGGCGCCGCTCCGGCGCCCGTCGCCGCAGTGCGCCTGTATCGCGACGGCGCGGCAACCGGCGTCCTGAATCCCAAGGTTGCACTGTTCCAGCTCGCGCTTTTTCCGCAGTTCGTCGACCCGGCGCACGGCAGCGTGCTTGCGCAGAGCCTCGTGCTCGGCGCGACGCAGCTCGTCATCGTGGCCGCGTGCGACTCGATCTGCGTGATGACGGCAGCGCGCGTCCGCCGCTGGTTCGGCGTACGCCCGGCATTGTCGCGCTGGTCGAAGCGTTTGCTCGCCGGCGTGTTCGGTGCCCTTGCGCTGCGGCTCGTGATCGAATCGCGGCGCTAGCGCACGCATCCCAACGCTCATGCTGCTGAACGACGAGCAGGCGCTGATCCGCGACACGCTGCGTGCGTTCGCGCGCGACGAGCTCGCGCCGAACAGCGCGAAGTGGGATCGCGAGCACACCTTCCCGCGCGACGCGCTCATCGCGCTGGGCAAGCTCGGGGCGCTCGGCGTGGTGATTCCGGAAGCCTACGGCGGCGCTGCGCTCGACTACGTCTCGCTGGCCGTCGCGCTCGAGGAGATCGCCGCCGGCGACGGCGCCACGTCGACGATCGTCAGCGTGCAGAACTCGGTCGTCTGCGGCCCGATCCAGGCGTTCGGCACCGACCAACAGAAATCGCACTATCTCGCTCCGCTGGCGCGCGGCGACACGTTCGGCTGCTTCTGCCTGACGGAGCCGCACACGGGCTCCGATGCCAGCGCGATCGCGACCCGCGCCGAGAAGCGCGGGGACCGCTACGTGCTGAACGGCGTCAAGCAATTCATCACCACGGGCAAGAACGCCGATGTCGCAGTGGTGTTCGCGGTCACCGACAAGAACGCGGGCAAGAAAGGCATTTCGGCGTTCATCGTCGAGACGAAGTCGCAGGGGTACATCGTCGCACGTGTCGAGGAAAAGCTCGGCCAACGCGCGTCCGACACGGCGCAAATCGTGTTCGAGGATTGCGAAGTTCCGGGGGAAAATCGGCTCGGGCGCGAGGGCGAGGGCTACCGCATCGCGCTTGCGAATCTCGAGGCCGGGAGGATCGGCATCGCCGCACAGTCGGTGGGTATGGCGCGTTCGGCGCTGGAGCACACGCTCGCCTACGCGCGCGAGCGCAAGACCTTCGGCAAACCGCTCACGGAACATCAAGCGATAAGCTTTCGGCTGGCCGACATGGCGACGCAAATCGAAGTGGCGCGCCAGATGGTCTGGCATGCCGCATCGTTGCGCGACGCGGGCTCGCCGTGCCTCAAGGAAGCGTCGATGGCCAAGCTCTTCGCTTCCGAGATGGCCGAGCGCGTCTGCTCGGACGCGATCCAGATCCACGGCGGCTACGGGTACGTGACCGATTTTCCGGTCGAGCGCATCTATCGCGACGTGCGCGTCTGCCAGATCTACGAGGGCACGAGCGACATCCAGCGACTCGTCATCGGACGGGCAATAGCGGCCTGAGGCCCGATACGAGCGCATGAGGAGGCACGTCCGATGAGCGAACCGCTGCATTTCTACTTCGACTTCTCCTCGCCGTACGGATACCTCGCCTCGCAGAAGATCGAGGCGCTCGCGGCGAAGCACGGGCGTGGCGTCGACTGGCGGCCGATCCTGCTCGGTGCCGTCTTCAAGGTGGACGGCATGGCGCCGCTGACCGAGATTCCCCTGAAGGGCGATTACGCGCGGCGCGACATGGACCGGAGCGCCCGCTTCCACGGCATCAACGCGTTTCGCTTGCCGTCGAAGTTTCCGATACCGACGCAAGCCGCTGCGCGCATTTTGCTGTGGACGAAGGACAAGCATCCGACGCTTGCCGCGCCGGTCGCGAAAGCGCTCTATCGGGCGTACTTCTTCGACAACCGGGACCTTTCCGATCCCGAGGTCGCCGCGGACGCCGCCGCGACCGTTGCTGGCATCGATCGTGCGCTCGCGCGTGCAGCGATCGACGATCCGGTGTACAAGGAAGCACTGAAGCGCGAAGTCGACGGCGCGATCCAGCGCGGCGTTTTCGGATCGCCTTTCGTGGTCGTCGACGGCGAGCCGTTCTGGGGGCTGGACCGTTTCGACCAGATCGAGCGTTGGCTCAGCAGCGGCGGCTTTTGACAGGACCGAAGGGGAGAACCAAAACGATGCCGGGGCTCACGCATCTCCGCCTGCTGGTCGACGACCTCGCGCGCATGACCGCGTTCTATCGGGACCAGATGGGTTACAAGCCGGTGGTCGACGTGCCGAACACCTACGTCGAGCTCGACACCGGTGCGGCGCGTCTCGCGCTGTATCCGACCGCGCTCATGAGCGGCGTCATGGGCACGCCGGTCGGCGCGCGTGGCGATGACATCGTCCTGGGTATCCAGGTGGCCGACGTCGACGCGGAGGCACGCCGCTTGTCGATCCACGGCGTCACGCTGGTCAAGCCGCCGCACGATCAGCCGGCGTGGATGCTGCGCGTCGCGCACTTGCGCGATCCCGAGGGACATTTGATCGAGCTGTGGTCGCCTCTGCGCAGGGGCTAGCGTGCAGCTCCAGCAATAGCTCGCACGTGTCGAACCACGAAGCCTGGGGCGGAACGGGAACCTGAGGTGGCCGAGTACACGCTCTATTGTTTCGCGCAGTCGGGCAATGCGTATAAGGCAGCGCTGATGCTCGAGCTCGCCGGCGCCGACTGGACGCCGCGCTTCGTCGATTTCTTTGCCGGCGAGACGCGGACCGCCGAGTACCGCAAGATCAATCCGATGGGCGAGGTGCCGGTGCTCGAGCACCGCGGCAAGCGCATGTCGCAGTCGGGCGTGATTCTCGACTACCTCGCAGAGGAACTCGGTCGGTGCGGCCCGAAGGACGGCGACGAGCGCCGCGAGATCCTGCGCTGGCTCCTCTACGACAATCACAAGCTCACGAGCTACACGGCGACGTATCGGTTTCTGCGCGCGCTCGTAAAGGATGCCGATCCCGCCGTCGTCGCGGAGTTCAAGAAACGTGCCGAGACCGCGTGGGGCGTGCTCAACGCGCATCTCGCCGGGCGCCATTACGTCGTCGACGATCGGCTCACCATCGCCGACATCTCGCTCTGCGGTTATCTCTTTTTCGACGACGAGATCGGCGTCGACTGGAAGCAGTTTCCGGCGATCCGCGAGTGGCTCGAGCGCATCAGGCGCGAGCCGCGATGGCGCCACCCGTATGACCTGATGCCGGGTCATCCGCGACCCGCGCCAGGCTGATCCTTCGAGGGACGGCCCAAGTGCCCATCGGCGTTCACGATCTCGGCCTGTTCGTGCTGGCGGGCTGGCTCCTCAACGTGACGCCGGGCCCGGATATGGCCTATTTCGCCGCGCGCTCCGCGGCAGGCGGTTTTCGCGACGGCGCGGCCGCAGTCCTGGGCGTCACCGCCGGATGCTTCGTGCACACACTTGCTGCCGCGCTTGGCCTCTCGGCATTGCTTGCGACCTCCGCCGGCGCGTTCAACGTGATCAAATGGGCGGGGGCGGCGTACCTCGCGTACGCGGGCCTTCGGCTGATCGCAGGCAGCCTGCGTCGATCGGATGCATTCGCCACGGCACCGCTCGTTCCGCCGGCGCCCCCGTCGCGGATCTTTCGCGAAGCGCTCGTCATCAACGTGCTGAATCCGAAGGTCGCGCTCTTCTTTCTCGCGTTTCTGCCGCAGTTCATCGCGCCCGACACCGCGGAGAAGACCTGGGCGTTCATCGCGCTCGGGTGCGTGTTCAACTTCAACAGCCTGTTGGTCAATCTTCCGGTCGCGTGGATGGCGAGTCGCGCGGGCAAGGGGCTCCGCGCGAATGCGCGCGCCACGCGAGCGCTGCGCTCGGCCGTCGGTGCGCTGTTCATCGGACTCGCCGCGCGGCTTGCGCTGATGGAACGGACGTAACGTTTCGCCAGATGCACGCGCTGCAATCCTTCGATACCTGGCAATTGATCGCGCTGGCCGCGACGCTCGGCTGGGCGAGCGGATTGCGCCTCTACGCGGTGCTGTTCATCGTTGGCGGCTTGGGGTACCTGGGCTGGGTCGATCTTCCCGGGGGACTCAAGGTGCTCGCGCATCCCTACGTGCTGTTCGCATCGGGCTTCATGTGCTTCGTCGAGTTCTTCGCCGACAAGATTCCGGCGGTGGATTCGATCTGGGACGTGGTCCACACCGTGATCCGGATTCCGGCCGGTGCCGCGCTGGCGGCGAGCGTTTTCGGCGACTCGCCCTCCGCCGCGATGCTCGCTGCGGCCATCATCGGCGGTTCGCTCGCGGCAGGCAGCCATTTCGCGAAGGCCGGCAGCCGCGCACTCATCAATACCTCGCCCGAGCCGTTCTCGAACTGGGCCGCATCGTTCGGCGAGGACCTGCTCGTCGGCACGCTGGTCTGGCTCGCGTTCGCACATCCGATCGCGGCGCTCTTCGCCGTCGCCTGCCTGATCGCCTTTGCCGTGTGGCTCATTCCAAAGGTGTGGCGCGCGATTCGCGCGATCGTCTCGCGCATCGCGGGCTGGTTCGGACATTCGCAGCATACGCATCCTTAGCAGGCTGCAGGTGTTGAGCGCGAAGTCGATCCTCTACCCGATGCTGGCGATGGTGTTGTTGACCGCCATCGTGAGCATCGTCATGTATCGACGTCGTGTCGCGGAGATGCGAGCAAGGCGCATCCCGCCGCAGGAAGTCGCGAGCGCGGCCGCCATGGCGGCGCGCCTCGACGACACCGGCGCCGCCGACAACTTCCGCAACCTGTTCGAGACGCCGGTGCTGTTCTACGCCGCGGTGCTGACGATCTATGCGACGCGCATCACCGACCCGCCCTACGTAGCGCTCGCTTGGCTCTACGTCGCCGCTCGCGTCGTCCACACCGTCATTCATGCCACGTCGAACGTGGTTCTGAACCGGCTCAAGGCGTTCCTGCTGAGCTGGGTCGTGATCTGGATCCTGTGGGGACTCATTGCCTGGGATCTGATCGTCGTCGGCAAGAGCTAGCAGGCGCCGGATGGACGTCCTGCTCGCCGTCCAGGGTGAGGATGCGACCGCGTGGCGCGCGGCGTTCGCGTCTGCGCTGCCCGAAGCGAAACTGCATTTCGCGGAGACGAGTCCACGCGCCGTCGATTACCTCGTTGCCTGGAAACCCGCGCCGGAGCTGTTTCAGCGCATCGAGATCAGGAAAGCCATCTTCAATCTCGGCGCAGGCGTCGACGCGCTGCTGAACGTGTCGACGTTGCCGCGCGACGTGCCGATCTATCGCCTCGAAGACGCCGGCATGGCCGAGCAGATGGCGGAGTACGTGACCGCGACCGTGCTCCGTTCCTATCGCGAGTTCGACGTCTACACGATGCAACAGCATTATGGGATCTGGCGGCGACGCAATCGGCTCGCCAAACACGAGTTCCGCGTCGGCATTCTGGGCATGGGCTTGCTCGGCCGCGAGGTCGCGTCCGCGCTCGCGGCGTTTCGCTTTCCCCTCGCCGGATGGAGCCGATCGCCGAAGCGCGTTGCGGATATCGAGACCTACACCGGCGACGGCGAGCTTGCGGCCTTTCTCACCCGCTCGCGCGTGCTCGTGTGTCTGCTCCCGTCGACGCCGGCCACCCGCGGTCTTCTGAATCGCGCGACGCTGTCTCAATTGCCCGCGGGCGCGCATCTCGTCAACGTCTCGCGCGGCGATCTCGTGGTCGATGGCGACTTGCTCGCGCTGCTCGACGACGGCCACCTGGCAAGCGCGACACTCGACGTCTTCGGCGAGGAGCCGCTGCCCGCCGGACATCCTTTCTGGCGCCATCCGAAAGTCGCGCTCACCCCGCACGTTTCAGCGATGACGCTCATCGACGTCTCGGCCACGCAGGTCGCGGACAAGATTCGCCTGCTCGAGGCGGGAAAGCCGGTTACCGGCCGTGTCGATGCCGCGCGAGGTTATTGATCCTTCGATTCGAGCCATAATGGGCATTGGCTCGCGTTTTGGAGCGGGCGCCGAACCCTCGAAACGGCCATGACTCCCGAACCTGGATTGCCACGGCGTGTCCGCCTCGTTGAAGTCGGCCCGCGCGACGGTTTGCAGAACGAAAAGACACCGGTCCCGACGGACGTCAAGGTGGCGCTGATCGACCTGCTGACCGACGCCGGGATGCCGGCGGTCGAAGCGACGTCGTTCGTCTCCCCGAAATGGGTTCCGCAGATGTCGGACGCGGTCGAAGTGATGCGACGCATTCGCCGCAAGCCCGGCGTCCGCTATCCGGTGCTCACACCGAATCTCAAGGGCTTCGAAGGCGCGCTCGCGGCGAAAGCCGACGAAGTGGCCGTTTTTGTCGCGGCCACGGAGGCCTTCTCGAACAAGAACATCAACTGCTCGATCGCCGAGAGCCTCGAGCGCGCGCAGCCGGTGTTCGAAGCGGCGAAGCGTCACGGGATCCGTGTGCGCGGGTACATCTCCTGCGTGCTCGGTTGCCCCTACGAGGGCGACGTCGACCCGCGCAAGGTCGCCGACGTCGCCGCGGCGCTGCACGCGATGGGCGCGTACGAGATCTCGCTCGGCGACACCATCGGCACCGGCACCGCGGGCAAGACGAAGCTCCTGATTCGCGAAGTGGCGGCCCACGTGCCGATCGGTGAGCTCGCCGGCCACTTTCACGACACCTACGGCCAGGCGTTGACCAACCTTTATGCCGCGATGGAGCTCGGCGTCGCCACGTTCGATTGTGCGGTCGCAGGACTGGGTGGATGCCCGTACGCGAAAGGCGCAACCGGCAACGTTGCGAGCGAAGACGTCGTCTATTTGCTGCATGGGCTCGGCATCGAGACCGGCGTCGACATGCTGGAGCTCCGGCGCGCGGGCCAGTACATTTCCGACTTTCTCGGGCGGCCGCCGGTGTCGCGCGTTGCGCGCGCGCTCGCGGTGCGCGAACCACTCGCGGCGACCGCGTGACCCATGAGCCGCGATGCAACCACACCGCCGCGCGTGACGTCGCCATGCATCAGCGTGTGCATCGTCGATCCGCGAGGGAGCGGATTGTGCATCGGCTGCGGGCGCACGCTCGACGAGATCGCGTCCTGGATCGACCTTTCGGACGACGAGCGACGTGAGGTCATCGCGCGCTTGCCGGCACGCCTCGATGCGCTTGCGCGACGCAACGCCGCCGAGCCGGTATGACGGTCAGTCGAGCGTCGCGTGCGATCGGTGCGTTCGAAAGCTCGACTTTTGAGGTGATGCAACACGATTGTCGAGTCTCGCCGAGATGACGACTGCCGACTGGTACTTCGACTTTGTCTCGCCGTTCGCCTATCTCGCGAGCGAGCAGCTCCCGCTTCTCGGCGGAAAGATCGCGATACGTTATCGCCCGATTCTCTTTGCCGGCGTGTTGAACGCCTTCGGTCAGAAGGGGCCGGCGGAGATCGCTGCCAAGCGGGTCTTCACCTATCGCTTTGTCGTCTGGCAGGCGAAGCGCCTTGGCATCCCGTTCCGCTTCCCGCCCGAGCATCCGTTCAATCCGCTTCCGCTCCTGCGCCTTGCCATCGCGTGTGACTGCCGCCCGGAGCCGATCCGCGACATCTTCCGCTTCGTGTGGGCCCACGGCCGACTGCCGGATTTGCCGATCGAGTGGGCGGAGCTCGTGCGCGATCTTGGCGTCGACGATGCGCACTCGCGGATCGCCGACCCCGAGGTCAAGGATGCGCTGCGCCGAAACACCGACGAGGCGATCGCGCGCGGCGTCTTCGGCGTGCCGACGCTCGCGATCGGCGACGCGTTGTTCTGGGGCAGCGATGCGATCGACATGGCGCTCGACTACGTTGCGAACGGTTGCCGCTTCGTCGATCCGGAGTACGCGCGCGTCGCGACCTTGCCCGAAGGCGCGGTCCGTACCGCACCGACCACGAAGAAAACGCGCATCGTCGGTACCGCCCGCTAGAGGCCCCGCGACGCCCTGCTGGCAGGACAGGGCATCCAGCCGCGGCGACGGATCGAATCAACCGGCGGTTCGAATGACGCTGTCGCGCTCGAGCGCCGCAATGGCCGCGTCGTCGAATCCCGCCTGTTGTAGCACTTCGACACTATGCTCGCCCTGCGCAGGCGCGCTCCGCCGAACACGAAAGGTGTCCCCGAGCTTGAACGGCGGCGCGAATTGCCGGCTTCCATCAGGCGCGGCGACGATCATTCCGCGTGAGACGAACTGAGGATCGGCCAGCGCTTCGTCGAGCGAGCGGACGGGTGTCACGCAGCAGTCCAGCGCGCCGAGCTTCTCGACCCAGTGCACAAGCGTTTCTTCGGCGAAGACCGCCTCCAGCGCTTCGCGCACGCGTGCGCCCTTGTCGCCGCGCGCGAGTTGGCCGTCGATCAAATCCGGGCGACCGAGAGCGCCGCACAGCGTTTCCCAGAACTTCGCTTCGAGCGCGCCCACGGCGAGGAATCGGCCGTCGCGCGTCGGGTAGACGCCATAGCACGGGACGCCTCCCGTCAGGAGCGCGTCGCCGCGCGCGTCCACGCTTCCACGATCTTCGAGCGATGCCAGCGGGAAGACGTTGTGCGCGAGCGAAGCGTCGGCCATCGCGACGTCGATGAAACGCCCCGAGGCGCCGCGGAGCCGTCCCACCAGCGCCGCGAGAATCGCAATGGCCGCCGTCGCAGCGCCGCCAAGAACGTCCGCGATCTGCACGTTCGACAACGCCGGTGGACCTCCGCGAGTGCCGGTCTGATCGAGCACGCCCGCGTAGCCCAAATAGTTGACGTCGTGCCCGGCGTGCTGGGCGCGCGGACCGGACTGGCCGTAGCCCGAGAGCGAGCAGTAGACGATCGCCGGATTGACTTTGATGACAGCAGCGAAATCGACGCCGAGCGCGGCCACGACGCCGGGGCGGAAGCTTTCGATGATGACATCGGCGGACTTCGCAAGCGCGAGAAACGCCGACCGGCCGCGCGCGTCCTTGAGGTCGATCGCGAGCGAGCGCTTGTTGCGATTGACCGCGCGGTAGAAGGCGCTGACGCGTCCCGCCGGCGCATTGAGGGTCCGCGCGTAGTCACCGGCGCGCGTGTCCTCGATCTTGATCACATCGGCGCCGAGGTCCGCGAAGTACAGCGTGCACATTGGGCCGGGGAGCAGGCGTGTGAGATCGAGCACGCGCACGCCGGCGAGCGGCTCCTGCGAATCGCATGCCGCCGAATCAGAGTTCATCCGCCCCCGGTATCCCCAAGACGCGTTTCACCGCTCGCGCCGTCTTGAGCGCGGCGGGCAATGTCTCGCCGAGACACGTCACGTGGCCCATCTTGCGGCCACGACGCGGCTCGGCCTTGCCGTAGAGATGGAGCTTCGCATGATCGAGTGCGAGGACGCGATGCCACGGCGGTTCGCGTCGCGCGGCATCCGGCGCTGCGCTGTCGAACCACACGTCGCCCAGCACGTTCACCATCACGGCCGGCATGTGCTGGTCGGTCGCGCCGAGCGGCATCTGGGCGAGCACGCGCGCCTGCTGCTCGAACTGCGACGTGACGCAGGCGTCAATCGAGTAATGGCCGCTGTTGTGCGGGCGTGGCGCGATCTCGTTGACCAGAAGCTCGCCCTCGCGCGTGACGAACATCTCAACACAGAGCACGCCGCGATAGTCGAGCGCAGCCGCGACCGCATTCGCGATCTCACGCGCCCGAGTCGTGAGATCCGCGTCGATGCGTGCGGGCACGATGGAGACGTCGAGAATGCCGTGGCGGTGCCGGTTCTCGGCGATCGGCCACGACGTCGTCGCACCCGCATCATTCCGCGCGACGATGCACGAGACCTCGAGCTTGAGCTCGACGCGCCGCTCGAGGACGCAGGGTTGCATCTGCATCGACTCGAACGCCTCGAAGAGCTCGTCCGTGTCGCGGACATGCATCTGGCCCTTGCCGTCGTAGCCGAAGCGCGCGCTCTTGACGATGCCGGGAAAAAGCCCGAGATCGATCGCCTTAAGGTCGTCGGGGTCCCGCAGCGCGTGAAACGGCACGACCGGGAACCCACGGCCCTTAAGGAAGGTCTTCTCGCTGATCCGATCCTGCGCGATGGCGACGCTCGCCGCGGCGGGTGCGACGCGCGTCGTCCGCGCCAGCAGATCGAGCGCCGTCGCGGGGACGTTCTCGAATTCGGTGGTGACGGCCGCGCAGCGCTCCGAAAGCTCGTGCAGCGCGTCGGCGTCGAGGTAGTCGGCGGCTAGATGCAGGTCCGCGACGCTGCCCGCGGGACTCGCGTTGCCGGGGTCGACGACCGCGACCTTGTAGCCCAGGCTCTGCGCCGCCATGCAGAACATGCGGCCGAGCTGACCGCCGCCGAGCAAGCCCAGCCAGGAGCCCGGAGCGACAGGAAGCGGGTGGTGTTCAGGGATCAACAGAAATGCACGTACAGACGAAGACACGCGGACGTCAGCAATCACCCATGAACCAGGCGCATTACCGCGGCATCGCGACCATCTCGACGTTCGGCCCGTGAAAGCGTCAGCCGGGGGGTACGCGCATCGCACGCGCGGCGTCGGTTTGCTTCTGCCGGAACTCGGCGAGCTTCTTGGCGATCGCCGGGTCGGTCGCACCGATCAACGCGACAGCGAACAGCCCCGCGTTGGCGGCGCCGGCCTCGCCGATCGCGAACGTCGCTACGGGGATGCCCTTTGGCATTTGCACGATCGACAGGAGCGAATCCTGACCCTGCAGGTGTTTCGACGGAATCGGGACGCCGAGCACGGGGACGGTGGTCTTCGACGCGAGCATGCCCGGGAGGTGCGCGGCGCCGCCCGCGCCCGCGATGATTGCGCGCAGGCCGCGCGGACCGGCATCTTCCGCATACTCGAACATGTCGTCCGGCATGCGATGCGCCGAGACGACGCGCGTTTCGCACGGGATGCCGAAGGCCTCGAGCTGAGCGGCGGCGTGCTTCATGACTTCCCAGTCGCTGTCGCTGCCCATCACGACGCCGACCTGCGGCGCCGCCTTGCGCTGTGCCATGCGATCCCCTTGCACGCGACGAAGCCAGATGCTGCCGGCGAGGGCGGCATTCTAGCATTCGCCCTGCGCTCGACCCGGCCTCGGAACGCGAGGAAAACGCGCTTACTGTTCGCGCCTTTCAAATGTGTTGCATGCCCGTCTGCTTCGGTCATCGTCGCTGCGGCGTTCGGCGTTACTGGTTGGCGCACGATCCTTGCTTTCGGGACAATAACGACATGAATCCTGGGATCGCTCTTCGGCTGTGCACGCAAAAGCGCCTCGCGCGACTCGCGCTGTGGCTGGCGTTCGCGGTCGCGCCCTGGGCATTTGCCCAGTCCGACAGCGACTTCCTGGCCGCCAAGGACGCCTACGAGCATGGCGACAGGCGTCGCCTCGACCTCGTCGCGCCGAAGCTCGCGAATCACGTGCTCGCGCCTTACGTCGAGTACTGGCAGCTCAGGCTGGGCATCGATACTGCCGACGCCGATGCGGTCCGCGCCTTCCTCACCCGTTATCCCAACACGCCGCTCGCCGATCGGTTGCGCGTCGATTGGCTGAAGGCGCTCGGCAAGCGCGGCGACTGGGCGCGATTCGCGTTCGACTACCCGCCCGCGACCGGCGAGGACGTCGAGCTCACCTGCTACGGCATCCAGTTTCGTCGTTCGCGCGACGGCGGCGAGTCGGCGCTCATCGCGGCGAAGGCGCTCTGGTTCTCCGGCGCGACGACGCCGGAAGCGTGCGATCCGCTGTTCGCCGCGCTCGTCGCGAACGGGCAGCTTACGGTTGACGATCGACGTGCGCGTGCGCGTCTCGCCGTCGAGGCCGGGAATCTGCGGCTCGCAGAAGCGATTTCCGCCGACTTGCCACCCGACGCGCGCATCACCCTGCGCGAGTTTGCGGCGGTCGAGCGCGACCCGCTGCGCGCCCTCACGAAGGGCGAGTTCGCGTGGAAGACGCGCGGCGGCCAGGACCTGGCGCTCTACGCGCTCGAGCGCGCCGCGCGCAAGGATGCAGCCCAGGCGCGCGCGGCATGGATCAAATGGCGCGATCGCCTGCCGGCAGCGGATCGCCAATACGGGAACGGCCGCGTCGCGTATTACGCCGCGCGGCAGCTACTGCCCGAAGCCGACACGTGGTACCGCGAGGCGGCGCCGGCCCAGCTCACTCCGGAGCAGAAAGCGTGGCGCGTCCGCGCCGCGCTGCGCGCGCAGTCGTGGCCCGCGGTGCTCGCGGCGATCGACGATCTTTCCGACGCGGATCGACAGGAGTCCGCCTGGCGCTACTGGCGCGCCCGGGCACTCGCGTCGACCGGTGCGACGGCGGAGGCGCAAGCCGTCTACGAAACGATGGCGACGGACGCAAGCTTCTACGGGCTTCTCGCTGCCGAGGCACTGGGACGCGGTGCGACGCAGCTCGAAACGCTGACGGCGAATCCTGCGCAGCCAAACGCAGACCTCCTGGCGGCCTTCGGCCGGCGTCCGGAGGTGCAGCGCGTGGTGAAGCTTGCCGAGCTCGACCTTCGCCCCGAATCGTTGCGCGAATGGATCTACATCGTGCGCGGACTCGACGACGACGCGTTGCTGCTCGCCGCCGAATACGCGCGTCGCGTCGAGCTCTACGATCGCGCAATCAACACTGCGGAGCGAACCGCCACGCGCCACAACTATGGACTTCGCTACCTGGCGCCGTTTCGCGAGCAGTTCGCGGCGGCGGCACGCGACCAGGGCGTCGACGAGGAGCTCCTCTACGGCATCGCGCGCCAGGAGTCGCGCTTCGTGCCCGACATCGTGTCGTCCGCGGGCGCGGTCGGCGTGATGCAGCTGATGCCGCACACCGCGCGCTGGGTTGCGAAACAGCTCGCGCAGAGCGATTACACACCGGCGATGATCATCAACGTCGACACCAATGCGCGCTTCGGCGCGTTCTACTTCAAATACTGGCAGGACCGCCTCGAGCGGCTGCCGGCGCTCGCCGCCGCTGCGTATAATGCCGGGCCGGTACGCGCGCAGCAGTGGCGGCCGGCCGCGCCCGTCGAGGGCGCGATCTGGGTGGAAACGATCCCGTTCAACGAGACGCGCGACTACGTGAAGAAGGTGCTCGCGAACACGATGCTCTACGCGCATGCCTTCGGGCACCCCTATGTGCCGCTCTCCGACCGCCTCGGAGTCGTCCCGCCGCGCACCACGTGCTGCGCGATGGCCGCGCAATCGCCATGAGCGGTGCAGCTCGGCCCCGCAGTAGCTGGCTGCCGCGTGGCAATTCGTATCGGCCGCGCGTGCCGACTCGCATCGGCCGTCGATCCCCGCATGGCGGGCGATCGGCGAAACGGAGCAGGGGCCCCGTGCCGTTGCGGGGATATCACCCGAGACGAGGCGGTCCGCGAACGTCGTCGTTCGCATCTACTTGCTATTCCATCGCGGCTCCTCGCCGGCCGCTCGCGTCACAGGCCCAACGCGCTCGCCCTCTGGGGGTAACCGACGCGAAGTGTCGTACGGGGGATCATGAGCGCCGCAGGGCAGCCCCAAAGCGCTCGCCCTCTCGGGGTAAGCGACGCGAGGCGTCGTACGGGGGGATCATGAGCGCCGCAGGGCAGCCCCAAGGCGCTCGCCCCCTCGGGGGGAACCGACGCGAAGCGTCGTACGGGGGGATCTCTTGAATCGCATCCTGGTCCTGGGCGGCAGCGGCTTCGTCGGGCGGCACGTCGTGGCGAAACTCTCCGCGGCCGGGAGATTCGTTACGGTGATTACCCGCAGCCGCGAACGAGCGCGGCACCTGATCCTCCTGCCGACGGTCGAGGTGATCGAGGCCGACCCGTCGGACCCGGCGGTGCTTGCGCGCTACGCCTCGGGCGCTGCCGCGGCGATCCATCTGGTCGGCATCATCAACGAGCGCGGACGCGAGACCTTCGCGCGCGTGCATGTCGAGTTGACGCGCGCTGTCGTGAACGCGTGCGTCGCCGCGCGCGTGCCGCGCCTGTTGCACATGAGCGCGCTCAACGCGGATCCAGCCGGCCCGAGCCGCTATCTGCGAAGCAAGGGCGAGGCCGAGGCGATCGTCGCCGGGTCGCCCCTCGACTGGACGATCTTCCGGCCATCGGTCATCTTCGGGCGCGAGGACACGTTTCTCAATCTGTTCGCCCGCCTGGTGCGTGTCGTGCCGGTAATTGCGCTTGCGGCGCCGCGGGCGCGCTTTCAGCCGGTCTATGTCGGCGACGTCGCGCACTGCTTTGCGCAGGCGCTGACCGATGATCTGACGATCGGCCAGCGCTATGAGCTGTGCGGCCCGCGCGTCTACACGCTGCTCGAGCTCGTGAAATACGTGAACGAGCTGACCGGCTCGCTGCGTCCGGTGATTCCTCTGGGGCCTGCGCTGTCGCGGCTGCAGGCGACAATGCTCGAGTTCATGCCAGGCAAGCTCATGACCCGCGACAACCTGAACTCGATGCAGCGCGACAGTGTCTGCAGCTGCCCGTTTCCCGCGCTGTTCGGGATCACCCCGGTGGCGGTCGAGGCGCTTGCACCGCAGTACCTCGCGCCGGACTCGTTGCGCAGCCGCTACGACGTGTTTCGCACGCAGAGCGGCCGCTAGTGTCGGCGCTGGCGCAAGACGCCACCCTCTGGACTTTGTTGCCATTCGCAACGATCCGCCAGTCGTGAACCCGGGGTAATTCCCGCGTGGCGCGCCCGCAACCGCAGCCCTTCCAGGTATTCCGCGTCGGCGGCTCCGTGCGCGACGAGCTTCTCGGCCGCGCGAACGCGGATCGCGATTTTGTGGTCGTCGGCGCGACGCCGGAGATGATGGTCGCGTCGGGCTTCACACCGGTCGGCCGCGATTTTCCGGTTTTTCTACACCCGGAAACGCACGAGGAGTACGCGCTTGCCCGCACCGAGCGCAAGCACGGGCAGGGCTACCACGGCTTCGAGTTCTTCGCCTCGCCGGAGGTCACGCTCGAAGAGGATCTGCGCCGGCGGGATCTCACCATCAATGCGATGGCGCGCAGGCCGGATGGGACGCTGGTCGATCCGTTCGGAGGCGAACGGGACCTCAATGAACGCGTGCTGCGGCACGTTTCCGCTTCTTTCGTAGAGGATCCGCTCCGCGTGCTGCGCGTCGCTCGGTTCGCGTCGCGGCTCGGCTTCGACGTCGCCCCCGAAACGCGCAAGTTGATGCGCACGATCGTCGAGTCGGGCGAGCTTGCCACGCTTGCGCCCGAGCGCGTCTGGCAAGAAATTTCGCGCGGACTCATGGAAGCGCAGCCGTCGCGCATGTTTCAAGTGCTCCGCGAATGCGGAGCGCTCGTGCTTTTGTTGCCCGAGTTCGACGCGCTCTTCGGCGTTCGCCTGCCCGCGCGGCAGCATCCGGAGCGCGACGCGGGCGAGCATCTCCTGCTCGTTGCGGACCGTGCGGCGGACCGCGCGCTGGGCTTGGCTGCGCGTTACGCAGCGCTTGCTCAGAACGTTGGAGCGGATGTAGCACCTGCGCTCGAGACGCGCACCGCGGTGACGAGGGCGGAAGCAATGTCGGTGAGGCTCAAGGTTCCCGCCGAGTGTCGTGACGCCGCGCGGCTTGCCGCACGCTGGCATCGCGCTCTTGACCGCCTGCCATCGCTCACGTCCGCTAAGGTCCTCGCGCTGTTGCAAGGGACCGACGCGCTACGGCGGCCGGAAAGGCTGCTGACGCTGCTCGACGCTGCCGTCGCGAATGTCTGCGCCGACCCTGTTGCTGCGAAAGCCTGGCCGCCCGCGCGCCTGCTGGTCGCTGCGCTTGAGCGCGTGAAGGCAGTCGACGCCGGCGCGATTGCGCGTGTCGCCACCGGCACCCGCGCCGGTCGCGGCGCGGATAACGTCATCGCGAAGGCGTTACGGGAAGCGCGTCTCCGCGCGCTGCGTGAATGGAAGCGAGAGGAAGCTGCGGCGCGACCGCGACGGAAGAGACGCTAGCGACGCTTCTGCAACGCCCTTGCGTTCGGCAGGCAGGGTCCGGCGTCGAACTCCCGCGTTTTCCCCCTGGCCCCGTCGCCAAGTCGAAGACGCAAGCGCCTTCGTCCCCCTTACGACAAAGTCTTTCCGGTCCTAGATTCGATACGCCACCGTCCGCATCACGTCGGCGGCCAGGCGCATCAGACGCCGCACCGGGAACGGGAGCGGCAACGCGCCCGCATCCTGCGCCATCGCCCCGTGGCGCACCTCGTCGTCGCGCATCTGCGCGACCACCGCGCGGCTTTTCAGGTCCTGGACCGGGAGGCGATCCATATGATCGGTCAAATGCTCTTCGACCTGGCGCTCCGTCTCGACGACGAAGCCGAGATTCGCGCGGTCGCCTGCGATGCCGGCCGCGATGCCGATCCCGAAGGCGCCGAGATACCACAGCGGGTTAAGTCGTGACGGCTGGCTCGCAAGCGCCGTGAGCCGCTCCTGCGTCCAGGCGAGATGATCCTCTTCCTCGCGCGCGGCGGCAGCGAACTGGCCGCGCAGCGCCGGATCGCGCGCGACCAGCGCCTGCGCCGAATAGAGCGCCTGCGCGCACACTTCGCCCGTGTGATTCACGCGCATCAGGCCGGCGACATGGCACTGCTCCTCGCGCGAAAGCTCCGCTTCGACGAGGTCCCGGCCCGGCGTCGGACGCGCGCTTCCCGAGACGCCTGCAACCGTGCGCAGCGCACGATCGAAGGTGGTAATCACGGAGGCGAGCATCGCGTCATTCTAATCGCTTCAGACCACGCTTTCGTGGATCGCGGAGCCCAAAACCGGCTGGCAGGGAAGTATCGGTAGGCGCGTCGCCGCGCATCCGCGCGCGACGGCTCGATACGCGCCATCGGCGGCGCTCGTGATCGGAGCGCGCCTCTCGCAGTTGCCGCGCCGTTGGCGCCGGGCCGCCCGAAGCCAGCGGCGGAAGCATCTCCCGCGCAAAGTATCGTGCGACCGGCGTTTGCGGCCGGCGAAAAAATCCCTGTGCGTGCCGGTCTCGAAACTCTGCGCGGAAACACCGCGAAGCTTTGGCCCGCTCAAAAAAACGGGCGCCAACCTGGCGCCCGTTCCGAAGTCCTTGCCCTGTTCGAGAGAGATAAAGCTTTCCTAGAACAGATGAATGATACCGAACACGAAGCCTTGCGGCTTGCCGCCGATCGCCGTCGGATAGGCGTTGATGTTGAACGTGTACGACGCGTTGCTCTGGTTGACGAGCTTGGTCCAGCCGGCGTACACCGACGTGCGCTTCGAGAACGGATACGTGTAGCTGATTTCCGGCTGTTGCGACTTGGTGTTGTCGCCGATCGCCATGCCACCGACGCGAGAGCCCGCCGGCGCGGAGCCGCGGCCGTGCTGTTGAAGCCCATAGAAGCCGTACAGCACACCGGGGCCGACTGGCGCGGTTACGCTGACGCCCCAGAGATTGCTCTTGAGGTCGCCGACTTCGTATCCATTCACACCGCCGATCTGGTACCTCGTGCCCGAGTATACGGCCGCGAGACGGACGATGCCGAAGTTGTACGCCAGAGCGGCCGTGACGAAGTAGTCGCTGCAGTTGATGCAACGGTACTTAACGTTTTCTTCGTAGCCCACTCCGGCTTGCCACGGACCGTTGTTGTACAGCGTGTTCACGCTGATCACGTACGCGTGGCGCAGCGTTTGCGACGTGTTGCCGGTGTTGCCGCCGTCTGCCGCGGAGGACGTGACGCCCGAATTGTCGGCCAGCGCGACCTGACCCGAGAACGTGAGGCCGTTCCACGACGGCGAGTCGTAGCGCACCGAATTCGCGAGACGCGCGTCGAAGCCGCCCTGACCCTTGGTCAACGTGCCCTGCGCCCACAGGTTCGCGGTCGACAGGATCGACGTCAGGAACGTCGGGACGTTACCGAAGATGCCGTGCAGGTCGTCGACCGGTGCGAGGAAGTTGCCGATGTAGGCCTTGCCCCACGATCCCTGGAGACCGACGAAAGTTTCGCGGCTGCCCAGCGAGCCTGTGCCGCTGGTGCCGGACGCGATGCCGGTGTCGAACGTCAAGCCGGACTCGATCTGGAAGATGGCGTTCAATCCCCCGCCAAGCGATTCCGTGCCGCGTACGCCGATCCGCGACGAGTTCGAGCTCACGCGCGTCACCCACGGATTGCAGTTGGGCTGCAGCCCGGCCGCGGTACACGCCGCGGTTGTTTGCTGGCCATTGACGACTTCGATGTCGCCGTTCAAGCGGCCGTACAGCGTGACGTTCGCGGTTTGCGCCTCCGCTGCGAGCGGGGACGCAAGCACGCCCGCGACAGCGACAGCGACGAGCTTCTTGTTCATTGAGTCTCTCCTCTAACAGATAAAATTGGCAAGGATTGAACCTTTTGCGCCTGCCATCGGAACCTTCTCAGTTCTTGCGAGAAGTTGCGGTTCATTGTGCCAAACCGGGGAAACCATTGGCAAGCCGATTGCCGGGCGCGCTCATTCGAGAATGCCCTCTGTTGTGCCAAAGCAACATGGCATTGGAATCCAGGCAGGAAGGGTTGTCGCTGGGCCTTCCCGCAAACCGCGAAGGTCGGGCTATAAGACGATGATCGCAAAGGGAAAAATATGCCCAATCCGCCCTGCGTGGGGCGGCGTGAGGGGAAAGGCCTTTTTCGGAGAGTTTACTTCGGCCGCGGCGGCCTCCGGACCAGGGGTTGATTGTTCTGAAGAGCCGGTATCTCGGCGCGCGTGCAAGGCCCTGCGCGTTGGGCGAAAGTCAGCCCACGCATGATCTTCCCCGCACAAGGCTGGATTGCGCCGATTTTGGCGTTTGCAGCGGCGGCGCTTGCGCTCGTCGTATTGCGACGCTTCGCCGCCCGGCTGCCGCAGGCGGCGCCCAACGCACGCTCGCTGCACGAGCGCGCGGTTCCGCGCGCGGGCGGGTACGCGATCTGGGCGGGTTTCCTGCCGGTGGCCCTCGTTGCGCCGCCGGCTTTTCCGCACGGTCTCGGCGGGTGGTTGCCGGCGTGGGCCGCGCTGGTGCTCGTGTCCGCGATCGACGATGCGCGCGGGGTCGGCGTTGTGCCGCGCCTCGCGATCCACGCGGCGGCAGCCCTATGGGCCGCGATTGCGCTTGTCGCGCCGGGCGACGAGAGCGCGAGCGCGCCGCTCGCTTCCATCGCCGAGGTCGCGCTCGTCGCGCTGGTCATCGCCTGGTCGTCGAATCTTTACAACTTCATGGATGGAAGCGATGGCCTCGCCGCGCTCATGGCGGTCGTGGGCTTCTGCGCTTACGGCGTCGCATCCGCGCTCGGCGATCGACCTCAACCGGTATGGTGGGCGCTGGCGGCGTCGACGCTCGCTTTCCTGTTCGTCAATCGCCCGCGCGCGGGCATGTTCATGGGCGACGTGGGGTCCGTTCCGATCGGGTTCCTGGCCGCCGCGTTCGGTGTGTCGGGCGCTTTTGACGGCCTCTGGCCTGCGTGGTTCCCCGCGCTCGTGTTCCTGCCGTTCCTGGCGGACGCCACCGCGACGCTCGCGCTGCGGATCGCCCGCCGCGAGCGGTTCTGGCAAGCGCATCGCAGCCACTACTATCAGCGCCTCGCGCAGCTCGGGGCGGGCCACGCTGGCGTTCTTACCACCTACGGGGCGATCATGCTGGGGACGGCGACCTCCGCCGTCGCCTGCCTCGAGCTCGCACCGGGTCGCGGCGTATCACTTTTGGCAGGCTGGTGCGTTGTCATGCTCATCCTGTTCGCCACGATTGATTATCATTGGCGGCGTCGAACCCCCGATCCTCGATGAAGATCCGGTCGAACTGGCGCACCTGGCTCGCGTTCGCACACGACGTCTGCGCGGCGGCGCTCGCGTGGGTCGCGATGTACTGGCTCCGCTTCAACCTCGATCTGCGCGCGCCGTACGCGCCCGACATGTGGATCACGCTGGCGTGGATCCTGCCGCTGCAGGCGATGATCTTCCTCACGCTCGGCTTGTATCGCGGCCTGTGGCGCTTCGCGAGCATCATCGATCTGCAGCGGATCGTGCTTGCGGCGGGATTGGGCGCGATCGTCATCCCGCTCGTGCTCGTGATGCTGCAGTTGCAGACGATCGTGCCGCGGAGCGTCGTGTTCCTGTACCCGATCGTGCTCATCTTCCTGATGGCGGGATCACGCTTCGCTTACCGCGTGTGGAAGGAGCATCGTCTCTACAGTCCGTTCGCGGCGCTCGGCGAGCCGGTTCTGATCACCGGCGCGGGCGAGGCCGGTGCGCGGCTCACCGAAGAGCTCGCGCGAAGCCGGCAGTGGCGCGTCGTGGGCCTGCTCGACGATGACCCGGCGAAGCAGGGAAGACAGATTCGCAACGTAAGCGTGCTCGGACCGATTTCGGACCTCGCTCACTGGACGCGGCGCTACGGCGTCCGCAAGGTGATCATCGCGCTGCCGTCGATGAATCACGTGGTGCGCCGGCGTGTGGTCGAGCTCTGCGCGGCGGCTCAGGTCGAGGCGCTGACCGTGCCGCCCTACGAAGACTTGATCTCTGGGCGCCTTGCGCTCACCACGCTACGCAACGTCGAGCTCGACGATCTGCTTGGGCGCGACCCGGTCGTACTCGACAACGAAGGCCTCGCGGAATGGCTCGGCAACCGCGTCGTGATGGTCACCGGTGCCGGCGGGTCGATCGGCGCCGAGCTCGCACGGCAGATCGCGCGCTTTCGTCCGGCGAAGCTCGTGCTGTTCGATCTCTCCGAAGCGGCCGTCTACGAGATCCAGACGGCGCTCGCCGACGCTTTTCCGCAGCTGCCGCTCACGCCCGTGGTCGGAGATGTGAAGCATACGGCGCTCGTCGAGGAAGTGCTGGCGCGCGAACGCCCCGATGTCGTGTTCCACGCGGCGGCGTACAAGCATGTGCCGCTGATGGAGGAGACGAACGCCTGGCAGGCGATTCGGAACAACGCCTACGGCACGTGGGTCGTGGCGCGCGCGGCGGTCGACGCCAAGGTCGAAAAGTTCGTGCTCGTCTCGACCGACAAGGCGGTCAACCCGACGTCGGTCATGGGCGCGTCGAAGCGTCTCGCCGAGAAGGTCTGCCAGACGCTGCAGGATGGCGGCACGCAATTCGTGATCGTGCGCTTCGGCAACGTGTTCGGCAGCGCCGGCAGCGTGATCCCGCGCTTCGCCGAGCAGATCGCGCGCGGCGGACCGGTGACGGTGACGCATCCGGACATCACGCGCTTTTTCATGTCGCTGTCCGAGGCGACGCAGCTGTTGCTCCAGGCCGGATTGCAGGGTCGCGGCGGCGAAGTGCTGGTGCTCGACATGGGTGAGCCGGTGCGCATCGTCGACCTCGCGCGCGACATGATCCGCCTCTACGGCGCCGATCCCGACCAGGTCGCGGTGGTGTTCACCGGCTTGCGTCCGGGCGAGAAGCTCTACGAGGAGCCGCTCGCATCCGAGGAAGCGACCAAGCCGACGCGCCACCCGAAGCTCCGCATCGCGCAGGCGCGCGACGCGAACCGCGATGCCGTCGGGCAGATGGTCGCGTGGTGCGAGCGCGACCGCGCGGCCGACGACGCCGAGGTGCGCGGCCGCCTGAAGACCTGGATCGCCGAATATTCGCCGCCGGCGGGCGCGCCCATCAAGCCCTTTCCCGCGGAGCCGGGTCGCGAGGAAACGATTCCACTTCCGCTTCGAGCGCCAAGGCGCCGCTCCTAGACGCCTTCGCGTCGCTTTAGGACGCTGCGGTGATGCGCGGCGAGAGCGACGCACCGGCGCGCAAACTCGCCTCCCGGCGAATGCCGAAGCCGAGCAGCATCCCGTTCACCAGCCAGAACTCGCGCGCGTTGCTGCGGAAGAGGAAGTCGTCCGTCACGTTCTTGGCGACAAAACCGATGACGACCGCCAGGCCGACGACGCCGACGACGGCAAGCGCGCTCTCGCCGGAGCGGAGGAATCGCAGGTAACGCGTCAGGAGCACCCACAGCACCGCGATGAACAGGGCAACACCGACGAGACCGGTCTGCAGCCACTGACTCAGGAACAAATTGTGAGTGTGCGTGAGGCGCGAATCGTGCAAGGCCTGTGCGAATTCGTCCCCCAGGATACTGCGGCCAAATCCGTACCCGAGCCATGGGTCGCCCGCGATCCAGTGACCCGCGACGCGCCACACGGAAAAGCGCGGATCGCCGGCGAAAGCCTCGGTGAGCGACGACATCCCCGGGAACTGCTGCATCGCCTTTTCCTGCGCGACGTTGTAAAAAGCCGCGACCGTGATCGCGAGGCACGCGCAGACCACGGCGATGAAGCGGCGGCGCTGCCCGTTGAGCGCGTTCGCGAAGTGGAGGCCGAGCGTGACCACGAGAAGCTCGATGGCGAGCGCCGGCCATACCATGCGGTTGTCGGTCAGGCGCGCGGCGGCGAGGATGAGCAGGATGAACAGCCCGAAGGCGATCTTCGACCCGATGCTTGAGCCGAATCCTTCGGGCGGCGCGAGCATCAGCGTCAGCGCGAGCGGCGCGACGATCACGATGAGCGTCGAATAGCCGCCGATGCCGTGATACAGGGTCGCCGGGTCGAATCCACCGCTGAAATACTCATCCTTGATCGCCAGCGCCGCCATGCCGGCGGACATCGCGAGGATGAGACCAGCGAGGGTCCGCAACCCGCGCCCGTCACGGGTCGCGTACAGGAATGCCATGAACGTGAGGAACCCGGCGAGCGCTTCCGTGTTCCACTCGGCGATCGAATACGCCGGCCGGCGCGACCAGACAAGCGAGAGTCCGCCCCACGCGCACCAGGCGAAGACCGGCAATGCGATTCGCACCACCTCGTCGAGCGGCGGCGCGTAGCGCGCGTCGTGCCGGATCACGGACCAGAACAGCGGCACGAGCATGAGTGCCCACAAAAGTGACCGCAGGCCGATGGCGCCGCTCACCTGCACGGTGACCGCATAGGCCGCGCACCAGATCATCATCCCGCCGTAGGTGATGTCGGACTCGACCGTCGACGGCGGTGTGAGCTTCATGCGGCGCGACGCTCGACGCGCGCTGTACGCAAGACACGCGCGACCTCTTCCGGCGTGATGTTGGCCACGTCGTTGCCGGCGCCCACCAGGGGCCGATGGACGAGCAGCGGATTCGGCGACGGGGTCCCCTGCTTCAGCACGCCCTGATTCGGATCCGACCACAGCGAGATCAGCGTGAGCGCACACGGCGCGTCCACGTAATACACGAACGAGAGCACGCCGCTGTCGGGCCCGATCAGGACGCCACAGCAACGCCTGATCACGGCGAGCATGTCGAGCACACTGGTGCGTCCACGCAAGTCTACGATCTCCTGGCGCATAAGACGTGGCTCGGGGCGGTGCCCGAACAGGACGAACCGGGCCCCATCGATCGTGCTCGACAGCGCGAACAGACGCTCCCAGTGAGCCAGCGGCCAGTCCTTCGCGTAACCATAGAACTGCGCGGTCTCCGAGGAGAGATGGACGCCGATGTAGGGCGCATCCGGGAGCTCGTCCGCAAAGCGCTCGCCACGTCGATCGAACTCCGCGCGCCAGTGAAGCCGCGGCGGCCATGCCTGCCGCTGCCGCCGAATCCAGCGGTCCGGATCGGGATCCTCGAAGAGGGCCACGGCTTGCGCGAGATCGAAGCCGCGCGCTCGCAAATTCGCCTCGAGATCGAGCGGCGCACCGCGTGCGAGCCCGTCAACTACCAGGACTTCGTCCGCATCCGTGAGCAAAAACCCCTCTCTCAGGTCCTCGCGCGTGACCACGACGATGCGCGCATTCGGCTTCGCGCTGCGGATGCGCTGGAAGAGCGGTTGCAGGCCAAGGGCGATGTCGCCGAGACCGCGATTCCACCCGAAGACGATGTCGCGGCGCGGGTCCTCCGCCGCCTTGGCGAGGGCCCGCTCGAACTGCGTTCCGAACATCCGATCGGAAAGTCGTCGAAACGCCGCGCGCGGACTCACGAAGCCGCCTCGCGCGCGCACCGCGACACGACCGCACGCTTAATCGCGGCCAGGCTCGTGCAGGGCTTGGGGATCGGAAGGGGGAATTCCACGGAGGGGCTCGTCCGCCAGTTGAGTTGCGTCCGAGCGTGCTTTGCGCGGGCCGAGAGGATAAGCGGTTTGCGGCGCAATGCGCAACCGTAGGCAAATGCCCGTCGAGCGCCTCGAATGCGAATTGTTACACTGGCGGCCCCATAGTTCGTCGTCCGGGCGCAACGCGGTCGAACCGCTTCCGCCACGCTCCCCATTTCCTCATGTGCGGTATCGCCGGCTTCGTGAGCGCGCGCGACTTCGGTAGCGGCGTGCTGGTCGCGATGACCGGCGCGCTTGCGCATCGCGGACCTGACGCGGAAGGATTCTTCGAAAAGGGACCGGTGCACCTCGGGCATCGACGGCTCTCGGTCATCGACATCGAAGGCAGCCTGCAGCCGATGTCGACCGCCGACGGCGCGGTGACCGTCGTCTATAACGGCGAGATCTACAACTTCGCCGCGCTGCGCGAGGAGCTCGCGCGCACCGGCTACGTGTTCCGAACGCGCGGGGACACCGAGGTCTTGCTCGCGGGGTGGCGCGCGTGGCAGGAGCGCCTGCCGGAGAAGCTGCAGGGGATGTTCGCGTTCGCGCTGTGGGACGAGCGCGATCAGACGCTGTTCATTGCCCGCGATCATGTGGGCGTGAAGCCGCTGTACTACGCGTTCGACGGCGAGACGCTGGCATTCGGGTCCGAACTGAAGGCACTCTACGCGCATCCGGCCGTCACACGCGATCTCGACTTGAGTGCGCTCAAGCTGTATCTCGAGAGCCAGTTCATTCCGGCGCCGCGCTCGATCGTCCGCGACGTGAGGAAGCTGCCGCCGGCACACGCACTGACCGTTCGCCACGGCAAGCTGCGACTTCAGCGCTACTGGCGGCTCGATTACAAGTCGAAGCTCGAAGTCGACGATGCGGAGTCGATCGTGGCAACGGAAACCGCGCTGCGTGCGTCGGTGAAGTCGATGCTGGTAGCCGACGTTCCCCTCGGCGCCTTCGTGAGCGGCGGCGTCGACTCGAGCGTCGTCGCCGCGATGATGACCGACCTGACCGGCCGCCCGGTCGAGACGTTCAACGTCGGCTTCGAAGGCGGCGTCGAGGAGAGCGAGCATCGCGAGGCGGCGCGGGTCGCCGCCCATCTCAAGAGCCATCACCACAACCTGATGCTCGCCCCCGAGCATCTGCTCGACGCCTTCGACCGCTGGACCGACGTCTTCGACGAGCCGTTCGCGGATCCCGCGGCGCTGCCGACGATGCTGCTCGCCCACCTGGCGCGACAGCGCGTGACCGTGGTCCTGACCGGCGAAGGCGCGGACGAAGTGTTCGCCGGCTACGGCAACTATCGCAAGCGGATCGCCGAGGAGCGCATCACGCGCGTGCTCGGACATCGCTATTCACCAATCCCTGCGCTGGTGCGTCGCCTGCCCGCGGCAGCGAGGAAGGACCGGCTGATGCGCTCGATCGGCGAGCCGCTCCCGCGCCGCTACCGCACGATTCCGAACGTTTTCGACGCTGTCACGCTGCCGCGCTTCGTGTCCGACGCCTTTCTCGAGGCGACGGCCGGCAGCGAGGATATCGGCACGCACGCCGCTCAGGCGTACGCGGACAGCAACTCCGCGAGCTATCTCGACCGCCTGCTGCATGTGGACATGAACCTCTGGCTCCCCGACGACCTCCTCGCCAAGGTCGATCGCGCCACGATGGCGCATTCGCTCGAGGCGCGGGTGCCGTATCTCGATCACCGCTTTCTGGAATTCTGCGCGCGTCTGCCCGCCGCGCAGAAGCTGCGCGGGCGCGTGCACAAGCACGTGCTCAAGGCGATCGCGCTCAAGTACCTGCCTGCCGATATCGTTCATCGCGGCAAGCACGGCTTCGTCCTGCCGCTCTCCGACTGGCTTGCGGGACGTTTGGCGCCCGAGGTCGACGCGCATGTGCTGGGGGACGGACTCGCAAGCCGCGGATTGTTCCGTGACGGCGTGCTCGAGCGCCTGGTGGGCGAGCATCGCTCGGGCCGACGCAATCATGCGCAGCGGCTGTGGGCGCTGATCGTGCTCGAGCGCTGGTTCGCGCGTCACGCACCGACGTGGCGGCTCGCGTCATGAGCGCGCGGCGACGATGACGCTGTCGATCGTGCACACCGAATCGTCGACGGGCTGGGGCGGGCAGGAGATCCGCATCCTGACGGAGATGGCCGGCATGCGCGCCCGCGGGCATCGCGTCATGCTGCTCACGCCCGAGGACGCCCAGATCCACGCCGCCGCCGTGCACCGCGGCCTGCCCGTCGAGGCGATTGACGTCGGGCGCAAGAACTATGCGGGCTTTCACGCGATACGCGCGTGGCTCTCCCGCAACCGGAGCGGCGTCGATGTCATCAACACCCATAGCTCGACCGATTCGTGGCTCGCCGCGCTGGCGTGCGCAAGCGGTACGCATGCTCCACCCATCGTGCGGACGCGACACCTCTCGACACGGGTCAATCGCTCACCCGCAACGCGTTGGCTCTACCAGCGCGCGACGCGGCACATCGTGGTGACCGGCGAGGCGTTGCGCACGCAGCTCATTCGTGACAACGGCTACGATCCCGCGCGGATCACGTCGGTACGAACGGGGATCGACCTTCATCAGTTCCGTCCGCTCGACAAGGCGGCGATGCGCTCAAGACTCGCCGTCGATCCGCGACCGGCGCTCGGCATCGTCGCCACCTTGCGCGACTGGAAAGGTCACGACGATCTCCTTGACGCATGGGACACGCTCGCGCGTCGCGGCCTCGACTGGCAGCTTCTGATCATCGGCGACGGACCGCAACGCGCGCGGCTCGAGGGACGCGTGCAGGCAATGCGGCTCACCGGCTCAGTGCGCTTCGTCGGGAACCAGGACGACGTCCCGGCGTGGCTCGCCTGCCTGGAGCTCGTCGCGTTGCCGTCGTTCGGCGAGGAGGGCGTCCCGCAAAGCCTCATGCAGGCGGCAGCGTGCGGCGTGCCGGCGGTGGCCACACCCATCGGCGCCATCGCGGAGGCCGTGATCGATGGCAGAACGGGCTTGCTCGTGCCGCCGCGCAATCCAACCGCGCTCGCGGATGCGCTCGACCGGATGATGCGCAACGCGCAACTCCGCGCGGCGATGGGCGAAGCGGCGCACGCATACGCCCAGGAGAACTTCGGGATCGACGGCATGCTGGACGCAATGGAGCAGATCTTTGCTCGAGCCGCAGCGTGGAAGCGCTGATGTGCGGCATTGCCGGCCACTTCGGAACGCCTGCGTCGGCGGACGTTCGCGCGCGCATGCTCGCGGCGCTCGTCTTTCGCGGGCCCGATGCGCGGCATGTCGCGACGTTCGACGAGAGAGGTCGGCCGACCCCCGCCGCGGAGCCCGCCGCCGCGGGACTCGTCCACGCCCGACTGTCGATCATCGATCCGCGCCCGGTCGCCGACCAGCCGATGGGCAACGACGACGGCAGCGTCTGGATCTGCTACAACGGCGAGGTCTACGGCTGGCGCGATGAAGCGAGAGCGCTCGAGGCCCGCGGTTATCGCTTTCGCACGCACTGCGACACGGAGTTCGTCCTGCGCGCCTACGAAGCGTACGGGATCGACGCCATGCTGCCGAAGCTTCGCGGCATGTTCGCATTCGCGATCGTCGATTTCCGTACGCGCCGCGTGCACCTGGTCCGCGACCGGCTGGGCTTGAAGCCGATGGTGTATGCGCATGTTCCGGGCGGGTTCGCGTTCGCCTCGACGGTGCGCGGTGTGCTGCCCTGGCTCCCTGATGACCGGCGCGGCTTCTCCGCCGAAGCGCTCGATGCGTTTCTCGCGCACCGCTACATTCCGGCACCGCGCACAATCTTTACGCACGTCGGCAGGCTTCCCAATGCGCATCGGCTCGAATACGACCTCGACACCGATCGCGTTCACGTTCACCGCTACTGGACGCCGGCCGCCGCGCCCGGCGTCAACTGCGCCGCGCTTCTCGACGAGGCGATCGAGCTTCGCACGGTCGCCGATCGCCCGCTCGGGCTCTTCTTGTCGAGCGGCGTCGATTCCTCGACGATTGCCTCGCGGCTCGCCGCCCTAGGACACCGCGAGTACCCGACGTACTCGGCCGCTTTTCCCGGCTCGCCGCTCGACGAATCGGCGGATGCGAAGCAGACCGCCGACGCGCTCGGCCTCGTGAACCACGCGATCGAGATCCCGGAGACGATCGCCGCCGATTTCGATCGCATCGTCGCAGCGCTCGACGAGCCGTTCGCGGATCCGGCGGCGTTTCCGACGTGGTACCTCGCGCGTGGCACCGTGCGCGACGTCACGGTTGTGCTGAGCGGCGATGGCGGCGACGAATTGTTCGGTGGCTACAAGCGCGTCGCGCAGCACCTGCGCCAGTCGCGGCGCGGGCGGTTTACCCTGCCGGCGCCGATCCTGCCGCACGCGCTGCCGCAAGGCTGGCGGAAGATCCTCGCGGAGCTTGCATTTCCGTGGCAGGATGCGTACGCGCTGCGCTTTTCGGGGTTCACGCCGAACCAGCGCGCGTTTCTGGAGCCGGGACTTAAAGCGCCGCGCGTACACTATTGGCGCACGCCTGATTTTGGAGGCGACACGGCGAGCGAGCGGATCCTCGGCTTCGATTTTGCGAATTACCTTCCCGAGTACGCGCTGCGGAAGGCGGACCTGATGACGATGGCGCACGGTCTCGAGCTCAGAGCGCCGCTCCTCGATCATCGCTTCGTGGAGGCGGTGCTTGGCCTGCCCGCCGCAGTCCGATTCACGTCGCCGCCGAAACGCTTCCTCGCCGAGATAACTCCGGACCTCGAGCTCCTTGGCGTCTTCAAGCGCAAGAAGCGTGGGTTCAACCCGCCGCTCGATCCGTGGCTGACCAGCGAGCTCGCCGATCGGCTCCCCGCGCTCGGAAAAAACCTCGAGCAGATGACGGGCGGGCAGCTCGAGCGCTCGCGCATCGACGCTTTCGTCTCGCGCTACGCGACCCATCGCTCGCTCGCCGAGCAGGTACTTGCGCTCGCAGTGCTCGACGAGAGCCTGCGGCAGCTCCGAGCCGGGGGTGCGTATGCCGGGTAGTCGCGGCCTCGTCAACGTCGTGTCGATCGCGAGCGGTATTGCCCGCTGGCGCAGGCGCCGCAGTCGGCCGCCGTCACCGTCGCGCATTCTCGTGCTGCACCGGCTGTTGCTCGGCGATACACTGATGGTCACGTCACTCCTCGCGAAACTGCGGGCGCTCTATCCGGGTGCGGAGATCACGATGACCGTCGCCCCGGAATTCCTGCCGCTGTACACGATGAGTCCGTACCACATCGATGCGGTGCCATTCGATGGGCGCGACATGGACGGATTGCGGCGCCTGTTTCGCCAGCGGCGCTACGATCTCGCGATCCTCCCCGCCGACAATCGCTGGTCGTGGCTTGCACGCGGCTTGGGGGTGCGCTGGATCGTCGGTTTCGCGGGCGATCGGCCGGGGCGCAAGAACTGGCCTGTCGACGAATTGCGTCCCTACGCCGCGCGCCCCGAAGCCTTCAGCGATACGGTAGCCTCGCTCGTCGACGGACCTCCGCCGCCACGATTTGCTTCGAGCCAATGGCGTGGCCCGCGTGCGCCGGCCCTGCCGATTCGCCGCAAGGCCTACGCCGTGCTGCACGTCGGCGCGAGCACGCCACTCAAGCTGTGGCCCGCGCCGCGGTGGCGTGCGCTTGCCTCGCAGATCCACGCGCGCGGGCTCGATGTGGTCTGGAGCGCGGGACCGGGCGAAGAGAAGTTGATCGAGGAGATTCATCCACCGGCGAACGCGTTTACCTTTCCCGGCAACCTGAAGCTCGATGCGCTGTGGCATCTTCTCGCGGACGCGAAATTGCTCGTCTGTCCCGACACCGGCGTCGCGCATCTCGGGCGCGTCATCGGGGTCCCGACCGTCGCGCTGTTTGGTCCGGGCTCCGCGCGCGTCAATGGCGCCGGTGATTTCTGGGCCGATCAGCCGTATCGCGCCGTGACCGTCGATCCGTTTCCCTGCCGCGACCAGTCGATTCAGTTTTTCCGCGAAGTGTCCTGGCTGCGGCGCTGCGAGCGAGCGTTCGGCGATCCGCCGGATCGCTGTCCGCGCGCACGCTGCATGGAAGCCATCGCCGTCGACACGGTCGCAGCGACGGTCAACGCGCTGCTCGCCTAGGTTCTCGAAGGTCGAGCCGCGTTCTGATTGTTCCGCGGGGTCGCGGGCGTTGCCTCGCGACCGGTGGAGCTGGTTTACTTTGTTCTTGCCGCAGAAAATCGCAGGGATAAACCCTTCGATTTTCTGATAAGTAAGAAACGTGTATCCGTTACAGGTCGCCTGTTTGCGGGCGGTCTTTAGTCGTTTGCGCGGCGCCCGATCTTTCGTGTCTTGCCTAAAGAAAAATGCCGGGCTTGGCCCGGCATTTTTCATCTATTTGCACTTCTCGAGTGTCGGACTGCTTGTGATTTTTTCACTGCGGCCGCGGCGTTGCCTTGCAGCCGCAGCAAACTCGTCTACGTCCGACCCCTGGAAGCTCGTTTACCCCTACCCACGCAGGTAGGGATTGAGCTTCGGATCGTTGTACATCTTGAACTGGCGATAGACGCGCCAGAATGCGCGCCCCTCGATCGCGCGCGCGAGCAGCGTGTCGAGGCAGCGCGCGAGATCGTCGCGCTGGAGGTTGAGCCGCGCGAGCTTCTCCGCGCAGGCCTGGCGGTGCGCATCGTCGGCGTCAGGCCGCTTCGCCTCGCGCCCCATGTTGAGAGTCTTGAGCGAAAGGATCGACAGGCGATCGACCATCGCGCCGGCCGTTTCCGAGTTGTGCCAGGCGTCCGTTCGCGGGACGACGTCGGCAATACGCGCGAGCAGCGCCTCGTCGATGCGCTCGATCGCGTCGTTGCGCGCCTGGTTGAAGCGGTCGATTGCGCGCTTGTTCGCGGCGATCTCGGAGTCCGGCACGTTGCGACGCCGCGCGAGGTCCTCTTCGGCCCAGAGTCCGCAGTTGTGGCGATGATTCGCCTCGATGTCGCGCCAGATCTCCGCCGGCCTGGTTACGGCGGTCGATGCGATCCAGGCGGCGTCGGCGGCGCGCGCATCGTGAAACGCGCGGATCGCCGCCGCGCTGACGTCGTCAAATCGCGTCGAGGGCTCGGACAAGAGCGGAAACGATAAGGTCAGGCGCGCTCGGCCTCGGGCGTCGCCTGCGTGGCGAACTGGATGCGATGCAGCCGCGCGTAGATGCCGTTTCGTGCGAGGAGCGCAGCGTGCGTGCCCTGCTCGACGATGCGACCGTGCTCGAGGACGATGATGCGGTCGGCGTATTCGATCGTGGACAGCCGGTGCGCGATCACGATCGTCGTGCGGCCCTGCATCAGCGCATCGAGCGCCGCCTGCACGACGCGCTCCGACTCGGAGTCGAGCGCGCTCGTTGCTTCGTCGAGGATCAGGATCGGCGCGTTCTTGAGGATTGCCCGCGCGATCGCGATGCGCTGGCGCTGGCCGCCTGAGAGGCGGATCCCGCGTTCGCCGACGACGGTGTCGAAGCCCTCCGGCATGCGGCGGATGAAGTCGACGGCGTTGGCCGCCGCGGCGGCACGCTCGATGTCCTCGCGGCTTGCGGCCGCCATTGCGCCGTACGCAATGTTTGCGGAGATCGTGTCGTTGAACAGCAGCACGTCCTGCGTCACGATCGCGATCTGCGCGCGGAGGCTCGCCCGCGTCAGCGTCTGCACGTCGTGACCGTCGACGAACAGCCGTCCGGCCGTCGGTTCGTAGAAGCGCGGAATCAGATTGACGAGCGAGGTCTTGCCGCTGCCTGAGCTGCCGACGAGCGCCACGGTCTCCCCGGGCGCGATCGTGAGCGAGATGTCGGTGAGCGCGTCATGATCCTTCGATCCGTAGTGAAGACCCACGCGCTGCAACGTGATCTCGCCGCGTGCGCGCTGCAGCGTGACCGTGCCGGTGTCGCTTTCCTCCTCGAGTCCGAGGAGCCCGAAGATGCTCTCCGCCGCGGCGAGCCCGCGCTGGATCGCCGCATTGATGCCGGACAGCCCCTTGAGTCGGTCGAGCAGTGTGATCAGCGCGACCAGGTACGAGAGGAACATCGCGAAGTCGAAATCGCCGGCATGCGACTGCGCGAGCGCGACCCACACGACCCCGCCGACGGCGAGAGCCGCAAACAGCTGGGTAAGGGGCGATCCGAGCGCAGTGGCCGACGATTCCTTCGACATCGAGACGCGCAGGCGGTTGGCCGCGGCGCGTGCACGCTTCCGCTCGTAGTCCTCGCCCCCGAAGACGCGTACGATCCGGTGCGCAGCGATGATCTCCTCGAGCACCTGGGTGAGCGCCGCCGTGCGCCCCTGGATGTCATGCGCGACACGCCGCAGGCGGCGGCTGAAATAGCGTGTGACGCCGGCAACGATCGGCACCACGAATAGCGTGAGCAGCGTCAGACGCCAGTTGAGCCACAGGAGGTAGCCGAACATCGACAGGATCGCGAGCGACGAGCGGATCGTCGTCGCAATGGTGCCGGTCGCGGCGGAAGCGAGCTGGTGCGCGTCGAAGGTGAGCTTCGACTGGACGACGCCGACCGCGTTCGCGTCGTAGTAAGTCGTCGGAAGCTTCAGAAGCTTGTCGATGAGCTGGGAGCGCAGGTCGTAGACGACGCGATACCCGGTCCAGCCCATGCCGTATTCGGCCATGAACGACCCCAGGCCTCGCAGCGCGAACACCACGATGACGATGAGCGGGAGCATCTGCATCGTGCTCTCGTTGGGGCGGTCGAAGCTCCGTACGACCGGCATCACGAGATACACGAGCACGAGGTCGCCGGCGGCGCTGATCAGCATGCCGAGCACCGCGAGCGCGAACGCCCACCAGTAGGGGCGCACGTAGCCGATCAGGCGGCGGTAAAGGGAGAGACCGGTCATCGGCGAGGGCGCGGGAGTGAACTTCGGGGGAAGCGACGCGCGCCGCTCTTGGAGAGAAAAGGGCGCGAAAGTATAACGCAGCGCCGGCTAACGCTTTTCGCGCGGGCGGTCCGTCGAGGCGTCGCGCGTCGCGCCGTCCGCGTCGGACGCGGTCGATGGGGAGGGCGCGGGATCGACCGTCGAGGGCGGATCGCCCGCGCTGTTCGGGCCGGCACTCGAGCCGCCGGGGCCGGCAACCTGCGCGTTCGATGGCCCCGAGGTCGACGTTGGCGCCAATGTGCGTTGCGCGCCCGCCGCGGCGGTAGCGAAGCGTTGTCTCGATCGTGCGCTCTTGAGGCGCGCGACGCTGAGCGCCAACAGTTCACGATACAGGAGCACGAGCTGCAACGTCATCGCCGCCGACGTCAGCGGCTCGACGGCGCGCCGTGCATTTGTGCCGAAGCGCTCGCGCAAGGTCGGGTCGAGCAAGGCGCGCATGTGCGCGACGAGGCCCGCAACATCGTCCGAGGGACACACGAGCCCGGCATCGTGCTCGACCACGAGCTCGGCGGCGCCGGACTTCGTGCTCGTGATGACCGGCAACCCGCACGCCATCGCTTCGAGCGCGGCGTTCGGAAATGGATCGTAGAGCGTCGGCAGCACGAATGCGTCGGCGGCACCGAAGAACGGGCGCGGATCGGTTTGCGGACCGGCGAGCGTGACGCGGCCCGAGAGTCCGAGCCCGCGCGCAAGCGTCGCGTAGCGTTTGAGATGCCGTTCGCGGCCGATCACGAGGAAATGCGCGGGCGCGGGAAGCTCCGCGAGGGCCCTGATCGCCGCGGCGACGCCCTTGCGCTCGTATCCGGAGCCGACCAGCAGGAACAGGGGAGCGTCGTCCGCAATGCGAAAGCGCTCGCGCAGGCTCTTGCGGTGCTCCCTCAACGCGGGCGAGAAGACCGCGCTGTCGACGGCGTTGTAAACCACGTGCAGCTTGGCTTCGGGATAGTTGAAGCGCGTCTTGATCTCGTCGCGCACCATCCGCGAATTGCAGATCACCGCGGCGAGCCACGGGCTCGCGAACAGCTTGCGCTCGATCCCCAGCAGGTAGCGGTGATGCGGGTTGAGCGCGACTTTCAGCCGCTCGAGCGCGGAAGCGTGCTTCAGGCGCTCCTCGAGCCACACCGCATGCACGCCATCGCCGGCGCGAAAGATGTCGCAGCAGAGCAAGCGCTCGTGCGACTGCACGAGGTTCAGCTTCGCCCGTCCGATCTCGCGGCAGGCGGCGCGCGCGAAGCCCCAGTCGCGCCACAGGCTGCCGAGGTAGAACGGATCGACGACGTGCGGCTCCATCAGCTGGAGATGCGTCTGCGGCCACTCGCGCGTGTACAGGGTGATCGCCACGTCCCGCTCGAGCAGCGCTTCGAGCGCGCCCTCGATGAAACGTTCCGCGCCGCCGTACGGCGTGTAGCGTTGGCGAACGATCGCGAGACGCATCGCTCCGGGCTTCAGGCGTTCTGCAGGTTGAGCGGCTCGGTTTCCGCCATCAGCGAAGCGAAAGCGCTCCACACGCGGTCAACCGGCAGCGTGGTCAGGCATTCCGACACCTTGCCGCCGCCGCAACCGTCGAGGCCGCAGGGGCGGCACGAGTACTCGTCCGAGGCGACGACGCGATGCGGCACCATCCACGGTCCCCAGCTCGCTTCGCCGGAGGGGCCGAAGAGCGCGACGGTTGGCGTTCCCACCGCCGCGGCGATGTGCATGGGCGCGGAGTCGACGCCGACGAAGATGCGTGCGCGCGCCGTCAACGCGGCAAGCTCGCTCAAGCTCAGCTTGCCCGCGACATCACGGATCGAGGCTCGCGTCTGCGGACGCGTCGCGGCGAGCGTTGTCGACACCAGCGCCCGCTCTTCCGGATCCGGAGCCCCGGTGATGACGATCGTGTGGCCCGCCGCGGCGATGCGATCGAACAGTGCAGCCATCCGCGAAGCGGGCCAGCATTTGAACAGCCAGCGCGAGCCGGGATGCGCCTGCACGAACTGTCCGCGCGTCAGTGCATGCTCGGCAATGAGCGCGTCGGCGCGTGCCTCCGCTTCGCGACCCGGTACCAGCACGAGACGTTTTTCGTCGAGCGTCGGGTAGATGCCGATGCGGCGCAGCGCGTCGAGATTGATGTCGACGACGTGGCGTTGCGTCGCCGCCGGCTCCTTGAAGAAGTGCGTGTAATAACGACGCCACAGCCGCCTTAACCGCTTGTGCGGTCGCTCACGCGTGACCGCATAGCGGGGGTTCAGAACCACCGCGAGCCACAATCCACGCGGGTGCTCGGTCAGATGGACGATGAGGTCGTAACGCCGGGCGCGCAGCGCCTTGATGAGCGCTCGCTCTTGCGAGAGCAGGGCCCCGGTTCCCGCGCGTTTTGCTTCCCGGTCGATGGTGTGCAATTGGGAGATGTGCGGATGGTAGGCGAGCATCGGTGCGGTTTCCGCATAGACCAACGCGTCGACTTCGGTACCGGGCGCGGCGCGCGCGAGTGTCGTGAACACGGGCGACGTCAGCAGGACATCGCCGTGGTGGCGAAGCTTGGTGACGAGCACACGCCGCAGCTCGGCGATCGGGACGGCGTCCGGCAGGAGACTCGGCATAGTTCGCTAAAGATAGCAAATTGAACGGGGACGTGTGCTCCATGTCAGCGCTCACTCGTCGCGGCGCCGTTGTGCGGAAAGCGTCCGTCGAGCTTCGGGTACAATCGAACGATCATTTTCGGAAGCGCATCGAGCTCGCATGCCGTTCGACGCTGTCAACGCCGCCGTCAAGGCGCAGATCCTCGCCGAGGCGCTGCCGTACATCCGGCGCTTCCACGACCGGACGATCGTCGTCAAGTACGGCGGCAACGCGATGACCGAGCCGCAGCTCAAGGCCGGATTTGCGCGCGACGTCGTGATGCTGAAGCTCGTCGGCATGAATCCCGTAATCGTGCACGGGGGCGGCCCGCAGATCGGCGATCTCCTGAAACGGATGGGCATCCACAGCGAATTCAGGCAGGGCATGCGCGTCACCGACGAGCGCGTGATGAACGTCGTCGAGATGGTGCTGGGCGAACTCAACCAGGAGATCGTCGGCCTCATTAACCAGCACGGCGGCAAGGCGGTCGGCCTGACCGGCCAGGACGGCGCGTTCATCCACGCGCGGAAGATGCTGCTTCGCAGCGACCAGAACGACGGCGAGTTCGTCGACATCGGCCTCGTCGGCGAGATCGTGCGCATCGATCCGGAGCTCATCAGCCTCCTCGATTCGCGCGATTTCATCCCGGTGGTCGCGCCGATCGGCGTCGGCGACGAAGGCGAGGCGTACAACATCAACGCCGATCTCGTCGCAGGCAAGCTCGCCGAAACGCTGGTGGCCGAGAAGCTCGTGCTCATGACCAATACCGTCGGCGTGCTCGACAAGCACGGAACGCTTCTCACCGGCTTGACGGCGAGCGAGATCGACGCGCTGTTTGCCGATGGCACCATCCACGGCGGCATGCTGCCGAAGATCGGCTCCGCGCTCGACGCCGTGAAGAACGGCGTCAAGAGCTCGCACATCATCGACGGCCGGGTCGAGCATGCGCTCCTGCTCGAAGTGCTGACCAACGAGGGCGTCGGCACGATGATCCGTGCCAACGACGCCCCGCCGCGCTACCAGACGTAGATACCGCGCCCTCGACCTACGTTAGAGCACCATGCCGACCAAACCGGGCGAGCGCAAGCAGCAGATTCTGCAGACCCTCGCCGCCATGCTGGAGAGCCCGCGCGGCGACAAGGTGACGACGGCGGCGCTGGCGAAGAAGCTCGACGTCTCCGAGGCGGCGCTCTACCGCCACTTCGCGAGCAAGGCGCAGATGTTCGAGGGCCTGATCGAGTTCATCGAGTCGACGGTGTTCTCGCTGATCAACAAGATCCAGTCCGATTCGGCCGACGGCGTGACCCAGGCCGAGCGCATGATCGTCATGCTGCTGCATTTCGCGGAGAAGAACCCCGGAATGACGCGCGTCCTGATCGGCGACGCGCTGGTGAACGAGGACGAGCGGCTGCAGACGCGGATGAACCAGCTGATCGACAAGCTCGAGGCGGCGTTGCGCCAGTCGCTGCGCATTGCTCAAGCGGCGAACGCGTGGCATGGCGACGCGAACGCGGATGCCGCGGTGCTGATCGCGTACACGGTGGGCCGCTGGCAGCTGTATGCGAAGAGCGGCTTCAAGCGTGGTCCTCAGGAAGGCTGGGATCTGCAACGCAAGTTCCTCTTCGGCTAACGCGCGCACCCGGTCCGCGCTTTCGATGCAGTCACGGCGTTGGCAGGACCGACGACTTCAGGCAGTGTTCGACGATCGCTGCCTTGCGCCTCCCGCTTCCGCCGGTTCGCTCGCCATGTTGAAACGCCGTCGCCCGCCGACCATTGCCGCCGCACTGTTTGGCGCGCTGGCCATTGCGGTCGCAGCGCTCGCGCAGCCGCTTACCCATCTCGCGGATCCGGCGAACGCGCCGGTTTCGCGCTGGGACAGCGAGAGCGCGAGCCTCGACGCGGAGCTTCGCGCGCGCCTGGTCGCGCCTGATCCGTCGAACGCGCCGGCGAACTTCGTCGCGGCGGCATTCGAAACGACGGATCGCGCCGCGAAGGTGCGCTATCTCGTCGCGGCGCGCGTCGCGAGCCCGCAGGAGAAGCTCTATCTCGCGGCGCTCGGACTCGCATGCGCCGTTCCCGTACATCCGCAGCCGGAAGGCTGCGCGAGCGTCGACCGTCTGGCCGACTGGGCCCGTCGCGACGACAGCAACGGCTTGCCGACGCTGCTCCTCGCGGATCGCGCTCGCCAGCGCGGCGAGCGCGAAGCGATGGTTGCGTATCTCGAGCAGGCCGCGGCCACGCGCACCTTTGACGACTACGGCGATCGTGCTGGTGTCGTACTCTGGGATTACGTGTTCGCCGCTCCCGTTGCCGCGGCTCCCGAGGTCAAGGCGCGCTGGGTGACCGGACGGACTTATGCGGCCATGGCCGGATCGGATTGGACTTTCGCGCTCCGCAACACTTGCATCGCCGCGATCGCGCGCACGGATGCCTGGAGCGCGGCATGCGCTCGCGTCGGCGAGGCGATGGGGGCGCGCGCTGCGACGCTCTATGCGCGACGGCTCGGTGACGCCGCGCTGGAACGCAACGGGAGCGCGGAACAGAAACGTGCCGCGGCGGAACGGCTCGCCGCGACCAACGCGCTCGTCGCCCGATGCAGCGCGGCGCGTCTCGCGATCGAGCAGGATCTCGACTCCACCGATCCGCTGGTGCGCAAGAAGGCGGTCGACGCCGGGCACAGATGGATCGACGCGCTTGCGCAAGTCGGCGAGACGGGAACTTGCGAGCGCTTGCGCGACGCGTTGCCGCCGGGCTAGCTCGCCGCGCTACGCGAGGTGGCGTCTGCCGGGCGGCGCTACGTGGCCTGCACAGTCGAAGGCGCGAGCACGCAGCCCGCGATGTGCCACCGGCCCTTTTCCTTTTCCATTGTGTAGAGCGCGACCAGCACGGTGTTGTCGGGCAGGATGAGGCGCAGCGGCTGGATGACGTTCCCGTCGATCACTGCGCCGTCGAGAAACTCCGCATAGCGCGCGTCGAGTAGCGGAGTGTAGCTCGTCTGCACCATGCGCATGAAGTTCTCGGCATCGCCAAACTGCTGCTGGATGCCGCGCGTGGCAAAGCCGTAGGCGCGCCGGGAGTCGCCCTTTTTCAGCGCCTCGCGCTGCGCCGCGATGACTTGCTTGATCACGGACCACTCCCGTTTCGCCAGCGTCGGCGACGGGTCGGCGGCGAACACGATGCCCGAGACCATCGCAAGGCTCGCGGTGGCAACGACAAGTCCGAGCCAGCGGCGGCGGCTTGGGCTCAACCCGGCCTCGAGCCACAAACCGCGCACGCGGGATCGCGCGGGACGTGCATCTCGCGAAAGCTCATCGCCAGCGCGTCGAATACGAGCAACCGGCCCTCGAGCGACGCCCCGATGCGCGCGACGAGCTTGAGTGTCTCCGCCGCCTGCGCCGAGCCGATGATGCCGACCAGCGGCGCGAAGACGCCCATCGTGGCACAGCGCGTCTCCTCGAGCTCGTCGCCCTCGCCGAACAGGCAGTGATAGCAGGGACTGCCCGCGTTTCGCATGTCGAACACGGCGAGCTGGCCGTCGAAGCGGACGGCCGCGCCGGAGACAAGCGGCTTGCGCGCCGCGACGCATGCGCGATTCACGGCATGTCGCGTCGCGAAGTTGTCGCTGCAATCGACGACGACTTCGGCAGCTTCCACGAGCGGCCTGAGCTCTTCCGAGCCGACGCGCGCTGCGATCCGCTCGATCCGGATCTCCGGATTGATCGAAGCCAGGCGCGTCGACGCCGCATCGACCTTGAGCTGCCCGACATCCGGCGTCGCGAACAGGATCTGGCGTTGCAGGTTGGTGAGATCGACGTGATCGGCATCGCACAGCGTGAGCGTCCCGATGCCCGCGGCCGCAAGGAACTGCGCGACCGGCGCGCCCAGGCCGCCGACGCCGACCACGAGCACGTGCGCCGCCGCGAATTTTTCCTGCGCGTCCGGCCCGAGCTCGTCGAGCAGGATGTGACGGCTGTAGCGAAGGAGTTGGGCGTCGTCCACTTCGGATGACAGGTAACAGGCGACCGGGCGCCGATTATCGGAACGTCGGTCGGCGCCGGTCGCGCTCTGGGACGGTATCGCGGCTCGACATGGAACGGATGGACGCTTGGCCCTCGAGATCGGCGGCGACCGCCAATTTCTGTTACTTGACCTCTGCTGGTCACCCCCTGAAACGCGAACGCCCGGCGCTTCAAGCCGGGCGTCGTAGCGCGTAAAGGGGATTGACGCTTACTGCGGCTTCGCCTCGGCGGACAGTGCCTTGGAGTTCGCGATAACCGGGATGCCCTTCAAGTGATTCACCGCCTGCTTGAGCTGGAAGTCATCATCGCCGCCGAAATCGACGCGCGGCGGGATCGCGTCCTGCTGGCCCCCGTCGGGCTTGGCGGGCGTCGTCTGCTGCGCCGGTGCGGTTGCTGCCGTCGGCTTCGGACCCGGCTTCCCGGCGCCCACCGTTGCGACGTCGAGGTGTCCGCCGAGATTCGCTTCGCGGATGCGGATCGGCGAGTCGCGACCGTCATCGACCGCGATGTCCGGCTCGATGCCCTTCGCCTGGATCGAGCGGCCCGAAGGCGTGTAGTAGCGCGCCGTCGTGAGCTTGAGCCCCGTGTTGTTGCCGAGCGGCAGGATCGTTTGCACCGAGCCCTTGCCGAAGGTCTGTGCGCCGAGCACCGTCGCGCGCTTGTGATCCTGCAGCGCACCCGCGACGATTTCCGACGCGGACGCCGTGCCGGCATCGACGATGACGACCATCGGCACCGTCTTGACGCCCGGCGGCAGGTCGCGGAAGTAATCGTCGCCGCGGCGGATGTAGTTGTCGCGATTCGCAGTGAGGCGCATGCGCGCGTCCGGCGTGCGGCCGTCGGTGTAGACGACGAGCACATCCTTGGGCAGGAACGCTGCCGATACCGCGACCGCCTGGTTGAGGAGCCCGCCCGGATCGCTGCGCAGATCGAGGACGAGGCCCTTCAAGTCGCCGTTCTTGTAGAGATCCTTGAGCGCCTTCGCGAGATCGCCGCCGGTGTCTTCCTGGAACTTGCGGACCCGGACGTAGCCGAAGCCCGGCTCGATCAGCTTGGCGCGAATGCTCTTGACGTTGATTTCCTGGCGCGTGAGCGTGAAGGTCAGCGGCGTGTCGACGTCCTTGCGCACCACCGTGAGCTGCACCTGCGTACCGGGCTTGCCGCGCATCCGCTCGACCGCCTTCGAAAGCGGAATGCCGCGCGTCGCAAGATCGTCGATCTTCACGATCAGGTCGCCGGCCTTGATGCCGGCGCGGAACGCGGGCGTATCTTCGATCGGCGAGATGACGCGCACGACGCCGTCTTCGACGCCCACTTCGATACCGAGCCCGCCAAAGCGGCCCTGGGTGTCGACCTGCAGTTCCTTGTAGGCTTCCGCGTCGAGGAAGTCGGAGTGCGGATCCAGGCCCCGCACCATGCCGTTGATCGCTTCATGAATGAGCTTCTCGTCGGAAACCGGCTCGACGTAGTCGCTCTTGATCTTTCCGAAGACGGCCGAGAGGAGCTGGAGATCCTCGTAGGGAATCGGCAGCTTCGTTTCCCGCTGGGCAAACACTGAAAGGTTGAGCGACAACAGGATGCCCAGCACCGCACCCAACCCGATCCAACCCGCCTTCTTGACGCGCTCGCGCATTACAGACCTCGATTCATGCTGCCGGCAGCTTCGGTCGGACGAACGTCCGGCCCCCTCGACCACCGGCTTTGCCGTGAGTATACGCCCCAATCTTCGCACTTGCCGCTGCCGTTCGGTCACGAATTGTGACCGTGGGGCCCCAAAAACCACGAATATTCGCCATCGGGCGCCAGCTCACGTCAGCCGCCGCCAGCGTAAACGCTACGAAACCGGGCTCGTTTGCTACAAAAGATGCTGCTACAACCGTTTCGCAAGCGACTCGCGACAGATTGACGAGCCGGCTCAAGTTTTCAAGCCGGCCGGCGCTTCCGGCGGGGTGACTTTCTATAGTGGACAATCGGCTGCAAAAGTCGAGCCGCATTTGGGCCGCGCGCTCGACGGCGAGTTCCCGCGCGCACAAAAAATATTGCGTGACATTACTCGCGGCCGCCACCGACCGGCAGCCCAATGCGGTTCACGATGCGACGCAACCGCGCACGCTCGGAGGGAGCGGCAGTCGACCGAAAGGAAGATCGCGTTCGCGGTACGCATGCCGCTAGCCGAATCGCAGGAGCGAATGCCCGGTCATCTCGGGCGGTTTCGGGAGCCCCATGAGCGCGAGGAGCGTGGGCGCGACGTCGGAGAGCGCGCCGCCCGCCGAGAGCGTCGCGGGGCGCCCGACGTAGATGAACGGCACGACGAACAGCGTGTGGGCCGTATGTGCCTGACCCGTTTCGGGGTCGTGCATCATCTCCGCATTGCCATGATCGGCCGTGATCACGACCTCGCCGCCGACCGCCTGCGCGGTCGCGACGACACGACCGACGCAGGTATCCAGCGTTTCGATTGCTCTTTTCGCGGCGTCGAAGTCGCCGGTATGGCCGACCATGTCACCGTTCGCATAGTTGCAGATGATCGCGTCGTAGCTCTCGCCCGCGATCGCCGCCTCGAGCTTGTCCGTCACCTCGAAGGCGCTCATCTCCGGCCTCAGATTGTAAGTGGCCACTTTCGGTGAGGGCACGAGGATGCGGTCCTCGCCGGGATACTGCGCCTCCACCCCACCGTTGAAGAAATAGGTGACGTGCGCATACTTCTCGGTCTCCGCAATCCGGAGTTGCTTGAGTCCCAGCTCCGACAGGTACTCGCCGAAGCTGCGGCGCACGGTCTGCGGCGGAAAGGCGATCGGCAGCTGCGCGAACTCGTCGCCATAGCTTGTCAGCGTTACGAAAGCTCCGAGCTTCGGCCGGCGCGCGCGTACGAAGCCGTTGAAGGCTTCATCGGTCAGCGCACGGGTCATCTGGCGGGCGCGATCGGCGCGGAAGTTCATGAAGACGACGACGTCGCCGTCCCGCATGACTGCCGGCGCGCCGGTTTTGTCGAGAATCGCCGTGGGCTTCACGAATTCATCCGACTCGCCGCGCGCATAGGCGGCCTCGAGCGCCGCCAAGGCCGAGGCCGCCTGAAATTCGGCTTTGCCGTCGACGAGCAGCGCGTAGGCCGGGGCCACGCGCTCCCAGCGTTTGTCGCGGTCCATGGCGTAATAGCGACCGCAGATCGACGCGATGCGCGCGCCGGCATGGCGGGCGCAAACCGATTCCATGAATTCGACCGGCGCGGCAGCGCTCTTAGGCGGCGTGTCGCGTCCATCGAGGAAGCCGTGCACGAAAATCCGCGGCGCGCCGCCCGCTGCGGCGAGATCGACCATGGCCGCGATCTGGCGCTCGTGGCTGTGCACCCCGCCGGGCGAGAGAAGCCCGAGGATATGCAGCGCGCTCCCCTGGACGCGCGCCCGTTCGACGGCGCTCGCGAGCACGGCGTTGTGCGCGAACTCGCCGTCGCGGATCGCAACGTCGATGCGCGTGAAATCCTGGTAGACAACGCGACCGGCACCGATGTTCAAGTGACCGACCTCTGAATTGCCCATCTGTCCCTCGGGGAGGCCGACGCGAAGCTCCGAGGCGTCGATCGTCGTGTGCGGGCACGTGGCGAGGAGCCGCGAAAAGTTGGGGGTCCGGGCGCGCGTGATCGCGTTGTCGGGCGCATCGGGCCGCGAGCCGAAGCCGTCCAGGATCAGCAGCACGACCGGACGGACGGAGAGCTTCCGCGCAAGCGGCTGCGGTGCGGTCGACGTCTGCGGCGGAAACAGGGTGGCCATCGACTCGAAGTAGGATGGGCTTCCGGGATCGAGCTCGCCGCAAAAAGCGCAATGCGACGATAAGCTATGATTCTAACGTTTTGTTTCGGCGCGGATTCGGATGGAGTTTTTGGCTTTTTTGGAAAAGAACTGGGTGCTCGCTCTGGCGTTCGTGCTCTCGGGCGGGATGCTCCTTTGGCCGCTCGTCACGCGGCGTCTTTCGACGGTCAGCGAGATCGGCACAGCCGAAGTCACCCGCCTCATGAACAAGGCGGACCCGGTCCTGCTCGACGTGCGCGAGGCGAAGGAATACGACGGGAGGCGCTTGCCGAACGCCGTGCACATTCCGCTCTCGCAACTCAAGGACCGGACGGGCGAGCTCGCGAAGTCGGCGTCACGTCCGATCATCGTCTACTGCGATCGCGGGCAGCGGGCGCGAAGCGCCGTCGGCGCCTTGAAGGGCGCGGGCTTCGAGCAAATCTACGTCCTCGCCGGCGGGCAGAAGGCGTGGAAGGACGCGAACCTGCCGATGCACAAGGACTGATTTCCCGACACAGAGCAGGCAGGAAGCGGGCGAACCAACGTGGCGTCGATCCTCATGTACAGCACCGCCGTGTGCCCGTTCTGCATTCGCGCCGAACATTATCTACGCGCGAAGGGCGTCACCGAAATCGAAAAAGTCCGCGTCGACCTGGAGCCGGAGCGCCGTGTCGAGATGGTGGAGCGCACCGGCCGCCGTACCGTGCCGCAGATCTACATCGACGAGGTCCATGTCGGAGGCTACGAGGATCTGGTCGCGCTGGATCGCGCCGGGGGGCTCGCGCCGCTCCTCAACGGGGAAGGGGCAACGAAAGAGCGCTGACGCGGCGCGGCGCTGAGGTAAAATCGCGGTCTTTGCTCAAGACCCTGAAGCGGTGACGCATGGCGGATACTCAACCCGGCGCGACTCCCGATGGCGGCAACATCATCCAGTTCGCGATCGAAAAAATCTACGTCAAGGACCTGTCGCTCGAAAATCCCGGTGCGCCGGCGTCTTTCCAGATGACCGAGGCACCGCAGGTCGAGATCGGCCTGCGGACGCGCGGCGAGCAGATCCAGAACGATGTGTACGAGTGCGTGCTCACGCTCACCGTCACGGCACGCGTGGGCGACAAGACCGTGTTTCTGGTCGAAACGTCGCAGGCCGGTGTGTTCGCGATTCGCGGCGTGACGCCGGAACAGCTGCAGCCGGTCCTCGCTGTGCATTGTCCCAACGTGCTCTTTCCCTACGCGCGCGAGACGGTGTCGGATGCGACGATGCGCGCCGGATTTCCTCCGGTGATCCTCGCGCCGATCGACTTCGATGGACTGTATCGGCAGCAGCTCGCCGCGCAGGCGCAGCAACCCGCGCCGGCGGTAACCAACTAGCGTCGATCGGAAGCGCGATGCGCCCGCATGTCCTCGCGCGCATCGTCGCGACCGCGCTGCCTGCGATCGCCGCCGCAGCGAATGCGGCCGAGTACCGCGCCACTGCGGAGCCGGCGACGCTGCTCTACGATGCGCCGTCCGCAAAAGCCAGGCCGTTGTTCGTGTACGGTCGCGACGTGCCCGTCGAGATGCTGGTGAACGTCGAAGGCTGGACCAAGGTCCGCGATTCGTCCGGCACGATCGGCTGGATGGCCACGCGCTCGCTCGCGGAGAAGCGGATGCTCGTGGTGCGCGCGCCGCTTGCGGACGTGCGCGCGAATCCCGAAGACTCGGCGCCGCTCGTGTTCCGCGCCGAGCAGAACGTGCTGCTCGAGATGGCGGAGAGCGCGTCCTCGCCTGCCACGACGACCGCGCCGGGTTGGGTGAAAGTGCGCCATCGCGACGGGCAGACCGGCTTCGTGCGCATCGCGCAGGTCTTCGGGCTGTAACGCCGGCGCTCAACACCGGGACGCTGCTCGCGCGCATGCCTGGCACGATCGCGATCCTCGGTGCGGGCGCGTGGGGCACGGCGTTGGCGGTGCATCTCGCGACGCGCTCGGGCGCACATCCGCGCGTCATTCTCTGGGCGCGGCGACGCGAGCACGCCGCAGAGATGAACCGCGCGCGCGAGAACGTCCGCTATCTGCCGGAGGTGCGTCTTCCCGGCTCCGTCGAGGTCACGGCCGACCCGCACGTCGCCGCGCGAGCGGAGTTGCTGTTCGCGGCGCCGCCGATTGCATCCCTCGTGGCGCTGGCCGACGAAATGCGGGAGATCGGCGCCGAAGCGCCGCTGGTGTGGCTCTCCAAGGGCTTCGTCGCGTCCGGGGACCTGCCCGCGGGCTTCGGGCTCGCGCATCAGATCCTCGCCAAACGCTGGGGACGTCCGGTCGGCGTCGTCTCGGGACCGAGCTTCGCCGATGAGGTCGCCCGCGGGCTGCCGACGGCGCTCACGGTCGCTGCGACGAAGCGTTCGCTCGCGCGCGACGTTGCGCAATTGCTCCGCGGCGAGACGCTCCGCGCCTACGAAACCGACGATTTGCCCGGCGTCGAAGTGGGGGGCGCCATCAAGAATGTGCTCGCGATCGCGGCCGGCGCCAGCGACGGCCTGGGCTTCGGCGACAACGCGCGCGCCGCGCTGATTACGCGCGGATTGGCGGAGACGGGCCGGCTCCTCGAGGCGCTCGGCGGCCGTCGCGAATCGCTGATGGGACTCTCGGGCTTGGGCGACCTCGTGCTCACCTGCACCGGCGATCTTTCGCGCAATCGTCGCGTCGGGCTGGCGCTTTCGCGCGGTGAGAACCTGGGATCGACGCTCGCGAAGCTCGGTCACGTCGCCGAGGGCGTTGCCGCGGCGAAGGCCGCGCATGCACTCGCTGCGCACCATGAGCTGGACATGCCGATCACGGACGCCGTGTTTCGCGTGCTGTATGAAAATGTCTCGCCGCGCGCGGCCGTCGAGGCACTGCTCGCGCGCGAGCCGAAACCCGAAATGGAATAGCACTCGCGAGGAGGCGGGATGGCGAGACCGGCATCGGCGATTATCGGATGGCTGGCGTTGACTCTGGGGACCACCGCGGCGGCTCAAATGCGCGCAATCGACTCGACCTTCTTTCCGCCCGAGACACCGGCGAAACCGGTCGTCGAGACGCTCTTCGGCGTGACGCTCACGGACCGCTACCGCTGGCTGGAGAACGGCAAGGATCCGGTAGTCGAGGGCTGGAGTCGTTCCCAGCACGCGGCGACGCTCGCGTATCTCGATCGCGCCGCGCCGTCGGTGCCCGGGATGCGCGACGAACTCTCGCGTTTCTACGATCGCGATCGCACCGAGCGTCCCTTCTTCAAGAACGGGCGCGAGTTCTTCCAGCGTGCGACGCGAGGCGAACCGCAGGCAAAGCTCTACACGCGCATCGACGGGCGCGAAGTGCTGCTCGTCGATCCGATGGCGATCGATCCGACCGGCAAGACCAAGATCGGCGAGGTCGTGCCGAATCGGGACGCCTCACGCGCCGCGGTCGGCATCTACGCCAAGGGCTCCGAGATCCAGGATTTCCGCATCATCGACACGACGACCGGCGCCCAGATCGGGCCGACGATCACGGGTATTCGCTCGTTCAGCTGGGCGCGCGACGAAGCGTACGCCTTCATCTCGCCGCGCACGGCGGAATCCGATGCCAAGCAGGAGCCGCACAAGTGCTACCGGCACAAACTCGGCGCGGAGCGCGCGACCGACGAGCTTCTGATCGAGATGCAGGACGCGAAGAACTATTGCGAGGTCTACGAGCCCGAGGACGCGCCGATCACCGTTTTCGAGACCGGCGACTTCTATTCGAACACGATCAAGGTCCGTCCCGTCGCCTCGAAAGAGGCGCCGCGCACGATCTACACCAGCGACAAGTCGCAGGCGCAAGCGATCTTCCGCCAGGATCGGATGTACTTCCGCACCAATCGCGATGCGCCCAACTGGAGGCTCGCGACCGCGACCTACGACAAGCCGGAATACGCCGACTGGACGACGCTCATTCCGGAAGGCAAGACGGTGCTCGACGACGTCGCCGTCATGCGCGACGCGATCGTCGTGCGCGACCGCGAGGACGTGCTCGCGCGGATCACCGTTTATGATCGGGACGGGAAGAATCCGCGCGAGCTCAAACCTCCGGTCTTCGGCAGCGTGTCGAGTATTGCCTACGACCTCCGCAAGGACACGCTCTACGCGGGTCTCGCGGCGCACACCGTGCCGCCGTCGCTCTATGCGCTTCCCGACCGCACCTTCGACTGGAAACTCGTCTGGCAGGACTCGTCGCCGCTCGACACTTCCGCGATCGTGTCGAAACGGGTGTATGTGACGGCGAAGGACGGCGCGAAGATCCCGGTATTCGTCGTGCATCGCAAGGACTTGAAACTCGACGGCGCGAATCCAACGATCCTCTACGGGTACGGCGGCTTCCAGATTTCGGTCGAGCCAATCTACCTGGGCGGCTTCGCGCCCTTCATCAACCGCGGCGGCGTGTTCGTCGACGCCGGCGTGCGTGGCGGCGCGGAATACGGCGAAACCTGGCACGAGCAGGCGATGTTCGCGCGCAAGCAGAACACGTTCGACGACATGGTCGCGGTCGCCGACTGGCTGATCGCGGAGAAGTACACGCAGCCGTCGAAGCTCGCGGTGATGGGCGGCAGCAACGGGGGCCTAACGGTCGGCGCGCTGTTGACGCAGCGCCCCGATCTGTTTCGCGCCGCGATCTGCCAGGTGCCGCTGATCGACATGGTGCGCTTCCACAAATTCCTGATCGCGCGCTACTGGATCGCGGAGTACGGCGACCCGGACAAGGCCGATGATTTCCGCTGGATCCTGCGCTATTCGCCGTACCAGAACGTGCGACAGGGCGTGAACATGCCGACGACGCTGGTCGTCGCCGGGGAATACGACTCGCGCGTCGATCCGATGCACGCGAAGAAATTCGTCGCGGCAGTGCAGAACAACCCGGGGCAGGTGTCGCCATTCCTGCTCTACATGGACTTCGACAGCGGGCACGGCACCGGCAAGACGCAGCAGCAGCGGGTCGTCGACCGCGACTACGAGCTGCGCTTCCTGATGAGCGCGCTCGGGATGACCGCGGCCAACTGACAAGCGAATCAACCGGCCCCGACGAAGCGCAGCTGACGCCAGGCTTCGTAGACGGCGACCGCCACTGCATTCGAGAGGTTGATGCTGCGCAGGCCCGGCCGCATCGGGATGCGGAGGCGCGCATCTTCGGGAAACTGCCCAAGGACCGACGGCGGCAGTCCCGAAGTCTCGCATCCGAACACCAGCACATCGCCTGCTTCGAAGCGGGCGTTGTAGAGCGAGCGCGTGCCTTGCGTCGTCAGGGCAAACCAGCGACGCGGCGCGTCCGCGTCGAGCGCGCGGCGGCACGCGTCGAAATCGGGATGGACCTTCACGTTCGCGTACTCGTGATAGTCGAGTCCCGCCCGCTTCAGGTCGCGGTCGTCCATGCGAAAGCCGAGCGGCTCGACGAGGTGCAGCACGGCGCCCGCGTTCGCGGTCAAGCGAATCACGTTGCCGGTATTGGGCGGGATCTCCGGATGGACGAGAACGACGGCAAGCATGGGTCGGGCGTTTTGGCCTCAAGCATCGAGCGTAACAGCTTGCGACAAGTCCGCCGTCGGCCGAACATCATTCGACGCTCCGCACGCGACGCCCGAGGTCCAGCCGAAACGCCGGAGCTTCAGGGCGGCGGGGTGCGCGCCACGACCCAGGCGTCGACGCGTTTGGCACCCGCGCGTAGCGCCGCGCGCGTCGCAGCGGCAAGGGTGGCACCGGTGGTCATCACATCGTCGACGATGGCGATCGATTTGCCCTTGAGGCGAACCCCGGCGACGAAGGCGTGCCGTACGTTGCGCGCTCGCGCATTCCACGCAAGTGTGGCCTGTGGAGGGCCATCGACGACACGTGCAAGACCGCTTGCGAGCGGGATCGCCGTGAAGTGAGAGACGCGCCGCGCGACCTCCTGGGCCTGGTTGAAGCCGCGCTCGCGCTGGCGCGAAACGGCGAGCGGCAGCGCCACGATCGCGTCGGGAAGGCTATCCGCCCGATCGCGCACGGCGTTTGCGAGCGCTTCCGCGAACGGGTCCGCGAGCGAAAGGCGCCCGCCGTACTTGAGCGCTTGGATCAGCCGATCGACCGGATACGCGTACACCCACGCCGCGATGGTCGAGGCGTAGGGCGGAGGTCGCTTGAGGCATGCCCCGCACACGAGCGCTCCCGGCGAGGGAAGCGCGCAGACCGGGCAGGCTTCGCGGGTCGCCGGCAGGAACCGAGCGCACTCCGCGCAAAGCTGCTTGTCCCCCGAGCGGGCAGCACAGAGGGCGCAGGTCTGCGGCAGGCCGCGCTGCATCCATGACCGGGCGCACCTGCCGCTTCGCGCAGCGAAAAGCGCGACACGACGACCGAAGTTGTCAAATATTTGCGGCGAAAAATTTGACAATGAATCGTCCCTGTGTAGACACTCGAAGTCGCTTGGTTGCCGACTGCGTCGCGCGCTGCTTGCACGCGCCGCTTCGTGATCACGTTGCGCCGATTCTGAAACCGTCATCCATCGTCCATTCGCATGACGCTCGACAGCCTATCAATTGCATCGTCTGCCGCAGCTACGACTTCCAACGCGCCGCGCTGGAGTGTCGCGGCGGTGGAGGAGCTTCTCGCGCTGCCGTTCAACGACCTCCTGTACCACGCGCAAACCGTGCATCGCGCGCATCACGCGCCGAACGATGTTCAGCTCTCGACCCTCCTGTCGATCAAGACCGGCGGGTGTCCCGAAGATTGCGCGTATTGTCCGCAGGCGGCGCGCTATCACACCGGGGTGGCGAACGAGGAGATCGTCGAACTGCCCACGGTCGTCGCCGCGGCGCAGGTTGCGAAGGACGCCGGCGCATCGCGCTTCTGCATGGGCGCCGCATGGCGCGGGCCGAAGGACCGCGACCTGGTCCCGGTGCTCGAGATGGTGCGCGCGGTCAAATCCCTGGGACTCGAGACCTGCTGCACGCTGGGCATGCTCAGGGACGGACGCCGGGCTCGACTACTACAACCACAATCTCGACACCGCGCCGGAGTTCTACGGCGAGATCATCACCACGCGCGAGTACCAGGATCGCCTGGACACGCTCGAGCGCGTGCGCAGCGCGGGCATCCGCGTCTGCTGCGGCGGGATCGTCGGCATGGGCGAGTCGCGTCGCGCGCGCGCCGGGCTGATCGCGCAGCTCGCCAATCTCGATCCTTACCCGGAATCGGTGCCGATCAATCACCTGGTGCAGGTCGAGGGCACGCCGCTCCACGACCGCTTTCACGGCGCCGCGGCGATCGATCCCCTCGAATTCGTCCGCACCATCGCAGCGGCGCGCATCACGATGCCGCGCGCCAAGGTGCGCTTGTCGGCCGGAAGGCGCGAGTTCTCCGAGGCCGAGCAGGCGCTGTGCTTTGCGGCCGGCGCGAATTCGATCTTCTACGGCGAGCGCCTGCTCACCACGGGCAATCCCGATGTCGACGCGGATCGCGCGCTGTTCGCCAAGCTAGGCCTCACCCCGGCGTGACGGCGCTCATTGCGGAGCTCGAGGCGCGGCTTGCAAAGCGGCGCGCCGAAGGGCTCGAACGCCGGCGCCGCGTCATCGTGTCGCCGCAAGCGACGCGACTTCGCGTCGAGGGACGCGAGCTCGTTGGGTTCGCGAGCAACGACTATCTGGGACTCGCCTCCGACGTCGCGCTGATCGAGCGCGCGTGCGAAGCCGCGGTGTGCTGGGGCGTGGGCGCCGGCGCGTCGCATCTGATCTGCGGACACAGCGAGGCGCACGAGGAGCTGGAGCGCGAGCTCGCCGCGTATGTCGCACCTGTCGCCAACGCGCGCGCGCTCACCTTTTCGAGCGGCTATCTTGCAAATCTGGCGATCCTCTCGGCGCTTGCGGGTCGCGACGACGCGGTGTTTGCCGACCGGCTGAATCACGCTTGCCTCAACGACGGTGCACTGCTTTCCCGCGCGAAGCTCCTGCGGTACGGGCACGTCGACATGTCGAGGCTCGAGTCGCAACTGCGATCGACTTCGCCGCGCCGCAAGATCATCGCAACCGACGCCGTCTTCAGCATGGACGGCGACATCGCACCGCTCGGCAACCTGCTCGCATTGGCCGAGACGCACGACGCGCTGCTCATCGTCGACGACGCGCATGGATTCGGGGTGCTCGGCGAGGGACGCGGTACCCTGGCCCACTTCGGAATTGCCTCCGAGCGCATCGTCTACATGGGGACGCTCGGGAAGGCAGCGGGTGTCGGGGGCGCTTTCGTTGCCGCGCACCCTGCGATCATCGAGACGCTCGTCCAGACCGCACGACCGTATATCTACACGACGGCTGCACCACCGCTTCTTGCCGAGACAACGCGTGCGGCGCTCGCGCTTATCCGCGACGGCCACGACCGCCGCGCGCATCTCAAAGAGCTCATCCGGCGTTTTCGCGACGGCGTGCACGCGGTCGGCCTGCGCATGCTCGAATCGCAGACGCCGATCCAGCCACTGGTCGTCGGCCAGGCCGCGACGGCGGTAGCGCTGTCGGAGGCGCTGTGGGCGCGCGGGCTGTGGGTTCCGGCGATCCGGCCCCCGACCGTGCCCGTGGGGAGCGCGCGACTGCGCATCTCGCTCACTGCTTCGCATACGTTCGGCGAAGTGGATGCGCTCATCGACGGACTCGCACAATGCCGGACTCTTCTCGGCCCCGGGCACATGAGTGCCCCCGGCGCCGCACCGTGACCACAAATCCCGCGCATCTTTACGTCGAAGCGGTCGGAAGCGGGCCGCCGCTTGTGCTTCTCCACGGCTTCGCGCTGCACGGTGGCGTGTTCTCGCCGATCGTTCCGGCGCTTGCTGAGCGGCATCGCGTGCTCGTGGTCGACCTTCCCGGACACGGCCTTTCCGGAGCGCCGATGCCCGATACGCTCGAGGCAACCGCCGACGCGGTCGATCGCGCGCTCGACGTCGACGGACCGTTGGACGTCCTTGGGTGGTCGTTCGGCGGCCTCGTGGCGCTGGCGTGGGCGCGACAGAGTCCGGATCGCGTTTCGCGTCTCGTCCTTGCCGCCACGGCGCCGTCATTCGTCGCTCGCGACGACTTCGTCCAGGCGATGCCGCTCGCGCGCCTCGAGCAATTCGGCGACGAGCTCCGGGTCGCGTATCGACTGACGCTCAAGCGATTTCTCACGCTCCAGGTGCAGGGGAGCGAAGAAGGGCGGCGCACGCTCTCCGCGCTGCGTGCCACGCTGTTCGCGCGCGGCGACCCCTCGCCGGCGACGCTCACCGGCACGCTCCGGCTGCTCGCCAGTGCGGATCTTCGGAAGGCGCTTCCCGAGATTCGCACGAAGGCGCTGGTCATCAGCGGCGAACGCGATACGCTTGCCTATCGTGATGCGGGCGCAGCGCTCGCGCGTTTGCTTCCGGACGCGCGATTCACGACGATTCCGGGTGCGGCGCACGCGCCGTTTCTCTCGCATCGTGCGGCCTTCCTCCACGCCCTGGACTCGTTCCTCGATGCCCGCTGAGCCTCACTTCGAGCCGCCGGACCCGCGCGAAGTCGATCCGCGCGTCGTGCGTCGCGCGTTTTCCCGCGCGGCGGCGACCTACGATTCCGCGGCGGTGCTCCAGCGCGAGATCGGCAATCGCATGACGCAACGCCTCGACTACGTGAAGCTCGCGCCGCAAGCGGTGCTCGATGCCGGCTGCGGGACCGGCGAGGCGGTCGGCGAGCTGGCGGCCCGCTATCCGGCGGCGCGGATCATTGCGCTCGATGCAGCGGTGCCGATGCTCTCGATCGCGACCGCGCGCGTGACGAGCGGGCGGTCGCTGTTCCGGCGCTTGTTGCGGTCGATGGCCGCGCGTACCCGCGGTCCCGAGCCGTCGTTCGTCTGCGGCGACATCGTCGCGCTGCCGCTACGCGGAGTGTCGCTCGATCTCGTGTGGAGCAATCTCACGCTGCAGTGGATCAACGCGCGCGATTTGCCTCGCGTGTTCGCGGAATTCCGCCGCGTGCTCAAGGTCGGCGGACTGCTGTCGTTCACGACGTTCGGTCCCGACACGCTCAAGGAGCTTCGCAGCGCGTTCGCGCGCGCGGATGCGCACACGCACGTCAGTCGCTTCGTCGACATGCACGACCTCGGCGACATGCTCGGCGCCGCGGGTTTCGCCGATCCGGTGATGGACATGGAATACGTGACGTTGACTTACGCGGAGCCGCGCGCGTTGCTGAACGAGCTCAAGCTGCTCGGAGCGACGAACGCGACGCGCGGCCGGCCGCGTGGGCTGATGGGCAAGGGCCGCTTCGAGCGCATGCTGGCCGCGCTCGAAGCGCTGCGCCGGGACGGGCGCATTCCGGCGACGTTCGAAGTTGTCTACGGACATGCCTGGAAGGGCCAGCCGCGGCGCACACCCGAAGGCGATCCGATCGTGCACGTCGAGCGGCGTCCGCGCGGCGAAATGCCGCCTCGCTGATGGCCCGCGGCCTCTTCGTTACGGGAACCGACACCGGCGTTGGCAAGACCGTCGTGGCAGTGGCGTTGCTGGAAGCGCTCAAGCGCGCCGGCGTCCGGGCCCTCGGCATGAAGCCGGTCGCGGCCGGCATCGATGCCGACGCGACGCTCAACGACGATGTGCGGGCGCTCGTCGCGGCGAGCGGCCTCTCGTCAGATTCGCGATCGATCAACCCGTATGCATTCGTTCCCGCGGTCGCCCCGCATCTCGCAGCGGCAGCCGTCGGCGACTCGATCAAGCTTTCGCGCATTGTCGAAGCCTACGGGGAGCTTTCGCGTAGCGCCGACGTAGTGATCGTCGAAGGGGCGGGCGGCGCACTCGTGCCGCTCACCGATCGCGATGACATGCTCGATATCGCGGCCGAATTACGCCTCCCGCTGCTCCTGGTCGTCGGCGTGCGGCTCGGATGCCTGAACCACGCGCGTTTGACGGCGCTCGCGATTCGGCTGCGAGGTCTCGAGTGCATCGGCTGGGTTGCGAACCGCATCGATCCCGCGATGGTCCTGGCAGAGGAGAACGTCGCGACCCTGCGTGACGCGCTGCCTGCGCCGCTCATCGGCGACGTCGGCTGGAACCAGCCGGCGCGTTTCGGGGTCGCCGCGCTGCGCACGTTGCGTCTGATCGACGCTTGACGTGTGGCGCCTCGCGAGCGCCACACGAGTCGCTGGTTTTCGCCCCGGCGGCCGTGCTAACATTTTGCGCTTTGCAGCACGCTTGTTCGGTGGCTTGGCGACCCCGCGCTTCCGGCAGGCTTCGTCCCGCGGCGAAACACGCTTCGAGACGATGGTCCATCCATGTACGACCTGTCGCAATCCGCAACCGCTGCCGCACCCCAGCTGTGTCTCGTCGCCCGCCGGAACAATTCGCTTACCCGCCGCGCCCGCTGGACGGTGTTCGCGACGCTCGCGGTGATCAGCTTTTCGCTGGCGCTGGGGTGGGCCATCGCCGGCGCGTGGCTGGTCCTGCCGTATTCGTTCATCGAGATGGCGGTGCTGGCGGGCGCGTTTGCCTATATCGAGCGACGCGCTGGGGATTTCGAGCGCTTGACCGTGATCGACGATCGGGTGATCGCGGAGCGCTCGATTGGAAGCCGCCGCGAGTGCTTCGAATGGAATCGGAAGTGGTTGACGGTGGAGGTCGTGCCGGCGCGCACCGGAGGCGTCGAGCGCATCGCGCTATGCGGCGCAGGGATGGAATGGGAATTCGGGGTAACGCTTCCGGAAGAAGAGCGCCAGACTGTCGCGCAGGCGTTGCGACGGGTCGTCGGGGCGCGCTGATCCCGCAACTCGCGCACTGACGGGCGCGGAAACGACAAGAATGCACGCGGAGAAAGCATGGGGCAAACGGTGAGGCAGGCGAGGGGATTCATCCTACGGGGCGCAGCGCTTGCCCTGTGCGCGGCGGTACCGCGCGTCGCGTTCGGCATTCCGGACTGGACCTTCCAGCCGCCGGTGACGCCGATCGCGGACCAGGTCATCAACCTCCACGAGTTCATCCTGTGGATCTGCGCGGTGATCTTCGTCGGCGTCTTCGGGACGATGTTCTATTCGCTGTTCAAACACCGCAAGTCGGTCGGTCACCAGGCGGTGCAGTTCCACGAGAACACGCTGGTCGAGATCGTGTGGACGGTGATTCCGTTCGTGATTCTTCTCGGCATGGCGTACCCCGCGACCAAGACGATCCTGGCGGTCAAGGACACCGCGGCGCCGGACATGACGATCAAGGTCACCGGCTACCAGTGGAAGTGGGGTTACGACTATCTGCAGGAAGGCTTCAACTTCTACTCGACCCTGTCGACGCCGTTCGCGCAGATCGAGGGCAAGGAGCCCAAGGGGCCACATTACCTGCTCGAGGTCGATCATCCGATGGTCGTGCCGGTCGACACGAAGGTGCGCCTGCTCATCACCGCCGGCGACGTCATTCACGCGTGGTGGATTCCGGCGTTCGCGGTGAAGCAGGACGCGATACCGGGCTTCGTGCGCGACACGTGGTTCAAGGCGGAGAAGATCGGGACGTATCGCGGGCAGTGCGCCGAGCTTTGCGGCAAGGAGCACGGCTTCATGCCCATCGTCGTCGAGGTCGTCTCGAAAGACGACTACACGAAGTGGGTTGCCGGGCAGAAAAAGGCGGCCCTCGCGAGCGCAGAAGACCCGAACAAGACCTGGGACCTGCAGGCGCTGATGACGAAGGGCGCGCAGGTGTTCAACAGCAACTGCGCAGCGTGTCATCAGCCGACCGGTACAGGCAATGCCGCGATCGGCGCACCCGCGCTCGTCAACGACAAGGTCGTGCTGGGCCCTCGCGACCACCAGATCGACGTCGTCCTCAACGGCCAGAACAACGGCAAGATGCCAGCGTGGAAGCAACTCTCCGACGTCGATATCGCGGCGGTGATCAGCTACACGCGAAACAGCTGGGGCAACAAGGCAGCCGAGAACGTCGTGCAGCCGTCGGAAGTGAAGGTTGCGCGGAAGTGAAGCTGGTCTTTAGTGATTTTTCGGCCGGAAATCGGCGGGCTTCGCCCGCGATTTCCGGGAAACTCTAAATCGGGCGAAAGTAGGTTTTTACTTTCGCCCGAAGGGGCACCTATGAGCAGCGTTCCACACAATGACGTCGCCGGCACCGATCACGCGCACGACGACCACGCGCATCACCCCACGGGGATCATGCGCTGGATCACGACGACCAACCACAAGGACATCGGGACGTTGTACCTGTGGTTCTCGTTCACGATGTTCATCGTCGGCGGAATCATGGCGATGCTGATCCGCGCCGAGCTGTTCGAGCCCGGCCTGCAGATCTTCGAGCCCGAGCGCTTCAACCAGATGACGTCGCTGCACGGGCTCATCATGGTGTTCGGCGCGCTGATGCCCGGCGCCGTCGGCTTCGCGAACTGGATGATTCCGCTGCAGATCGGCGCGCCCGACATGGCGTTCGCGCGGATGAACAACTGGAGCTTCTGGCTCCTGCCCTTCGCGGCAACGCTCCTCGTCGGATCACTGTTCGTACCGGGCGGAGCAGTCGAGGCCGGCTGGACGCTCTACCCGCCGCTCACCGTGCAGCAAGGCATGGGCATGGACTTCGCGATCTTCGCGATCCACATCATGGGGGCGTCCTCGATCATGGGGTCGATCAATATCATCACGACGATCCTCAATCTGCGCGCCCCCGGCATGACGCTGATGAAGATGCCGCTCTTCTGTTGGGCGTGGCTCATCACGGCTTACCTGCTGATCGCGGTGATGCCGGTGCTGGCAGGTGCGGTGACGATGCTGCTTACGGACCGGCACTTCGGCACGACGTTCTTCGATGCCGCGGGCGGCGGCGACCCGGTCCTCTTCCAGCACGTGTTCTGGTTCTTCGGCCACCCCGAGGTCTACATCATCATCCTGCCGGCGTTCGGGATCATCTCCGAGATCATCCCGACGTTCTCGCGCAAGCCGCTGTTCGGTTATGCGTCGATGGTGTACGCGCTCTCGGCGATCGCGATCCTCTCGTTCATCGTGTGGGCGCATCACATGTTCACGACGGGTCTGCCGACGGCCGGGATTCTGTTCTACATGTACGCGACGATGCTGATCGCCGTGCCGACCGGCGTGAAGGTGTTCAACTGGCTCGCGACGATGTGGAGGGGGTCGATCACGCTCGAGGCGCCGATGCTGTTCGCGATCGGCTTCCTGTTCCTGTTCACGATGGGCGGATTCACGGGCCTCGTGCTCTCGATCATGCCGATCGACATCCAGTTCCAGGACACCTACTACGTGGTCGCGCACTTTCATTACGTGATGGTGGCGGGCACGCTGTTCGCATTCTTCGGCGGTGCGTACTACTGGCTGCCGAAGTGGACCGGCCACATGTACGACGAGAAGATCGCGAAGCTCCATTTCTGGCTCTCGTTCATCTTCTTCAACGTCGCGTTCTTCCCGATGCATTTCCTGGGCCTCGCCGGGATGCCGCGCCGGATTCCGGATTACGCGCAACAGTTCGCGGACTGGAACATGGTGTCGTCGATCGGCGCATTCGGCTTCGGGCTGTCGCAGATCCTCCTGTTCATCGCAGTGGTGAAGTGCATCCGTGGTGGCGAGAAGGCGCCGGCGAAACCGTGGGAGGGCGGCACGACGCTCGAGTGGACGCTGCCGTCGCCGCCGCCGTATCACACGTTCGAAACCCCGCCGGTGGTGAAATAGGATGGAATCGAGCGACGAAGCCTAACGGCTCGTCGCTCGAATAGGTTATGAGCAAACCGAGTCATGCAAGCAGATAAACGGTCCGCCAACCTCAAGACCGGTGCGATCCTCGCCACGATCGCGCTGGTGTTCTTTGCGGGCGTCATCGTCACGCACTACTTCAGCAGCGGGACGGCGGCGCTCACCGTGATCGGCACCGCCGTGCTCCTGTTCCTGATCGTCGCCATCGGGCGGCATCTGCGCAAATGACGGACGAACACGACACGACGCGCCGCGAGCTGAACACCCGCGCGAACCGGCGCTTGCTTGTGAAGCTCGGCGTCATCGTCGTTGCGATGTTCGGCTTCGGCTACGCGCTCGTCCCGTTCTACGAGAAGATCTGCGAGGTCACGGGTCTGCGCAACATCGCGCAGGCCGATGTGGTCGCGAACACGCAGGTAGACGCGTCGCGAACCGTGCGCATCGAGTTCGACGCGAATCTGCGCAACATGCCGTGGGCTTTTCGGCCGATCACACCGGTGAAGGACGTGCATCCCGGCGAGCTCGCACAAGTCGAGTTCGAGGTCGTGAATGCGACCGACCACCCGGTGACCGGACAGGCGATACCGAGCTATGGCCCGCAGTACGCCGCGCAGTACTTCAAGAAGCTCGAGTGTTTCTGTTTCGCGAAGCAGACGCTCGGCCCAGGCGAGATACGCCGCATGCCGGTCGTGTTCGTCGTCGATCCCACCGCACCCAAGGATCTCGCGACGATCACGCTGTCCTACACGTTTTTCGCGGTCGAGGGGAACGGCAAGGGCTGAATGGGTTTGCCTACACGTCGATACAGACCGATGACGAGCCATACCGAAGAAGCGATTGGGGAGCCATGAGATGACCGCAGCCGGAAACGGTGTCAAGCCGTATTACTTCATTCCGCAGCCGTCGCACTATCCGATCATGGGATCGTGCGCGCTGTTCCTCATGGCGAGCGGCACGGCACTTTGGATCAATTCCTACAGCCCGGGTCCGTGGATCCTGCTCGCGGGCTTCTGCGTCCTCCTCTTCATGCTGTTCGGCTGGTTCGGCCGCGTGATCGACGAATCCGAGGGCATGCTCTACAACAAGAAGGTCGACAGCTCGTTCCGCTGGGGCATGAGCTGGTTCATCTTCAGCGAGGTGATGTTCTTCGCGGCGTTCTTCGGCGCGCTGTTCTTCATCCGCAATCTTTCCGTGCCCGACCTGGGGGGTGCACTCACCGGCCGTGTGCTGTGGCCGGACTACGCGGCGCAGTGGCCGACGGTCGGTCCGTATTTCAAGGAACAGTTCACGCCGATGGCGGCGATCGGCGTCCCGCTCCTGAACACGATCATCCTCGTTTCCTCGGGCGGCACGCTGACGATCGCGCACCACGCGTTGAAGGCCGGAAATCGCGGCGCCCTCAAGTTCTGGTTGTTCATCACGATCGTGCTGGGGTTCTCGTTCCTGTGCCTGCAGGCGTTCGAGTATCACCACGCGTACACGGAGTTCAATCTCAAGCTCTCGACGGGCGTCTACGGCTCGACGTTCTTCATGTTGACCGGCTTCCACGGCTTTCACGTGACCATCGGCGCGACGATGCTGACCGTGATGTTGTTCCGCGTCTTCCGCGGCCACTTCACGCCGGACCATCACTTCGCGTTCGAAGCCACGGCGTGGTACTGGCACTTCGTGGACGTCGTGTGGTTGCTGCTGTTCGTACTGGTGTATTGGCTATAGATTGTTTCCGCGCAAAGTTTCGCGACTCGCAAGCGAGTCGCACGATACTTAGCGCGGGAGGGATTTTCCGCTGCCGGCTTGGGGCGGCCCGGCGCCGGCAGCGCGGCAAATGCGAGGCTGGGTCTGCGCGTTTCCGCGAGGTCGCCGGAGAATCGAACTACCGCAACCCGGTAGGCGAGATCCACCCCATCCAGTACGAGAACACCAGGAACGCGATCAGCGCCATCGACAGCACCACGCGGATCGCGAGTGCGTTCACGACCCGGTAGCCGCGGCCGCGATCACGATAGAGGAAGTACAGCGCGGAAAAGAGCGCGACGACCACCGCGCACAGCGCGACAATGACAACGGTTCGCATCGACAGCTCCGCGCCTGAAGTGTAGCACCCGAGTGAAGACCGGTTCCGACCCCAGCGTCGTTTCCGACCCGAGCAGCGCCGACGTCGATAAGACACCGCGGCGCCCCGGTTGGTTGCCGACGCTCGCGACCCTGTTCGTGATCGCCGTTTGCATCACCGCCGGCAACTGGCAGCGCGATCGGATGCATCAGCGCGACGCGCTCAGAGCCCGCTACGAAGCCGCGGCCGCCGCGCCGCCCGTTGCGTTGCCGGCCGACCTCGGCGACGTTGCGGAGTGGCGCTTCCGCGCGGTCTACGTGACCGGAACCTTCGACGCCGCGCACCAGATCCTCATCGACAACCGGGTGCGCAACGGGCGCGTCGGCTACGACGTCGTGACGCCGCTCGTCATGACCGACCGGCGCGTCATCCTCGTCGATCGTGGATTCGTGCCCTCGACGGCGTCCCGCGCCCAGCTCCCGAGCGTTCCGCCGCCGTCGGGTGAAGTCAATGTTCGCGGGAGAATCGCCGTGCCGCCTTCGCGTTATTTCGAAGTCGGCGACGTGCATGCGCAGGGCGTGCTTTGGCTGCATCTCGATCCGCGCCGCTTCTCCGAGGGCACCGGCATCAACGTGCTGCCGGTCGTGGTCGAGGCCACGGCACCCACCGGCAACGACGCCGATCTCGACCGTGATTGGCCGCCGCCCGACATCGACAGCGAGCGCAACCTCAGCTACATGGTGCAGTGGTACACGTTTGCGGCGATGGCCGCGTTCCTGTGGTTCTGGTTCACATTCCGCCGGCACCGGAAGGTCGAGCCCGCCTCGACGCCATGACCCACGATCGCGATCCACAGCCTGCGTCGCCGGGCACCGGCGCGCGCACGAAGCGGACGCTCGTGCTCTTGAGCCTCGTCGCGCTCGTGCCGATCGCGCTCGCCGTCTACGCGTACTTCTTTCAGCCGCCCGCCGCGCGCACCAACTACGGAGAGCTCATCGCCGCGCCGGCACCCGACCTCGGCGGCGCGCTCGAGGGCGGCAACCCTTTCGGCCTTGCGAGCACTCGGGGCCGGTGGGTGATGTACTTCGCGTCGAGCGGCGCGTGCCCGAGCACGTGCGAAAGAGCGCTGTATGCGATGCGTCAGGCGCGCACGATCCAGAACGCCGACGCGGAGCGCGTCGTGCGCGTCTGGTGGATCACCGATGACACGGCACCACCCGACGCGGTGGTCGCGACCCATCCCGGGCTGATCTTCGCTCGCGCGAGCCCCGAGACTGTCCAGGCGCTCGCAGCCGGCGGCGAGCGCATCCACCTCGTCGATCCCCGCGGGAACCTCGTGCTCGCCTGGCCCGCCGACCCCGACATCAAGGCGATGGCGCAGGACCTGAAGAAGTTGTTGCGCGCGTCGCAGATCGGGTAGTCCCGACGCGCGGGCGGTGTAAAATTGCCCCCTTTCTCCGGCGATATCGTCATTGCCGGCCGTGCCACCTTGCAAGCTTCTCGATGACCGCCCTCACGCTTGCCGAGTCTCGCCTGCGGCAACTCTATGCGCTGACGAAGCCGCGCGTGGTGTCGCTCATCGTTTTCACCGCGGTCATCGGCATGTTCCTCGCGGTACCCGGCCTGCCTCCGCCGCACACCGCGTTCCTTGCGACGGTCGGGATCGCGCTGGTTGCCGGAGCTGCCGCCGCGATCAATTGTCTTGTCGAGCAGCGCGTCGACGCGGTGATGCTGCGCACCCGCTACCGGCCGCTCCCGCGCGGTGAAATCACGTCGCTGCAGACGCTCGTGTTCGCGCTGGTGGTGGGCGGCACGGGGCTGTGGCTGCTGTTCCAGTACGTCAACGCGCTCACGATGTGGCTGACGCTCGCCACTTTCGTCGGCTACGCGGTCATCTACACCGTCGTCCTGAAACCCGCGACACCGCAGAACATCGTGATCGGCGGCGCGTCGGGCGCGATGCCGCCAGTGCTCGGGTGGGCGGCGGTGACCGGCAACGTCGCACCGGAAGCGCTGCTGCTGTTTCTCATCATCTTCGTGTGGACGCCGCCGCACTTCTGGTCGCTCGCGCTCTACCGGCGCGACGACTACGCACGAGCACGGCTGCCGATGCTGCCGGTCACGCACGGACCGCGGTACACGCAGCTCATGATCGTGCTCTACACGCTCGCGTTGATCGCGGTGACGCTGCTTCCGTATGCGATCCGCATGAGCGGGATCCTGTACCTGGGCGCTGCGCTCATACTGGGCGCTTGGTTCCTGGGCTACGCGATCGCGCTCTATCGGCGATACAGCGATCGCCTGGCGCGCGCGACGTTCCGCTTCTCGATCGCGTATCTCGCCCTCCTGTTCACGGCGCTTTTGCTCGATCACTACTGGCGGTGAATCTCCGGCACTGTCTCGCGGCGTTCGCGGTCGTCCTTCTCGTCGGCTGCGGGGCGCAATCGGGTCCGAAGTTCGAGGCGACCGACGTGACCGGCGCCGACTTCGGCCGCAACTTCACGCTCACCGATCAGAACGGCAAGCCGCGTACGCTCGCGGACTTTCGCGGCAAGGCGGTCGTCGTGTTCTTCGGCTATACGCAGTGTCCCGACGTGTGCCCCACGACGATGGCGGCGCTCAAGCAGGCGATGGAGAAGCTCGGACCCGACGCCGATCGCGTGCAGGTGCTCTTCATCACCGTGGATCCCGAGCGTGATACGCAGGATCTGCTGTCGAAATACGTTCCGGCGTTCGATCCGCGCTTTCTTGGTCTCTATGGTGACGCGGACGCGACGGCCCGGACGGCGAAGGAATTCAAGGTGATCTACCAGAAAGTGCCGGGGACGACGCCGGGTCAGTACAGCATGGATCACTCCGCAGGGACGTACATCTACGACCCGCAGGGACGCTTGCGGCTGTACGTCGGCCAAGCGCAGGGCGCCGACGTCTTCGCGCACGACTTGAAGGCGTTGCTCGACGCCCGACCGGCTTAAGCCGCGTCGCCGCATTCGACGCCCGAGGCGGTTTTGGCCATGATGATGTCGATCGCCGAGGCCTTCACCCAGGCGCGCCAGCACGAGGCACAGGGCCAGGGCGCGGCGGCGCGGCGCATCTACGACGACATTCTCGTCGCGATCCCGGATCATCCCGGCGCCCTGCTTTGCATCGCGCGGCAGCTTGCTCGCGACGGCAATCGTGGTGCGGCGCGCACCCACCTCGTGCGCGCACTGGCTTCGGCGAATACGATGGGGTTGCCCGATACCGAGCTTTGGACTGAACTCGGGACGCTGGAGACCTCGGCGAACGACTCGGGCGCCGCACGCACTGCGTTCGAACGCGCGCTCGAGGGGGAACCGAGCTTCCTTCCGGCGCGGCTGGGGATCGGCGATCTCGACATCGCGCAAGGCGAATTCGCGAAAGCGGAGGCGCGTTTCCGCGCGATCGTCGCCGACGCGCCCGATCGCGCCGGCGGCTGGGTCGGCCTGGGGCAATCGCTCGCCGGACAGGGGCGTTTGGCCGAGGCGGAATCGGCGATGCAACGGGCGCTCGAACTCGCGCCGGGAAACGCGGCCGCGCAGAAGGCATACGCGTGGATCGCGCTCCGCGGCGGCGATCTGATCAACGCGGAGGCGCGCTACCGCGCCGCGCTGGCGACGGCGCCCAGAGACACTTCACTGCTGAGGATGCTCGCGTACATCCTGATCTCCGCCGGCGCGGCGGCCGCAGCCGAAGCGCCATTGCGCACGGCGATCGAGGTCGATCCCGACGATAGCGGCGCGCGTGTCGCGCTTGGCGGCGTGCTGATCGAGCTTGGCCAGCTTGCCGACGCGAAGCCCGTGCTGGAAGACGCCATCGCCCGAGGGATCACTTCGGCCGAGGCGTACGACAATCTCGGACTCGTCAAGCGCGTCCTCGGTGACGACGAAGGCGCGGCAGTCGCGTTCGAGCGCGCGCACGAAGCGAACGCGGCGCTCACACCGGCGCTCGCGAATCTCGTCTTTGCCCGCCGCTACCTCTGCGACTTCGAGCAGCTGCCCGCCATCGAATCGCGCCTCACCGCCACGCTCGATGATCCGTCGGCGGATCAGCGCTTCTCGCCCTTCATCGCGCTGTCGACCCGCCTCAAGCCCGCGCAGCAGCGGATCGTCGCGCGGCGCTGGTCGGAAGCCATGCTCCCGCCGCCGGCGGCGCCGCTTCCGGTCCGCTCCCGCGGAACGCGGCTGCGCGTCGCATACCTGTCCGGCGATTTCCACGACCACGCGACCTCGCGGTTGCTCGTCGGCATGCTGGAGCGTCATGACAAGTCGATGATCGAGACCTTCGGCGTGAGCTACGGTTCGGAGGACGGCAGCGCATTGCGCAAGCGGGTGATGCGCGCGTTCGATCAGTGGTTCGACGCGCGCGGACGCCCGGACCAGCATGTAGCGATGGCGCTGCGCGACGTGCACATCGACGTCGTCGTCGACCTCAAGGGACATACCGAAGGCAATCGTCTCGCGATCCTCGGCGGACGCGGCGCGCCGCGGCAGATCCATTGGCTCGGCTATCCCGGCACCCTCGGCTACGACGCCGTCGAGGGGCTCGTAGCGGACGATATCGTCGTGCCGACGGGCGACGAATCGAACTATCACGAGCGGATCCTGCGGCTTCCGCGTGCTTATCTGCCGAGCGATCCGTCGCGCGCTTTCGGCAACGCGCCGACGCGCGAATCGCAGGGATTGCCCGCCTCGGGCGTCGTGCTCGCGTGCTTCAACCAGGCGTACAAGATCACGCGCGAGGTGTTCGGCGTGTGGCTCGACGCGCTCGAGCGTCTGGACGGCTCGGTTCTGTGGCTTCTGCAGCGAAGCGAAGCGATGGCGCGCAACGTGCGGGAGTACGCCCGTCGGCGCGGCGTGGATCCGAATCGAATCGTCTTCGGATCGCAAGTTCCGCAGGACGCGCATCTCGCGCGTCTGCAGCTCGCCGATATCGCGCTCGATACGCTGCCGTACGGCTCGCACACGACCGGCGTCGATGCGTTACTTGCGGGTGTGCCGCTTCTCACCTGCCTCGGGGACACGTTCGCCGGACGCGTCGGTGCGAGTCTCGTGCGCAGCGCCGGTGTCCCCGAGCTCACCGCGGCGTCGCTCGATGACTATCGCGCGGCGCTGATCCGCCTTGGAGGCGCGCGGGACGAGCGCGAGACGTATCGCGAACGGCTGCTCCGTCGCGAGGGCCCGCTCTTCGACCCGGCGGGATTCGCGCGCGACTTCGAACGGCTGTTGGTAGGCGAGTTGGCTGGGCGCCCAAGCGGATAGGCTTGTCGGACGCCCGGCTGCGTAATGATTTTTATGCAGGGGTCGCGGGCAGTTGCCTTGCGACCTCTGGAGACTCGTTTTACCGCTACCGATTACCCACTACCCGGTCTGGATCAGCTCGATCTTGTACCCGTCCGGGTCCTGTACGAACGCGATTACGGTCGTGCCGCCTTTCACCGGACCGGCCTCCCGCGTCACATTGCCGCTTTTTGCACGCACCGCGTCGCAGGCTTTGGCCGCGTCGGGCACGGAGATCGCGATGTGCCCGAAGGCCGTCCCCATGTCGTAACGATCGACGCCGTAGTTGTAAGTGAGCTCGATCACTGCGTGCTCGCGCTCGTCGCCGTATCCGACGAAGGCGAGCTTGTACTTCTGCTCCGGTCGGTCGGTTGTGCGCAGCAGCTTCATCCCGAGGACCTTGGTGTAGAAGTCGATCGACCGCTCGAGGTCGCCGACGCGAAGCATGGTGTGAAGGACCCGCATGATGCAGTCTCCAAGGCTCGGAATTCGAGCCATTCTCGGTTTGTCGTGCAGTCGCCGTAGAAAATCGACGGGTTCATCCCGGCGATTTTCATCTAACTAGCTTCTCGAACGCCCGTCTGCTTTGTGATTCTTCCGCTGGGCTCGCGGCGGTTCGCTCGCGAGCCCAGGAAATTCGTTTACACCCTACAGCTCGATCATCTCGAAATCCTCCTTCCGCGCCCCGCATTCCGGGCACGTCCAGTTGGGTGGGATGTCCTCCCACTTGGTACCTGGCGCGATGCCTTCCTCGGGAATTCCCTCGGCCTCGTCGTAGATAAAGCCGCAGATGAGGCACATGTATTTCTTCATTGCTGCTGACGCGGCCTGGCGCTCGAAGGGCGTAGAGTAGAATGTGAAATTGTATCAACCTGCCCTTTGCGCGGTTTAATGCGGCCGCGCGCCAAGCATGCCTTCGGATCGCCAAGTCGTCACTCCTCCGGTCGTGCTCACGTTCGCCGCTTCCGATCCGTCGGGTGGTGCCGGGCTGCAGGCCGACGTCCTGACGCTCGCGAGCATGGGTTGCCACCCACTCTCGGTGATGACGGCGATTACGGTCCAGGACACGCTCGGCGTCGAAGGTGTGCAGGCGATCGACGCCGACTGGGTCGCCGATCAGGCGCGCTGTCTGCTCGAGGACATTCGCGTCGATGCGTTCAAGATCGGCGTTCTGGGCAGTGTCGAGAACATCGCGGCAATCGCGGAGATCGTCTCCGACTATCCCGACATTCCGCTGATTCTCGATCCGGTGCTGGCGTCCGGCCGTGGCGACGAGCTCGCCACCGACGACATGACGCATGCGCTGCGCGAGTTGCTGCTGCCGCAGACGACGCTCGTCACGCCGAACAGCACCGAGGCGCGGCGGCTCGCCGATATCGAAGATGAAGACACGCCGGCGCTCGCGAGCTGTGCGGCGAGGCTTGTCGAGACCGGATGTGATTTCGTGCTGATCACCGGCACGCACGAGCCGACGCCGCAGGTCGTCAACACGCTCTACGGCAAGAGCGGCGTCGAGCGCACGGACACGTGGCCGCGGCTGCCGGGGCAATATCACGGTTCCGGCTGCACGCTGGCTTCCGCGATCGCCGCGATGCTCGCGAATGGTCTCGACCTCTCCGACGCCGTACGCGAAGCGCAGGAGTACACGTGGCAGACGCTCCGCCGAGCTTTCCGGCCGGGGATGGGACAACACATTCCGGATCGCCTGTTCTGGGCGCGCGAGGACGAGGAGGAGAGCGCCGCCGACAACGCGTCCGCCGAACGACCCGTCGCCGATGCGCGCGGCAACCACTAGGCTGTCGACGTCCGATCGGCGTGAGCGTGCGCTTGCGCTCCGCGGGCTGTACGCGATCACTCCGGACCTCGCGGACACGAACCGGTTGCTCGAGAACGTCGCCGCCGCGCTTGCAGGCGGCGCGGCTGCCATCCAGTACCGGAATAAGACGGCGTCGACGGTGCTGAGACGCGAGCACGCGTTCGCCTTGACGGCGCTCGTAAGATCGCGGGGCGCGCTCTTCATCGTCAACGATGATCCCGAGCTTGCGCGTGACGTCGGTGCGGATGGCGTTCATGTCGGCGAAGACGACGCCGACCTCGGGCATGCTCGCGCGATGCTCGACGATCCGGCGGCCATCGTCGGTGTCTCCTGCTACAACGATTTTTCGCGGGCCGAGCGCGCAAAAGTAGAGGGCGCGGACTACGTCGCGTTCGGAAGCTTCTTCCCGTCGGCCACGAAGCCCGCGGCGCGTCGCGCCGGAATGGAGCTGTTGATGCGCGCCCGCGCGCTGGGCATTCCCGTGGTCGCGATCGGCGGAATCACGCCCGAGAACGCGCCGCTCGTGATCAATGCCGGTGCAGACGCGGTCGCGGTGATTTCGGCCGTGTTCGACGCGCGCGAGATCGAGGTCGCTGCTCGTGCGTTCACGCGGCTGTTCGAGCGTCCTGCGCGAAGATCGCCAACCTAAGCCATGTCGCTGCCGAGGGTCAGCATCATCATCCGGTCGATGGGACGGCCGGAGCTCGAAGAGGCGCTCGCGTCGGTCGCCCGCCAGCACTACGACAACATCGAAGTCGTCCTGGTTGCCGCCTCCGGAAATGCGCACCCGAAACCACCACCAAGCGCGGGACGCTTTCCCGTCGTTTATGTCCCCGGCGAGACCCGCCGGCCGCGTCCGGTTGCCGCCAACGCGGGACTCGATCACGCGAGCGGCGCGTATCTCGGCTTCCTGGACGACGACGACACGCTCACGCCGGAACACGTCTCCGGTCTCGTGAATTCGCTTCAGGCAAGTCCGCAGCACAAAGTCGCGTTCGTCGCGGCAGTCGAAGTGCGTCCCGGCGGCGTGGTATGGCGCGTCGGTAACGTGCGCATTTCACGCCTTGCATTGCTCGAGCAGTGCTTCTTCCCGCCGTGCGCGGCATTGTTCCGGCGCGAGCTCCTTGCGCAGTGTCGCTTCGACGAGTCACTCGACGCCGCGGAAGATTGGGATTTCTGGATCCAGACCGCACGGCACACCGAGTTCCTGTTCGTGCCGCAGGAGAGCGCCGTCTACCGCGCCGATCGCGGGCGCTCGGTCATGAGTGGCCAGGACGGCGGCGTGAGTGCCGAGGCGCAGCGCTGGAATGATGCAGTGCGTCGGAAATGGGCGAACGAGCGACTGGAAGTCGCGCGAGCAGTAGAAGCGCGCTTTGCGCAGGCGCTCGGGCATCTCGAACGTTCGGAGCATGCACTTGCCGAGACTGCCGTCGACGACACGCTGCGCGCGTATCCCTATCACGTCGGCGCGCTCCGATTGCGCGGCGCGTGGCGCGCGCAGCGCGGCGATTACGCGGCGGCCGCGGACGACTTCGATCTCGCGACCCAGTGCCGCCCGAACGATCCCGAGCTGTGGTTTCAGTTCGCCGATGCCTGGAGCCGTCAGGGCGCTCGCGTCAAGGCGGAGGCGTTCTACCGACGCGTGCTGACCCTTGACCCCATGCACGTCCGCGCGCATACGCGCCTTGCCGAGCTTGCTCCCGGTCCTTAAGCCATGAATGCCACTTCCCGCAACGACGAGCTCTTCACCCGCGCGCAGCGCACCATCCCGGCGGGCGTCAACTCACCCGTGCGCGCATTCCGCTCGGTCGGCGGCACGCCGCGCTTCTTCACACGCGGCGCCGGCGCATATCTGTGGGACGCCGACGGCAAGCGCTACATCGATTACGTGGGATCGTGGGGCCCTGCCATCGTCGGTCACGCGAATCCGGAAGTCATCGCGGCGGTCCAGAGGGTCGCGGCGAATGGATTGTCGTTCGGCGCGCCGACCGAGCTCGAGATCGACCTTGCTGAAACGCTCGTGCGGCGACTACCCTCGATCGAGCTCGTGCGCCTCGTCTCCTCCGGCACCGAAGCGACGATGTCGGCGTTGCGCCTCGCGCGCGGCTACACGGGCCGAAGCAAGATCGCCAAGTTCGAAGGTTGCTATCACGGCCACGGCGACAGCTTGCTCGTGAAAGCGGGCTCCGGCGCGCTCACGTTCGGGCAGCCGTCGTCGGCGGGGGTGCCGCCACCGATCGCGGGCGAAACCATCGTGCTGACGTACAACGATATCGACTCGGTCGCCGCCGCGTTTCACGCGGAACCCGAGGGCATCGCCGCGATCATCGTCGAGCCGGTTGCCGGGAACATGAACTTGATCGCGCCGACGCCCGGATTTCTTCAAGGGTTGCGCGAACTTTGCGATCGCTATGGCGCGGTGTTGATCTTCGACGAAGTGATGACCGGTTTTCGCGTGCATCCGCAGGGCGCGCAAGGCCTTTATGGCATCAAGCCGGATTTGACCACGCTCGGAAAAGTGATCGGCGGCGGGATGCCAGTCGGCGCCTTTGGCGGCAAGCGCACGATCATGGAGAAGATCGCGCCACTCGGTCCGGTGTACCAGGCGGGAACGCTGTCGGGTAATCCGGTGGCCGTTGCGGCGGGACTCGCGACCTTGCGCCTGACCGAGCGGCCGCAGTTTTACGAGGATCTCGCGCGGCAGACGCGCGCGCTCGCCGACGGATTCGCATCCGCGGCGAGATCAGCCGAAGTGTCGTTCTCGGCGCAATCGGTTGGCGGCATGTTCGGCATCTACTTCGCGCCCGCAGCTCCGCGGTCGTACGCGGAGGTCATGGCCTGCGACAAGGAGCGCTTCAACCGCTTCTTTCACGCGATGCTCGATCAAGGCATCTATCTCGCGCCGTCCGCGTTCGAGGCGGGTTTCGTTTCCGCCGCGCATTCCGACGCAGATATCGCGGCGACGATCGCCGCGGCGGAGAGCGCGTTTCGCGCGGTCTAACGACCAAGCGCTTGGACGCGGACGCCTAGCCCAGCAAGCGCGATAGCGAAGCGCGCTCGGTGCCGGCGTCGCGCATCTGTTTCCACGCGTTCTCGAGCGATCCTTGCATATCGATCGCGCGGCACGCCTCTTCGATCACGACGACATCGAATCCTACGCGCCGCGCATCGACGGCCGACCACGCAACGCAGAAGTCGGTTGCGAGCCCGACCATGAACAGGCGCTTGAAGCCGCGCTCGCGCAAATAGCCCGCGAGGCCGGTCGACGTGCGGCGGTCAGCCTCGAGGAACGCGGAGTAGCTGTCGATGCCGCCACGATAGCCCTTGCGCACCACCAATTGCGCGTGCGCGATGTCGAGCCCGGGCGCGAATTCGGCGCCCGCCGTGCCCTGCACGCAGTGATCCGGCCAGAGCATCTGCGGACCGTAGTGCAGATTGGTCTGGGAAAACGGCGTCTTCCCCGCGTGGCTCGACGCGAACGACAAATGCCCCGGCGGATGCCAGTCCTGGGTCAGCGCGACGTGCTGGAAGCGACGCGCGAGCGAGTTGACGAGCGGCACGATCGCATGCCCGTCCGGCACGGCAAGCGCACCGCCCGGCAGGAAATCGTTCTGCACGTCGATCACCAGCAGCAGATCCTGTTCGGTAGGCGCGAGGTTCATGTTGCTATAGACCGCGCTAGCGCACTCGGGTTCGGGAAACGTACGACTCGGCAGCCCTGGCGATCTCGATGTTTCACCGACTGTCCACCGACGCTTCGTCGCGCACCACGCGGCGCCCGACGCGCGCACCGATCGATCGTGTCGAGGCGAACCGGTTCAGGGTGACGCCGAATTCTTCGGCAGGAGCTGCATCAGCGGCGTGATCACGTCCATCGGCAGCGGGAAGATGATCGTCGAGTTCTTGTCGGCGGCGATGACGGTCAGCGTTTCGAGATAGCGGAGCTGCAGTGCCTGTGGCTGTTTCGCGAGCACCTGCGCAGCTTCGAAGAGCTTCTGCGCCGCCTGCAGCTCGCCTTCGGCGTGGATCACCTTGGCGCGCCGCTCGCGCTCGGCTTCGGCCTGCCGCGCGATCGCCCGCACCATCGATTCGTTGATATCGACGTGCTTGATCTCGACGTTCGACACCTTTACCCCCCAGCCGAACGTCTGCGTGTCGAGCGTCTGCTGGATGTCGAGGTTGAGCTTTTCGCGCTCGGAGAGCATCTCGTCCAGATCGTGCTTGCCGAGCACCGACCGCAGCGTCGTCTGCGCGAGCTGGCTCGTCGCGGCCAGGTAGTTCTCGACCTGGATGATCGCCTTCTGCGGGTCGACGACGCGGAGGTAAACGACGGCATTGACCTTCACCGAGACGTTGTCGCGCGAAATCACGTCCTGACTCGGCACATCGAGGACGACCGTGCGGAGTTCGACCCGGACCATTTGCTGAATGCCGGGCACGATGACGATCAGCCCCGGCCCTTTGACGCGCCAGAAGCGGCCAAGGAGAAATACGACGGCGCGCTGATACTCGCGCAGCACCTTCAGCGACGAGAACACGAGCAGGAGGATCAGGATGGGGACGGCCAGCGTTCCGATGTAACCCATGTCACGCTCCTTCTTGCGGGGCGACCTCGAGCAGCAAATCGCGCACGGCAACCACGCGGATTTTCTGTCCGCTCGCGAGCGGCGACGGGGTGCGCACGCGCCACGTCTCGCCGCGGATCGTCGCCCAGCCGATCGCGTTCGTAGCCTCGAGCATCTCACCCTCGGCGCCGACCCACTCCTCGACGCCGCTCGCGGGCGGACGACGGCGCGCGCGCAACGCGAAACCACCCACGAGCAGGATAAACGCGATGCTCGCGATCGCGAGAACGGTCGTGAAATACCACGGGATGCCGAATCCGGGGACGTCGGTATCGATCAGCAGGATCGCGCCGATGACGAACGCGATGACGCCGCCGACGCCGAGCGACCCATAGGCCGGCAGGTATACCTCCGCGATCATGAACGCAATGCCCACGACGATCAGCGCGAGCCCCGCGTAGTTGACCGGCAACATGTGCAGGGCGTAAAGCCCGACGATGAGGCAGATGGCGCCGACGACGCCGGGCAGCACGTAACCCGGATGCGCGAACTCGAAGAACAGCCCGTAGATGCCGAGCATCATGAGCAGCAACGCGATGCTCGGATCGGTGATGATCGCGAGCAGGCGATGGCGCCAGTCAGGCTGGAGCGTCTCGACGGGGGCTTGGGCGGTGTCGAGCGTGCGCTCGCCGTCCGCGACCTTGACGGTGCGCTTGTCCAATTGTGCGATGAGGTCGGCGTCGTCCTTCGCGATGAGGTCGATCACGTGCTCGCGCAACGCTTCGCTCGCACTCAGGCTCGCGGCTTCGAGCACGGCCTTCTCGCCCCATTCGGCGTTGCGGCCGCGCAGTTGCGCGAGGCTCCGGATGTATGCCGCGGCGTCCTGCATTGCCTTGCGCTCGTGCACGTCGGGCACGCTCTTGCCCTGCTTGTCCGTTCCTTCCGGAGACTTTTCGGGAGTTCCCGCGACACCGATGGAAACCGGTGACGCGGCGCCGAGATTGGTGCCAGGTGCCATGGCGGCGACGTGGCTTGCGTACACGATGAAGGTTCCGGCACTCGCCGCTCGCGCGCCCGACGGCGCGACATAAGCCGCGACGGGAATCCGCGACGCGACGATTTCCTGCACGATCGCCCGCATCGAGGTGTCGAGCCCGCCGGGTGTGTCGATCTCGAGTAAGACGAGCTGCGCGCTGTGCTCCGCGGCGTGGACGAATCCGCGGTGCACGTAGTCGACCGTCGCGGGGCCGATGGCGCCGACGATCGTGAGCCGCTCGATCTCCGGCACCGGCGCAGCGAATGCCCCGCCCGGGAGAAGACCGAGCGCCAGGATGCCGAAGGCGCGCCGCAGTTTCATCAAGAAGCCCGACGCGACGTTAAGCGTGACGCGATGACACGTCCGCAAGCGGATCGGGATCGCGGCCACCGCCACGTGCGACCGAACGGTGTCTATTGTCGCGCAATCACGCGGTTTCGTCCTGCGCGTCGCACTGTGCACCGCGGCGCCGGCTGCGCAACGCCGGTGAAGTGCTCGATCGCAGCCGGCAGCCGTTGGGCCGAGCGCATGACCCGGCAGAAAGTTGTTCTGCAGCTCGATGACAGGACAGGTCGCTTTCGACTTCGACGCTCACGATGACCGGGCGGCATCCGCGTTCGAGGGTTCGCCCGACTGGGCTTGCGCGCCGCGCCGATCGACGGGTGTCGCAACGCGCAGCTTCTTGACGTGCGATTCGGGCGCGTCGCTGCCGTCGGGTTGCTTGCCCAGAAAGTAATAGCGCTGCCACGACGCCTTGATCGTCTCCGGATCGTTCGCGTTGAAGCGTTGCATGAACTCGTCGCGGCGCGCCTTCCAGGCGAGCGCCTGCTCCTTCAGCACCGGATCGTCGTCGAGATTGCGCACTTCGGGCTCGACCTGCTGCACGAGGCTGCCCGCCACCGGGAACAGCATGCAGATCGGCTCCTCCCGCTCGAAGCGCACGACTCCGGGTCGCGTCATCTGCCAGTTCATCGTGAACGGATAGGGCAGCCAGTCGGTTTCGATCACGCCGGCGAGCGGCGCAATGCCGTCCTTCGGGCGGTTGGTCGGTCCCGATGCGAACACGTGATAGCCGGGTTCGGTACGGAACAAATAGGTGAGGTGGAAGGTCACGATACCGAACGCGAAATGCGAGGACACGAAGCGGTCGAGATGCGGGAAGCCGTCGAGCGCCCGGATCTTGGTATGGCTTGCGTGGGCGCCGCCGTCCCAGGCGATCTCGAGCGCGCACGGCGCGCCGACCTCCCAGCCATACGAGTTCGCGATGTCGAGCGGCAGGCAACGATAGGCATGGCGGTCGGGGATGCGGTCCATCCAGTCGCGCGTCGCCGGGGCCGGTCGCAGGGTCAGGGGCTGCGGCGCGAGGGCGTAGCAAGTGAGTTTCATGGAAAGGAAGTTCCTTCGAGTCGCGTTCTGCTTGGAGCGCAGCGCCATTGTAGCTTTGCAGTCTGCGCAAAGCTGTTGTCAATGCACCGCATGCAATACAAAAAAGCCTTTTGGATCGAGGAGTTCCGAGCGAAATCGACGAGCTCGCATGCTATGATCGACCGGGGAATTTGAATGGCAACCATGATCGCGGAAGTCACGTCCAGCGCGACCGTCACCGAAGCGCCGGCCGCGCCGGTGCGCAAGCGCATCGGCGAAATCCTGATCGAGCGCGGGAAGCTTGATCAGGCGGCGCTCGATCGCGCGTTGCGGCTGCAGCAGGAGAGCGGCGACCGGCTGGGCGGGCTGCTCGTGACGCTGGGGCTGTGCGCGCAGCGCGACGTTGCCGAGGCGCTCGCCGTGCAGCTCGAACTGCCGCTGATCGATGCGAGCGGCTACCCGGAATTTCCGATCCTCGAGGAACGCGTGTCCGCGCGCTTTCTCCGAGAGTCGCACGCGCTGCCGGTGCGCGAGGACGAAGCCGAGCTCACGCTCGCCATGGCGGACCCGACCGATGCGTACACGATCGGCGCGTTTGAGATGGTCACCGGACGCGCCGTGCGACCGCTGGTCGCGATCCCGACCGAGCTCGACGCGGCGCTCGAGCGGTTGTACGGGAGCGGCAAGTCGGCGCAGAGCCAGCTGATCGGCGACGTCGAGACCCGCGTCGACGAGCTGGCGTTCGACGCCGACGTGCAGCAACTGAAGGATCTCGCGTCCGAGGCGCCGGTCATTCGCCTCGTTTCGCTCCTCATCACCAACGCGCTCGACACGCGTGCATCCGACGTCCACATCGAGCCGTTCGAGAACCGGCTGATCGTGCGCTACCGCATCGATGGTGTGCTGCACGAGGTCGAATCGCCGCCCAAGCGCCTGTCCGCGGCCGTGATCTCGCGCATCAAGATCATGGCGAATCTCGACATCGCCGAGCGGCGCCTGCCGCAGGACGGGCGGATCCGCCTGCGCGTCCAGGGCAAGGAGATCGATCTCCGGGTCTCGACGGTGCCGACGATGCACGGCGAGTCCGTCGTGATGCGGATCCTCGACAAGGGTGGTGTCGCGCTCGACTTCCACAAGCTGGGCTTCGAGGAGGATACGCTCAAGATCTTTCTCGACGTCCTGCTGCAACCGCACGGCATCCTGCTCGTCACCGGACCCACCGGCTCCGGGAAGACGACGACGCTCTACACCGCGCTCGACCGCCTCAATCAGCCCGACGTCAAGATCCTTACGGTCGAGGACCCCGTCGAATACCAGATGGCCGGTATCAACCAGATCCAGGTCAAGCCGCAGATCGATCTCACGTTTGCGAACGCGCTGCGCTCGATCGTGCGCCAGGACCCGGACGTGATCATGATCGGCGAGATCCGCGACCTGGAGACCGCGCAGATCGCGGTCCAGTCGGCGCTGACTGGGCACCTTGTACTGTCCACCGTGCACACCAACGACGCGCCGTCGACGGTGAACCGATTGCTCGACATGGGCGTCGAAGATTACCTGTTGACCTCGACGATTGTCGGCATCCAGGCGCAGCGCCTGGTGCGTACGCTGTGCCCGCAATGCAAGCAGCCGTACACGGCGCTGCCGGAGCTCGTCGAGCAGATGCGCCTCAACAAGTTCTCGAAGGAGCCCGAGATCACGCTATGGCATGCGAAAGGGTGCTCGCACTGCGCGAACACTGGCTACATCGGGCGCATCAGCATCATGGAGGTGCTGCCGATGACCGACAGCCTGCGCAGCCTGGTGATGAAGCATGCGACGGCGACCGAGCTCCGCGCGGAGGCCGTGCGCGAGGGCATGCTGACCATGTACGAGGACGGCTTGAGAAAGGCGCTCAAGGGCGTGACGACGTTCGAGGAGGTGCTGCGGGTGACGAGGGAAAGCTAGTCAACCTTCACGGGTTCGCGTTCGACGTTCCTTCATGCCCATTCTCCCCCGACGGCGCGGGCGAGAAAGAGCTCGAGACGCGAACGCTTCGGAAGTTCTTGCGATTTCCAATTTCCGATTTCAGCTTTTGGCTGCAAGCCTTCCGACAACTTTTCCACCGTCTGCACGCTCCTCGCTCGTAAGTCTCGGGTCCGTCTTCCCATGCCCCTCTACACCTACCGCGCGGTCTCGCAAGCGGGCGAGCTTTCCGCCGGCGAGCTCGAGGCCTCGAACGAGGCCGAGATCGTCGATCGACTGCGCGATCGCGGTCTCATGCCGATGCAGATCGTCGCCGCGACGGGCAGCGCGGCGGCAGCAGCCGCGCGTGCCGACGTGGGCGAGCGTCGCCGCTGGTTCACGCCGAAGCGGGTCACTCGCGATCACGTACTCGGCTTCACGCGCGAGCTCGCGACGCTGCTCCGCGCGGGACTGCCGCTCGATCGGGCGCTCGAGATCCTGATCGGACTCGCCCCGGCACCGCCGGTCGCGACGCTCTTGCAGGACGTGCGCGACCAGGTTCGCGGCGGCAAATCGCTCTCGCAGGCGCTCGATACGCACCGTGAAGTGTTCTCGCGCTTCTACGTCAACATCGTGCGCGCAGGTGAAGCGGGCGGCGCCCTCGGCGTCGTGCTGCAGCGCCTCGCGGAGACACTCGAGCGCAACAAGGAGCTCCGGGAAAACGTGCGGTCGGCCCTCGTCTATCCGGTGATCCTGATCTTCGTCGCGTGCGCGTCGCTGGTCGTGATCCTGACGTACGTCGTGCCGCAGTTCGAGCAGACCTTCGCGATGGCCGGCAAGGCGCTCCCGCTCGCCACGCAGATCGTCATCTTCGTGGCGCGCGCTATCCGTCATTGGTGGTGGGCGATCATCGTCGGCATCGTGGCCCTGGTATGGTTGTATCGGCGGCGGGGCCGGAAGCCCGAAGTGCGCTTTCGCCGCGACGAGCGGATGCTGCGTCTTCCGCTGCTCGGCGATCTCATCGGCAAGATCGAGACCGCGCGTTTCGCACGCACTCTGGCAACGTTGCTGGCGAACGGCGTCACGCTGCTCGCCGGGCTGTCCATCGTCAAGGAGACGATGCAGAACACGGTGCTCGCCAATGCGGTCGACGGCGTCACCACCAAGCTGCGCGAGGGCAAGGGGTTCGGGCGGCCGCTGATCGAGACGCGGCTGTATCCGAAGCTCGCGACGCAGCTGATCCTGGTCGGCGAGGAGAGCGGGCGGCTGGAGGAGATGCTCGCTCGTGTCGCGGACATCTACGACCGGGAAGTCGCGCTCGCGGTCAAGCGCTTCCTGGCGATCCTCGAGCCGGTGATGATCCTCGGGCTCGCCGTCATGATCGGCGCGATCGTGCTGTCGATTCTGATGGGCGTGCTGGCGATGAGCGAACTCGTAAGCTGAACTCTGTCTAACGCTTCGCGCCGTTGCTACCGACGGCGCCTTTCCCGCGGGGAGCGGGTTAAGGAGAATACGATGAAAGCGAGGAACTTTCGGGCACGCCGGTTGTCGGGCATGACCCTGATCGAGATCCTGGTCGTGCTCGTCCTGATCGCCATCGTGATGGGCATCGTCGGCGGACAGTTCATTCAGCGCGGCGAGAAGGCCAAGGGCGATGCCGCCCGGATCGAGATCGGCCAGATCGGTCAGGCGCTCGACCTCTACAAGCTCGAGATCGGCCGCTACCCCACGACGCAGGAAGGATTGCAGGCCCTGATCACGGCGCCGGCAGGCGTCACCAACTGGAACGGACCGTACTGGAAGAAGGCGCAGATCCCCAAGGATCCGTGGGGAAACGAGTATAAGTACGCGATGCCGGGGCAGCACGGCGCGTACGACATCATCTCCTACGGCGCCGACGGCAAGGAAGGCGGTGAGGGCGCCGACAAGGACATCACGAGCTGGTAGCCAAAGCGAGCGTTACGGCACGGCGCGACCCGGGACCGCCGCATGTCGCTCCTTCCACCGCCCAGCGTCGCTTCGGCGCAGCCTGCCATTCGGCGCACGTGTCGGGCGCAGCACGGAATGACGCTGATCGAGCTCGTGATCGTGCTCTCGATCCTCGCGCTCATTGCGGCGCTCGTCCTGCCGACGTTCGGCAGCGGCGTGTCATCGAGCGGCCTGCGTGCATCCGCGCGCGAGCTCGCGGCCGGATTGCGCACGGCGCGCAGCGAAGCGCTTGCGCACCGCCGCGAAACCTTCCTGTGGCTCGATCTCGCCGGCAAGCGCTTCAAGGTCGACCAGGACCCCCAGGAGCACGCGCTCCCGCGCGACGTGCAGTTGAAGCTGTTCACCGCGCAGAAGGACATCGTCAACGAAAGTCTCGGCGCGATCCGGTTCTTTCCCGATGGCGGGAGCAACGGCGGGCGCATCACGGTGGCGTCCGGCGATCGCAAATACGAAGTCGACGTCGACTGGCTGACCGGACGCGTCGCGATACTGGAATGACTCGAACGCGAAATCGACGCCTGCGGCGCGAGCGCTCATCGGGATTTTCGCTGATCGAGGTGCTGGCGGCGTTCGTCATCCTGGCACTCGTCGGCACTGCGCTCTTCGGTATCTTCGGCGGATCGTTGCGCAATGCCTCCGCGGCGGAGGAATGGAGCCGCGGCCTGCTCGTGGCGCAGACGCAGCTCGCGATCGCGGCGAGCGCGCGGCCGCTCAAGGAAGGCAGCGACCAGGGCACCGACGACGCGACGGGTCTCAATTGGCGTCGGACCGTCGCGATTTACAAGGCACCGGATCCGAATCCGGATCTCGAACGCCTGTCCGACCCGATGCCGAGCCGGCTGTATCGCATTGCCGTCGACGTCGAGCTTCCCGAAACCATCCTTGGACAAAGCCGCGTCGTTTCGCTCTCGACGCTCAAGATCGCACCGAAGGGACTGTGATGTTGCGCCGCGCACACGGCTTCACTCTCGTCGAGCTCCTGATCGCGCTTACGCTGCTTGCGCTGATCTCGGCCGTGATCTTCGGCGCGCTCGATTTGTCGGGGCGGAGCTGGGATCGCGGCGAAGTGCGCGCCGAGGCGACCGCCGGCATGCGTCTCGCGCAGGAATTTCTTCGTACCAACCTCGAAGCGCAGCATCCCTTGCGGCTGCGCAAGGTGGCGGAGTTTCCGCTGATGTTCGGCGGCGAGGCCGACAGCCTCCGCTATGCCGCGCCGATTCCCGAGCGTGTGCTCGGTGGCGGTATCTGGTACTTCCGCTTGAGCATCGCCAAGGACGAGGCGAAATCACCGCTGATTCTCGAGCGCGTGATTCCCGATCTCGGCGCGTCGACGATTCCCGACTTCGACAAAGCCGAGCGCTCGGTGCTCGCGGAAAACATCGCCGAGCTGAAGATCCAGTACTACGGCCGCGATCCGGATTCCAACGCCGCGGTGGATCCCACCTGGCGCGACAAGTGGGACGACAAGCAAAGGTTGCCGATGCTGATCCGCATCGACGTCACACCGAAGGCCGCGCCGCCCTGGCCGACATTGATCGTCGCGCCGCGCGAGGAGCCGGAAGCGGGATGCAAGAGCTGGGATTTCATGCGCGGACGTTGCGCGAGCCTCACATGACGGCGCGCACATCGGCCTCGACGACCCGATGCACATCGCTGATCGCCCGAACGGCGCGAGCACCGGGGGGCGTTTTGGTTCGTGACCATCGCAACGAGCGTGGCATCGCGCTCGTCCTCGTGCTGTGGCTTACGACGCTGCTCACCGTCATCGCGACGACGTTCGCGTTCAGCATGCGCGGCGAAGTGCTCGCGGCGCGTAATGCAGTGTCGCTGGCGCAGGCGCGCGCTGCCGCCGATGGTGCGGTCGAGCGCGTTGCCTACGAGCTCATGCGCCCGCGCACCCCCGCGTCCTGGACGGGCGACGGCAGGCCGCACGCGTGGAAGGACGGCGACGTCTCGATCACCGCCAACGCCGTCGACGAGGCCGCGCGGATCGATCTCAACGCGGCGCCCGACGCTTTGCTCAAAAGCGCGTTCATGAATCAGGCGGGACTCGACGACGCGACCGCCTCGATGATGGTCGACGTGATCGCCGACTGGCGCGATCCGGACGATTTGAAGCGGCCCAACGGTGCCGAGCAAAGCGATTACGAGGCCGCCAATCTGACTTATGGCCCGGCGAATGCGCCGTTCGAAACCGTTGGCGAGCTCGCGCGCGTGCTCGGGATGACGCCGGCGATCTACGCGCGCATGGCCCCGGTGCTGACCGTGTGGTCGCGCCAGCCGGGCATCAATCCGCTGACCGCTTCGCGCGAGGTCCTGCTCGCGCTCCCGAACACGACGCCGGAGATCGTCGATGCGTATATCGCGCAGCGCAACGCAGCGATTCGCGATCAGTTGCCGGTGCCCGCGTTTCCTCCCGCGCAGGCCTTCGGCGGGCCCGCGACGCCGACGTGGCGCATCCATGCGGAGGCGACCACGCCGGATGGTGTAATCTTCGTGCGCGAAGCGGTGCTGCGCATCGGTACGGAGCTCGATCGGCAACTGATCGTGTTCCTGTGGTCGGAAGGTACGCCGATGACGTGGCCCGATATGTCCTCCGACACGCGCGCGAGCGCGCTGTCGACACCAAACGATGCCCGTGGAACGTAGCCTGAAGCTTTCGGCCGTCGCAGTTCGCGCACGCGAGTTGGCGCGCCGCATGGGACTCGCCGGATTCTGGTCCTGGTGGGCGCACGAGCTCGCGGCCATCGTCCCGTCGGGCGCACGCGTCGCATGGCGGCGCCGGCGCACGCGTCCGATGGTTTATTTCGAGGGCGATACGGCAACGCTGTATCAGCCGGTCGTTAACAACGGCAGCGTGCACCTGACGCCCGGGGCGCGCATTGCGCTCGCCGGTGACGCGGTCGCGGTGCAGGATGCGGGTCGCGCGGCTATCGCGGGCCTCGCATTGCCGGGTCATCCCGAAATCGCCGGCGCGACGCGCATCATCATCGCCGTGCCGCCCCGAGATGTCCTGCGCAAGCGCCTGAAACTTCCCGCGGCGGTCGAGGAGCAGCTGCGGCAGACGCTTACCTACGATCTCGACCGGCACACGCCGTTCAAGCCGGAGGAGATTTATTTCGACGCCGTCGTGCTCGGGCGCGACAAGGAACTGAATCTCATCACCGTCGACTTCGCCGCGATTCGCCGCGCAGTTGCGGATCCGTTGATCGCGCGCGTCGAAGCATGGGGCGGTAACGCCGTCGCGCTCGTGCCGGGACCGGTGCAAGCGCTCGGTACGACGCGCGTCAATTTGCTTCCACCGGAGCGCCGGCCGCGCCGTACGCCGTGGAAGCGCTGGCAGTTCTGGCTGCCCATCGGCGCGCTCACGCTGTTCGCGCTGATCGCCATCGTGCTGCCACTGTGGCAAAAGCGCGAGTACGCGATCGCCCTCAACGAAGCGACGCTCGAAGCGCGGCAGCGCGCGCTCGTCTCGGAGAAACTGCGCGACGAGCTCGATCGGCAGGTCGGCGACTTCAATTTCGCGCTCGAGCGGAAGTACTCGTTCCCGGGCGCGATCGTGGTACTCGAGGACGTCTCGCGTGCGCTCCCTGACGACACGTGGCTCACCACCTTCGAGATGCGCAGCGTCGGCCCGCGCGGAAAGGATCAGCAGCGCGAGCTCTCGCTTCGCGGCGAATCGGGCAACGCGGGACGCCTGGTCTCGCTGCTCGAGGAATCCGGTCGTCTCACCGGGGCGGCGCCGCGCTCGCCCACCACGAAGATCCAGCCGGGCCCGGGTGAGATCTTCGACATCGGCGCCAAGGTGAAGCCGGTGACGCCACCCGCGACACAGCCGCTGGTGATTGCAAGTGCGGCCGGCGCCGTGGCCCCGGTGCCGCCGGCGCCCACGCCCGCGCCCGCCGCGCCCGGGTCACCGGCAACCGCTGCTCCCGCCGCGCCGGCCGTCCCACCGACGCCGGCGCCAACGTCTACGTCTTCCACGCCCGCTTCGGCTACGCCACCGGCGCCTGCGGCAACTCCACGGGCCGCCACGCCGGCTTCATCGACGCCTGCGAATGTGGCGCCCCCGCCCGCGCCTCCGGCGATGGTCGCACCAACCGCGCCGCCCGCGGTGCCTCCGCGTCCGCCGCGTGGGGCCAGCGCCGTTTCGCCGACGCGAGTCGAGACGCCCGCGCCGATGGACATCGGGACCGTGAATCAGACGGGGGAGGCGCAATGATGACGCCGCTCGCCATCGCCCGGCTCACGCCCCTGCAACAGCGCGCCGTCGCGATTGCGCTGCTCGTGCTCGCGGTCATCGCCGGGCTGGCGATCCTGCTCGGCCCGATCCTGTATCTGCATCGCCACTACGACCTGGCGATCGCGGACTCCGCGGATCGTCTCGCGCGCTATCGGCGCGTCGCTGCGCAGGCACCCGAGCTCAAGCGGGCGCTCGACGCGATGAAGGAGCGCGATTCCAAGCGCTTCTTCCTCAAAAACACTGCGCCGAATCTCGCGAGCGCCGAGCTGCAGGAGATCGTGAAGGGCGCGATCGAAGCGAACGGCGGGCGCATCACCACGAGCCAGAATACGACCGCGCGCGAGGACGGACGGTTTCGGCAGATCGGCGTCAACGTCCAGTTCTTCGCCAATACGCCGTCGTTACAACGCATCCTGACCGCGCTCGAATCGCAGGCGCCGTATTGCGTGGTCGATAGCGTGACCGTGCGACCGCTCAACGCGTTCCGTGGCTTCAAGCCGGGCCCCGGTCAGGAGCCCGAGGTCAACGTGCAGCTCGACGTGAGCGCCTGGGCCTACGGCGAGGCGAGTAAACCGGCTGCCGCACCCGCGCCCCCTGCGGCGCCCACGCCCGCTCCGCCGCCGGCGAAAGCGACGGCCAAGACCTGAGGGAGGTGGCGATGCGCGAACTCGATACTCACCTTCGTCGCTGGCTCGTGTGGCTCGCACCCTTCGTGGTGCTTGCGCTTCTGATCGGATGGGAAACGGAGTGGGGCTCCGCACTGCGACACACCGCGTCGCCCGAGACCGCAGCTACGCCGTTGCCTGTCAGCGTCGCGCTCCTTCCCGAGTTCAAGCTGGATGGGGGCCCCGATCCGCGGCACGACGCGGTCGATCGCACGCTGTTCAACCCGACGCGCCGTCCCGCGCCGCCCATGGCCGCGACCGCCGCCGCGGGGGCGCTGCGCCCCGGCCAGTTCACGTTGACGGGAACTTCCGTGGTCGACGGGAAGTCGACAGCGTTCCTGCGCGAGGTCGCCGGCGGTCGTTCGCGGAGGGTCGTGGAGGGGGACACGATCAACGGCATGGTCGTCGCCGAGGTGAAGTCCGACCGCGTGCGCTTCGCGGTCGGGGATCAGAGCGAGGAGCTGACGCTCAAGATCGCGGCGGGTCCGAAGACGACGATCCAGCCTGCGAGCCCCGCAGTGCCGACCTCGGTGCCGGCCGCCGCGGGCGCACCGAACGTCGCGCTTCCGACTCCGCCCGCAGTGCCCGCATCCGCGATTACACCGGGCATGCCCGACGTCGCGGAGACGCTCGCGGCCCGCCGGCGCGCCGCGCGTGCGGCGGAAGCGGCGACACCGCCGAACGTCGCGCCGCCGGCTCCGCCGCAGCCGCAGGACACGACAGTGGCGCCGCAGGTGAACACACAGGCGCCGATGACCACGGATCCGCGCTGGGCCGAGATCTATCAGCGCATGCAGCGCAAATGAAGGACGTGAACAATACGATGACCACTTCGCGGGCCGTCCGCTCTTCGAAACCGCTCGAGCGACGCGAACCTGCGCGCCTGGCGCGTCGCTTCGTTGCGTCCGCGATCTCGCAGTCGCTCGCGCCGGGCGCGTCGGCGGTGTCGCTTGCCTTGTTCCTCGCGGCGTGCCAGACGACGCCGCCCGCCGAAGTTCCGCCACCAAGGCTCACGCCAGAGCAGACGGCGCAGGGAATGTCGACGTCGCTCGCCGACGCCGCTAATCGCGCGGCGAGCCCCGACCTCACCGATCGCACGAAGATCTACAAAGGCACCGGTGTCGTGGTGAAGGGTCAGGGCCCGAGTGGCGCACTGCCACCCGGCCCGCCGATCCGGCCTTCCGCGGGCGGTGTCGTGCTGAATTTCGAAGGCGCCGATCTGCGCGAGGTGATCCGCAACGTCCTGGGCGACATCCTGAACGAGCCGTACATCATCGATCCCGCCGTCGGCGGAACGGTCACCATCCGCACGTCGAGCGGCATCCCGCGCGAAGCGCTGCCGGCGACGCTCGAAACGCTGCTGCGGATGAATGGCGCGGCGATGATCAAGGAGCAGGGCATCTGGAAGGTCCTGCCGCAGGCCGCGATCGTGCGCGGGAACGTCACGCCGCAGCTCGGCAATTCGCAGCGCGCGCTGCCGCCGGGATTCTCGGTGCAGGTCGTGCCGCTGCGCTTTATCGGCGTGCGCGAGATGCAGCGCATTCTCGAGCCGTTCGCGCGCGACACGACGGCGGTCCGCTTCGACGAGCTGCGCAACTTGATGATCATTTCGGGGACCGAGGTCGAGATTCGTCATCTCCTCGAAACGATCGACATGTTCGACATCGACTGGATGGCGGGCATGTCGGCGGCGATCTTCACGCTGCAGAACTCGGATGTGAAGACGGTGATGCAGGAGTTCGACAAGGCGATTGGCGACCGCGCGCTGTCGCCGTTCGCCGGCATCCTGCGCATCATCCCGATCGAGCGCATGAACGCGGTGCTGGTTGTATCGCCCAATCCGCAATATCTCGAGGAAGCGAAGAAGTGGATCACACGCCTCGATGCGGGCGGCGGAGGCGAAGGCGTACGCTTCTATGTGTTCAATCTGCAGAATTCGCGCGCCGAGCACGTCGGCCCGCTGTTGCAGCAAGCCTTCACCGGGCGCGTCACGCAGCAGTTCCCGACGCCACAGCCGACGACGGCCCCCGGCACACCGGCCGGCACCATCGTCAATCCGCCCGCGTTCCAGCCGCAGCCGGTGGTCCCGGTCGCGAATCAGACGCCGACCCCGGGCCAGGCCGCGGCGGCCGGTGCGCTTGGCGCGGCCGCGGGCGCAGTCGCCGCGCAGCGCGCGATAAGCGGCGAAGGCGGCGTCGGCGTCGTACGCAACGTGCAGATCGTCGCCGACAAGGACCAGAACACGATCATGATCGTGGCGACGCCGTCCGAGTACTCGATCATCGAACAGGCTCTGCGCAAGCTCGACGTCCCGGCGCGGCAGGTGATGATCGACGTCACCATCGCGGAAGTTCAGCTCACGGATACGCTCGCCTTCGGTGTCGAGTGGCTGTTCAAGGGCGGTGCGCCGTCGGGACGCGGGAGCGGCGGATTCTTTGCGCCGAACGGGTCCACGCCGTTCAACCCGGCGGTGCCGCTGCCGATAACGCCCTCGGGCACCGCCGCCGCAGTGGGCCTCGGCCTCTCGTCGGGGTTCAACTACATCATCAACAACTCCAACTTCCCGGGCGGCGTGCAGGCGGTGCTGAATCTCCTCGACACCTACGGCAACACGAAGGTGATCGCGAATCCGCATCTCGGCGCGGCGGACAATCAGAAGGCGACGATCAAGGCAGGCGATCGCATCCCGATCTGCCAGCAGACGATCGTTGGTGGCACCACCAACGCGGTGACGACGACGTCGCAGTACATCGACACCGGCGTGCTGCTTCAGGTCACGCCCCACATCAACGACGGCGGGCTCGTAACGCTCGATGTGCAGGCGGAAGTGAGCGTGCCCGGAACGCCGGCACAGGTGTGCGACGCGCCGCCGATTTCGACGCGCTCGGTGCAGACGCTGATAGCTGTGCCGTCAGGACGCACGATGGTGATGGGCGGGCTGATCCAGACGACGAAGCAGAACAGCAGCAACGGCTTCCCGCTCCTCGATCGCATTCCGATTCTCGGCGGCCTCTTCGGCAAGCAGCAGCTCACCGACAACCGCACCGAGCTCATCCTGTTCATCACGCCGCGCGTCATCGACAGCCAGATCGACAACGAACGTGTGATCCAAGACCTGCGCAAGCAGATGGAATTGATCGACCATCTCTTCCCGCCGACCCGCGGGGATACGATTCCCCCGCCGCCGCCGCCGAAGCTGGGGCCCTTCGATATTCCCCTGCCGCCGCCGGGTGCGACTCCGAACGGCGCCGCGGCACCTCCCGCCCCGGCGCCGACAAGTCCCGCAGCGGCGTCGCCGGCGCCGGCGACGCCCACTTCGGCGTCGGCCATCGCCGCCCCGAAGCCGCCACCGCCCCCTGCAGTCGTGACTCCCGCCCCGGCGCCGGCGACCCCTGCCCCTCCGCCGCAGCCCGGCAATCCGCCCTCGATGTAGCCGCGGAGCGGCCAAATTCCGCGTTCCGACCTGACCAAAAACGGCAGGTCTTTCAGGCCGAAAACTTTGCGAACACGGCCTGCGAACGGGTGCTCACGGACCCGTCGTAAGGGGCGTCGCGTTTGACGTTCGCGGATTATTTCTATACGATTCGCGCCGGACTGTCGGGGCGGCGCACGCATATTGCTTGCTCTTTTCGCTGACCCCGCGCATAGGGGATAAGGTACTTGAATGCAGGTTTTATCGACAAAGTCGGCGTTTGGCGACATTTTGCGTAAACCTGTCTCCATCTGGAGACAGAGAGCGGCGGTTTCAGCGCTTCTAATCTCGATTTATGCCATTGCAGGTTGCGCACTGTCGCCAAGCGGCGACATGTCGACGCCGGAAGCGCGCGCCGACGCGGTCCGCGCGAAGGTCAATGCGCGCTGGAGCGCGCTCATCAAGGGCGACTACGACGCGGCGTATGCCTTCCTGAGCCCCACGTCGCGCACCGACACACCGCTCGACGTCTACCGCCACAAGATGAAGCTCGTGCAGTACCGCGATGCGAAGGTGAACGACGTCGTGTGCGAGACCGACGTGTGCAAGGTGTCGGTCACCATCACCTACGACTATCAGAAGTTCAAGAGCGTGCAGACACCCCAGGAAGAGCGGTGGGTCGTCGAAAACGGTCAGCTGTGGTACGTTTACCGGGGATAGCAGGCGCGTTGCAAAAAATCCACACGGGAAAGCGGGGTCGATCCCGATTTGTTTGTCAAAACCGAAAGCGTGTAATAAGATCGGGCCGCTGTTGGTTCGAAGTGATCACTTTAAACGGCAACTCAAAGGAGTCATCACCCACATGAATACGTTCAAGAAGAAGTCGCTCTACGCTGCGCTCGCTGGTGTCGGCGTGCTGGGCGTAACGGGCGCCGCGGACGCGGTGAACCTGAGCAGCACGGGAACAGGGCAGGTTCTGCTCTACCCGTACTACACCGTTCGCGCCGATGCGGCGGGCAACTCGTTCAACTCGCTTCTCTCCGTCGTGAACTCGACGGCGTGCGTCAAGTCGGTGAAGGTGCGCTTCCTCGAAGCGCGGAACAGCCAGGAAGTCCTCGACTTCAACCTGTTCCTCTCGCCGAAGGACGTCTGGACGACGGCGATCATTCCTTCGTCGACGGGTGGTGGCGCCATCATCACTGCGGACCGTTCCTGCACGCTGCCGGTCATCACCGGACAGATCAATTTCGTGAACTTCCAGTACGCCGGTGACGGCGGCGGCGATGGCCTCGACCGCACGCAGGACGGCTACGTGGAAATCATCGAAATGGCGACCTACGCGGCGACGTCGACGACCGCTGCCAACGTCACGCACAGCCCGCCGGGCGGAACGCCTCCGGGTTGCGCGAAGGAAACCGATATACTGGCCGCGGCCGAAGCGCTGGCGCCGAACGGCGGATTGTTCGGCGGGATCACCGTGATCAACGTCAACCAGGGTCAGTCGTATCAAGAGAACGCGGTTGCGCTCGACAACTACAGCGTCGTCCAGCTGTACTCGGCCTCGGGCACGATCAACCCGACGCTGACGCAAGCGACTCCGCCGGTTTCGGTCGTGACGGCCAGCCTGATCGTGCCGCCGGCAGTGACGCCAGCGCCGACGTTCGTGCAGTCGCTCTGGATCCCGACCATCACCGGCACGCCGGATCCGGTCAGCGCGGTCCTGATGCACGATCGCGTGCTGAACGAAGTCGTCCTCGACTCCGCGACGAAGTCGACGACCGACTGGGTCATCACCGAGCCGACGAAGCGCTACTACGTGCAACTCGGCACGGGCCCGGCGCCGGAGCTCTTCCAGCGGAACTTCTCGGGCACGTCGTGCGACGACGTATTGCTCATTCTGTGGGATCGGGAAGAAGGCACGTCTTCGACGCCGCTCAACTTCTCGCCGCCGCCGCCGACACACGTCTCGTCGATCTGCTACGAAGCGAACGTCATCCAGTTCGGCACGATCAGCCCGCTGGCGTCGAACCAGAACCAGAACCTGAACCCGACGCTACCGGCGGGCTATCAGAACGGCTGGCTCGACCTCGGGTTCTTCCCGCTGACGGTCACCGGGCCGGTGCACACGCTGGTCAACGCAGCGACCACGCTGACGCCTGCCGCGTCACCCTCGGTGGGGCCGCAAACCGCGACGTACTTCGGTTTGCCGGTCATCGGCTTCATGGTGCAGACGTTCACCAACAACACGATCATGGTCGGCACGCCGCCTGTCGCAGTGCAGTCGAACTACGGCGGAGACTTCGACCATCGTTACAGCACGCGTATCGTCAGCCCGTAACGCGAAGGTCTTGCTTCACGGAATGGCGGAACTTCGGTTCCGCCATTTTTTTTTGCGGCGGCCATTCGCGTGGCTCACGTGCGACGTCACGTCGCCAGCACTTGTCGTGTACGGAGCGCGATGGTGTCTTCATCGCGTATCCACCGAGGGCGGGGAGTGATGCAGTCGGGTCGCATCTGTCGGCCGCCGCGGACCGTATATCGGAATCGCTCCGACAGCGTGCGGATGCATGAAACTTTGCTTGCCCCAGCGTGACGCGTCGTTTAAAATTTGAGGTAAGGGGAACAAGCAGTTGGCGCAACAATTGCAAGTTGATAGCAAGAATTGAAATTCGCGCCGCAGCCCACCCAATTGCGAGGATTTGGTAATGAACATTACGCATGGCTTGCGCCGGCTGTTGCTCGGCGCGTGTACGGCAGTGGCGTTGACGCCCGGGGTCGACCTGGCACAGACAGGCACCGCGACACTCACCGTCAATGATTCGAACTGCGCATCCTGGACGGTCTCCGGAAGCGGTCCGAATTTCACGCTGACCTGTCAGTCTCTCAACTGCACGATTGCCGCGGCGCCCAGTCTGACGCCGCTGATCAACACCCAAGCGACGCTGACGGCGACATGCAACCCCGCGAGCGGCACGACGACACTGTCGTGGACACTGGTCGCAGGCAGTGACGCGAACTGCCCGACGACCAGCGCCACCACGGCCTCGATTACGCTCGGCTCGGCGAGCCAGGTCGCAACACCCGGTGGCTGCCTGTATCAAGTGTCGGCCAGGAATGCCCAGATGGGTAACGGCCAGTCGAATGCCACGGTGGTGTGGAGCAACACCCCGCCGCCGGCGCCGAGTGGCTGCACCGTCACGGCGAATCCGACCACGGTTCCGCAAACCGGCGGCACGGTCAATCTGAGCGCAAGCTGTACGGGCGGCGGCGCTGCGTCGTCGTACGCCTGGACCAAGAACGGCACTGCGATGACGGGCACCGGCTCGACGAACAGCGACACGCTGGGAGCTAACAGCGGCGCGACGGCGACGGTAACGTACGCCGTGGTGGCGTCGAATGCGGGCGGCAGCGCGCCGTCCACGTCGGTTGGCGTCGTGTGGACCGGGGCGGGTGGCGGTGGCGGTGGTGGCGGCGGCGGAACGTACAGCTGCACGGGCTTCACGACGACGCTCTCGGCGCCGGATCTCACCTGGTCCGGCACCTCGCCGCTCGCGGTCAACTCGTCGGACCTGGGCTCGTTCGGTACCAACACCGCGATGGTGATCGGCGTGACGCCCACGGGTGCCGGCGGCGCCAGCAACTACGGGCGGCTGGCCATCTTCGAGTACGGTGCGCAGAAGTACAACCGTATTGCGACGGTGTCGACCTCGCCGTGCGACTTCAATGTGGCGCCGCCGACGCTCGCGCCGGCGGGTGGCTCGGCCGTCAACGGCGGGCCGGATCCGGCGCTGTTCTTCACGGTGGGCGGTGGCGTCCAGTCGTGGTGGTATTTCGACATGACCGGCGGCACGAAGTACTACATCAACATCAAGAACGCGAATTCGAACGGCACGTCGTCGTGTCCGGCCGGTGCGAACTGCTCGATCCGGGTCGAGCTCTACAAGCCGTCAGGCATGTGATCTTGAATCCGGCGGACGTCCGCCGGAGGGTCTGAATGAGGGCCCCGCCGCGAGGCGGGGCCTTTTTCTGTTTAGTGCGATCGCCAGGAACCGCGAGCCTCCGGTGCTAGTCTCTTGGGCGCGATCCTTCGAAACCAGGATACCCATGTATCGATCCCTTCTTGTCCTTGCCGGCACGGCGACGCTTTCGGCGCTCGCGTGTGCGGCGCAGCAGCCCGCCGCCGATCCGAACGACGTGCTTGCCTGGAACGCCGAAGCCACCATGACGCGCGGCGACTACGAGAACGAACTCAAGCGTCTCCCTGCGGAGCAGCGCGGGGTGTTCGGAACGAACCCGAAACGCGTCGAAGCGCTCCTCAACAAGATCTTCCTGCACAAGGTGCTCGCGGCGCAGGCGCGCGCGCGCGGTCTCGACAAGGATCCCGAAATCCAGGCGCTGCCCCCGTACGAGCAGCAGGAAGCGCTGGTGGTGAAGCGCGTCGCGCAGATCGAAGCGGACGCCGGCGCTGAATACGATGCGCGGGGCGAGCAGAACATGGCCATTGCCCGCGAAGACTATCTGGCGCGTCGCGAAACCTATCGCGATCCCGAGACGTTCGAGGTTTCGGACATTCTGTTTGCGATCGACAAGCGGGGCCAGAAAGGCGCGCTCGATGCGGCGCGCGAAACGCGGGTCAAGCTGATGTCCGGGTTCGATTTCGCCGCGATGGCGAAGTCCGTATCCGATAATCCCGAGACGCGTGCACACGGCGGACGCCTGCCGAAGCTCACGATCGAAGACATGAGAAAGATCGATCGATCGTACGCGCAGGCAGTGAGCGCGCTGACCAAGCCCGGTGAGATCTCCCAGCCCGTCGAGACCGAGAAGGGCTATCACCTGATCCGGCTCGACGCGCACAACCCGTCAAGGCAGCTCACGATGGACGAGGCGCTCGAGCGGATAACCGCCTACAATCGGCTGAATTACATCGAGAAGAGGCGCGACGCGATCCTGACGGCGATACGCGGCGATCCGACGATCAAGGTGAACCAGGCGGCGATCGACTCGCTGGTCGTCTACGTGGACCCCGAGGGCTTCAAGCCGAAGCTCCCTGCGCCCGACGCAAGCACGACAAAGTGATCGACCACGGATCGCGCATGGCGACAACGGCATGACCCTGAGCGCGATCTTCCCATCGTCGTGAGCACGCTGCCCAGCGCTTCCGCAAACGCTATCAGGCCGATCGCGACCGCAACGCGGGAGCGCCGCCGCAACCGGGCGCTGTACGAAAACTTCGTCCGACGCGAGCTCACGACGCGCTACTTGGGCAGCGTCACGGGACTCGCGTGGGCGCTCATCCATCCGCTCGCGCTCCTCGGCGTCTATCACTTCGTCTTCACGACCGTATTTCGCACGACGGGCTTCGCGCGCGGCAGCTTTCTTGCCTTCGTCGCCGTCGCGCTCTGGCCATGGCTCGCGGCGCAGGAGTCGATCCAGCGCGGGACGGTCAGCATCGCGGGGTACGCGGGCATGATCCGCAAGGTGGCGTTTCCGCACGAGATCGTCGTGTACGCTTCGGTGACCGCGACGCTGCTGCTGAACCTCGCGGGATATCTTGCCGTGCTCGTGGTGCTGTTCATCGCCGGCGAGCCGATTCACTTCGAGGGTCTGCTGATTGCGCTGCCGCTGTGGGTGGTGATGGCGATCGCGGTGTGCGGGATCACGCTGGCGCTCGCGGCCATACAGGTGTTCGTCCGCGACGTCGAGCACGTGCTGATGCCGCTCCTCATGATCCTGATGTACGTGACGCCGATCCTCTATCCGCTTTCGCTCGTGCCGGAGGGCTTGCGGCCTTGGGTGGCGGCGAATCCTTTCGGGTGGCTCGTCGAGCGCCTGCGCGATGCCTTGCTCGAAGGACGGCTCGAACTGATGCCGGGGGATGGGATCGCGGTGCTGGTTGCGCTCGCGCTCTTCTTCGCCGGACGTGTGGTGTTCCGTCGGCTCTCGCCACATTTCGAGGACTTCGTGTGAGCGCGAGCGGGTTCGCCTGGGTGACAGCGCCCTCATGAGCATGTCGCCCGCGCTCCTCTCCCTCGACCACGTCGGCAAGGATTACCCGAAGATCGAAACACGCGGCGGGCGCGTGCGGCTCGTCTTCGACCTGTTGCGCGGCCACGCCGCCGCGCATGTGTTTCGCGCACTCGATGAGGTCACGCTCGAGCTGAAACGCGGAGAATCGCTCGGTGTCATCGGCGAGAACGGCGCCGGCAAATCGACACTCCTCAAGATCGTGGCGGGCGTCATCCGCCCGACACGCGGCCACGTCGAGGTGCGAGGGCGCGTGGGTGCGCTCCTCGAACTGGGCTCGGGATTTCACCCGGAGTACACGGGACTCGCGAACATCGATCTCGCTGCGGCGCTGCTCGGCCTCACGCCCGCGGAAATCGACGACAAGCGTGACGGGATCATCGCGTTCGCGGATCTTGGCGAGCACATCAACGATCCGATCAAGCACTATTCCTCGGGCATGGTCGTGCGTCTGGGTTTCGCCGTGGCGACGGCGCTGGAGCCCGAGATCCTCATCACCGACGAGGTGCTGGCGGTCGGCGACGAATCCTTCCAGAAGAAGTGCGTCGCGTGGATGGAGCGTTTTCTCGACGGCGGCGGGACGCTGCTCCTCTGCTCGCACAGCATGTATCACGTGCAGAAGCTCTGCCATCGCGCTTTGTGGCTCAAGGCAGGCAAGGTCGAGCGCTACGGACCCGCGATGGACGTCACCCAGGCCTATCTCGCGTACCACGAAGAGAAGCTCGCAAACGCGAAGCAGGCGCGCGAGGCCAACGAAATCACGGCCGCGGCCCAGGCTGCCGGCGTCTACGTCGTCAAGACCTTCGACGTCCGTCCGGGACCAACGCTCGCGATGGGGGAACCGCTCGAGATCGAGTGCGAGCTCTATTCGCCGGACGACCGCGCGCCGGTGCTGCTCGTAGGGATCGTCCGCGCCGATGGAACGCCGGTCTACGGGGTTGCCACCGACATGGACCGGATCGCGGCACGCCGCATCGACGAAAAGCGCTATGGCTATACGATTCGATTCCCCGAGCTATCGCTTCTCCCCGGCAAATACGTTCTGCGCGCGCATGCGCTCGATCCCGAGGCGGTTCGCATGTTCGATACGCTCGAGCGCACGCTCGTCGTGACCGGCGACTCGCGCGAATTCGGCCTCGTACGTCTGCCGCATGCGTGGAAATGACCCCATGAGGCGCGCGCAGCCGCGAACCGCTGTCGAACGGACGTTCCGCCCGATCGGCTAGAATTCGCATTGCGCAGGGCCTGCGCGCAGGCCGCGCCTGGCGCGACGAAGTCGGCGCGGCACGGCGGAAACCGACGCCTGAGCCGACGGTAAGGCTTGCCGCGAACGGCCAACGCGCTGCACTACGCGAACGCATCGATCCCGACGGACGTGGACCCTCAACCCGAATTCACCGGCGAGCGATTCGTCCCGGGTATAGAAGGGGAGATCGTTTACGAGCACTTGCATCGCTACGCGCTCGCGCGTTCGCTGGCAGCGGGGAAACGCGTGCTCGATGCGGCCTGCGGCGAAGGCTACGGGAGCGCTCTGGTCGCGCAAGCGGCCGCGCACGTCATCGGCGTCGACGTCGATCAGCCGACCGTGGACGCGGCTCGGCTCCGCTACGCGGGTCGCGACAATCTGGAATTCGTCCAGAGTTCCGTCACCCGGCTGCCGTTGCCCGATGCGAGCGTGGACTTCATCGTGTCGTTCGAGACCATCGAGCACCTCCCCGCGCCCGATCAACCGGCGATGATCGCGGAGTTCGCCCGCGTGCTCAAACCCGGCGGGATGCTGCTTCTGTCGTCCCCCAACCGCCCGGAGTATTCCGAGTCGCGCAACTATGTGAATCCGTTCCACCTGCATGAGCTCGACCGGACCGAACTCGCCGACTTGCTGACGGCATTCCCCGCGCAACGCTGGTTGCATCAGCGGATGTGGCAAGGGTCTACGCTGTGGTCGGAGGACGCGTCGGGTGCCAGCGCGCTCTGGAGCGGCAACGCCGAGCGCATCGAGGCATGCGCGGCGCCGCCCGCAATGTACTTCGTCGTGTTGGCAGCGCGCGAGAAGGCATCTCTGCCGAGCGAGCTCCCGCGTTTCTCGCTCTTCGCCGACGTCAACGAGACCGAACGACGACGGAGCGAGCACCAGGCAAGCGAGGTGCTACGGCTCGATGATCTCCTCAAGTCGCGAGACGCGGATCTCGAGCGCCGCGCGGCCCATGTCCGGCATCTCGAGGAGCTGTGCGCGCAGCATGAGCGTGTGGTCGCGGAGCGCGACCAGATGCTCGCGCAACGCAACTGGCACGTGCAGCACCTCGAACGGTTGGTGAAGGAGCGCGATGAGCTGATCGTCGAACGCGATCGCGCGCTCGAAGCCCGCGACGAAACGTTGAGGCATCTGCAAGAGCGCACCGCCGGTCTCGATCGGCGCATTGCGGAGCTCGAGGCGCGGGTTACACTGGAAGCCGCTGACCGTGCAGCGACCGAGGAAGCGCTTCGCGACGAATGCAGTCGCCTCGAGCGCGCGATCACGGCGCAGGAACGGATCATCGCGTACCGGCAAAGCGCGCGCTGGTGGTTCAAGCTGCCGTGGATGCGGATGCGGCTTCTGTTCGACCGGGCGCGATGGACATGATGCCGTCCTCGAACGTGGTCGAGCGGCGAGATCGTCCGCCGATCGATATCGTCGTGCCCGTATACAACGCTCGCGACGACCTCGAGCGCTGTGTGGCATCACTGCTGATGCATACGCCCGAAGGCTGCCGGATCGTACTGATCGACGATGCCTCGCCGGATCCACGCATCGCGGACTACTTCGCATCGCTCGAGACTTCCGCCGATCCGCGGCTTCATCTGCTCAAGAACGCGAGGAACCTGGGATTCACGCTGACCGCGAATCGCGGCATGACACTGTCGCGTGCCGATGTCGTTCTGCTCAATTCGGACACGATTGTCACAGCGGGCTGGATCGAGGCGCTGACGCGGTGCGCGATGACCGACGCTCGTGTCGGGACGATCACGCCGTTCTCCAACAACGCCGAGATCTGCTCGTTCCCGCGCTTCTGCGAAAACAACCACTGGGAGCTCGATCGCGACCCGGAAGCGACACGGCGCGCGCTCAACGCCGCCGCGGTGCCGAGCTATCCGGATCTGCCGACTGGCGTCGGCTTCTGCATGTACGTGCGGCGGGCCTTGATCGACGCCATCGGCATCTTCGATCCTGCGTTCGGTGCGGGCTACGGCGAGGAAAACGACTTCTGCATGCGCGCCGCAGCGGCAGGCTACCGGAACGTGCTGTGCGACGACGCATTTGTTGTGCACTTGGGCGAGCGCTCGTTCGAAGGGCGCAAGGCGTCGCTCGGCGAGCGGAATCTGGTACTCCTCCATAGCCGTCAACCGGATTACGACCGGCAGGTGCGCGAATTCATCACGGCCGATCCGCTGCGTGCGCTGCGTGAAGCGGCGGTGTCGCGGATGGCGATCGATGCGAACCCGGAGCGCGGCGTGCTGCACGTGATCCACGATCACGGCGGCGGCACCGAGTCGCATGTCCGGGATCTGATCTCCGCCTCTTCCGACCGCTGGCGGCATTACTTGGCGATCGCGGTCGACGACGACTGGCAGATCGAGGAGCATCGACGCGACGGCAGCCTCGTCATCCATGACTTCAAGCGCGGTGCCGCCGAGACCTGGGGTGACTTCATCGGCGGCATCTGCGCGTCGTTCGGCGTGACGATCGTCCATTTGCACAACATTTCGCACTGCCGCGACGGGCTCCTGCACGGCATCGCCGACCTCGAAGTTGCCTTCGGGTACACGGTTCATGATCTGAATTTCGCGTGCCCGACGATCACGATGCGGCCCCCGGGGGCGCTGTATTGCGGCGCGGTCACCGATCCGAGGGTCTGCACCGAATGTCTTGCTGCGCAACCGGAGTTCGCGTCGATCGACATCGTGCAATGGCGCGAGCGGCATGGCGCGGCAGTTCGTCGCGCTGATTTCGTGATCGCCCCGTCGCAATTCGCGGCTGCGACCTTTGCGCGCTACTTTTCAGGGCGCGAGATCGCGGTGATTCCCCACGGAACAGTGCAGGGCGAGAGCAGGCCGACGCGAGGGACGCGCCTCGCGCTCCTGCTTCCCGATGACCAGGTCCCGACGGTGGTGGTGCTGGGTGCGATCGGACCCGACAAGGGCGCGCGTCGCATCGAGCGGCTCGTCGAGCTCGCGCGCGCACGCGACGACGACGTGCGCTTCGTGGTGATCGGCTATCTCGACTGCCAGCACGGTCCGTGGCAAAGCGACGACGCGCGCCTCACGGTACACGGACGCTACGAGCCGCAGGACCTGCCCGATCTTCTGCGCCACTACCGAGCGCGGCTCGTCCTGTACCCGTCGGAGGGGCCCGAGACGTTCAGCTATACGCTCTCGGAAGCGGGGCTGGTGGGATTGCCCGCGCTGGTGCCACCGATCGGCGCGCTCGCGGAACGCGTGAACGCATCCGGCGCCGGGTTCGTCATGTCCGACGCGGAATGGCGCGAAGAGCGCGAGATGCTCGGCCGCATCCTGGCGCTTTTCGCGGACGCGTCGCGGGACGCCGTCGCAAAAGCGGTCGCGTGTGCGCGATCGACGACGGTTCCGACACCTCGCGACATGGCGGAGGCGACGCTTGCGTGCTACGCGGCGACGCTCGGGAAGCGTTCAGCAACACGATCGCGAAAGCCACTGTCGCGCGAGCGCCTGCGCGACGCATTGGGCTTTCATCCGTGGCACCCGCCCATCGTCACGTCACCGCCGGCTCCGGTGGTGGAGCTCGCCCTGTCCGGTCCCGTTCATGCCGCGCCGGTCGTCGCGACACCGCCACCACATCGCTCGTGGCGGTCGCGCCTCGCCTACGCCGCGCTCGCGTTGCGCAAGACCATGTTGGGACGCCTGCTCCACCGCATCGTTCCCGCGCCGCTCGTGAACGCGCTCAAGGCGCATCTCGACTGATGACGGAGCAGGCGCCCGCCTCTTCGCCACCGGATGACGCTGAGTGGCGCTTGCGGTGGGATGCTGCCGTGCGTGCGCATCAGCGCGGTGATCGTTTAGCGGCGCGGGAAGGCTACGACTGGTTGCTGGCGCGCGCGCCGGCGTTCGTGCCGGGCCGCTATCTCTCGGGAATGCTCGCGCGCGAAGTCGGCGACGATGTGCGCGCCGCCACGGAATTCGATCGCGCGCTGGCCGATGCGCCCCAATACATCGACGCGCGTGTCGCGCGGGCGCGCCTGGCACTCGACATGGACGACGCGGAGCGCGCGCGCGACCTCGCCCTCGAGGGTCTTGCGCTGCGGCGTGACGATGCGCGGCTGTGGGACGTGCTGGGCCTCGCGCATCTTCGCCTCGACAATGCGGCCGATGCTGTCGGGGCGCTGTCGCAGGTGGTCTCGGCGACGCCGCGATCGGCGAGCGCCCATTTCAATCTCGCGGTCGCATTGCAGCGGGTCGGTCAGACGGCGACTGCGGAAGTGGCCTACCGCCGCGCTCTGGGCGTCGATCCCGCGATGACGGCGGCCCGCTACAACCTCGCTGCGTTGTGGCAGGCGAACGGTGCTCCGAAGAACGCCGTCGCCGCCTATCGCGAGGTCATCGCCGCGGACCCGTTCAACGTCAACGCGCGCAAGAATCTGGCGGAGTCGCTGCTCGCGACCGGCGACATCGACGGATTCATCGACAGCGTCCTGGCGTTTGAAGCCACGTGCCCCGAATCGCTGACGATGGCGGCGCTCGCACTGGAGGCGTATCAGTATCGCGGCGATCTGGTCGGCGTCGACCGCGTGCTCGAGGGGATTCGCCGCCAGCGCTACCGGACGTCCGATGACGGCGAGCTCGTCGATGCGCTCGAGACGCTGCTCTACGTTCTCCTGTTCTTCGACGTCGAGCCGAAGCTGATATTTGACCTGGCGCGGGTCTACGACACGGCCTCCCATGGTGTTTATGGCGGACCGCTGCCGCGGCCGACCGCGCGGCGCCCGGGCAAGTTGCGCATTGGCTATCTGTCGGGCGATTTCCGCGACCACGTGATGGGCAAGATGATGTACGCGGCGATCGAGCGGCACGATCGCTCACGCTTCGCGCTGCACCTGTATTCGGTGTCGAACGAGAGCGATCAGTGGACAGAGCGCTTCCGCATGGTCGCCGACAGCTACGTTAACCTGGCACAGCTTTCGGAAGCCAAGGCCGCATCGCGGATCGCAGAGGACGACCTCGACATTCTGGTGGACCTGTCGACGCACACCAAGGGGGCGAAGCCCGGGATCCTCGTGCACAAGCCGGCGCGAGTGCAGATCACGCATGTCGCGAGCGCCGGCACCGTCGGCTCGAGCGCGATCGACTTCAAGCTCACCGACCGCTACGCCGACCTGCCCGAAGACGCGGAGTTCCAGATCGAGGCGCCGCTGGTGATGGACGGTTGCGTGTATCCGTTCCGCTCACTCGACACCGACGCTTCCGCGACACCCTCGTTGCAGTCGCTCGGCGTCGGCGACGATGCGATCCTGCTCGGGGCCTTCGTGAACCCGCTCAAATGGTCGCGACGCTGTCTCGCGCTGTGGCGCGAGGTGCTCGAGCGGCTACCGCAGGCGCGCCTCGCGATCTCGCCGGTCGCGGCGCATTGGCGGCCCGTTTACTCGAGGCTCGCTGCGGCCGCAGGTATCGACGCGAGCCGCATCGTCGTCGTTCCGCAGCAACGCGGCGACGTCCGAAACCAGGCGCGCTATGCCATCGTCGATTTCGTGCTCGATCCGATGCCTTTTGGCGGTGTAAACGGTGTGCTCGAGCCGGTTGCGGCGGGCGTGCCGGTGGTCACGCTCCTCGGTCGGCGCCACGGTGAGCGCAGCGCCTATTCGATCCTCGCGAACCTTGGCGTCATCGACACGGTCGCGCACACGGCCCGCGACTACGTCGACATCGCCGTGCGTCTCGCCACCGATGCGGCGTTCGCCCGCAGTGTGCGCGATGCGATTGCATCCGGACTCGCGCACTCGACGCTTACCGACGGCGCCGGCCATACCCGCGCCCTCGAGCGCGCGTATCTGGAAGCGTTGCTTGCCCGGTCGCCCGACGCGGTCGCGGCTGCCGACCCGTCGTTCGTCCGCGCGTGACCGACCTCGATCGCGCTCGACAGCGTCTTGCGCAAGGCGATCTCGCCGGCGCCGAACGCGAGTGCGCGGCGCTGATCGCAGGACCGGCGCCCGCGGCCGACCAGGCCGCTGCACACCTGATCGTCAGCACATGCCGGCAGCGGCAGCGAGACTACGATACGGCGCTCACGCATGTGCGCGTCGCGCAGACGCTGGTCCCGCGAGATGCCATCGCATGGTACGCGCAGGCGGAGATTCAGGACGCGATGGGCGATCGTCCGGGTGCAATCGTGGCCCTGGCGAGTGCGCTCGCGCGTAATCCCTCATTCGCGCACGCCCATCACCTGCTTGGCATCCTGCTCGCGGAGCGGGGCGACAATGAAGGGGCGCTTGCCGAGTTCGAAACGACCGTGCACCTCGATCCGCGGCATGCACGCGGATACAACAATCTCGGCAACATGCTGCGCAATCTGCAACGCATGGACGAGGCGCGCCGTGCGTTCGAGCGCGCGGTCGAGATCGACCCGGGTTATATACTGGCGGTTGCAAATCTGGCCGCAGTCATCCGCGACCAGGGACGTCCGCAGGATGCCGAGCGGATGCTCCGCGAGCATCTCGCGCGTTTTCCCGATCGTCCGCCGTCGCGCAGCATCTGCACGCTGCTGGGCGGCATCCTGCAGGACCACGGTCAGCTCGAGGAGGCCGCGCGCTGGTTTGCGCGCGCGGTCGAGCTCGCACCGAAGGATAGCGCTGCCGAGTGGGTACAGCTCGCGCGCATCCAGAGCGAACTCGATCAGCTCGACGCGGCGCGGGGTTCCTACGCGCATGCCGAGAGGAGCGGCGATCTGCGTGGAACGATCGGACGGCGCCTCGTGCTGCCGCTCGTCTATCGCGACGCGAGCGATCTCGAGACGATGCGCGCGTGTTACGCCGAAGCGCTGACCGAACTCGAGAGCATCGCCCACGAGGTTACGGGAGGACGCAAGCCCGAGGACATCCTAGACGGCTTGCGCTGGTCCAATTTCTTTCTCGCGTACCAGGGCCGCGACGACCGCGAGCTCCAGGCGCAATACGGGTCGTTCGTGGCAAAAGCGATCGACACCGTCGCGCCACAGTGGCGGCAGATGCCGACGTCGCGACGCGCTTCGCGCAGTCGCTTGCGGATCGGATTCGCATCCGCCTATTTGCGCGACAGCACCGCCGGCCGCTACTTCCAACGCTGGATCACCGACCTCGATGCAAAGGACTTCGAGGTTTTTGTCTACCACCTGTTTCCAGCAACGGATGCGGTGTCGGCTTCGATCGCGCAACGCGCGGACGTCTTTCGCGCCTTCAGCAGCGTGAGATCGAGGCCGTCGGTGATCGCGCCCATCATCCGCGGCGACGATCTCGACGTCCTCGTGTATCCCGAGCTCGGCATGGACCCGACGACCTTTGCACTGGCGGCGCTGCGGCTTGCCCCGCGGCAGTATGCGGGCTGGGGTCATCCCGTCACGCCCGGTCACGCCACGATCGATGGCTACTTCACGGCCGAGACGATGGAGCCCGACAACGCGACAGCGCATTACAACGAGCCACTCATCATGCTGCCCGGCATCGGCACGCGCTACGTCCGACCCCCGGTGCCTGGCGATGGCACGCGTGCCAGCCTGGGCCTTCCCGACGACGTTCCGCTGCTCCTCTGTCCTCAATCGCTGTTCAAGATCCATCCGGACAATGATGCGCTCTTCGCGAAGGTGCTTGCCGCCAATCCCCGGGCGCGCCTTGTGATCTTCGCGTGGCGTGCGAAGCCGGTCACCACCAAATACCTCAAGCGCATGGCGTCGGAATTCGAGCAATCAGGAATCGATGCTCGCTCTCGCCTGATCGTCCTCGATCCGATGCCACATGCGGACTTCATGCGCGTGAATCGCGCCTGCGACGCGATGCTCGACACGCTGCACTGGTCGGGCGGGAATACGTCGCTCGATGCGCTGGCATGCGGCCTTCCGATCGTCACGCTCCCCGGCGCCTACATGCGGGGCCGGCAAAGCACGGCGATGCTCAGGCTGATGGGACAGGAAGCGTTGATCGCGCGTGATCCTGCCGACTACGTGAACATCGTGACCCGGCTCGTCGAGGACGCCGGCTGGCGCAACGGCTCGCGTCTAGCGTTGATCGATGCGCAGCGGCAGGTGTTCGATGACAGCGCGCCGGTCTCGAGGATCGCGCAATTCCTGCTCGACGCGCCGGCGTCTCCGCGATGAATGGCCGGATGCGCACGGGACTGCGCGATTGCGTTGCGTTAGCGCTCGCGAGCGCGAGCCGTCAACGCGGCCCGAATCGCGGCGACGACACTCCCCCAATCACCGGTGCGCTCCTGGCGGAAGAGGCGCGCGGATGGATACCACGGCGTGCTGTCCGCGTTCACGCCCCAGCGCCAGTCGGCGGCGAACGGCAGCATGACCCAGGTGGGCTTGGCCATCGCGCCGGCGAGGTGTGCGATGCTCGTATCCACCGAGATCACGAGATCGAGCGAGTCGATCAGCGCGGCGTCGTCGTCGAACGTCGTGCCCGCTTCGAGCGCAAATAGCGCCGCCCCTGCGGACATTGCGACGAAGTCGTTCGCACTCTCACCTTTCTGCAGCGAAAACCAGGCGATGTGCGGAACATCGAAAAGCGGCTGCAGTGCGTCGACTGGCGGCGAGCGCAGACGCCCCATGATGTGCGCGCGGTTGCCGGCCCATGCGAGGCCCACAGCGAGGCGTCCGTCCCGAAGTTTCGCGACCCGACTCGCCGCCGCGCTCCGTCGTTCCTGTTCGACGGCTATGTACGGAGGCGGGGCGAGCGCCGGGTCATCGATCTCGAGCCGATAGGGTAAGGACGAAAGCGGAACCTGGGCGTCGAACGGCGGCGGATTGTCTCCCTTCGCGACGACCCTTGCGACGCCTGGAACGGAGGACACGATCCGCACCAGTGACGGCGGCACTTCGACGATGATCTCTGCGCCGCGGCGCGCGAGCGGCGTTGCGAACCGCGCGAACTGCAGCGTGTCGCCGAGACCCTGCTCCGAGATCACGAGCAGACGCTTGCCCGATGGGTTCTCGCCGCCCCAGCGCGGGCCGGGACGCCAGGGGATATCACCCCCGAGCTCGGGGATGTCGAGCCGCGCTTCGTACGCGCGCCATCCGTCCGCGTAGTCGCCGACGGCAAGCAGTGCGAGCGCGAGGTTCCAACGCGCGCGCACGAATCCCGGATCGATGTGCAGCGCCTCGCGAAACGCTGCGATCGCGTCCGTCACGGCGCGCTTGGCTTGGAGCGATAGGCCGAGGTTGTTCCACGCTGCCGCGTGCCTGGCATTTCGCGCGAGCGTCGCGCGAAATGCGGCGATCGCGTCGTCGTCACGTTGCAGGGCGGCAAGCGCAAGCCCCAGGTTGTTGGAAAACTCGGGCTCCGTCGGTGCGAGCGCGACGGAACGCTCGAGGAACGGCATGGCTTCGTCGAGCTGTCCGCGTTGATACGCGATGACGCCGAGGTAGTGGAGCGCCTGGGCATGTTCCGGCGCGTGCAACAGTACGGACCGATAGGCCTGCTCCGCCTGATCAAGATCGCCGCGCTGATGCGTGGCGAGCGCGCGGACGATGACGCTCGCGAGCCCGTCGCCATTCGCCGCCGTCTGTGCCGCGCTTTCGCTGCCGGCTCCGAGGGTACCGTGACAATGCTTGTAGCGCTTTCCGCTGCCGCACGGGCACGGATCGTTGCGGCCCGTTGCGCTCATGTCCTGTCGCATCACGCCGCTTGAGCGGCCGTCGGCGCCGTCCCGGCGGTTGCCGCGCCGGACGCTCTCGACCACGCGCCGAACACCATGAGCGCCCACAACGCGGCGAGCGGTGCAAGGTGCAAAACGGCGCGGTTGATCGTCGTCTGGTCGGCGACCCAACCGCGCGCGTTCGTGAATCCGAAAACGAGCAGCAGGAACAGCGCGCCGGCAACCACCACCAACGTAAGCGGTGCAATACCCGGAGCCAGGAGCTGGCGTCGACCCAGCACCAGCACCGTGATCACGCCATACCAGAGGAGATGCCAGTTATCGAGCAGGAAGAAGCTCTGCCCGAGCGCAGTCCAGTCGGGTGCGAAATCGAGGTGCAGCCGATAGCCGAGGATCACCGGCTCGCTTTGCGCGAGCACGCCGAGCACAACGAGCACGACAACGAAGCCGGCGAGGACGATCCGCAATCCGTATTTTCCTGCCATCGTGTACACGACCGCGGGCAGGAGTGTCAGCGCCCACACGATGCCCGGCGTCTTGACCGTCGGACAGGCAATGAGAAGGATCAGCGCGAGCGCGGCGTCACCAGCGCTTCGAGTGTCGAGCGCCCGCACGGTCGCGATCGTGGCGGCCGCGTAGAACGTGGCCATCGGCAGATCTGCGTAACCGGCGAGCGCGACGTGCACGTTCTCGAGGGGAAGCGACGTGACAATCCATGTGCCCGCCAACGCTGCGAGCGGCCCGTACCCCGAGCGGCGCAATGCCCCGTACGCGACGCATGCGAGCGCGATCGCGATCTGCCACCAGGGAAGATTCATCAGCGAATCGTCGAACTGCCCGTAGGCGATGTTCGTCCATACCTGGAGCAGCGGAACGGTCAGCGGATAGGTGGGGGACGCGTCGAAGTACATCTGCCCGCCCGATGCGAACCATTGGTCGGCGAAGCCGAAAGGAACGAGGTGCTTGAGCTCGAAGAAGACGCGCGTCTTGGTGGCCCACTGGGTCCACGCGTCCCACGGGTACAGCGGGCGCCAGACGATTTCGGCAAGCAGGAGCGCAAAGCGGACCGCGATCCAGAGCATGAGCCCGAACCACGCCCACCGATGCCATCCGGTGAGACTGCGCGCAGTAAGTACGTCGATCGCTGAGCGCGCCGCCGCAACGATTGCCGCGCGCGAGCTGCGCACCTTCCAGATCCAGAGCGCCAGCGCGATTGCAAACAGCGGACCGCCGATCGACACGACCCCGAAGTCGACATGCATTACCGACAGCGAGCGCATCCACAGCGTGATTGCGAACACGCCGACGAGGTAGCCGGTGCCGACACGCCAGGCGACTTCGCCCGGCGCTTCGATCTCCGCACGCCGGGTCATCGCCAGGACGATGGCGGTCCCGACGAACCATGGGAGTATCGAACCGGCGACGAGCGCGATGACGGCCATGGTCACTGAATCTCGAACAAGGCGCCGCCTTCCTGCACGAGCTTAAGCGTCGCCGTGACCGGCTCGTTGCCGTCCCAGCGCAAGCGCTGTTGCGAGGGGTCGTACTGGACGCTACGCCGGCGGTAGACCAGAAGCCAGTCCCCGCGATGTAGCTGCGCTGGCAGCGGCAAGCGATCGTAATAGGGGTCGTACATGACGTTCTGCGGATACAGGTGATACGCGGCGCGGTCACGGAAGTAATCCGCGTCCGCCGCAACGAACACGCGCACCGGGGTTGGCGGAAGCACGGCTCTTGCGCTCTCGATGAATTTGAACAGCGCCCCGTCTTCCGCAGCGAGGTGTTTCTCGCGCCACGACTTTCCCGCATAGCGCTCGCGCGTGACCTCGACCTGGCGCGCCAGATTCGAGACCCAGCGCGCATCGAGTACTGCCCATGCGACGATGACGAGACCCGCAATGGTCGCCGCGAGCGTCACCGGATAGCGCTCGCTGCGCCTGCGCGAATAAAGCCAGACGCCGCACGCAGTGATGGCGACCGAAGCGGCCAGAAGCAGCGGGAGCGGGAGATCCTGCGACTCGGCGCCCCCGACGACGGTGTTGATCGAAGCCCCGGTCCAACCCTCGAATGTGGTCCACTCGCGCAGACGATCACGGGCAATCTCGACAATCCCCGAAGGCTTCGCGGCAGCGCCGTGAATGTGCACCGACGACAAGCTGACACCGTGAATGAGAAGCGCGATGCCGGTCACGTGGCCGATCCAGCCGCTGTTGCCCGACATGGTGACCGGCAGCAGGTGACCAGCGTTCATCGTCAGCACGACGCCCTGCAGCTTCTCGGGTTCGTAATCGGTGCGCCACAGGAGCTGCGCGCTCGCCGTCTCCGGCAGATCGTCGACGTTCCACGCAATCACCGGAAAGTCGCGCGCGGCAAAATTCGTTGTGACGCTCAAGAGCGCGGTGCCCGTCGCATCCGGCGCGCTCAGTGCCCACTCGTTCTTGCCGAGCTTGCCGCTGCCGCGCGAGAGTGCGAGATCCGCCGCCGACCAGGTGATCTCCTTCGCGTCCGGGAACCATTTGCCTGGTGCCGCGAGCATCAGATAACCGACGAACAGCAGCGTGACTGCAAGTGCCAGAACTGCCGCGGCGAAGCCAAAGCCGAGTGGCTTTGCAGCCGCGACTGGCGAGGATAACTGGACCGTGGATTCCTGCATCGAGGTCAATCAGGAGGCGTTGCGGCTTGCGATGATGTGCCAGAGCGTGAGGAACAGGATGCGGATATCGAATGTGAGCGACCAGTTTTCGATGTAGTACAGGTCGTAGTTTATCCGTTGCTTGAGATCGCTGTCGCCGCGGAAGTCATTGACTTGGGCCCATCCCGTGATGCCGGCCTTCACAAGATGCTTTTGCATGTACCCGGGAATCTCGCGGCGAAAGCGCTCGACGAACTCGGGGCGCTCGGGCCGGGGGCCGATGAGCGACATTTCGCCACGGAGCACGTTGAGAAGCTGAGGCAACTCGTCCAGGCTCAAGCGTCTCAGGAAGCGCCCGAACACGGTCGCGCGCGACTCGCCGTGGCGCGACCATACCGGGCCACTCCGGCGTTCGGTGTCGACCGGCATCGTGCGGAACTTGATCATCGAGAAGCGCTGCCCGTTCCACGTCACGCGTTCCTGGCGGTAGAAGATCGGGCCGGGCGAGGACAGCTTCACGCCGACCGCGATCACCACCCATAGCGGGAGCGAGATCGCGAGGATCAGCGTCGACAGGAGATAGTCCTCGACCAGCTTCAGCACCGACAGCACGCCGGTATGCGGCGAATCGGTGAGGTTCAGCACCGGCATGCCCGCGATGTCGCTCATCGAATGGTTGATGAGGTGGAACTCGTAGATGTCGGGCACGAAGCGAATCACGACCGTCGCCTGCCGCAGCGCGTCGACCAGGGCGTTGATGCGTTCCTCGTCGCGCAGGCGCAGCGCGATCCACACCTGGTCGGGCGGGTCACGGATCGCGTCCGTCGCGAGGCGATCCAGATCGCCGGCCACGGGAACACCGTCCAGGAATGTGCCAGCGAGCGTTGCTTGGTCGTCGTAGAACGCCCGCACGCGCAATCCGCTCGAGGGCGCATTGCGCAGGCCCGCCGCCACCCGCCGGCCGTGCGCGCCTGCGCCCGCGATGACGACGTGCCGGAGATTGTGGCCGGCGCGACGCGCCAGCCGAAGCGCCGCGCGTGTTGCTGCACGAAACGCGAGGTGCGCAAGCAGGCCGCCGGTGAGCCAGATCAACGCGAAACCGCGGGAGAACGACTCGCCGGTCTTGGTGAGAAAAAGGAATGCGCCGCCGATGACGAAGATCGCGAGCCACGCCGCCCCGAGCGCGCCGGCTTCCGCGACAAAGCTCGAGCCCCGCTGCGATTGGTAGAGGCCGAAGTATGGAAAAACGGCGGCGGCGAGCAGTGCGCCGCAGATCAGCGCCACGACGTAGCGGTCCGGGAGATCGACGCCGCCCAGATACAGCGCGTGTGCGGCGATGCCGGCGAGCACGACCAGCACCGGGTCCGCCATGCGCATCCCGATATCGAGCAGCGTTGCGTTGCGCTTGAGAAGTCCGCGCCTCACGATGGAACCGGCGATGCGACAGGTTGTGTCCCGGTACACATGCGTTCGATCGCCCGCGCGACACCGGCACGAAAATGCTCAGGTGCGAAGCGTAGCGCGTTCGCGCGGCACGCGTCGCGCGACATCTGCTCGCCCATTTGCACGAAGGTGCGAACGGCGGCAACGATCGCTTCCGTCGTCTGCGACTCGAACAGCACGCCGGTGGGATCGGGCGCGCCGAGCCCGCGCACGATCTCGGGAGCGCCACCGTTGGCGAGTGCGATGACTGGCGTCCCCGCCGCCTGCGCTTCGACGAGTGCGATGCCAAAGTCCTCCTGCGCCGCATAGACGAAGGCCTGCGCGCCGGCAAGGGTGGCCGCGAGCTCCGCATCGTCGACGAATCCGCGCCACTCGACGTTTGCAGGCGCGCGGCGCATGAGCTCCGCACGTTCGGGGCCCTCGCCGATCACGACGAGCGAGAGTTCCGGCAATCTTCGAAATGCTTCGAGCAAGAGGTCGACGCGCTTGTAGGGAACGAGCCGCGAAACCGTCACGAAATAGTCGCCGCGGACGCTCCGGCTCGGCACAAACCGCGCGACGTCGACCGGCGGATAGACGACATCGGCGTCACGGCCATAGCACGACTTGATCGCGGCCGCGATGTGCTTCGAGTTGGCGACGAAACGGTCGACGCCGCGCGCCGCCGAGAGGTCCCAGCGACGGAAGCGGTCGAGGAGCGCCCGGGCTACCGCGCGCCGGGCGCTCGACCCTCGCGCCGCGCGTTCCCGATAGATGTCGCCCATCGCCCAGGCGAAGCGCGCCGGCGTGTGGCAATAGCAGAGGTGGCGTGCATGCGGTGCACGGTGGACGCCCTTCGCGACGGCGTGGGAATCCGAGATCACGAGATCGTAGGCGGACAGATCGAAGCGCTCGACGACTTGCGGCCACACGACGGCAGCATAGCGAAACCACCGCGTGGCGGCTGGCAGCGAGGCGAGTGACGATTCGATGACACGGCCGGCGTTGAGGCGGGCGCGTTCTCGTGCGGGCATGACGTCGATCAGCGTGTGCACATCCGCATCGGGAAACATCCCGAGCAGCTCGGCAAGCACGGCTTCGCCGCCGCCCCAGGTATCGAGCCAGTCGTGGACGAGCGCGACCCGCATCTAGTGAGCGATCGAAAGCAGCGATTCGAGACGCCGCATGACGTCGGCGGCCGTGATGAGCTGCATGCAACGGTTGTCGTTGCAAGCGGCGAAGTTGCGACCGTCGTAGCACGGCGCGCAGGGCATCGACGTCGCCGGCCACAGCGTCACGACACGTGGATCGTCGCGAATGAAAATCGCCGGCGGTGTCGGGCCGAACAGTCCGATCGCGGGTACGCCAGCGAGCCGCGCGAGGTGCAGCGGTCCGGAATCGTGCGTGATCACGGCGGCGCATTCCCGGTAGAGCGCGAGGAGTTCCGGCAACCGCGTCTCGCCGATGAGGTCGAGCACGTCGGTCGCCGCGAAATCGCGGCGGACCCACGCATCGTCGGGACCGCCGGTCAACACGACGCGGTATCCCTCGGAGCGGAGCGAGGAGGCAAGAGACGCGTAGCGCTCCACGGGCCAGCGTCGTAGCGGGTCGTCGCGCGCAGCATTGCGTGCCCCACCCGGCGCGAGGGCGACGAGACCGCGTGTCGCCGAACGCTCCTGCGCGACACGGCTGGCAAGCTGCGGTGTCATCGACGCGGTGACCGCCGGCGTCCGGTAGCTACGCGCGTTGTAATCGTCGACCCCGGTCGCAAGCCGCACGTACTCATGCATATGGGTGCGAAGCGACATCATGGCCGCTCGCGGACGCAGCGTGCCGAGACTCACGCGCTCGCGCGCGAGCGCCGTGCGCGCGAGAAACCGGTACCGCGGGTCCGCATGCGCGACCAGGATGCGATCGAAGCGCCGTCCGCCTAGCTGCTTCCATGCGTCCGCCACCACGGCGATCCGTGCGCGGCGTCGGCCGCCGAAGAGCGCGCTGTCGTCGATCGTGAGCAACTCGTCGACGCCCTCGACGCCGGCGAGGAGCGGTGCCACTGTCACGCCGCACAACCACGTAATCCGGCCCGTTGGCGACGTCTCCCTGAGGGCGCTGACCATGGGTAGCGCCATCACCACATCGCCGATCGCGGCGATCTTGATGATGAGGGTCGATTCGGCCACGCGGCAGTTGAGGTTCGGGTTGAAAAACCTCCGGTTCGGCACCAAATCAGGTAGCTAACGTCCCGGCCGGCAAGGCGATTTTAGCAGTCGCCCCTCAAAGCGCCGTCCGGCTCGCCACGGGGACTGGGCCGGCTTTGAAAGCGGACTGTTGACCTGACCCCGATTCGTTGTATAATTCCGCTTCTTTGCCGTTGGAAATGCAACCCCTTGGGTTTTAGCAAGCCAACCGGCCCGTTCTTTAACAATTCGCAGCCGATAGGTGTGGGTGCTGGGGTGGAGGCGCCCGGGCCGGCACGCAAGTGCCCGGAACGGGTTCCAAGACACTTTAGTACTCACACGACGCTAGTGCGGTTGAGGCTCTCGAAGCTTTAACCGTGCGCCGCTTCGCTCGTCAAGGACGAAGCGGCTAATGAGTCAAGTGAGTTTACTTTGCAAGATCGAACTCAACTGAAGAGTTTGATCCTGGCTCAGATTGAACGCTGGCGGCATGCTTTACACATGCAAGTCGAACGCGCCAGGGGGCAACTCCTGGTGAGTGGCGAACGGGTGAGTAATGCATCGGAACGTGTCCCGTAGTGGGGGATAACGCCGCGAAAGCGGCGCTAATACCGCATATGCTCTATGGAGGAAAGTGGGGGATCGCAAGACCTCACGCTATGGGGGCGGCCGATGTCCGATTAGCTTGTTGGCGGGGTAATGGCCCACCAAGGCAACGATCGGTAGCTGGTCTGAGAGGATGATCAGCCACACTGGGACTGAGACACGGCCCAGACTCCTACGGGAGGCAGCAGTGGGGAATTTTGGACAATGGGGGAAACCCTGATCCAGCCATGCCGCGTGAGTGAAGAAGGCCTTCGGGTTGTAAAGCTCTTTTGGCCGGGAAGAAAAGGCCGCGGATAACACCCGCGGTTCTTGACGGTACCGGCAGAATAAGCACCGGCTAACTACGTGCCAGCAGCCGCGGTAATACGTAGGGTGCGAGCGTTAATCGGAATTACTGGGCGTAAAGCGTGCGCAGGCGGTTCGTTGTGTCTGTGGTGAAATCCCCGGGCTTAACCTGGGAATGGCCATGGAAACTGGCGAACTTGAGTGTGGCAGAGGGGGGTGGAATTCCGCGTGTAGCAGTGAAATGCGTAGAGATGCGGAGGAACACCGATGGCGAAGGCAGCCCCCTGGGCTAACACTGACGCTCAGGCACGAAAGCGTGGGGAGCAAACAGGATTAGATACCCTGGTAGTCCACGCCCTAAACCATGTCAACTGGGTGTTCGGGAAGCGATTTCTGAGTACCGTAGCTAACGCGTGAAGTTGACCGCCTGGGGAGTACGGCCGCAAGGTTAAAACTCAAAGGAATTGACGGGGACCCGCACAAGCGGTGGATGATGTGGATTAATTCGATGCAACGCGAACAACCTTACCTACCCTTGACATGTCCGGAAGCCCGCTGAAAGGTGGGTGTGCCCGAAAGGGAACTGGAACACAGGTGCTGCATGGCTGTCGTCAGCTCGTGTCGTGAGATGTTGGGTTAAGTCCCGCAACGAGCGCAA